>UMHQ01035811.1_pt1 | contig 113424 bp, 140 predicted proteins | sample 1965531 | NCBI WGS metagenome assembly UMHQ01 (sample SAMEA4836098, study PRJEB28245) | human gut metagenome | biome: gut microbiome; material: fecal sample | place: Denmark | collected 2008 | reverse complement strand
CATCCACAAGTCCCATGTTGTCTGTTCGAGCAATGCCATCGGTTTCACGGACAGCTACCTCCGTGAAACCTAGTACCCAAGGTTGGAATCGAACCAACGACGTCCGGTTTAGGAAACCGGCGCTCTATCCGCTGAGCTACAAGGGCGTATGCCGTCTCGTCGCGGGGACGTCGCAACTCGTCTTCCGATTCGACGGCTCACATCATCCTTTCGCTACTCGTCATGGCGTTGCGACTTGCCACGACTTCCGCTACTGGGATGATGGTGTTTTACGCGCGTTCCACGCGACCGTTTTAATTTATGTACTCGACCCCCAGAACAGAAGTTCTGACAGCCAGTTGGAGTCTCACCAACCTTCCCGCAGCCCGGCGACTGTAGACGTGCCCCCCGTGGGATTCGAACCCACAACCCAAGGTTTAAAAGACCCTTGCTCTAACCATTGAGCTAGAGGGGCTTGCTAGGAGGTGAAGGAACGAAAGAATCCACCTCCTAGAGTTGATTGGATTGACGGAAACTGTTTTTTGTTTGCAAAGTTTTACCTGAGTTATAGAGTCTGTACCGCACGGTCGCTTAGCACGCATATTCAGTTTCCGTGTGGCGAGCATCTTGCGGACGCTCGTCACGTCGTGGAGCCGGAGGGAATTGAACCCTCGTCCTTGAAAACGTTGATGATGTTTTCTACATGTTTAGCCATCTCGTTTATATATATATGTTGAAAGTTCCAGTCGAAGAGGCACCCCGGAACAGTTTTGCAACTCAGTCATGAAACGATGGACAGTTGCCGTTCACCGAGTTTTTGCTGTCCTTTCTTTTTCAGAATCGCCTTACAGCAAATCAGCGACCCTGTTCTTCCTTCAAACCGTTTTTCAGGCGGCGAGCTGGAAGTTACGCGAAGAATTAGTCTTGGCGTTTATTGTTTGACATGGATTGATGACGGTTGTCCACGTCAGCCTCCGACATGCTTACATTACCTTGATTTTCAAGTCGAAACCTGTCGGCCCCAAAATGCCGTCTTCCTTCCGGTTTTCCGTCCGAGCTTCCCATGAGCGTGGTTTCAGAACCAATAGAATGGTTGGCTGGGATTTCCAGCCGGAAGGTTGACAGCGGTTTTGCCTGTCATGGTTTTGTCTTCAAGCGTTTTCATGCTTTTCCTCGTGTGTTTGAGTGAACAGGTGAGGATAGGTGTGATAGTTCTTGAAGATTCAACCATGATGGGCAAGTCTTCATATCGAACATGATTCGACGGGCTTTAAGTCCTATCGACCATGTTTCCTTATCTCTATTCATTTTTCAAACGGACGGCAACATTCAGGGAGTGTTCCTTACTAGGTAAGGTCTTTACCCCGGTTGCCTTGGTGACTGTTCCAGTAGTGGACTGGAGATGAGAAGCGTTCTTCTCACAGCCTTATTCACACGTGATGTTTTTTGAACCTCGTTTTGTGTGAACACTGCCAGTATAGCAGTTTTAGGAAACATGTCAAATCACAGAACGAAAACAATGTTTTCCAAGGCGTGTCGCCCATTACCAACCTTCACCAACAGCATTGGATACTTGGACAATACTGTCGCCCACAGGTTACACTCCCCTACATGCAGTCCAAGCAGATACAAGAAGCGGCCACCGTCGCATACATAGAAGACCAGTTCAAGTCGGAAGACCCCATGCTCATACAGTCCGCCGCCGGGAACCTCGCCAGACTGTACGGCATGACCACGCTCTCCCAGTTGACGGGGTTGGCGAGACCGTCCCTCTACCGGAGCCTGTGCGAGAACGGGAACCCGTCCTTCCAGACCATGTGCCGAATATTGGACGCTATGGGCTACACGGTGTCGGTGCGCCGCAAGGAGCAGAATCCGAATGAGTGACATACAAGTTGAGCAGGATGTTCTCGACCTTGGTTCGACGGGCATGGAGTTGGATGTTCGACGGGTCAACCTGTTGGATGATATAGAATCCCGCGAGCCGAACAGTATGGAAATATGGTATGGGCATTCCATTCTCACCGCCACACTGTTTCCACCAGCCCAACCGTCCGATGATGTGGATTTCGTCAGCAAGTCGAACGGACGGTTGGAATACATGCTTGAAGCTGGCGTGACGGGTGATGGGGATGATAGGAAACGCCGGTTCCCGTTCGGCAAATATCCGAGACTGTTGATGGCTTGGATGGCTAAGCAGATTCGTGCGGCGAAAGGACATAAGACGAGGAATGTTGACCCGGAGACGAAGACCATCACCATTCCAAGCATCTACCAGTTGTGTGAGGAAATGGGATTGCCGCATGGCGGGCGTACAGCGAAGAGCGTTCAGGAACAGTTGGAACTGTTGTTGGCTTGCCGTATCAGTATTCGCGCCTCCGGCACGGGCAAGGGGTTGAATGTGAGGGATACGGCTTATCTGCCTATCGTTCAGGCCGTGCGCATTATCAATGATGAGAAGAACGTGGGCTATTCCGGTGCCACGTTCCGTCTGACCGATGAGGTGTATGAACGGTTGAGTCGTGAGTCGGCTCCGTTCGATACGAGAGTGTCCACTTACCTTTTGAAAGGCAGGTCGGTCATGCCTTACGACATTTACATTTGGCTGACGGGCAGTATGAAGAATCTTCGCCGTGACCTTCCGGTGAGTTGGGATTGGCTGTATGAACGGTTCGGAGACCAGATTGCGGTCAAGAAGTCTTTTCGGCGCATGTTCCGTCAATCGTTGGAAAAGGTCAAGAAGGTATATCCGGGGTTGAATGTTGAGTGCCCCACGTATGAGGATTACATTATTCTGCATCCAAGTCCCACGTCGGTTCCTACCCGTGCTGTCCGTGAGGTTGAGGTGGGTGTTAATGGGGATGTGTTCGAGGTGGCTTTGCATTCGTTGCAATCGGTTCAACGGAAAGGTGCGCGAAAGGCCACGTCAGATTGAGGTGGCGTTTCAAACACCTTGGAGGGTATTGGTGTCTGAAAGGCCATGTGTGGGCGGGTGTCTGCGTGGCTTTTCGGACACCTTTCGCATGGCTTTTCAAACACCTCCCAACGGGTTGAACGGTTTCTCGACATGGACTTTCACGCACCCTCGTATATGCTACGGATTGCACGCGCCTTTCCAGCTTTAATTTATCCACTGTTTTTTTCGTTGGAATTTCAACCATTCCACACGCTTATCCACATTTCCACAGGCGGAACGTCGAACGTTCCGTGGACTAACAGGCACCTTTAGTGGCGTTTCAAACACCATGACGGTTATGAATCATGCCGGACGTGGACTATCAAACACCATCAGCATGGACTATCGAACACCTTTTTATGGGGTTTTCGACACCTTTCCGTGGACTAACAGGCACCTCGCATGGTAGAAAAACCGTTACGGGAGTAAGGCTCAACCGGCATGGTTATATATTATATGCTCATAGTTTCTTATAGTTCCGGTTTTCCGAGCCAAGGAATCAACCGGTGCGAAATACTGGAAATATGAGACTCCTATATAAAATCACAAGCTTATATCGCAAAGCCCGTTGGCTCATGTGGCTGGGTGGAATGTTGCTCACCACGCTCATTCCCCTGCTGGGTTACGGAATGCACGCTTTGAACATCGCCAAGGACAGGCAGGAGTTGGCGACGGATAATCCGGAGCTTGCTTCGGAGGAGACGACTGGCTCCCTATTTGATTGGATGACCGGCGAGACGGTGGGAAGAATCGTTGGAATCATTGTGATTCTTGGCATTATTTTCATCCTACTGTTGATTTTATTGCAAATCTTCTCGTTCATTGGTGCCCGAACGTCAGTATCCGGAACAGACCATGACACGGCCACCAAGGAGGCCAACCGTAGGCAAGCAGACTTGGACGAAATGAACGTGGAACCGGAGGATGGGGACGTGGCCTTTCAAACACCTTCCCAACCGAAACCCGTCAGGAAAAGCAAGCCGAAACCGACTCCTCCCACTGACGATGACGAGGATGACTGGTTCATCGACTAAAAGGAAAGGTGCTCGAAAAGCCACGCGCCGACCGGCTTGTGCGCGGACTACTTTTCCAGTTCGCTGAGCTTGGTCGGCGCTTTCTTATGTTTGAGCGGCAACGGTTTCCCGTCCGTCTGATTGTAAATGCAGTAGTTGCCGTTGTTGGTTTTGTGGATTACCACGTTGACATGTTTGTTGTCTTTTGTATAGACGGAGCATTCGGCGTCCACACCGTTCTCGATGTCCTTCATCGAGTCCACGGTGTGTTCGCCCCTTCTTGTGGAATGTAATATCCCTTTGGTTGTTGGAATGGTCTCGTCCGTATCGGAGTACTCTTTGTGTTTGCAGTCGATGCCGGACAGTCCGTACACGTATTCCAAGCTTTGGTTGAGGGACGGGGCTTTCGGCATTTTCACCGTGGTCGCGGTGACGAACGAGAGGAAGAACACGAGAACGGAAACAATCGAAACCAGTATCCGACCCTTGTTCACAGCGAAAGCGCCGACAACAAGAGCAATGATACTAACAATAATGAGAGAACTGATGATAAAATCGCCCGTACTCGCTTGGTCGGCAACCTCCTGCCAAGCGGAGAAATCCGCTGTCACTTCTGAACTTCTTTCAGTCGGTTGGACAGTTCCGCCAATCCGTCGATGATTTTATTCTCCTCCACGGTTTTCCTCCCACCGGCTTGACCGTCACGGAACCGTTTCTCGCATTCGCCCATGCCTTTGCGTATGTCCTCGTCGGTGATGCCGTAGGCGATGGCGAACGTACCCAACGCTTCCACCACGTCGCAGTATTCTTCGACCAGCCGGTCGTAGATTCGACCGTCGGAAGTGCCGTCTGCGACCCAATCCATGCCGACGGCGGCGAGTTCCGCCGTCTCCTCCAACAGTTTCCGCCATTGCCGGTCGGACGGCTGCGCGTATTCCGGCGAGAAGGTTCGGACGGTGCCGAGACTGACCGACCCGCGTCCGGGTATTTCCGCGTCACGTCCGATGAACTTGTAGCCCGGATTCTGTTCGCAATAGTCGCGCACGTCACGCAACCATTGGATAGCATTGGGGATACTCCCCCAGCGGATGACCTTCCCATTGTTGTCGAGAAAATATTTCTGTTCCAATTCGTCGATGGAATGTTTTCCGATTTCCTTCAGGGCATCGTCCACCATGTCCTTGACCACGATGGCTGACTTGCCGTGCAGGTCGGTGGTGGGGCGCACATGGAACGCTTGGAAGAAGCGTGCATAATTGTAGGTCGGATTGCAGGACGTGCCGACCATATCCAAATATTCCAATCCACGGTCTTGCCAATCGCAGGAGACCATGAACGCCATATCGTCCGGAATGTCGGAACGGATTATCGCAATATCGTAACTCAAATCGCACCTATTCTTTCAAAGAGCGCCCAACAGAACATGATGAAAAGGATTGTCGCCATGATGATGAACGCCACCATCAGGGCGACGGCCAAATGATAAAGGAACCGCCAACCGTAGATTCGTACTCCCAGCCAACGTTTCTGCCCCGAAGTGTAGGAGTGTTCCAAAACCGCTTTTTCCAAGAGCGTGACGGAACGGTCGAACAATACCGCCATCGTGTGCGACATGAGCACACCGGCTATACAACCTATGCTCAATACCAGTCGGACGAGTATGCCAGCCATGATTCCATTCAATCCTCTAAGTTCAGTACCGCCAGCTCGCAATCCAATCGTCGGGCAATGTCCAGTTTGGTACCGGAGAGTCGGAATTGCGGGCCGACGGCGGTTCCGTTTCGATACTTTTGGGCGACCATATTCGACTGGATGTGAATGATGTTCCGTGCATGCTTGTAACGCCACACGTTGCCCCTCCCATCACTGTCGAGGTTCATTCTCATGTTACGGTAGAAGTCCACGTTGTCGTACAGGTCTCGGGGGGTTAACGGGTCAGTCTGCATCGAGCATTTCCTTCCACTTTTCCAATTCGTTCAAATCGATAGAGAATTGTTTATGTTCGGTGCAGTCGGAAAAGTCGATGGTCAGATACGGTTTTCCACGGAAAGTGTCACTGGACACGATGACGGCGTCACTGCCCAGTCCGCCCTTCTCATGTAACAGTTTGTAATATTTTTTATCCGGAACCATCGGCTTTCCCTTTCTAATATCAGGTCAGGAGAGCTTGACCAGAATTCCGTAAGCGATGATGAGAACGAACCAGACGACAGCCGCCACTACCGTCCAACGGTTCAGGTTCTTTTCCGCCACGCCCGAGCTTCCCGCCGAACCTGTCAACGATTCAGCGAAATTCGAAAAGCCGCCTCCCTTGCCTTTGTGCATGAGAATGAGGGGAACGAGCATGAGACTCAACACGGCGATGAATCCAAGAAGAATATGTTTCATAATTACTGCTCCTTTGTTTTGTTGTAGAAGACCAGACTTTTCCATCCGCTCGCAAGCCGCCAATGTTCGCCCGGCAACCGCATGAGCAACGGTTGCAGGATGCCTTCGACGATGAGCTGGTCTAGTGACCCGTGGACGGCGACCGTCCGGCCGCACACCACGGTGCCCTCGCGGGTGACGGCCTCGACCGTCCGACCGTCCAGCGTCTCCATGTCCGCATCCGCCCATTCGAGCGGGTCGGGCTCGCCGGTCTGCGATGCCAGTGCGGCGCGGGCGAGACGGCGGGTGGCATCCTTCACCATGTCCGGCTGGGCGTCCCACCATTCCCTTATCTGCCGGTTGTCGGGGTTCGAGGTAGCCCAGTTGGTCTGGGTGGCAAAGATTGCGATTGCGGCCTTTTCGATACGGTCAGCGTCCAAGCCCATGTCCTTTCGTGAAATCCTCGTATCTTCCGCTGATACGGTCATTGACGATGTACTGGTTGTAGTCGCCTTGCTCGATGTACCACCAGTCCTTGCGGTGCCCGGCCCGCAGGTACGTCTCGCAGGTGTGGTCGATGGTGTAGTCGGGTTTGACCATTTGACGGAAGCTCAATTCGTCCACCTGCGGATTCACCTTCGCCTCTTCCACGATGCGGTCGATGAAGTCTTCGGTGAAGTCCGGTGTGACGACGAACACGACGCGCACCAGCTCGTTTCTCCGCCTGGACAGACGACGAATCATATTGACGTTCCGCAGGTGGTAGACGATGCGCGTGAACTCCGTTTCGGGTGCCAGACGGTACAGGCGTTCCGTCATGGGCGACATGCTCGTGTGCATTTCGGTTTCGATTTCAAGGGCGTGCAATCGTCTCGTGAGCGTCGAATACCATTCAGCGCGGCGGGCGTCGAGCATCCACAATGGGTCGCCGCCGCCCGAGAAGCTGAGGAACCCCATGCCGCCGCCGTCCGCCAAGTCCATCACCGTGCGTTCGGTCAGGGCGAAATCGGTTTCGGGGACGAGGATGCCGGTGTTGCGGACGATGCAGTACGGGCATTTCCAATGGCAGCCGAAGTTCGTGATGACGCTGTACGGTCTCCTATCCGGCATAGAATTTTCCTTCCTTACTGCAATCCAACACCTGCAATGCGCTCACATGGTCGGCTTCCTCCAATAGGCCGGACGGGGCTTTTTCGATGATGGGCACCATGACTCCCATGTAGACGCCTATCGCCCCACCGGGAGCTATGATGATGGTTCCGTCCACGACGGTGCCGTTGTCGAATCGGGCGATGACGCGTTGCCCTTCAAGTTCGGCTGTTGTGGCGTGCCGCCAGTCCACGGGATTGTAGACGATGCCTTCGCCGCCCATCAGCCGAACACCCACAATGTCAGCTTGCCCAGTCCGAAGTCCATTCCTGAGACAAGCGCCATGAGCAGCAGCACGAAGATTCCGGACGCGACGCACCAGCCCACCCATTCGCGGACGGTGGGCGTGACTACCTTGCGAATTTCGTCCACAACCTGTTTGACGAAACGGATGACGCCGAGGAATCCTTGACCGATTCTGACGAACGGATTGTTTTTCCTATCGGCAATGATGGGCGTGGCTTTCTCAACCATAGATTTCCTTCCATTGAATCAGACCGTCGATAATTTTCGCGGCGGTTCGATTGTCCAAATATTTCTTATTCAAGTCTTCCTTATAGCGGACTACGGGAGGGCAGTTTTCGAGGTTTTTCACGTTATTAAGGTCGGACTGGTCGGTGAGTTTGAGAATCAGTCGAATCTGAGCTTCCGTGGCCTTGCGTTTCCGTCCCGCGTAAATCATCATCGTTCTCCCTGACCGGAGTGGTGGACGTCTGTCGTTAGGAAGTGTTCCGACAACAGGTCTTTCGTGTTTTTTCTTAATTGGGCGGACGCGAGTTCCTGCACTTGAGAGACCGCTATCACATAGTCGGTCAGCTGGTTGGCGAATTCATTGTCGTGATGGCGTCGAGCCAGTTCGCAGACAGCGCCGATTGCCGAAACATGGAAAACGTCCGATACGGGTTCGATGTATTTGCCGTCTTCCATGAGAGCACGATATTCGAATCGGTTTCCACAGTTGATTTCCCGAACCATGCCGTAGACCTTACCGTCAACCACGACTAGATAGTCTTTAGTTTTGCTGGAGGATTGCGTGTAGCAGGGGAAGTTGATGGCAGACAGTGTTGCCGAATACTGGTCTTGTATCATTGCCAGTTCATCGTCCACCCATTTGAGTGAATGAAGTTGGATGAGGTTAACCTGATTTGTTGTTTTTTGGTCTTCCAATGGTTTCCTCCCGAAAACTGCTCATGTGTGGACTTACCCAGTATAGCAGAGTTTTCTTCGGAAGGAAAGCCGACGTTCAAGCGAGAATGTTGACCGACTTGAAAAGCGTGTCTGCCAGATGATTGCCTCCACCGTTGAGGCAAACCACCACATATTGGGGCAGGTTCACGAAATTCAGGCTTTCCACACGTAGACCATCCTCGGTCTTCTCCATACGGTATTCCAATTCGCCGTCGATGGTGGTTCCTCCGACAGTAATGGCGATGGCCCTTTTACCGGCCAGTTCCTCGATAGGCTTGTCCATCCAATCGGAAATGGTCTCATGCACATCCGTATGCATATAATCCTCCAATATTCTACTTGCCCGCGTCCGCGAACAGTGTGGCCTTGTCTTCTTTGTGAAGCTTGTCCGCTTGGCGTTTGATATCGCTCGTCGTATACCAGAGAGTGAATTCGGTCGGGTCGGTTCCGGTAATCAATTCCTCAACCATGTTGATACCCCAAGATGGAATGGTGTCGTATACGCGGTACAAGTCAAGTTTCTTCACATCCTTGTCCACTATGCCGCCGACATGGATACCATGTGGCGCATCCCCCAACGGATGATAGTCCGCGAGCACGCTGATGGCGTGTGCGACCTCGTCCCGAATCTCCTCAAGGGTTTCCAATTTCAGTGGACATTCCTCGCTGAACAGTGGAAGATAACGCTCTTGAGCAAGCCAGAACGGGAACTCCTCCAAATCGTACTTGTCCATGTCGTGACGACTCAACGGCTTCTCATAGTCGATGATTGCGGTGAGCTTGCCGGTCGGGTCGGCTAGTGGGCGTTCGTGGATTGAGATGAGTTTTTCGTCGGGATACTGGTGGTCGTATAGCGACTTGGTGTATGCGTATGAGTATTTTTTGGTCAACGGTTGTCCTTCACTCTTGTATGATGTGAATGTTTCCAGTATAGCAGAGGGAACGGTAGAAACGTCAGCAGTCAGTGACCTTGACCTTGTTATGCGCAAGAATAGACTCGAACAGTCGGAGTGGATTGCGGGAGTCCAGCTTGTACTGATGGTGATTCCGCGCGGTTTCCGTTTCGAGAAATCGTCCGCTCTTGGATGTCCCCTCGACAATCATGGGAATCCAGCGCCATTTCTCACGGCCTTTACTGTTCTCCCAAACGATTTCCCCGGTATCCAATACCCGCTTGTAGGCGGTTTTGTCGGGGAATGACGAGTCTATTCGTGCGACCAGATTCAATCGGCTCATGGTTTAATTCCTTCTTCTCTCAGTTCTTCGTAGTCTTGCGGCGTGAGGAAAAGCCAAGCTCCACAGTAGGGACATTTGACCCTATTGGCATCGACGGTGTTCTTGCAATACCAGCAGGTGACGTACCATCCGTTTACATATCGGTTTTGCATTGTTGCTCCTTTTTCTTGGCAAAGAAGTCGATGACTTCGATGAGATAGAGGAACATTTCAAGCAGGACAAAGAACACGAATCCCGGTACGTCAAAAGTCCAGTTTTTCAGTTTTTTGAATATGTTGGACATTGCTCTCCTTGTCTTGATAGGTTGTGTGAACAACCTCAGTATAACCCAAAAAAGCAAGACTGGCAATCACACCAAAAACCGGAAAACAAACAGGCTAATAGTTATTCCGAATCGCATCCACTACAAGCCGGGGTCGTATCTTCGGGCAACATCAGCGGCTTACTTTCTCGCTTTGGTTCGGCACTTCCAGCGGCATGGAACCCGAATATCCCAACTGTTCCTCGCAATGAGCGGCGACGGCTTGCAGGGCGAACCGTTCTCCTGTTAGAAAGCCTTCATCCGACGCGTTGGGAATCTTTTCATCGATTCGGGCTACATGCTTTTCGCACCATTCGATTACGTCGTTCAGGGTCTTGTCCTTCTGTGTGACGTTCACTGCCATGTGAATTGCCTTTCTGTTTTAACGGGGCAAAAATCGTTGTTTTTGCGAAAAAGACCCCGTTAAAACGCTTTTCTTTGGTTTAATTGTCTTTCTATCTGATTTGTTGTCGTGGAAGGACTATTTCTAGCCTGTACTTCCCGTTGACGGTTGCGTGAAGCTTGTACACGCCTTTCGTGTCCGTAAGGCTTCGTACAGGTTTGCCGTCTTCATCCTTGTAGGGGACGCCATTGTTGCGCACGATTGTGACCGTCGCATGGGGAATACGATTGCCGTACCGGTCTGTGACAGTGCCTTCCAAGGTGATTTGACGGCCATGGATGGTTGTATCCAAGTAGCTTATTCCGTTCGATAGTTGAGGTGCGAATACCAGACCGATGAGAGTCAGTGCCGCTGCCAATTGGATTAGATTCGAACCTAATCGAACAGTCTCATTCATTTTCATTCTACTTCCGACCTGTTCTGCTGAGTACGTACCCCTCCAGATACAGTTGGAACAGGCTCACATACTGACCGTCGTCGATGTCGTCTTCCGGTTTCGCATACAGTCCGTCGTTTATAAGCGCTACCAGCAGTCCGGTGCGTTCCTCCCGTTCGATGTGGAACGGTATCTCCTCCTGACCGTCGGCGGTCTCTCGGACTGCCACACCGTAATCACCCACCTGCGGTTGGGTGGATGAACTGCTATCGTCAATATCCTCATAGGTGAGATAGAACGGCAAAAGTAGCGGATTGGGAACATTCTTCAACGGGATAAGTTCTATACCGGCCTGTTGGGAGTGCTGTTGGCAGACACCGCTGTAACTGTCCCCTTCACCGTAATCCAGCCAGTGGCGGATTGCCACGATGGGCTTACTGCACGGGTATATTTGACCGTCCGAGTCAACCATGGTTTGGGCGCAACCTACGTCAATGAGTTCCTTAAGATTCAACATGATTCGTCTTCTTCCAAGAGTTTTTCGCAGATGTGAATTATGTCGCCGTAGGAATTGTGGCCTCCTTGTTCGTCGGGTGACGGTGACTCGTCTGGGGAGGTGAGATTCCGTATCATACGGTTGTAGCGGAGTTCTTTTTTCTTTTTGTCCGCATAGTCGATGATTTCCATGAGTGCGGCTGTCCGACTATCTGTGGTCGGTTGGACTCCATACTGTTTGACGCGGGCGATGGTGAATTCGTAGGCTGTGGTGAGGCCGTCGTAGAAAGTGTATTTCTCCAACAACTCCTTATCTGGGTTTTCGGAATCTTTGGCGGCTTTATCCCATTGTTGTTCCAACCATGCTATAAGGTCGGTTCCCGGTTGACTCATGAGGTTTCTTTCTGCGAAAGTTTTCATGTGTGGACGTATCCACTATATCACAATCGACTGAGATGAGTCTAATCAGATAATGTCTTCCAAAGACTCGAACACATCCTCCAAAAACTCCAACTCCAGTTTCTTCTCCGAAGCGTCTCGACCATTCTCCTCGTCGGCACGAATCACGGACTCCAACACCTGACGTTTCAGATTCAAACGGTCGTAGACGGCCTCACCCAACTGTCGGCGCGAATCGACGGGATACCTTCTGTTCAGAACATCCCTCACCTGTTCCGCCACGTCATCATCCGGCAAGCCGATGAACACTTCCCCACGGTCGTTGAACTGGAAGGATGGGAGCGGGTCGTATTCACTGTCCCGCGAGAAAACCAGACCGTATTCGTCGTTACCGTTATCCTCAAAGTCGACGTTCAAGGTCATACCCCCTCTGTTTGCCGTCGAAGGTCATTTCAGGCTTATCCCCATGGTTCGTGCCGTGTATTCGACGGCCGCGCGTCCCTTGTCGGTCAGTTCGTCGAACACGTCGCCGGGACAGTATTTGCGCTCCACAAGTCCCATGTCACGCAGGCGTTGTCCGGTGACGTCGGTCAGAAGGTCGCGTGGGTCGTGCTGGCGGAGCAGTTTGAAGTCGGCGAAGTTGTCGATGAAAACGGGCACTCTGTCGTCCTTGATGGCGTCACGGAGCCGTTCCGCCATGCGCTCGTATCCATCGGCCTTTTCGGCCAGATTCGCGGGCATGGGCGTATCGTCGCCGCAGAGCCCACCCCACGCGTCGCGCGTGTCTTGTGCCTTCCCCTCATATTGGTCGGCAAGACGGCGCATCAGTTCATGCCGGAACTCGCAGAAGATATCGGTGTCATAGACGTCACTGAGGTTTCCGGCCCAGATGGTGAGGTAGAACCCCTTGTTAACCCACCAGCTGAGTCCGCCGCCGAACTCTCCGAAGTGGAATTCCGGCATTCCATCGTCCCGCTCGTCCAATACGGCTTCGACACCCATCGAATTCAGTTCGTGTTCCAAATCGCGCAGGTCGGATAGCGGTTGTTCAAGGTCAAGCATGGTTCACCACTTCCTTGCGTAGGATTCCATGGTGTCCGCGTCGAATTGGGTCGATGAGCTTAATATCATCCGTTACCATAGATTTTTCCTCCCTCGTCTTTGATGCCTTTTTCGACCAGACTGACAATCGCATACAGGTCGATGCTGCCGTGTTCGCCCACATGGACGATGCCGGTGTCCTTATCGACCGTTGCCGTCTCGTATAGTCCGTCGCTGAGCCAGCCGCGTTCATTGTTGGCGTCTTCGCAGAGCAGTTCCACCGCTCGTTTGTTCGGAAAATATTCCATCTCAACCCCTTAGTCCCTATACAACGCCCTTACGACGGCCCGCATGCGTAATGCGGCCTGACGGCGCGTCTCATACGGACTGCCAAGCTCCTCGCCCAGCAGCCACCCTTCGAACACGAGCACTGGGTCGTGTCCGGGATATTCGTTGCAGGATTCGCATACGCGCATGTACTGTTCGGCCATATCCTCGGTGTCCTTCGCCGCCTGTTCGTTGCCAATCGCGTTCCGGCACCATTCGGCGGTCTTGTCGAACCGTTCCTTCAGCCGCATGAGCCAGTCGGTGCGCGGCATGGGCGCAGACAGCAGGCGGGCCAGCTCGTCCAATGCCTGTTCCTCACCCATGCCAGCCATGCCGATGGAGGTTGTATCCTCGACAAGCTCGTACTGCGTGCGGACGATGTGGATGGTGTCGCGGTCGGGAAGGTTGACGGTAATCTCGTATCGTGCTTGAGGGTCGTATGCGGTGATACGTCCGAATTGGCGGTCGTGACTCACACGCCAGCCCGGCAGCGTGTGGGTGACGGTGTTGAGGATGTCACGTGTTTTCATTATGTCAGTTCCATTCCTTCGGGGCGACGACAATCCAGCCGTTTGACAGCGGGTATACTTCGCAGGGTTCGTCCGAGTCCAAATCGTCGTCCAACGGGTTCCAGTCTTCGAGACCGTCGTGGGCGATTTCGTCGTTGAGCGCCCCACTGTGGATGCGTTCGGTTTCGACGTGGACATCCTCTGAGGGGAGGAAGAGGAACGAGAATGGTTCGAGCATTGGTTCAAAAAGATACGGCAGTCCGTCCTTGGCTCCCCAGTTGGCGACCATGTTCATGTGTCGTCCATCATCCGTTTCCACGAGGATTATTCCCGATTCCTGTCCAGTGAGGTCGTGCAGGTTGATGGTCATGTTTTCTCCTTGGTTTTAACTTTTTGTGCGAACAACTCCAGTATAACCCACAAAAACAGGATTGTCAAACAGAAACCAAGCAAGGTTCCCCACTGTTGTTCTCCTTTTTGGATACCTGCCTGTGTGAACAATTCCAGCATACCTCATATAAAGGAAGCGTCAACCCGCCCAAAAACAAAAAAAGGGAACTTGTACGTTTCCCGTACAAGTTCCCCCAATCAGGAAATCAATCCCAGTTGCACATGAAGTAGCCATTAGGGTTGATATCCTCAACCAGATGGGCGGTGGCGCAATCGTTCACAGTGAACATAGGGCGAGGCTTCACGTCATAATCACCCTTGATACGCTTGTTTCTCAACTCCTCCCCCACAAAGCAGTCCTTGACGGGAACCACGTACCCTCCCTGTGGGGAGCTGGTGGCACCATCCACGACCTTGTAGGCGAGCTTGCGGACGTTGACGCTTTTGCCGGTCTTGCTGACCTTGGTCACTTGGTAGAAGTCCACGAGGGTCATGCTGTAGCCCCAAGTGCTGATGAACACGTCTCCCACATGCACTTCCACGTCGGTGGTGGAGGTCTGTGGCTTGCGACGTTCCTCTTCGGTGCCGTTGATGCGGAAGTTCTCACGAGTGAGCCAAGGGTAGGTCTTGATGGCCTTGTCGATGAAGTTCCTGACACCCTTCATGGTTCGCCAGTACTTACATCCACTGAGGTAATTGCGGCTAGTGATGTTAAGGAAGTCGTTGGTGACATCCACCCAACGATTGGTGCGTTTGCTGATTTGGACTTCGAGGCTGAGCATTCTGGTTTCTCCTTTTTTGGGGTGGTGGGTTTTTTAACCCTGCTTGTGTGAACAATTCCAGTATAGGCTATATTAAACCAAAAGTCAACCCAGAAAAACAGGGGCACAATCCAACTAAGCAGACCATGCCCCAAAGCCCAAAACTCACCGACCAGCCAAGGCGATGGAACGAACCATGGAGTCCAGTCTTTCGCCTCCCAACGATTGAGTCACATAGTAGCTGTCGTTGTCGAGGTCAAGCCAGTAGACGACCTCGTTCTTGTCCTTATGGTACTCAGAGAAGATATAGCGTTCATCCGGCTCGCTTTTTGGAGACGATTCCTTATGTTCGTCGTAGACGTGCTTCCAGTGCTCTTTCGTCAGCTTATTATGTCGAATGCACAGCAGAGCGGTGTCATCATCGCTCCAGAATTCCAGTTCGACATCAAACGGCTGGATGGTGTCGCTGATATTCATAGGGGTTCTCCTTTTTTGCGTGGCCTGTTCGGCCTTTTTGTGTGAACAATTCCAGTATAAGCTATGTTAAACCAAAAGTCATCAAATCATGAGAGCGAGAACACGCCTATCCCCCGCCTCAGCGTCCTTCAGATAGCAACGATGACGGTCGGGTTCCCCGTCCATCGCATAATCATCCCTGACCTCGAACTCCTCCAAGGAACCTTCATTGTCACCATAGTAGGCGAACACGATAGGAGTGTCGCCGCCAAGGGTTCCACGTGCGTAGCGCAGTGCGGAAATCATCTGGTCGATGGTAGCGGGCGTGGTGAACACTTTCTGTCTCAGGTCTTCCTCAAGCTCGCATTCGCAGTCGGGGCAAACCTTCTTCAAACCATTGGAGGCGTCCGTCATATGTTGCGGGCAGTTGATGGCTCCGCACCGGTCGCAGATGGCTCGGCAGTTCTTGCAGATGTGCCTTCCGCAGGTTTCGCAAAGGGTGAGCTGGGTGAAGGGGTCAACGTTTCCGCAGTTGACGCATTTGATGTCGTCGTTCATTTTTTCTCCTTTGTTGATGGGTTTTTCAACCCTTCGTTTGTGTGGATAATTCCAGTATAGCATAGGTTTGGATAAAACAAAAAGCGGCAGGTCGCAAAAACCCGCCGCCAAAAATCAATCAGTCATGGAAGTCCACGAGCCAGACATGCGCGTTTGGGTTCTCCTCAAACCTCTCCCACAGAGTCATATGGGACACGGGATAGAACATGCCTCCCTCATACCCGTCCTTGTCGCAAACACGCACAAGTCGTCCAACAGTGTCACGACGGTTGAATCACCATTCTCGTAGAGGGTGGAAAGCTCCTTGCAGGTTTTTCCCTGAACACCTTCGGTCAGTTCCTCCCAACGACCGCCGAACTCATACCAGTCATAGAACGAATCGTCGTTGAAAGTAGATACCACATCGCCGTCTTCGTTCAGACTGTACCCACAGTATTGAGCATAGGCTTCGAGCGCTTCTTCATCATTCAATGCCAGTCGGCGTTCCGCTTCCTCGAAGGCTTCGCTCATTCTGTCGTGCTGGTTTTCGCCCTCGCGTTCAATTAGACGCCTGTCGTTCTCTCGATTGTCCTTCAGGAATTCGTCCCGCGTGTAGAGGACGTATTCCTCGACTTCCTCGTATTCGCTGTATGGGTCGATGATGGCTTCGGCTTCGCTGGTGTTGTTGCCTCCGATGACTGCGCCTAGGAAGTGCATTTTTTCTCCTTGTTTTTGGTGGGTTTTTCAACCCTTCGTTTTGTGTGAACGATTCCAGTATACATCTTTGGGAGAACGACACGCTCACATTCAAGGCAGAAAGACATGAGTGGGCAAAAAGGTGGAAGGTCTTATTGGCAAAAACGTTGATATACCGCCATTTTTCAAACCGTTGGCAATGGTTTCCGCAATCTCGGCAAGAGCGTATTGCAGACCGTTCGTACTGACGTGGGCAACGCCAAGTCGTGGCTTAGGGGAATGTATGGTAGCGCCCAGAAAGGCGAAACTGCTCGCTAATCCCTAAAAAACAGGAAGGCCGGAATCCCCAAGGGAAGAAAAACCTTGAGCTTTCCGGCCTTCCTGTTTTTTTCAGTCGTTGTGGTCTTCCGTGGAACCGTATACCGCTTCCTTCATATCCATCGGGCGAGCGTATTCGTAGGTGCTGATTTTCACATAGGCTTCGCCATCCCTGTTGGCGAGAACACGATGGCTGGTGGCCTTGCCCGCGAAGCGGGTCGGGCTTGTCAGGTCGGGGTAGACGGTGCATCCGGCGATGTCGTTGGGGCTTCCATCATAATTCTTGCGGAGTGGGCGGATTTGCACGGTCTTGCCACTGGGGCTGACCTTGACCACTTCGTAGTAGCTGTTGAGAATCATGTCGTAGCCGTAGACGGAGTGGAGCACGTCTCCCACTTTGAGGGTTCCCACCGCCTTGGTGTTGTCCTTGCGGGATTCTTCGCCTTTGATTTTGAAGTCTTCGAGCGTGTAACCGTTGTAATCCATGACTTTTTGGCGGAAGTTTTCAAGCCCACGCATGGTCTTCCAAGTACGGCGGTAGGTGCCTTGGTAGGTGCGTTCGCCTTGGCTGTTCTTAGTCCAAAGTTCAAGGCTGAACATTTTGGTTCTCCTTTTTGTTTGCAGTCTTCGTTTGTGTGAACAATTCCAGTATACCACATGCGAGAACAACCAAAAAAAACGGTGAGTCGGAACTTTTTAACTATGATTCAGCCACAAGGGTTTAGAAATCTTTTCTTCTCGCCCTCAAATAGGACTTAATCGTTTTACGGGGTACTTCTCTGTTAGAAAACAGCACGTCGTGACTGTTGAGTCTGACTAACACCAAAGAGACCACATCGTTGTCCACGTAGTAAACCAGTAATAGGTCTGATTCCACGTGCAATTCGCGGAAACCTTTCCAATCACCGGTCAGCTCGTGGTCGGAATACTTGGTTTTGAGTAGGTCAACATCGTTTTCGATAAGAGCTTGAAGAGGTTCGCGAATCTTGTTAATGTCGTAATGCTTCTTTTTCAGCCGTTTGATGTCATTGTCGAACGGCTGAATGGTTTCCAACGTTCGTTTACAAAGCATTGAGATAATCCATCATGTCGTTTACGTTTTGGGAAGAGTGGGTGTACTCATGATTCAACGCCTGACGGCGAGCCTCCTCGTTGCGCAATGCTTCCACTTCGCATTCAAGCTCACGGAAATGCCTGTAATCATGCTCGTTCAGTATGAAATAGGTTGGCCGATTGTTTTTCATGACTGTGACCGGAGAATCGTCCGCCACTTTTGAAAACTCCGCGCTTGCGGTTCCTCTTCCAAAACGACTGATGGGAACCATTGTCTCTACCGGTATTGTCAACTGCATTTTTCCTCCCTTATGTTTGCATGTAAAAATACATGCTATCACATGAGGTGGCTAAAAATCTCAGCAAAAACAAAAAGGCTGGACGGGAGCCGTAAGGTTCCCTATCCAGCCTTTTCACTTATCTGCCGTAACCTACTTCTTGTGGCGTGCGGTCACGGTCGTGTTTCCGCGACGGTGGGCGAGCATCAATCCCATTCCCACGAGTGCGAACAGGATGACCGCCATGATGGGCGTGTTCACACCGGTTTGGGCGAGTTGGCGTACCGCTTTCACGATGGCCGGTGTCACCGGAGGAATGTAGGAGTTGGTGAACTCGGGTTGGGTTCCATTGGTTGTGACCATGCTGGGGGTTGTGGTCGGATTGTTCTCATCCTCACCAGCATCTCCGTCGGTCTTGTCGGCCTTATCGGTCGGCGTGACGAGCATGGTGCTGGAATCCTTAGCCGAATCGTCCGTCGGGTCGTATTCGACTCTGGCGGTCAGATTGCCTTGCAGGTTGTCGCTTACGGTGACGGTCACATGGTGTTCCATCTTGTCGTAGGTGACGTTCTTCTCGCCGGTGTTCTTCTCGCGAATCACATACCGGTATTCGCCGCAATCATCCACTCCATCATTGTCTCGACCGTAGGTGAGCGGCCTGAACTGGATGTTGCCCTGCTTGTCGTTCTTCTCACTGTCGATGACATTGCCCTTGTCGTCCACAAGTTCGAACTCGAATTCGTAGGCTTGCAGTTCACGTCCGGTCAGATTCTTCTTGGCCGACAGTTCGACCAACACGTCTTCCGGCTGGTACGTGTTCTGGAAGAGGATGCTCTTCTCGCTAGTCTTGCCGTTGGAGTAGGCGACGCTGGCGGCGAGCTTGTGGCTCTTCGCGTCCTCGGTGACGGTGATGGTGACGGTGTGGCTGGTGGTGTCGTAGGTGATGCCGCCCAAGGTTCCGTCCTGTTCGTCAACCGTGTACGTGTACATGCCGGTCTTGTCGAAGGTGAGCTTGTCGAAGTCGAGTGTCCCGTCACCTTCGCGGACGTTCTGCTCCTTGTCGGATTGCGCGTCGCGTGGAACGCGGGCGAACTGTTTGGCTTGGAGCAGGTTGCCGTTGGAATCCTTCAATTCGGCGGAGAATTCGTTGTCGTTCAGGTCGCGTCCGGTCAGATGTTTGGCCGCTTCGAGTCGCACGCTGACCGGTGTCGGAGTGTACGTGTTGTCAAATCGGATGTCATTGGTCTGACGGTCGGCGGTGGCAGCGAGCATGCCGTCTTGGTCGGTGACGGTGACGGTCACATCGTATTCCTGAGTGGAGTAACCGATGGTCTTGTCCGTTCCGGCGAGTTCCTTCACGTGATACGTGTATACGCCGGGCATGGTGTAGACCATTTGGCCGAATGTGAATCCGCTTCCCTTGTTGGTGACGGTGACTGTTCCGTTTTGGCTTCCGGCTGGCATTGGCATGTCGTTCACGCTGATGGTGTTGCCGTCCGCGTCGCGTGCGGATATCGCGTTCAGTTGGAACTTGAATTCACCGTCCTGCGGGGTGCGGCTGGTTGCCGTATCCGTGTTGACGATGTTCTTCACGCCGCTGATGGAGTATCCGACGTTCTTCGGACTGTAATGGTTGGTGAACGTGATGTTCTTGCTGTTGCCGTTTGTCGGGGTGACGGTCTTGGATACGACGGTCAGCTTGCCCTTGTGGTCAACATCCTTGACCACGTAGGTGATGGTCGCAACCGTCCCGTCCTTCGTGACGCCCGGAATGGTCGTATCCTGTTCGGTCATGGTGAACACGTAGGTGTCGACGAGCGGGAACGACAGTTGGTCGAATCGGATGTTGCCCTGCTGGTCGTTCTGCTTCGTCTGGTCTGCGTTCTGCACGTTGGCGGGTGCCGACTGCTGGTGGAGTGTGAAGTTGAAGTCTCCGCCTTTGAGCGTGTACTTGTTGCCCTTGGAGGAGGTCATCTTCTTCATTGCGGTCGGATTGTCCGTGGCGGGTTGGGCCTTGTACGTGTTGGTGAATTCCGGAATGTTGGTTCCGTCATCATATTTCACGTCGGACAACAGTTGGCCTTCGCCATTGTCGGTGACGGTGACTTTCACATGATGTTTCGTAGCATCATAGGTGACGCCTCCGTTATCGCCGTGGACTTCGCTGAGCGTGTAGTCGTACACTCCCGTCTTCGTGTAGGAGATGGTGTCGAACAGGATGTTGCCCTGCTGGTCGTTGGTTTTCACCGTTCCGACCTGACCGCCGGTCTTATCCTCGACGCATTTGAACTCGTATTGTCCGGCTTGCAGTTGGATGCCTGTATGGTCGGGGTCGTTGAGTGTCTTGTGCGCACGGAATTGCACGCTGACCGGTTTCGCCTGATACGTGTTCGTGAACGTGGTCGGATAGGCCGCGTTCGTTCTGGTTTCGGCTTTCAACTGTCCGGTCAAATCGTCGGTGACGGTAATCTGCCACATTCCCATGTGGGAATCGTAGTTGACGCCGCCCGCCGATTGGCGGACTTCACGCACCGTGTAGGTGAACGTGCGGGATTTGACACCGTTCAACTGTTGGGCGGTGAACGTCAACGGTTGGAAGCTGATGTTTCCGTTCTGGTCGGCGTTCACGGTTTGCAAAGGCTTGCCTACCGCCTGCTCGTTGTCGAACAGTTGGAATTGGAAGTCGGTGAGTTTCGCATGGCTGGCGTTCTTGTTGTCGAACGTCTTGTGTGCGGTGAGGCTCACGGTCACGTCCTTCGGCTGATACGTGTTGTGGAAGACCGGGGTCTTGTTCGTATTGTCGTAGGAGGTGGAGGTTTTCAACTGTCCGTAACCGTTGTCGGTGACGTTGACGTGCATGGTGTGGACGGTTTGGTCGTAGGTGATGCCTTTGAGCTGTCCCGTCTTTTCCATGATACGGTAATCGTGTTCGCCTACCGTATTGTAGGCGAGCTTGTCGAAGGTTACGGTTCCGTCCGCATTGTTGGTCTTGGATTGGATGGTCTTGCCATTCTTGTCCTGCAATTCGAATGTGAACTCGTTGGCGTTCAACAGGCGGAGCGTGTGCTTCGGATTGTCGATTACCTTGCTGGCTTTCGGCGTGACGGACACAGGCTGGCTGGAATACGAGTTGACGAACTGGCCGTTGTCAATGGTCTCGCCATTCTTCATGGAGATGGCCGGATTGATGAGCGAGGCTTTCAACTGTCCACTGTTATCGTCGGTGACGGTCACAGTCCATATGGCGTAATGGTCGTCATATTTGACGCCCGCCGCACCCGTGTTGCGTTCACGAACCGAATAGGAGAAGGTGGCCTTGTCTTTGCCGTTCAGCTTCGCCTTGGTGAACAGGAGCGGAGAGAATTCCACTTTGCCGTCCGCCGTGGCGTTCACGGTTTGGATAGGAGTGCCTGTCGCCTTGTCGTTCGCATACAGGTCGAATTGGAAGTCGGTAATCTTGGTGGCAGACTTGTCCGCGTTCGTGAACAGTTTGCTCGCCACGATACGGGCTTGCGTATCCTTCGGAGCATACGTGTTCGTGAATTGGATGGTGTCGGATTGGATTCCATTATTGGACACGTTGGCCGTGACATGACGGTCGAACGTGTTCAAATCGTCGGTGACGGTCAGTATCCAAACACGGTCATCATACGTGACTCCAGCATTGTCTCCCTTGCGTTCCTTCACCTCATACTGGTAGACGCCTTCCTTGGTGAACGCGCCGGTGTTGATTCGGACTGTCTGCGTCTTGTTGTCGGTGAACGTGATGGAGGATGGCACCGCGCTCTTCGGAGCATTGTTCAACGGGGTGATGTCCGCAACATACTTGTCTTTTTCAGTCCAAGCGCCGTTCGGACGACCGTTCAACACTTTGACCGCTTTGAACGTGACCGGAACCGTGGGCATGACCATGCCGTAAATGCCATGGTCTTCGTTCGGGTCTTCGTAGATGGCGGTGGTCATCTCATCCAATGCGGGGAAATCCTTCAAAGGGATTACGCCCGCAACCATATTGCCGTTGGAATCATCCTCTTCATCACTGTCGGAATCCGTCGCTTCGGACGCTTCCTTCGCGTTCTTGATGGTGACGTGCTGTCCATGCCAAGTGGTGCCGGTCTTCGGAGTGAACCGAAGTTTGAAACCGGAGCCACCCGGAATGGCCGACAGTTCGTAATGTCCGTTCTGGTCGGTGACTGTGGTGCAAGGCTTGCCGTTCATGCTGGTGACGGTCTTGCCGTTCTTGTTCAACAGGGTGACGTTCACGCCAGCAAGGAGACGGTCTGTGCTCTCACGCACACCGTTATGGTCGTTGTCGAACCATGCGACGCCGTTCACTCTACGTTCCACGACCTGCGTGACCGCATCCACCTTATTATCACCGTCAGTCCAACGGTTCACGTAAGCGTCAGCCGCCTTATTGCCGGACGGTTTGAACGCGAGACTGAAATCATAGCGGGCGTTCGCGGGAAGCTTGTCGGATGTAAAAGCCCAAGCGACCGGCTTATCGCAACCGTCGGGGATAGTCACCGTACCAGTGTTACGGTCAACCTTCGCCTCAGTCCACTGTTCGACCTGCTCGCGCGTAATCTTCGTCGCGTCAACGGTACGCCACTTCGGGTCGGTGGTGAAGTAGACGCGCCCATTATCCAAGGACGCGCCATTCTTCACACCCATGTTCAAACCGGTCATCACATAACCGCCGGAATACTTCGACAGGGAGCCAGCACCCGAATACGGCATAATATCAACCGCATACGGATTCTTTTTCTCATCCTTGGAGAAGTTATTCAACATGTTCGTGAAACCTAACGGGCGTTCGATGTCGTTCAGCAACGGTTGGGCGCGGGTCGCCAATGAGGAGGAGTGCGTGCGTGAGACGCGGATGGTGTAGGCGGCGGTCTGACCGTAGGCGGCGGACGGGGTGCCCATCCACCGTTTCGACCTGATTTCCGTATGCACCGTGTACTGTTGGTTGTTCTTCGCATCATTGTCCGGGTCGAACGGGTCGCCGATGGTGGTGGAGAATCTGACGAGCGTGTCCGTCCCGTCCGCCTTCACTCCGTTGACCCTGTACTCCAATGTGGTTGTTCCGTCCTTGTTCGGGGTGGCGGTCGGCGTGACGGGCGTACCGCCGGTAACAACGCCCTGCGTTTGTCCTGAATCAGTGTCCTTGTATTCTCCGCCTACGGTCGATGAGCCGTCCGTGTAGGTCAGACCCTTGGGCAGTGTGACCTTGATGTGGTAGTCGGTCAGATAGTCGCCGCCGGTGCTGCTGTTGCCGGTCTTGGCGGTCGCGTTTATCGTCCAGTCGGCGTGACGCTGCTCCTTGCCCAAATCGTAGATGGTCTTCGACACGGTGTTGGCCGTGTCTTTCTGGCTGGTGTGGATGCCGATTGCCGGGCGTTCGCCCACGACGTACAGGGTGTCGCCCTTGTGGTTTCCGGCGGTGTCGCCGCCCTGATACACGCCGTCCTCGCTGAAAGTGGCCTTCACATAGTTTTTGCCGTCGTAGTGGAGGCTGGGTTTACCCAGTTGTTTGACGAGGCTCGTGTAGTCGTCGCCGGTGATGGAGTGCGCGTATGCCGTCCACTTGGTCAAATCGTCCTCAATGTCGAGGTTGGCTTTCTTGGCGAGGTCGCTGCGCGTCCAGTAGTCTATCTGTCCGGTGGTCTGCGCGGTCCTGCCCGCCGTATTGTCGTTGACCTGCATGGGGAGCGTGGTGCCGACGCTGATTCGTGAATCGTATGACGTGTTTGCCGTATCCCATACGCGGGTGTCGATTATCTGCGCGGCGAGCACCCTGCCATGCTTGGCGGCCTCGGCGTATGTCGGATACCAGTCGAAATCGTCATAGTCGGCCTTGGCCTGCGCCGTATCGGTGGAGTAGCTGCCGCCGTCGGGCAGTACGCCCCAGATGACGGGTTCCATGTTGTCATTGGTGCGGGTGTCCGACCACCAGAATCGTCCGCCCCACGTGCCGTAGCTGTCGTGGACGGTGTACTGCTGGTCGGGATTGTCGTTTGCGGCCAATGGGGTGAGGATAGTGGGGTCCCATTTGACCAAGTGGACGCCTAAAACCCTGCCGTTGCCGGTCGAGTCCAGTTTGTTTTCTGCTACGGTGTTGATGCCGAACTTGGTGTTCTCCAACACGCGGTCGGAGCCGTTATATCGTTCCGTATCCTGCCAACGTCCGGTGGTGGCGTTGTCGCAGCGTCCGAACGTGCGGGCGAAAACGTTCGTGTAGTACATGCTTTGGATGAATGTGCCGGGCAGTCTTACGACCCAGTTGCCGGATGCCGAATCGTCGTCGGTGACCGTCTGGTTCGTGTTCGAATCGGATTCGTCCAACGTGTCGCCGCTCAGACTGGTGGCCGACAGCGTGGTGTCGGTGATGGTCACGTTGCCGGTCTGGTCCTTGCCGTAATACTGGGCGGCGGTCTTGCCGTCCGTGGTGGCTGTGGGGAGGATGAATGTGAACTCGTCCACGTGCAGTGCGGCTACCTGCTGTTGGGTGAGGGAGCCGTCCATGTAGGCGGTGGTGCATTTGCCGTATGCGCTGTACTGGGTGGCGTTGGCGCATGGGTAGTTCAGGGTGTCGTAGCCGGTGAAGCCGACGTTGACGGTGGTGCCCTTGTCGGTGGTGGTGCCGTCGTCGTAGACGGTGGTGCCGTCGTTGACGGAATCCTTGCCCACGGTGCTGGAGCTGGGGAAGCTGCCGTTGTGGTCGAACGAGTCGTTCTTCCTGTTGTGTGTGTTCGCTCCGCTGTTGTTGGCGGCGGGGTGGTGGATTCTGTCCCAAAGTATCGGCTGCCATTGCTTCTCGCCCGAATGCTTCGCATGCTTGTCGTCATCATCCTGAAACACGCTGGACACGTTCAGCTTGTAGCCGATGCTTCCCGTGGGCACTTCAATGCCCTTCAACCCCTTCGACTTGTCCTTCCAACGCATCGCGGTACGGACGAGCACATGCAGTTGGCGTCCCTGAATCTTGCCTTTGCCTTTGTTTGGCGCGGTAGCGTCACCCGTATTGAAATCGTAGGTGCCGCCGCCCGTAATCTGGTATTGCAGGCTTACGTTCAGGTTGAGTTTTGCGCTGACTGTTACGTCTTGTGGCGTGTTTTCGGCTTGTTTGTGGGTGCCGGTGTTGGTTGGATTGCTTGCATCCCATGCTGCCCATGCTTTGACGGTTGGATGGAATTTGTATCCGTGGGGTGCGCCTTTGACCGCGACTGCGAGACTGATGGCTGACGTGCCGGGGTTGACGGTCGGACTGTTGGAAGTCGGCTCCAACAGGCGATAGCAGGTGTACACTTGCGTCTTCACACCGTTGATGGTTTCGGTCGTGAGTTTCGGCTGATAGCTGGGAGTCTGGTCTACCCAACCCATTTGGTCGGTGTCGAACGTGACCTTATCCGCCGGATAAGGCAGTTCGAAACGGAAGCCGACACGGGTACGCTTGTAATAGTCCATGGTCGAATCCGGGGTGACGGTGTAATCGTAGTCGTAGATTACATCATCGAACGAGCGGACTATATCATTGCTCGCGTCCTTATCGTCGCCACGCTCATTGTCATTGTCGAATGGTGCGGTTCCGGTGACTCGGTCGGTTAGTTTGAGTTTTGACACGTATGCGCTGTCGGTGTCGAGCATGTCATGAATGGTAACGTCTTTAGCGTCTTCCGGAGCGGATTGCGCTCGGATACTAGTGTCGGAGTGAACGTCCGACTGTGTTTGACTGTCAGCATTACTACTGCTGGTAGTGTCTGACTGGGTGTCGCCACTATTAGTGTCGGCGTTCCCACTATTACTGGTGTCGGCTTGGACTTGCGTGGACGAATCCACCGTCAAATCGTCAGCCAAAGCAGTGGACGCGGACAATGCGCCACCACCAAACATTGTCGCCGTAGCCAAGATAAGCGCGGCAACCTTTCTCAGGCCGGGTTTCATAACCTTGAGCTTCCCTTCTGGAGAGTGTGTCATGAAAACGGGAGAAGGGCTAAAAAGAAGCCCCCCCCGCGCGTTTTTTGATTGTTTAGTTATAAGTATGGAAGGCTGGTCTCAAGTACGGTTTGCAGGAGAGTTCCCAAGGCCAGTCTTCCGATTTTTCACCCTCTCCGACCATGCTTCTTCCAATCGTTGGAGACTGGTTGAAGCATGGTTTCATGTCGGGGAGGGCAAGGCTTTATCTGTTATTCGGCTTTATGTGTCGGTTGTTTCTTGCCCGGGTCGGATTCGGTTTCGGTCTCGGCATTGGATTGACCGTCGGAGGATTCTTCGGTCTGGCTTGCGGTTTTACGTTTGCCAAGCTTCTTGACGGCCACGGCCAACAGTCCGCCGACTGCGGCGAGCACGATGATGACCAGTCCGATGATTCCAGTGTTCACGCCGGTCTGCGCGAGGTCGCTTACGCCAGCGGTTCCAGCGCCTCCGAACAGTTTCTTGGTGACGTGAATCTTGTAATCCTTGGACACGAGTCCATCACCGGACGTGACGGTGAGCGTGGCGTCCGCACCATTCTTGTTGATGGTGATGCTCATGCCCGTGTCCTTGTCGTACTGTCCGACGACCGTCCACTTGTCGGGATTGTCCACAGCCACTTCGTAGGAGGTTTTGTTCGGGTCGAATCCGTTGATGAGTTTTCCGTCAACCGCGATGCCCGTCAGTTCCGCCTTGTGGGTGGCGGCGGTGATGTAGGTGACGGTGTAGTCATGTTGAGTGAACGTATTGCCGTCCGGAGAGAGCACGCTGACCGTATACGTGTAGGTCATGCCCTTGTGGGAACTGGACACTACGGCGCTTTGACCGACCTTCGTCTCATAGGAGAAGGTGCCACCTTCCGGAATGTCGAATTTGTCGGATGTGACGGGCACATATTTGCCGTCCTTGCCAACGTAGCCGACGGATGCGAGGCTCGTGTCAGTCTGAGAGTCTGGTGTCTTGACCGGAGACTGTTCCACCGGCTCCTTCGGCTGGAATTCGGTGACGGCGGTTTTGACCGGACGGGTGACGGTCACACTGTAGGTGCGGCTTGCTCCCGTGGCGGTGTCGGTGACAATCCATTCCTGTCGGTTGGATTGCGCGCTTTGGGTCACGTTTCCGGCTTTGACGGTTACTCCTGCCGGGGCTTCCGGTAGCAGGTAGGCACTGGTGTTCGCGTCTTTCAATGCGACCACGTAGTCGAGCCTGTTCGGATTCCAATTGTCGATGAGCGTGCCTTTTTCGGCTTTGCCGGTGAGGTTCACGTAGATGCCGGTGAGTTTGGCGGGACTGTCCGGTTGGATGTCGGAGGTTTGGAAGTTGACCCGTACCGTGTAGTCCACGTCGTTCACGTTGACTGTGATGATTCGGCTGGTGCCGTCAACACTCAATTTCGGACGGGATACTTCCGCGTCGAGACCATGTTCGGCGGAGAGGGAGAAGGAGTCCTTCGCGTCGGAGGCGGGAAGGTCAACGACTTTCTGATGGTTCTCATCAAAGTCCGTCTTATTGATTTCGTAACTCTTGGACTTGCCGTCGGAGGAAGTCTGGGTGAGCGTCATCTTCGTGAAGTTCTTATCCTCGGGACGAACGTCTCGGGTTCCCACCGTGTAGGCTTGTTCAATCTTGTTGCCGTGTCCGTCATCGACGGTCACGGTTCCCTCTGCTGTTCCGAAGAGCACGACGATATTATGCTCGTTGTCGGCACCCACCATGGTCTTGGGAGTGGATTCCCATTTGACGGTGGCTTTGTTCTTGTTGGACAGTGTGACCTCATGGTAGGAAGGACTGTTGTCCTTGTCGGACAGGCCGGTGGCGGAGTAGCCAGCGTGATAGGAATCATCTTCGTACTTGCTGAAAGGAGTTCCCTTATCGGTGCCATTGTTCAACGTGATTTCCTCGCCAATCGAATATTCGAATGGTACGGTGATGTCGAACTGCGGCAAGCCTTTATCCGGGTTCGCGTCGGCATGGTAGACGGCTGTGCCGGATACGATTGCTGTGCCGAGTTTATCGCCCGAAGTGATGTGTTGTTCCCTGAAGGTCGGTTCAATCGTGAACTTGGTGTTGTCGTCTTCGTTCAGTGAGCCGATGGTCACGGTGGTCGGACGGACGTTCACGGTCGGAGTGGTGAGGGACTGGTTGCCGCCCGCGTTCGGAAGATTTATGAGCGGAATCTGCTTGTCTCCGACCTGCGCATACCAAGTGTTGGTACGTGAATAATCTCCCAAGTTGACGGTCATATGCCAGATTTTGGTTTGTCCGGTCTGAACGTCCGTGTACTCGTAGTTGCCTGTGGCGACGCCGGTGGCGGATGTCACGTGAGTGGCATTGTCCACACTGACGTTCCATGCGATGTTCAGGCTTTTGCCGTTGGACAGTTTGACTGTCTTGACCTCATTGCCGTCCTTGTCAACGACTTTGCGGTCTTTGGTCACACGATAGGACTCGTTTTTAGGCACATTGGCTACGGCTTCCACGGTTCCGTCCGGGTTTTCTCCGGATACGGTGAACTGGGTGCCGTCGGCCAGAGTGATGTTCTCACCTGTGGAATATTTAAACGGGATGGAAACGTCGAACGCCGGATTGCCGTTCTTAGCACCGACATGGTAGACGGCGGTGCCGGTCACATCCACTTGGGCGAACGTGCCGTTTGCTGTGAGTTTCACATCCTGCAAATCGCTACGCTTCAATGTGAACGTGTCATCGGAATCGTTCGTATGCACGGTGATGCGTCCCGGAACCTTGCCGTAAGGTTCGATGGCCGTATAGGATTGGTCGCCGGTTTCCGGATTGTTCGTGAACTGGAACGTCTTCCCTTCGACCTCACCGCTCCAAGTGTCGGTACGGGAGTATGATTGGTTGACTTGAATCGTCCACTCGTATTCGGCTTTGGTTTCCGGGTCGATGGTCTTGTACTTCTGGTTGACGGTTCCCACGACGGTGGTCACATGGGTTTTGGAGTCAGTGGTCTTGGCCCATGTGATGGGCAGTTCGGTGTCGTCGGACAGTTTGAGTCCGGTGATTTCCTTACCGTCCTTGCCGACCACTTTGCCTGCCTTGTTGACGGTGTAGTCCTTGTTCGCATAGTCGAGCACGGCGGTCTTGCCGTCCTGTTGGATGGTGAACTGGGTGCCGTCAGACAAGGTGATTTCCTTGCCGTAATCCTTCGTATAGTTCACGGTGGCGGCGAATTCGGGGAGCACGCCTTCGGCTTTTTTGGAGTATCCGGCTGTGCCAGTCTCGTGAATCATGCCGAGCTTGCCCGCGCCGGTGGTGGTTTCCGGAGTGATGTCCGGGTCGGTGAGGGTCACGTCGTTGCCGTTCTTGCCGGTGACTTCCAGTTTCTTCGGAATGCTGGTGCCGGTCATGGACGCGAGCTGTTTTCCATCCTCGTCGGACGTGTCGAAGCTGACGTCTTGGCCTTCGTATTTGGTTGACCAACTGGCGGTGTTGGACGCGGTAGCTTCCGTATGGGTGTTCCAACTGTACGAGGTGTTACGGGAGTGGCTTTCCCAGTCGAAGTCCTTGATTTCAACGCTGGCGGTCGCGGAGCCAGTACGGGTGACGGTGTAGCCGTTCTTGTAATCGTACGCCGGGTCAAACCATTCTATGTTTGCATGGGAGCCGTCGGACAGGGTGACTGTGTTTTCGGACGGGTTGCCGTCCTTGTCCAAGGTCACGCCGTTCAGTGTGGCGTTCGCGGTGTTGGTGTCGCCTTGCACGACGAACTTCGTCCCGTCCTTTAGGGTGACTTCCTTGCCGTAGGTTTCGTCCACGTTCACGGTCAATGTGACCTTGTGGCTTACGGTGTCCGACTCATCGAATGTGCCATTGTAGGTGACGGTGCCGGTCAGATGGCTGACGCCGACCTTGCTGTGGTCGATATTGAGCGTCGGGGTTTCAGCAGACAGTGCGATAGGCTTGTCCTCGCCGTCGAATGTGGCGGTGGCGGCTTCCAACGGGTCTCCGTCGTACTTGTCGATGGTGGCCGTATAGTTGCCGTCGCTGTCCTTCTCGTAGGTGACGGTCTGCTTTCCGTAGGTGGTTTGGAGTTTACGGCTTGTCGTGGTGGTTTCGTCGCCGGAAGTGGATGGCGGGGTTGTGAGATTGGTGTCGTCAACGGCCAACGCCGTCACGGCTCCCGTTCCCATGGAGCCTACGGCCATCACGGCAGCAAGACCCACGCCGCCGATTTTCTTCGCGGCATTGTTCCAATTATCACTCATTCAATGTCCTATCCGAAATGTGAAACGTTTCCTTTGCGGATTTCGTCTACCACCTTAGCGGACATGTATGCCGTCAACCTCGTATAGGCGGGAAAATACCTCGAAAAAAATTCGGGGTGGACGGTATCCGGACTTTTAGCGGATTGTCCACCCCGAAAAAATCGTTTTGGAAAATGTCATGCCCTCTGGGGAAGGTTCGCTTTAAGCAGGGGTTCGGTGTCGGTGTGGTGTCCGCGCTTGTTGTACCAAGACACGACGCTCATGCCGCTGGCCTTGTCGCGTAGGGTGATGCCGTACTGGCCCTCATGCTTGCCGGTGCCGACATGCACGGCTTGGGCGGGTACCGGATTGTTCTGGTGCGAATAGTTGAACATGCTACGGAATCCGTCGGCGTCGTTCGCCTCGTATCCGACACGGGAACCGTATCCGTCGTAAAGGGTGTTGGTATGCTCTCCGCGAACCGCGAAGGACACTTCCTTGTCCTGATGGCGCATTTCGATGCTGTCCTGTGGAATGTTCATGTTGCCGGTCTTACGGCGCATGAGCTTGGCGGCGCTTTCGCTGTCCACCGGATGATAGTAGTTGGACGCGGCTTTGTTTCGACGGTCTGCGACTTTCGACTTGTAGTCCGCGTACTCCTTGTCGCTGCTGAACTCGCCACGGGCCTTCTCGACCTCGGTGCCTTTGTTGTTCATTTCGATGGTTCCCCAAGAGGTCACATGGTCTCCACTGGTCTTATTGCGGTAGAACTCCTTGCGGAAGTGCAGGGCGTTCTGCGGATGGCCGTTCGCCTGTTTGCCGGTACCGGCGCTGATGGCGCATTGTACGTCGTCCAGTCCTTCGGCTTGCATGGCGCGGGTCATTCGGGTCAAATCGTCGCCCGGAACGATAGCCATTGGGGAGCCGCCCTCATTGTGCGGGCGGGGGGCACGTTTCAGAAGGCCGGTCTTCGAGTCTCGCTTCAAGGCTGGTGCGACGTGCGTCTTGCCTTCCTTGTCCATGTAGACGAACACTTCTGCGGAACGCGCGTCGGCATTGTTCAGACCAAGCTTATTCTCGTAGTAGTGGCGGGCTTTGACCTCCGCCTCCGCGAAGTCCTTCGGGTCGATGTGGTACACCTTCGCGTTCTCGCCTTCGAACGCGGCACGGTTGACCTGCTCGTTCGTTCGGGCGTTCAGGGTGTCGTACACCTTGCCGTCCTTACGCCCCTCCAATTGTGCGGCACGACCGCCGAAACTGGTCTCGTCCAACGGCAGGTTCTCGCTGACCGGCTGGAACTTGTTGCCTCGGCACATGCTCAACGTGTGTTCCGGGGCCTCACGGTCATGGTTGATGACTCCGAAGCAGGTGTTGCCGGTGGACGCGATGGCGAGCTGTTCGCCGTCCTCGGTGCCGGTGATATGCACTCGTTCGTGAACCTCATGGTTTTTGAGCGTGCTGAAATTACGTCCACTCGCGCCGACGTGCATCATCTCGTAGCCGCTGGGCATTTGGGAGAGATTGTTCTTGTAGTACTTGCGCACGTTGCCGCGACGGTCAACGTACTCATGCCAGCCGACGGTCAAGCCCCATTCAGTCCACTGTCCGATGGGGTTTCGCGGCTGTGCCGGATTGTAGGCCATGTCTTGTCCTTCCTCGACCTGATTCCTCCCCGAACGGGAGGTTTTTCCAACATCAGATTCCAGTCTACAATCCTCAAGGTCTATAAAAGGCGAAAGAAGGTAATCTACCGGTTTTTCTTACGCTTCGACTTTTTGGGAAGATGGTCGGAAACGTGGACGAACACGGTTTCAGCGAACACGCCCACATCCTTGGCGAGAATCCTCAAACCCTTCCACAGCAATCGTCCCCACGTCTCCCCCAATATCCAGAAGCCTACTATCAGGCCGAAAAGGGACAGGATGGATTCACGAATGTCCAGTCTGCCGTCTGCGGGAACGTCGAACGACATGTAGATGACGGTCGCAAACAGGATACCCGCCCCGAGCAGGGTCTTGCCCAATACGCTTTTCCAACTCATTTCAACCTCCGGTCGTGTTCCTCCCAGCTCGCGTCCGCTGAATCCGCTATCGCTTCCAGCATTTGGAACCCGTCTGGCACGGGGAACACGAGCAGTCTGACCAAATGCCGTCCGCCATGGTTCAGATTCTTAGACCGGACGAACGCCACGCCCTTGCAATAGTTCGACGTGGTGCCATGCCATGCGCCGACGTTCGTTCCCGCTTTCAGAATCGCGTTCACGCTTTCTGCGGTATTGTCCGGGTCGGCTTGCGCCACGCCATACGGGTAGGCGATGCTGGCGATGACGATGTACTTGCCGTATCCGCAGTAGGGCTGGCGTTTCCAACACTCCTCCGCGTAGGCGATGAGCTGGGAGCCGACCTTCTCACGCACGCCCAACGTGTTGCCCCTACCCCACGTGGTCGCCTTGCGTTGACCATGCTGGCGGGCTTTCAAATCCGAATCCGTGTAATTGCTGGTAATCCAGATTTTGTCCGGCACGCTGAACTTCACCTCATAGCCGTCGCACCATGCGGGACGCTCCCCCACGGGAATGTTCCTCCACATGCCGACCACGCTCGACGCCAATCCGCCCGTAATCTGATACTGCGGGTTCTCGTCGGAAATCGGAATGATGAGAATGTCCAGCAGATAACAGCCGGAAGGCGCTTCGATGGGCGATTGCAGGTAGATGGTCGAATGCCGGTGCAGACTATCATCATCATCCCACAGGCGCACGTCGGAACCGGCGTCGATTATCGGCTTCACGGTTTCGGCGGCACGGGCTGGGAACACGTTCCCACCGTGGGGTGCCGACACCGTGACCACGGCCAGAAACCGTTCCACCTTCCACGCCTGTTTCATCGTTTTCAGATTCCGCCACTTGTCTTTCGCATACCGACGGATTCTCGCACGCCGTAGGGCACGCGTCTTTTCGGTCTGCACGGTGTCGGTGCCGCTCCACCATTCGATTGGAATGTTGATGGTCAACCGGTATCCGCCGCGTTTCACCGCTACGGTTTGACGAACCATGACGCTCCTCCGAACCATGACGATTCTCCGAACGGACGGTGGCTGCCGGACTCATGCACGCCCAGACAGTGCTGGCACATGGTCTCCCCGTCGTATGGGGTTTTCCTGACGCCGCAGCGGACGCAACGGCTGGTTCCCTTGTCGGTCGAATGCAGTGTGAATCTCATTTTCGGCTCCCCATCTCCAATGCGCTGATATCGGCTTTTAGAAGGTCGATGATGTCCTTACGGGTATGATTGGTCTCGATTTTGCCGGAAACCCCGTGAAGGGCATTTAAAACGACGATACGGTCATGTTCAGCAAGCCACTCATCGTAATCCTTTCCGTCTGCGGGAAGACCGGTCTGAACGTAGGCACCATCGCAATACCGGCCACGAACGGTCTCATCATCAAGAGGCCGAACCGGCGAACCAGTCGGAAGCGCGATAGGCAAAAGCATGTTTTCTCTTTTCCGTTAGCCAATGTGGACTAATCCAGTCTAACGGAAACAACATTGGAAGAGTCTGAAAAGCACGGAAATACGACGAAGAGAAAAACCGGCGGCACGGGAGGGGCGGGCTTTTTCCTTCTTTAGGGAACCCGGGTTAAACAGATGGGCTACGAGAGTGTAGGCATATGCAAATCATGAACTAAAAATAGAGAAAAATGCATTTTCTCATTTTTATTTCCCAAAAATGGTTTTTCATAAAAAAATTGAGCCTATATATTATGTAATACTTATGTATACTTATGTACTTATGGGGCGTCTGAAAACCCTTGTGGCAGTAGGGCTGAGAGCATGCCCGCATGTCAATATCTCCCAAAAACATGTCAATATCTCCCACTTTGCATGCCAATATCTCCCAGCGGCATACCAGTATCTCCCACCGAAAAAAATGGTGAAAATCGATAAAAACATTTTTTCCTATTTTTAGTTCATGATTTGCATATGCTCTCATATCTATCTGTACGTGTCTCAAACAACCTCTAAAATAGAAAAAAGAAACCCGCCTCTGTCTGGCAACAGAGACGGGCGGATGACCAATCAGTTAGAAAAAGGAGTGGTCACGTGTCTAATGATAGCGGCAAAGACAAACTTTTGGAGGTTGTCTACAGTCCGAAACTCATGTCGATTGTCAGTATCTTTCCTGTGGACAATCCAGATGCCGAATTTTTTGAGCGGAGAAACGGCGCGGTTACTGTTAATATCGCCCCGTTAAGGCGGGAATGGGCTTATGGGAAAATTCCTAGGCTTATTCTTCTTTATTCGCGGTCTTTGATTATGGAACGGTCAGAAAAAGTTGATTTCAACAAGAAGACCATCGTCTTTGATGAGTCGTTCCGTTCTTTCTGCAAGCACGCCGGTCTGACATATTACGGCGGTCTAGCCAAAGACGTCGATGAGATGCTGAACCGTATGCTGAATACGACTATTCAGCTTAGGGGCTGGTTTGACGCGAAGGAAGAACAAATACTTGCCGTGGGCAATTATCGGATTCTCGATTATGGCGAATTTCATTTCCACGATGGCGACTCTTCCGAGAAAACATATATTAGGTTCTCCGACTTGCTTTGGCAGATTCTTACTGAAAATTGTGTTCCTTTGAGCAGAGAAATCGCCGCCCAATTAGGACGTTCTCCTAGGGCTTTGGATATTTACCAATGGCTTGCTTATCGAACATATGCCCTGAAAAAGCCCGCCGTCGTTTCTTGGGAGAATCTTCGGAGTCAGTTCGATTCAGCGGATACGCCGATGTACTCTTTCAGACGGAGGTTTTGCAGGTCGTTGGAGAAGGTGTCGGACGCGTGGCCGGAGCTGGCGACTTCCGTTGGGGAAAAAGGATTGACGCTCTATCCCAGCAGAAGCTCCCTCACTTCGGGGAAAGGAAAGGAAAAGGCTTTCGGACAGGGGGACGTCTCTTCCGCAAAGGAGTCCGCCATGACGGAAAACCCGTTCTAACAAAAAGCTTGGGGCACCGGTTTTTCGATGCCCCAAGTTGAATGTTGGAAAACGGAGGGGAAAGAGCTATGCGACAACGTCGTTGTACATGGCGAAGTTTTGCGCGTCGGCCATATCCCATGCTGTGAATTCGACTTCCTTCAAGGACTTGTCGTATCCGCAGTTTCGGAGCGCGTAGCGTGCCGCCGCGTCGATGCCTTTGCCGTAGTGCCCGTCGGCTTCCGCCTTGTCACGGAGTTCGGCAATGCCATGCAAGGCCGCGCTGATAGCCATTCCGGCCATTTTCGTCACATCATTGTCCGCGCTGATGGAGAACGGTTGCCAATCGCATGCGCCGCTTTTCTCGAACACCCAGAATTGCATAGCCACAGGCTTGCGTCTGGTGCGTTGGAATGCTTCCGCCGGACAGTTCGCAACCGCCTGACGGTAGAACGACGCCTGAATGTGATAACCGTATTCGATGACATGCTTGTGGAAGTCCGTGGCGCTGGCACTGCTCGCGGTCTTCAAATCCACGAGATAGTCAACGCCGGTCGGAATCAAATCCGGCTTGGCTTTCAATTCCAGACCGGTATCGTCATCCGTCCACACGATGCACTGTTCGCATGTGCCTTTGCCGATAAGGTCGTACATGTCGGGACGGGAGTCGATGATGTTCTGCTTCATGCGTTTGAGCAACTGCATATCCTTGTAGGATACGACGATGTTGCCCATCGCCTCTTGCGCTTCACGCCATGCTTTGTTGGCTTTGTTTTGGAAGGTCTGCCCCTCGTCAAGGCATACGACCTCGCTCGTGTTCAACAGGTAGGCGTGGAATGCGGTGCCGAACTTCATCGCGTCCGTCGGCGTATGGTCGCCCAACAGTCGGTCGTAAGCCCATTCCTTCGGATTTTTCAGGAACGCTTTCAACTGGCTCTGGTCGAGCGCGTCCATGGCGAAGTATTCCTCGTCGGTCGCGTCTATAATTTCCGCTTGGCTCATGGAGGATTACTCCTCTTCGTCTCCGGTGATGGAAGTGTCTTCGCCTCGCGCTTCGGCGTCGGCCTTGACCGCGTCTTCGTCGGGCAGATGCACCTCGACCTTGTTGGTTTCGGCGTTCTGGAAGATAACAGGCTCCTCATAGTCGATGGGTTCGCCGGTCTGCGGGTCGAACTCCGGCTGGAGTTTCATGTTGTCAACGTAGTTGTAGGGGTTTCCATCGGCTTCGGTCTGTGCCCGGTCGATTTCCTCCCACGCGTCCTGCCATGCGGCGTACTCCTCCGCATAACCCGGATATGGTTCGATGTGGCGAATCTCCCAGTCGAGGAATTGTTTATCGGTGATGGGCTGGGATGGTTCGAAACTGTTGGTCAGAGAGTCCGGAATCGGAACCGTATATGATGCTCGGTTCCTTTCCTCCTCCTCGTCGGTCATCGGTTCGTCGAATACCACTTCGGAGTGGCCGTAATCGGTTGCCATTTTGGTCTTCTTTCTGATTTGCGCGGACATTTCCAAATATTGGACGGTTTCCAACCACATGCCGTGTGGCATTTCAAGCGGGTTTTTCTCCCACCGTTTATATGTGCTTGTTGACACGTCCAGTACTTCGGCTGTTTCAGCCTGTGTTTTTCCCGCTTGTATTCGAAGGTTGCGTAATGAGATGTTTCCCATTTTTTAGACAACTCCTTTCCTACAAGTTTCAACCCAACTATAGCATTGGTTCACTTTTGAGCCAAATCGTATGATTGAGTATGCTGATAATCCTTGAAATTCAAAGGGACACGCCTGATTTCACAATAGTTCAAATATGACCTATACTTGGACATGTCCACATAAAAGAACCGACTTCCTCCACTCATGTCAGAGCATGTTCAAACTGTTTCCCGAATGGAAAAGGTTCATGCCTGATATTGGTGTGAGAGGAAAACGAAAATAAAGGAGAAAGCCAAAAATGGCAGAGCAAGAGCAGTCCGCGTCAGTGCCGTCCACGCTCGACGTGTTCCTCCCCCACATCACTCTTGGACGTTGCTCCCTCTTCGAGCCTTACGTTTTCAAGCAGAGCGACGATGACAAGAACAAGGACAAGACTCCAAGCAAGCCGTCCTACATGTTCCGTGCGATTCTCGACAAGCGTCGTGACCGCGCCATTATCAAGAAGATTTCCGGCTATCAGAACGCATACATCGAAGAGCTGAAAGCCAAGCGCATGTTCGACAAGCGTGCCGCAATCCACTTCGCCCTCGTTGACTGCGATAGTGAGGAAGTAGAGGATAAGGACACCGGCGAACTGGTAATCATGTCCGAACGTGATTCCTCGCTGAGGGGCAAGTACATGCTTTCCGCCAAGTCTCGCGCAACCGAACCGCCGAGCGTCGGCTGGGTCGATGACAAGAACATCCTCCACCCCATGCCGAAACATTTCATCGTGAACGAGGAAGACCCCGATTCCGTTGAAGAGTACGAACGCCGACTCGACTTCTGGAAAGACAAGGTGTATGCGGGACAGTATGCGAGTGCCGTGCTTCGTCTTTCCGGCTGGCATCAGGCCAAGATTGGTCAGGGTGTGACCGGTCGAATCAAGAGCGTTGTCATTATCGGCGGCGGTACTCCGGCTGGCATCATGTCCCTTGAGGATGCTTTCACCGAAGAGCAGATTGCTGAAATGGTCGCATGGCGTGACCAGATGGTGCCGGATTACGAGTCGGGCGACGACCCGTGGAACAAGCGTGTCAAGCTTCGTTCCAGTTCTGACGTTGACGATTATGCTGAGGATGACGATGTGGAGGAAGAGGAGACTCCGAAGCCGCGTCGCAAGGCGAAGCCGGTCAAGCCGGTCGAACCGGAACCGGAAGAAGAGGACGACTACGAGTATGAGGAGGAGACTCCGAAGCCGCGTCGTAAGACCAAGCCCGCCCGTAAGGTGAAGCCGGTCGAACCGGAAGAGGAATACGACGGCGAGGAGGAAGAGGAGACTCCCGCTCCCCGACCGCGTAAGACCCGCAAGCCTGTCAAGGAAACGGTCGAAGACGATTACGACTCCGACTTTGACGAGGGTGCGGACACCGAATGGTGATTGATTTCAGTTAGCTAGAAAGCCCAGCCTACAAGATTTTCTTGCAGGCCGGGCTTTCTCTATCAAGAAAGACTACTGACTCTTTGAGGGGTTACGCCAATCATTCCCGCAATGTCTCTAACCGTCATTCCTTTTTTACGAAATACATCAATGGTCTGTCTGGTTAAATAAGAAGCTTTTTCTTGGGCTTCGTTGGCTTCGCTTCTTGCGTCCAACAGTTCCTTAAGCATCCTCTCGTCCTCTTCGCTTAGTTTTGGACGAATGTCTATTTCGTCAATTTCGTAGTCGAGCATTTTCGCCGCGTCTCGAACCATCTTGTCCACTTGGTCAAGACGGCGTGTTTGGGTGAAAAGACCGGGGATTTCCGGTACTTCGATTGCCCACCATCCCTCGGAACGTTGTGCGATGGCGGTGACCTTGTTGATTTTCATTTTATTTTCTCTCTGAAATATTTGATTATTGATTTTGCTGTGATTTCGTTTATCTCGTTGTGGCGCGGAATTGTCGTGGTTACGTTTTTGATAGTGACTTTAGTGTGGTTGCCTCCTTCTTTCCATTGGGCCGTGGCTCCTTTTTCTTTGGCGAGTTGATTGATTTGTCGCTCTAAGTCTTTTCTTTTCATATAATAAGTATATACCTATTTACTAAAATATTCAATAGGTATATACTTATTGTAGTCCTTTCCTTGATGGAACACAAACGGTGGACATAATGTGGATATAACCCATCAGAACATCACGCCACTGTTTCCATCGCCACCCGTAGACGGTTGGGACGGTGTGGACGGAGCAGTCGGCGTGGATGGCGTGGACTGCTGTTGCCTTGGAGCCGTGTACTGCCGTTGCGGCGTATAAGTGTACGTGTATTGGCGTTGCGGCGTATACGTCTGCTGGGATTGCTGCTGCTGTTGCGCCTGAGCCTGAGCTTCCTCCTCGGCCTTCCTCTTGGCCTCCTCCTCCGCCTTCTTCGCATTATCCGCGTCGGTCTTGGCCTTGCTGACCTTGCCCACCACATCTTGCAGACTGGACACCGCCTTGTTGGCGTCGGCCACATTGTCAGCCGTCACCTGCGTATCCTTCCACTGTTTGACGAGACTGTTCATGGTCTTCTTATCCGACGAGTCCGGAGCGTCGCCAAGTTTTCCGGCTTGGTCGATGAGACTCTTCAACTTGTTGGACACGTCCGCGCTCTTCGACTGCAATGCCTTCCGATACGCGTTGCCGGTCGCCTTGTATTGAGCGTTCAACGCCTTCATTTTCTTGCCAATTGCCGCTTCGGTCATCGGATTTCCTTCCGTGGCCTTGCTGAGCTTGTCACACTCCCCCAACGTGGTCTTGTCGTCCTTCACGAGACTGTTCTTGATTTCCTTAATCAGGTCTTTCGCGTCGGACACACGCTTGTCCCAATTGTTTTGGGCTTTCGTGAGCGAATCCTGCTTCTTTTGGATTTCAACTTGCCGGGCCTTCTCGGCTTGGGCGTGAGTGTATGTCGAATAAGCGTAATAGCCACCACCGCATAGAAGCGCGATACCGGCCAGAATCACCACGACCATGATAATGATTTTACGGATTCTGCCACCATCGCCCTCACCGTCGGTGGTGCTTTCGGCTTCGGCATCATCCGCATAATCCGGCAGTTCGCCGTCGAATTGTTGCGGCGGAAAACCGGAGGGCTGTCCTACGGGCGTACTGTCGAACTGGTTTGCCTGTATACTGTCATCCCAGAAACCGTCATCCTCCTGTTGTGGCGCGGATTGTTGTTGCTGGGGTGCCGACTGTTCCTGAACGTTGGAACCATCCTCCCACCATTGGCCTTCACCATGGTCGTTGAAGATGCTGTTTCGACGGTAGAAGTCATCATCCGGCTGGTTGGACTGTTCGCCGTTCTGCTGGTTCGCCGGTTCGGTGTCGAATTGGCTCACCGGCGTATTGTCGTACTGGTTTTCCTGTCCGCCGTCATCCGGTTCAGGCTGTTGGACTGGAATCTCATCTCCCCAAATATCATCGTAGGCTACCGGAGCGGCGTTCTGTCCATACGGCGAATTGTCGTCACTGCTCCCCCATATATCCGGCTCGTTGGACGGCTGGCTTTCCGGTATACCGTTCAACTGGGTTGCTGTTCCGCCTGTGGAATTGTCTCCCCAAATATCCTGTTCGCCGTCCGACTGGATTGCCTGTCCGCTGTCTGACTGTTGAACCGGCTGAGCGTCGGATTCATCTCCCCAGAAGTCTTGTTCGCTGGCCTGCCTGTCCGCCGTTTCACCATTCGACTGTTGGACTTGCCCGCCTGTGGGATTGTCTCCCCAGATATCCTGTTCGCCGTTCTGTTGGAACGCCTGAACGTCATCGGACTGTTGTTCAGGCATACTGGTCTGCTGTTGCGCCGGTTCGCCGGTATTCCAGAAATCATCATTTGACTGGTTTGCCGTTTCGCCGTTCGACTGTTGTGCCTGACCGTCGGCATACTGTTGTTCCGGCGAATCAATGCTCCAAATATCCGCTTGACTGTCCTGCTGGCTGTCCGGATAATCGGATTGTTGCGGTTCCGCCTGTTGCGGTATGTCATCCATCCGCCAGATGGAATCCTGTTCCGCCTGTCCACCGTTCTGCCGGTTCGCCGTTTCGCTGTTCTGTCGCCCATCCGGATTGACGGTATTCCGTCCTACCGTGGAGGCGTCGGACTGTTCCTGTATGTTCCACATGGAGAACGGGTCTATGTCATCTTCGGACTGCTGGTTTTCCGTTGCACCGGTTTGCTGTTCTGCCGGTTCGCCGTAAAATTGTTGTTCCTGCTGGAAAGCTGACTGCTCTTCCGTTCCAACAGCCGACTGCCCGACCGGCTCACTGTAGGGTTGCTCAGCCGGTACGCCGTTTTCGACGGGGGACTGTTCGACCGGCATACCGGAATCCTGTTCAACCGTTTCGCCTGTATCGGACGATGGGGAACCCCACGGGTCTTCCAGCAGACTGTCGATATCGATGGTATCCTCATCGACCGTACCATCATTCTGCTGGCTGACCGGTTTCACATCGGCCGGCTCCACCGGTTGACTGTTGAAACGTGGAGGCGGCGTTGTGGAGGATTGGTTTTCACTATTGGATGGTACGGCGTCATTCCGTTCCGCCTGTCCACCGTTCCGCCTGTTCGACGTACCATCATCGTTCCGGGAAGACGATTCTCCACTCGACTGCTTCGCCGTCGCACTGTTTTTCTTCCTCACAGTCGAAGAGGTGTTCCGCTTCGCCGGAGACTTCTTTTTCCTGCCCGCCGGTTTGGCGGCGGACTGCTCCACCGGCATGTCGGACATGTCCATCAAAAGAGACTCATCCAACCGGTTGTTGCCAATCAGAAAATCATCCTGCTCAGACATCTGCGAAACACCTCCAGACTATGATGGTCGGACTCTTACAAGCCCTGCTGTGCGGACTCTTTGGCAAGACTACGGGCGGCGGCTACCGCGCTCACGTGGGGCACGTCAACTCCAGCCGCATACAGTTTGCTCGCATGAGCTGCGGCGGCGGCACCTTTCAACGGTTCGTCCCGGTCTGCCACGTCACGACCGTCTTCACCGAATCCGCCTTCGGTCTCCAACTGGCTGGGGGAGTGGCTGTCATCCTCGTACATGGCACCGTCGTCGGGTTTTTCTGCGGCGGCGGGCACGGCCACGATGATGTCATCCCAAGACCAGTGACCGGCCTCATCATTGCCTTTCGGAGGATTGTTCTCCAACATGTGCTCGCGGAGAATGTCGCTCCAGCTTTTCCCATGCTTGTGGTCATCCTCGTAGAAGCCCTTGTAGACGCATGCCTCCTGTCCGACGAGTTCAGCGATTCCGCAACCACGGGACACTCCAGCCTCGATAAGATAACTCGGCACAGTCGGAGCGTTCTTCGCATCATTCAGCACGGTGCCACGAACGGTATCGTTGACCTTGTCGCCCAACAGAATCTTCGACGGAAGATTGGTCCGGACACTCGGGTCAAGACCATTCTGGCTGGTTGCGGACTGGGCCGCATACATGAAGAAGATGCCGCTGAAACGAACTGTCTGGCAGATTTTCAGCAACGCCATATAGTTCATCGCACGGATACCCTTCTCGTATTCGGCTTTGATACGGGTCGGATTATCCTTCGACAATCCCGGCGGAACGGTCAACGGTGCCGCCCATTGCGCAATCTCATCGCACACCAGCAGAATCGGCGGATACTGTTTACGGACGTCCTCCGGCAGACCCCACCAATTCTCCTTGCCATACTGGTTGATGACATTCGCACGAACCGCGCTCAAGTCCAGAATGTGTTGCAAGGTGGCCGCGCAGGATTCCATGCTTTCGCAACCCCAACCATGGTCGATGACCCACGGACGGCACCATTTGAAATCGACGCTCTTGTACTTGTCGTCGCATACCGCGAGTTGGCATCCGGCTGATACTGCGGCATATACAAGACAGTTGATGACCACGCTCTTACCGCCATTGGAAGCGCCCGCGACCAGCACGCCGGAAGCGTCCTTCCAATCGTTGTACAGCAGGTCTCCCGTCTCACGTCCACGGTCTGGAAGCTTCATGCCAAAGTAGGCGTGGCGCAAATCGCTTTTCTTCCAGAACTCCTTCGGCGGGTTGATGACCGCAGGGAAGGTCGGCGGCACTCCCGGATATACGGTGATGACACCGTTCTCCGCGTCGGCCTTGAAGAACCAGCCCTCGCCGCCGATAATCTCAACGGTCTCCTGAATCTTCGTATCATGCTTGGAGGGACGATACGTGGCCGCATTGCCTTTGATACGGATTTTCCAACCACCCTCAGCGGTTGGCGTCAGTCGGATGAGCCACGGATACTTCTGCAAGCCCAACGCCTCAGCGAACTGTTGGCGAATCGAAATGGTCTTATCGTCCATCAACTGCAACAGCACGACGCTCTTGGAACTGGTGCGCGGAATGAAATCGATGACCTTCCATGTCATGCCCGGCACATGTTTGATGGTCGGGTCTGTACTGTTGGCATAATTCAGTTCGATACGGGCGACGGTATCCTTCTGACGGGCTTCGCCCATACAGTCGGCGGCGTCGATTTCATCACCGTGCGCCATACCCTCCGTGAGAAGCTTCTGCATCTCCTTATCGTCGGTAGACATAGCCATCGGAGCGATGTAGGCGTAGAGTCCGTCCGGGCTGATGCTGTCGATGAGATAGCCTTCATATTTTTCAGGCTGGCGTGCGGCCTTCTCCTGAATTTTTCGAGTCAGACGCATCATATCGTCGGGATTGTGCGCGTCGAACCCTGCGGGGAACATTTTGGACAATCCGATTTTGATTTTCGGTCGTGTCTCAGGCATTGTGGTTTCCTCCTTCGAATGCGTGGGGTTGACTGATTGGTTTCAACGCTCCGAACCGGTCTTCGTAGAATCCTTGTCCGGGTAGCAGTTGGAAGCTGTGGTTGGCGAGACGGGTGATGAGATGGCTCGCCTGTTCCCTGTTGGATGGGAGTACATATTCTTCGATGGGGGAGTACCCCAAGTGGACGTGACCACTATGGGAGATGACGTTCTTCAAAAGGGAATGCTCTTCCATGGGGAACGTGGATGATACAAGCGCCAGATACACGCGCAGTCCGGAGATTCCGGTTTCGACTTCCCGTAGGCGTTCCTCGACGGCACGCAGATAATATCGGTCTTCGGTCTCCATGAGCGTGTCCAAGTCCTCGAAGACAAGCAGAAGCGGACGTGGGGTCGGGTCTCCTTCCACTCCATGCTTTTCGAGGCATGTTCCACGCCGTCTGATTTCAGCCACCGTCCGGTCAAGCACCTCCAACGTTTCGGCCTTTGCTTCATAGTCAACCTGACTGACGATGGGGGAGGGGAGCGGCTTGCCTTCGAAGTCGAAACGGATGACCGCATATTGTCCGGACAAAGCTTGCAACATGATGGAATCCGCAAGCATGGTCTTGCCTGAACCATGATTACCGCTGATGGTCAGCATGTTCTGATTGCCTTCTTCAGGCCGCCATTCGACCGGAAGGCCGTGAATATCATCACCTAGAATGAACGACATTTTTCTGGAATTCCCCTCCTTTGGGATTGTTGGAAAAGACGAGCTGGAAGAGCGGGATGATTACCATTCCTCTTCCTCCACGTCCTCGTCCTCGACGTTTTCGGAACCGTTGTTGGAAGTGAAGATTTCCTTGATGTCCTCCACGTCGAGCTTGGTGAACTGTTCCGCCGCTCGCGGCATGTACTGCTGGTAGTCGATGGGTTCCGGATTCGGAATGTTCGCCACAAGCCTCGCCAGTTCGTCCTGACCGCCCGAATACCATGTCTGCACGGCCATCAGAGTGCCTTGCATGCTTTCGTACATTCCACGACCGACCGGGATTAGACCATCCTCGTTCTTCAACGACTTCTGGGTGCGGTTCGCTTCGGAGAGATTCTGGGCGCTGACCACACCTGCGGGGGAGTCCATTCCCAAGAGAATACGTCCCAACGAACGGAAGAACGCGTTGCCGTTGTACTTCTTCATATCGTCCATCGTCAAACGCTGAGCGCCGAAAATGCATCGGATGCCAGCGGTACGACCCTGCACGATAATCTTGCTCAACGCGCTCATCGTCCTTGCGATGGATGCGTTCGTCGCGGACACGGCGGCATTGTCGTTGGCAATCTGCATGTCCTTCTGCGGGTTCTGCGTGGTCTTGCCCGTCTCCTGCAAATACGAGTTGAACTCATCGAACAGGATGTTCAACGGTTTCAGATGCTTGCGGTCGGCTTCCTCCACGTCGTCCGGGTCCAGTTCGAAGATGTTGCCCACGCCATACTTGTTGTTGATGCGCACACGTTCGGCCATCTCCTCACGCGCCCAAGAAATCACAGCCTCCGTCTCACGCAACTGGTAGAGGCCGACGAACGCCAGAGCCTTCGGTTTCGCCCACTGGGTGAAGTCGATGCAACCCTTCGACGGGTCGATGAGAATGATGTCCTCGCCTTTCAGCAAAGCCTCCGCAATGACAATCTGCGACGCGGACGACTTGCCGCTACCGCTCTTACCGCTGATGAGCAGATGTGGCGTGGTCTTCGTATCCCAATACACGGGATTACCCAAATCGTCCACGCCAATCGGGAACTTGCGACGGTCGCACTTCTTCGCCGTCTCCCAATCGGCCATGACGCTCGTCGGGAAAGGACTCTTCTTCGCCAACACCATGGAGAAATCCGTGCCGTAGGCTTGGATGATTCGACCATACGGATAATTCGCTTCGGTGAGGAACTTGCCGATATTGTATTGGGGTTTGTCCAAATCCAATCCGCCCGGAATCTGGAATTTGGCGAGCAGAACCTCCTTGTTGTTCGGAAGCACGCCCAACGATTCGACGGTCGGCGTCTTACCGGAACTGTCCTGAACCCCGGCAACACCCCAAGCGTCAGACAAGGCTAGTTGAATGAGTTCCTTCTGGGCGGCTCGAATCTTCCAATGGGCCACGCTGTCCGGGTCGGTGCCCAAATACGGGTTGGAGCACAGCCAGACGGTCGCACGGTCAGCCGACTGCCAATCCCAATACACTCGTTCGGAACCGACGGCGGCGCTGATGTTCGCGCTTTTCCTGCGCACGTCGGCAACGGTTCCGCCACGACCCAAATGGAAGCCGATACGCCAGATGGCCGTGTCCTTGCCCATCTGCTGACAGGAGTCGATGACCACCTCCGCACGGGATGGCATCACGTCCATGAGCGCCTTGTAGATGAGCGCCTGAGCGTAACGACGGTATTCCGGACGGGAACCGGTCAGACGGTCGATTCTCAAAGGGGCGTTGTCCGCCATGACCAGCGAGGTGATGCCGTTCTCCTCGATGAGTCCGACGAAATCCTTGGACGGGTCGAGACTCGATAGGTCGTAGCGCATGAAGTCGGACGTGCGGTCGGGTGCCGTCAGCATTTCCGGCATGAACGAAAGCGTCCAGCCTTCGCTCGTCTCTACAATCCTCTCCTCGTCGTAGTTGCAGACGGGAAGATTCAGCTTCGACCCGACGATATCCTGCCAAGCCTTCTGGTCACGTTTGAACCGGCGGGACAGTTCGATATACCGGTTAAACGACTTGCTTTGGGTCAATCCCGCCGGACGATACTTGTTGCCCTTGTCGTTCAGCTTCGTCTCGGGTTGGGCGGCGAGCATGAACGCATTCTCCAAATCGGAGAAGATAGGCATTTTGATGATGTCAGCCGGACTGAACGGGTTCGCCAACCATTCCAATCCCAACTGGGTGATGAGAGCACCACCACTGGGAGGATTGTGCAACAGCATCAGCCATGCCGCCTCTTCCTCATCGTCTGCGGCGGCGTCGATGACCTGAACGAGCGGCGGACGTTTATGCCATTCGTTCTGGGCGCAATAATCGTAGGCGATGTCGGCAACCAGTTGGGCGATTTTTGCTCCGACCTTCTTCTTGGTGATGTCGGGAATGCAGGACTCGTCCTTGCCGTATACGATTCGCACTAGGCTTGGGTCGAACTGCCAGCCGTTCTCCTTGATGGTTTTGGCGGCGAGCAGGGCTATGAAATTGTATCCGCTGGAAGTGGCGGAGGAACGTAACGGTTCCACACCGGCCTTCAATACCTTCTCATTGCTTCTTGGAGCGTCATACTGGTCTTGCAAGCGGACTCGCATGACGTGCATCGGATTCTTGCGATGGCCGACCTTCTTGACTTGGGTGACGTAGGCTCCTCCCCACATCTTCGCCAAGTCGTCGCTTTTGACCCAACCGTCCAGCATGCGTTGCGCTTTTACAAGTTCACGCCAATACGCGGTCTGCTTCTTCTTGTCGAATTTCGTCACGAGCAACAGGAACAGAAGTGCGGGAAGACTGAGCGTCGTGGGAATGTCCACGAACCCCAAATATGCGCAAGCTCCCAGTATAACAAGAAGAACGACAGCGGAGACGATGGCGATGGTCTTCTGCGACGGCTTGCCTTTTTGCAGGAAGGCGAACACGCTCACACCCTGATAGATATGCCGACGGTCTACAAGACGGTCACGCCAATGGATGACGCCCATGACCGACATGAAACCGAATATCATGTTGAACGGTATCGTCCACAATCCGCATCCACGACTGGCGTACAGGCCGACGAACCAGCCGACCCACCATGAGACCCTATGTACGGCAAGCCAGTCGGACTTGGACATGAGGTCTGTGAATGTCTCGGGGTTCTCATCGAACTCGTCGTCCTTTTCGGGACGGGAGTAAGGTTTCAGCCCGGAGAACATATCCTTCCAACGGTAGTAGACGTTGAGTTTCTTCGGGTCTATGAGGTCTGTCTTACGTGCGGGCGTCGGATAGGTGGCCGTGGTTCCTCCTACGAGGATTCCCAGCCAGATGAACGGCATGAGCGGAAGTCTCAGTAAAGTCCAGAGGATTACGCCGATGATGATTATGAGTCCACACCAGAAGCCGCTCCAGATATGGGTCGGCTCTTTGCTCCTACTGCGGCTTCGTCCACCGCGATTCTGTGTCATCGAGGACTCCATTCATTATCTGTTTTTGAATGTCGGAAATCTATTAACGACACTAATGGACTGTTTGTTGTAAACCTTTTGAAAACAGGAAAATTGTTTGGAGGAGGTTGGGGTTGGTTGGGGTGTTTTTTGGGCGTGTCGTCGTCTTGGGTGGCGAGTTATTGTAGAAAGTTTAGGTTCGTGCTATACTGAGATTGTCCACAAAAAAGAGTCGCCATAAGGAAACAAATTATGACCTAAAGAAAAAGGAGAAAACAAAATGGCAACGCTACTTATCTCGATTGGCACGTTCATCGTCTACTCGATTTGCGTCATCGTCCTCGCAATCGGAGGACTGTCCATGACCAGTGCAGGACAGACGTTCGAAACGATGTTCAACAACTTCTTCGGAACAGTCATCCCCTCAATCGCCGTCGGAGCATTCGACATCTTCACGTTCCTCATCTTCGTTGCCATCCTCCAAACCATCATCTGGTGCTTCCGAATCGAATTCCATGAGGGCAAACTGCGTGATATCCCCATCGACTGCGTGCTCATGGCAATCGTTCCAATGCTCTACGTTCACTGGAACCCCGGAGATAATTTCTGCCTCCTGCTCGCACTTATCGGATACCTCATCCCCACGGGTGTCATGTGGATGAACACTATCCTGCTTCGCCTCGGAAAGAACGGGTTGGACGGAAGGGAATCCCAGTACAAGAAGGCTGACGGCAGGGTTTCTCGCTAAGATTCTTCTAGATGTTCGAACACCCGTCCGAACTTCCTAGCAAAAGGCTGAACTCATGTCCCACAACAAAAAAACCATCACCATAATCACAGCAGTCGTCCTAGTGTTGGCGCTCGTCATCGGATGGTGCGCATGGCGCAAGCACGTCACGTCCACCAAAGAGACCCAAGCCAGCGCCAACACCAGCTCCTCCAGCTCCACCAACAAGGCCAAAAAGAAGAAAACCCCAGTCTTGTCCGACAAACAAAAGGAACAGAACAAGACCATCGCCCTCCAAATGGAAAAAGACATGCGCAATTGGGGAGTGGACTCGCTCGCAGACCCACACCAGTGGGCCAAACAGCCAGCCGACCAAGTATTGTCCGCATTAAGAACACCAGACAATATCGAGACTCCGGCGGGCATGCCCACCTCCATGAAAATCAATCAAGGATGGGGAAGCAACGCCCCCTCCTACGTGTGCAACACCTCCGACTACCAGTCCTTATGCGACACCATGCCCACCTCCCAAGCATGGTGGAAGAACGAAGTATGGGGCACCGGAGCCAGATGGGTCAAAGACCCGACGGCCACAGTGCTCGAAAGCGGCAAGGTAAGAGTCAAAGGCAAGGTTCGTTCCATCCTCGTCACTAGCGGCGACACTTATTCTATGGGCGGCTACAATGCGCTCACCCCGGCATGGCGGGATTATCAGATTAACGACATCCTCACCATCAAAAACGGAAAGGTCTCCGACATCGAATATGTAGGAAACCAGAACTGGTGGATTAACCCGTTCCTGACCGCATGGACTCCCGACAGGGTTGCCGACAGTATCGGTGAGGGCAACAGAATCGCCATTCCAGTTTCAGGCGCATTAAATTGGAATGGTATGAATCCAACCGGCATCACCCGCGTACTAAACGCGCCCACCAGCATGGGAGGCATGGATGGAAAAGTCGATTGGAGCATGTGGGACGATTTGATTCAGGCCGGAAACACAGCCAACGGACAGCAACAGGCACCAGACCTTGACCCGGCGAAGGACGCGGCCACCATTCACGACAGAGAATAGTGCCTTACAAGCAAAAAGAGAAGGAATCCACATTCCTTCTCTTTTTTATGTGTTGCGCCGTAAAACCTCCGACTTCAGTCAGGGGAGGAAGTCAAAACTCAAACTACTTCTTCCAGTTGGAATTACGGAAGAATTGGCAGTCGGTGCTGGAAAGCTGGGATTTCGTCAGCCATCGAGAACCATAGGAGGAGAACGACGCGGAACCATCACGGTTGCCTTCACTGATACGAATTTTCCAACCGGACGGGTCGGAGGACACTTCCTCAACCACGGCCACGTGACCACAATCACCACCACCGGCGAACGGGCTACCACGACCTGATATACCGTCACCGGGTTTAGGGTTCCCATCGACCGTCCAACCGGATTGGCCTTTCAGATTGTTGGCGATGTCACCACCGTTACCCATAACCCAAGACCAGCCTTCGTTGCCGTGAATCATGGCAAGACGGTTCCATGCATACCAGACGCACTGATGACCATATTCCAAATGCGGGTAGAACACACCAGCGTCGGACGCGCTACAAATCTTCTGATTGCCCGAACACATCCAAGAAAAGTCCCCATCCTTGGTAGGCGCTCCGCCGACGGAACCATACGAAGTACTACCGCTATCGTCACTCACAGGGCACGTGGTGTTCGCATCGGAATCATCTGAGGAACCGCTTGAGGAACCACCCGTGTCAGCCGGGGGAGCGGAATCAAACTGCACTTCTGACGATGGTGGGAACTTGTTTGTCTGCTTGATGTAAGCAATGAACTGTTGGGTCACACCCCAAACGGTCGAGACGTAATTATTGTCCGTGGCGTATCCGGCATTCTTTAACTCCTGAATATACGCGTGTGGGTCGGTACGCTTCTGCAATGCCGTCGCATAACGGGAATTCTCGGTGATGAACTTGCCATAACCGGCGAAACCATCCTCGTCGGAATCGTAGACCGCGAAATCACCGGTCGTGTCATAGCATCCACCTTGATTGCATTCCTTGGTGGCAAGCTTGACCGACTTTTGACCATTGACCGCCTTAATGCCAAAGAAGTTATGATATTTGGTCGTCAGACTGGAAGCGCCCCAAGCGCTTTCCACTGCGGACTGTCCAAGAATCGCCTCATATGGGATACCGTACTTCTTGCCGATATCGAAAGCGGCCTGACCATACTTATCCGTATATGCTTGAACGGAATTGGTTACTGTCACATTGGCCGACGCGGTATCGGTGGTTCCGTCCGTATCGTCGGATTGTGTGCAACATTGGGAACTGTCATCATCGGAATCCCCACTCTTGCCGTTGAAGGAGATGTCGTTCAATCCTTTGTCGTAATAGTCCTTGGCTACCTGTTTTCGGCTATCCTCATTACGGGAAGCCCAATTTGGCCTTTCCCATCCGGCCATCCATGCGACTGCGGCCACTTCCGGGTCGCTGGCGTCATGCCAAGTATCGTACAGATTGTCGTTCTTGACGGCTATCTCGGCCTTGGCTTCCGACAAGTAATGATTGTTGAAGGAGCTTTTCGCGGTTGCCACAAGCATTTTTATCTGCCCGTCTTCATCCGAGTCGGGGGTATCCTTCAAACCGTTGGCGTCCATCCATGTGCGGATTTTGCTTCGGGGGTCCCATTGTCCCAAACCGTAGGCATTGCCACTGCCACTCCTGTCCGCTACGAAACCGGATTCGGCATACACATTGCCCAATACTCCAGCCGTGGCCGCTTTGGAGAATCCCGCTGACGCGAACGCCTTGGCGATTTTGATTGCTACATCATTGGTTTTGAAATCAGAAGATGAATTGGAGCTACTGGAGTCCGAAGAGGAGGAGTCGGAGGAGCTGGACGCGGAAGAGTTGGAAAGACGATAGTAGGAAGTGTATTTACCGCCACCGTAATCCAACGGGACTTCCGACACCTCGTCTCCCTTGCTGTCACCATCCTTGCCATCGGTGTCCTCGTGAGCGCCAACGGTCTTATTGTCCCCGATATAGATTTCCGTGTGGCCGTCCCGCCATACCACGTCACCTTTCTGGAGCTTGTCTGCGGAACCATCGAAGTCGGTTTTGGTGAAACCGGCCTTGCTCATTGGGTCGTCCATACTGGACGTGTTGAACGGAGAGTCACCCAGATTCTTGACGCCACCCTTCGTCAACGCGTAGTAGACAAAACTGGAACAGTCAACATCAGGATTAAGCTTTCGTTTCGACTGGCTATAGCCGATTTTGCCATCCTTAGCCATTTCCTCGGCCTTGACTATGTACTTGTCTATGAGACTGTTCCCACTGTCCGAACTGCTTTGGGCAGAGGTCTTCTTGCATCCGTTGGAGCGAATGGACATCATGGCCGTATCGGACACGGTACTCATACTGGTCACGCCGACCGTTATCATCATGTCGAAGAGGAGTAGGCCAGCCATCCCCATCGCCGCCATTTTTCCAAAACTTTGCACTGTACCCGCCTTACAAAAAACTTGGAAGAGATTTTTGCCATCTCTTCCAAGTTAACAGAATTTTTTAGGTAAGTGGAGGGAAATCAGTGGAATGGTTCAAACGGGATACTGAACACCATATCGTAAAGGTCTTCCACATCACCCGCCGCAGTCTGCGCGTCGGATAGAATCTGTTGCGGTTCCCGCTCCTCCCCCCAAAGGTCGAACAGGTTCACGACCGTATCGACTTCCTTCTCGCTTTTACTGTTGATTGCGAACCCCAATAGTCGGCCACAATTAAGGTCGGACAATGGTTTGCTGATTTCCTTAGACCATTCGCACGCGGTTTTCCACGCGTCATCATCCATCGTATAATCTCCGTCCACACCATAAGTGAGAAGGTCTCCCTCGGTGCTTTCCTGAGCAATGTCATGAATGACGAACATGTATTCGATGGCGAGGAGATACTCGTCCAAGCTCATTTCGTCCACGTTCCAATCATGGTTCGTCGGGAAATGCAGATACGGGTAACGGTTCAATGTCTCATTGCCGATTTTGTCACCCTCATGGAGCAGTGCCACGGGGAGTGTGAAGATAGGCGACAGGTAGACTCTTCCCTCGACACCGCCATGCTGGTCGTTCTCCGGAATGGCGATAATCTGCTTCATCGAATTGACGATACGGTTCACATACTTGGTGGGTTTCTCCAACAGCAACGGTCTGCCGCTGGAGAAACCTTGAAAAGCCATGACGTCATATTTCTCCACCACCGGCGTGGTATCGAACTTCGGTGGGGACAACGGGGTCACGTTCGGCTCGTCCCGCTTTTTGCTGGGGGTCGGACGGTTCTCTCCGAAGAAATCCTTGTAGCTCACTGTTCTTGTCCTTCCTGCGTTTCTGACGCTTGCATTGCTTTCTTCTTTTCCTCTTCACGGCGAATCTTATCGGTTGCGGTCGTGGAGATTTCCTTCAACAGGTCTGGCGGAATGATGACTTCGACGGGTACCGGCTGTTTGCTGGAATCCTTGAAGTAGGCGACGGCACCACGAATGGTCTTGTCCTTGCCGGTCTCCTTGTCCTTGATACGCAGACGCCTCATGCCAGCCCAGTTCGGCTCATCGTTCTCCTTCGTATCACCCATGCTCATACGGGAACGGATACGATTGCCGGAATCCTCAATCTGCAACAGTCGCAAAGCGTCACGGGCAGGAGAATCCTGAATCGGGTCGTCCAAAGCCAGCAGGAACGCTCGTCCGATACCGCCGGTCATGCCAGCGTTGATGAACTCCTTGACCTTCTGGGAGGCGAACACCGGGGTGAAACGGCGGGAACGTGCGGTACGCATCCACTCGTTCACCTTGGCGGCACCCTTGTCCTCGCCTAGGATTGCCCAAGCCTCATCGATGCCGACCATTCCGTCTCGTTCGCTTACTGCGGCACCCGCGCCGAACACAATCATACGAAGCACCCAACGTTGAATACGTCCGGTAACGGTGTTCTCGGCTCCCGGTTCCGGAATCATGGAACGGTCGCCAGCGTTGATAAGGGTAAGGTTCTGACTGACACGCAAAGGGGCCACGTTATCGTTCGTACCGAAGATAAGACGCAACGACTGGTTCGTGTTGACGCTCATCGTAATCAGTTTGAACACGTCCAACGTGTCCGGATACAAGTTGTATTGCGAAGGGTCTTTCCCCGCTTGCTGGAGAGCACGGAAGTCGGTAGCCGCCTTGTATAGGATGGTCCCGCAACAGCGGCCACCCTTCTTGTAACCGTAATCCAGCATGGCCTTGACGGTAAGCTCATAGGAGGTGTCGCCGTCAGGTTTCAGAATATCGGAAATCATGATAGCGGCCATATCCTTGGCCTCTTCCTCGCTTCGGAGCACATTGTACGGGTCGAATGTTCCGTCAGCGATGTCGGAATCCATTCGGAGCACTGTTCCGTTACGGGACAGGACGGCATCCTCGAAGTCGTTGCCTTCCTTCGGGTTGACGAGAATACAAGGCGTTTTGCCCTTGCCGCTACGGGAGTCAATCAGCATCCACTGGAGGAACAGGCTCACCAACAGCATGGACTTTCCGGAACCGGTCTCGCCAATGACCAGAATGCCCGGTCGCGTGTCCTTATCCTGCACCGTCGTGGTGCCCACGTAAACAGGTTGCCGGTTCGCTTCGGTCAATCCGACCAACGCGCCCGTATCGTCACCGGCCTTGGCGAAACTACTCACGCCGCCACCAGCCACGCAGGTCGCAGACCAGTGAATCTCATACGGTGTCATACGCACCGGAGAACAGGCTTGCATGCTTTTGAACGCCATCAACTGTTCGTTGGCCGTGGTCAGATTCGTGAACTCGAAATTTTGGATGTTCTGCAACGAGTCCACGGCCATCTGAGCGTTACCTGCCACACAGGTGGCGACACTCAAATCGATGATGCTCGGCGGCATTTCGGGAGAATTGTAAATGGCCTTCTTATAGTCCAGACGATATTTCAAATCGGTCATATCGGCGGAAGCCTCACGGCCATGCTGATAACGTTCCTTGATGTTCTCGTCAATCGTGCGGGCGTTACGGCGAATCGTGTCAGCCGTTACCTTGCCGGGTTCGACCTTGCCGCGAATGGACGTTCCGACGGCGTTCGCGCCACCGGCTGTGGCGACTTCCATCAGTTTCGCAATCCACAGGTTGGACGGGTCGGTGATGTCCGATTGTGCGAACTGGGTTGTTCGGGCGAAGCAGATGGACGCCGGATACTCGCTGTCGATGTTCCACTGGTCGCAGTCGATTCCCTCATCGTATAGTCGTTTCGCGTTCTGGCAGACCTTACTGTTCGGGAAGAAATGCAGGTGGTCGTTCTCGGCAATGATGGGAAGGGCTGACGCGGACGCGCGGCTCACCCACCATGTCTCCATCATTGCGACCAGCTGTTCTCGTTCGCTTTCCTCCATGACGGTGAAAGGTATGAGACCGGCGTTCAACATGATGCGTTCGATACGATGCGCGTCCGGCAGATACTCCTCGAACATGGCGTAACCGTTCGCCATGGAGAAGCTAAGCTGATTGAACTTCGTGGTGACTTTTCGTAGAAGCGACTGTTTACGGCCTTTCCTACCGGCTTCGCCACCCAGTTTCAACGGGACTCCGATAACGGCGAACTGCTTACACACGTTCAGATTACGGTAATAGTAAGCCTGATAGCTTTTTAAATCATCCTGCTGCATGACCGGCGGACGGTAGGGGATAGGCATGGAACCGGTCAGCAGGTGGAATTCCCTGTATTCGCTTTTCAGAATGTCACGGTATCTCATGCCAGCCACGCTGACCTCACCGGCCAACCCGTCGAAGAAAGCCATGAAGCTTTGCTCGGCTTCCTTTCTCTTGGAGTCGCCCGCACCATCCAATAGTGCGCTCGTCCAAGGAATCTTCGCATACAGCCATACCGTTCTGTCCGGTGTCGCCGCTCGGAGCAGACCGTATTCGCTGCCGGGGCTGATGAAGCTTTCCGGACGATAGAAACCGTCTCTTGCCATTTCGGGTCAACCACTTTCGATTCTGTGGAATCTTTCCTGTATCACTGGTTTCGACTCTAATGGTTTCGACCGTTGTCAACCTTCGGAAAACGGAAAAATCCCTCCCCTATTGGAATATCCGTTGGGGGAAGGATTCAGAATCGGCGGAGTGAATCAGTCGTCCAAACCGAAATATTCCATAGGGTCGAAGTCGGCGCTCATATACTTGCCGGGGTTCTTGTCTTCGACCGGCTTGTCTGGCTTGTCCGGTTCGAATGGCTTGTCGATGGCCTTCTCGCCTTTCTGCTTCAATCCGGAATAAGCCAACTGTCTCACGGACTTATCCGAATCGTGGGACAGTTTCTTCAACGTTTCGACGGACGTGTTCGAGTTCGTCGCGATAGCACGCTTCACATGGGGACTCCACTGGTCGGACATATAGTCCAATGTTTCCGTCGAAGTGTTCGGGTTACCGGCGACGTTGATGCGGGTCTGAGTCCAACCGTCATCGGCCAGAACGTTCAATGTTTCCGGCGAGGCATGGGGATTGAACGCCACCTGCTCACGAACCACATTGTCGGCGTTAAGCGCCAACTGTTGCAAATCCTCCTGAGACGTATTCTCGTGTTCCGCGACGTTCCGTTGGGTCTCATAATCGTCCACGCGGAGACATTCGTGAAGAGTATCGGCGTCGGCTTGCCAATTGTCGGACGCGGCACGGGTTATTTTCGTCATATCATCGGTCACGGCACCATCCAGTTGAAGGGCCGGTTCCAAAGCGTCATCCACGGCTTTCCTAATCTGCCCGGAATTCAAATCCGAACGTTTCAACGCTTCCGCACGGACGATGGCCTCATCATCGTTCAACAGTCGTTCCGTAGCGTTCTTCGGAGTATGTGGATTGCCAGCCACGGCACCGCGAACCTTCCAAGACTCGTCGGACGAGAGCACATCCAATGTGCGGACGTCATCCGTGTTGCGTGCTACCGCATTACGGATTTGGGGATTGTAGTCGAACCGGCATACGCTCAACGCGGTATCGTCGGCACCGCGTTCGATTGCCGTGCAACGAACCTTGGAATCATATCTGACCAACTGTTGCTCGTAATTGTACCGGTTCTCCCGCTTGTCTTTTGGCGGTTCGCCGTTCGCATTCGGGTAGGTCTCGTCCTCGTCGAATGGATGGTTGAACCCGTATTCGGTAGTGGCGAGATTGTTCAGCACGGCGGTAGGCGTCCTATCATCCAAGGCCATGTTCTCCAAATCGACCGTACTGGTTTTGGAGACGACATCCTCAATCGAAGCGCCGCCATGCTCCTTGACCCATTTGCCCAGCGGGTCTCTTGCTTGTAAAGGATTGTACATTCCTCCTCCAATTTCTTTTAGTATTCGAATTGGATATCGTCGTGTCCGTTATCGTCGTTGAAATCGACTCCCGCGTATTCGTCCGAAAGTCTTTGATTCTCACGGCAATGTTCAAGATTCATGACGGCCCTACGGCTGACTTTCTCGTCCTTGTCTTCGCTTAGCGTCTCTAACGTGTGAAGGCTGGTGTTCGGATTGCCCGCCACATGAAGTCTCGTCTCTGAGTCCTTCGACTGGGAGAGCCTGTCGAGCCTGTCCGGCACCGTGCAGTGTTCCGCCATGGGGCGGGTGCTGATGGTGTTGGTCATGTCGAAACGGTTCAGTATGCCCTGCGCCGACGAATCGTAGCCTAGCTCATGGAGTTTTTCGCACTGCTCGGACGAGGCGTGGTAGAGGAACTGGTCGGCCAATTTCGTCTCCGCATCGATAGCCATGGCGGGGCATTTCATCCTGCCTTTGCTAAGGGGGAAGGTGGTTCCCGCCCTGCCGTCCGTCCATTCGCTGTGACCGGCCTCGAAGATTTGCAAGGCTGCGTCGTAGTCGCCGTTCCTAGCCGCCTCCGTGGCTATCTCCGACGTGTACGCGTCGCAGACATGCAGTTTCTCGTTGGTCTCTATATAGTCGTTGTAACCGTCCTGCCCCGGTAACGGCATGGGGTCTCTCACATCGTCGTAGTCCATAAGCTCTTCGAGCCTCAGTGTTTGATGGTATCTGTTCTGCCCGAGCAGGACGCTGGGATTACCGTAATCGCCTTCCTTGCAGTATTCCAGCGAACGGTTCCGACACCATGCCATGAGAGCGTAGTCGGCAATGTCCTTGTCGGCATCGCCTTCGAGCCGTTCCAGAGTGTTAGTCGGGGTGTTGCGGTTGAGGGCCACGGCACGTTTCACATAGAAGTTGTCATCGTCCGCCATCATGTCGAGCGTCTTGCCGTCCAGTTTCGGATTGGACGCGACTGCCGTGCGCTCCCTCACGTCGTCGCTGTACTTGAACGAGTCAAGCGTCTCGTCGCTGATGTTCGGGTTCATCAGCGCCTCCAGCCGGTTGTTCTCGTCTTTGCCGGTCTTGGCTATCTGGTCAATTACCGCTGTCGGCGTGTTTTTGGTATCGACAGCCGCCCCATGCTCTTCCGCATAGTTGAGACTTTTGACATTATCGGCAAGACTCGCCTTCGGATTGCCACCATGCGCTTTCATCCACTTGCCCAGCGGGTCGCGTGGTTCTGAAGGATTGTATGTCATAGAAGAAAACCTCCTTTTCGCTGTAAACAACCTTACGCGAAAGGGAGGTTCTATTCTTGCTGTTTGGGTAAAAATCAGGCTCCGGCTTGGGTGGTGTCTTTTTTGACTATGGACACGTATTCGTTTACCAGTTTCTTGAGTTCAGGATTCTGGTCGAGACGGATTTCCACTCCAAGCTTGGTGTTCTTGTAGAACGCATAGTTTTCCTTGGCGGCGATGGAAAGGCTGAAATCCTCAACCTTCCAATTGTCGCCTGTCCCACGGTCCAGACTAAGGAACATGGCTCGGGCGAACCATTCCCTGCCGGTCGTATCCTTGACTGTAATCATGGGCTGAATCTTATGGGTGACATCTGCCGTGAGACGTTTGCCCGGCACGATGATTTTAGGCATCTTCCTTACCTTCCTCCTTATATACGAACATGACGTTCATGTGACTGTTCTTCAAGGCCGCATCCAATGGTGTTTTGCTACGAGCGCGATGACGGTATGCTTCGATATACCATTTTTCAAACGGGAAGTCGTCTCCGCTTTTGATGTTCTTGACCTTCACCCAGCGGGACGCGGTTTTCGCCCGCAGTGCGGTCGGGGCGGTGTAGCCGTCACGGTCGTCCATACCGTACTTGTAGTCCTCTCCGGACTCGTACAGTTTGCCGATGAGATATCTGCCGTCGGTGCGCCAGAGGATGAACTGGGAGCAGGTGTCGAGCGAGCGGACTGAGACGATGCTGTCGAACGGGATGATGGCTTTGCCATCGTTCTGTTCCGCATGGTTGATGATTTCATCCATCATGCTTTCCGCCTGTCGCCAGTTGTAGCGGATGATGGTGTCTTCGTCGGGTTTGACGCTGGCTTTTCCAATGAGGTCTGATTCCGAACTGATGCGCATGAATACTGCGCGTCTGTCCATGAGTGTTTCGGTCATGGTGTTATCCTTACTCTTATGTGACTACTTCCAGTATAGGGTGTTTTTGCGAATGTGTCCAATACTGGAATCAGTCACACCTCACGTAGTCGAATACGGGTAAGTCCCGAACGTCGGGAAGTGGTAGCGGACTTGCGTTTGCCATCGGCGTCGGCCATGGTCAGCATGGGTACCTTGCGTTCGAACACCAAGGACAATGGTTTGCCCTTGTCTTTACCTGCGGCGAGTTCATACAGGTCTGGGTTGAAGCTTTCCAATGGTCTCAGGTTGTCCAACGCTATCCAGTATTTGGCTGGTTCTTTAGACCATGGTTTGGGGCATTGGTAGAAGCTTCCTTCGTCCCATGTCCTTGGATTGTATGGGCTTCCGAAGCCAGTCACTTCGCCTATGAGCATGAGGTCTTCGTCGTGCGCGTACAGGATTACCTGCTCCACGTTTTTCATGACGCCTATGATTCCGCATTTCCATAGGACGTGGTTGTCGTGTTCTTTGCTGGATCGGAGATATTCCTGCATCACGGTGTGCGGTTGGAAGTATACGCGGCCTTGTCGGGGTGCGTATCCGATTCGTATCATCAGGATTTCTTTTGAGTGTGTTGTACCAGTCATGCCCCCATATTACCATATGTGGACAATTCCAATATAACGTGTAGCATGCTAGGGGGGTAACCTAAACTCAGTGCGCGTCACCCTTCTTCGACTTGCCGGACTTGCGAGAGGCCTTCAAAACGGCGGCAAACATACGGGCATCGTCTATCACGGAAGAATCCTCAGAATTTTTAGAAAAAGTTCCTTCGGGGGGTTCTATGCCAGCTTGCTCATACGTGACATCCCCTGCAAGGAACTCAAACAGAAAATCCAAAGCCGCCAGCAGGGCCTCGATAATCACCACGACGGACGGAATGACCAGAAGCCCGACCGCATACGTTCCAAATACGAGATGAAGCAACACAATCGCCAGCAACGTGAACACGAACACCGCCAGCAACAGGCTGAAACCCCGATGGAAGGCTTTCAACAATTCGGCTTCGATTCTACGAAACCTTAATCTCGTTTTCTTCGACATGGTTTTTTCTGTCTCCAATCATCCACTGTTTTGCCGTGAGTGTGCCCCCTGCCTTTAGGTGCGGGGAGGAATCACAGCTTTCTTTTTTCCATATTACGCGTAATGTGGTATTATTAGAAATATGAGTCAGAAAGTCGTGTTGGAACGTGTGACGTTGGACGGTGCCAAACCGTTCATCGGTTATACCGACCAGCATGACCCATGTTCCGAAAAGCTTTACGCGAATACCGGCAGTCAGGCGATGGAATGGCTTTGTGACGCTTGGCGTTACCGGTTCAACCAGCTGAGGTCGAACCGTTGCAAATACGGTAAGGACAAGACTCTCATCCCCATTGGCGGCACGCCCGACACTCGTAGCGTCAGCCAGTCTCGGAAAGAATGCTCTTGGCTAACCGCAGTGCCTTCCCTTATCTTGGAATCCCCGACCAGAATCGAACGCGTCGAATGGTTCACCGCCGTGCAACGACGCAAGACCCTATTAAGCAAACGGTTGAAACCGGGGAGAATGCCCCGTTTCAAATCGTACAAGCGTGACGGGCAACGTTTCGTCTGCTGGCACAACGGGGGACGCAACGCCGTATACCGTCAGGTCAACCGCAACCACGGCATCATAACCATCACCGGGCAGAATCCCAAAGGCATGTCATTGCCGGGCGAACCGTTACGCTACCGCATCCTCCTGCACGTGCGCGTCAGCCAGCCGATACGCGAATACACGGCCATCCAAGTGGATTGGACGAACCGTACCGTAGTATTCAACAACATTCCCCTCCCCATCAGACGCAAGCCCACCGGAAAGGCCATCGGCATCGACCGTGGATGCGCGCATGCCGCCTCCGACTCCAACGGTCGATTCATGGACTTACCCAAGAACAGGCTGAAAGCCATCGACCGTGAAATCCGGAAACGTCAGAAAAGCCAAGCGCGTAGGGTCAAAACAGCCGGATATTCCAGTGAGAAAGAATACGCGAATAGTGGCAGAACCAGCCGCGCATATTGGAAGACCCGACTGGAAATCACAAAACTGCATGCGAAAACCAAACGCATATTGGATGACGTGTACCAAAAATACACGACCCAACTCGTACGTGACAATGATTTGATTGTGTTGGAGAACCTACGGCTGGCGAACATGAGCCGCCGCAACAAGCCTGTTCCCGACCCGTTGCATGAAGGCAAATACCTGCCCAACGGTCAGGCGGTGAAACGCGGACTCAACCGTAGTCTCCGACAGGCGAGCATGGGAAGACTGTCCTCCATGCTCGCATACAAGACCAAGCTTGCCGACGGCGTGGGCATGATACTCGTCAACCCGGCCTACTCAAGCCAGACATGCAGTCAATGCGGGTATGTGGCGAAAGAAAACCGCGAGAGCCAAGCGGTGTTCATTTGCAAAAAATGCTCGTATAAGACGAACGCTGACGTGAACGCGGCGAAAAACATTCTCAAACGAGGATTGGACACGCTCGCCGTCACGTCGGAAAACCTGTGGGGCGCGGACGGCACCCCGGTCGAACAGGGACGTAAGACCAACGGAAACGCTACACGCGAATCCGTGGCAGTCTCTTAGAGACCAGAACCTCTCCCATCGTCAGGATAGGAGGAATCCCCCGGCTTCAGCCGAGGGGAGGACGTCAACGACAGGAGAAACAACGCCAGTGGAAACACGACTAGAAACAGTATGCCGCATACGACGAAAGGCAAACCCCAATACCAAGAAAATCGTTTCAGCAGAAAAGAGCCGACAAGCCCCAACAGGGACACCATTCCGGACAGCAAGTACAGACCTAGACTATACCGGAACATAGCATAGGACACTCGCTCAAGGAACGTTTCGTTCTCCTCCTTCATGTCAGCGCTTCTTTCCGGTCGGATTCCAAACGCCATCGGACTTGTCCAGTTTCGCAAGACCACGGGCTTGCAGACGGTAGGCGATTCGATTCTGCGATTCGGTCAGCTCCTTATCCTGCCAGACAGCGGACAGAATAGTTTGTTCTTCGTCGGTCAGCATGGACTCCAACAGTCGGATTCGACGTTCCAATGTCTTCTTGGCGCGGGTGTAACCGGACTGGTGGTTGCAAGCGAGTTCGGCCATGCCCTTCCAGAATCCTCGCATATTCTGCCAGTTGAGCCGGGCGAGCTTCCTCAGCATATGAACTGATTCGTCATCGATTTGGAAGTGACCGTAAGGTGGAACAAGCGAGTCGAGCGGGTAAAGTCCGATGGGTTCGTAGGGGTTTTCCGCTTTCGCTCGGTTCAGATACCAGAGGGCTTTCCTTAAGTCTTCCAGACCGTTCTTGTCTTGCCAGCGGTACACGTATTTAATTGCGTTGCCTCCTAGGAACGGGTATCGTGATGTCAGTTCGATGCATTCGAAGGGGCCTGACGTGTAGTGGCTGGGGTGGTTGACGTTATCGTTGTGCAAGTTTTTCTCCTAAACGATAGGCTGTATGTGAACGTTTCCAGTATAGCATACTATTTTCTAACGGGGGTAAGAGCCTTGCGATACTCCTTGGAAAGCTCATCATACGAACGCTTCAAAGACATCGCCTTCCGCTTGTCGCCATCCAAATCCGTGGAGCAATGCAGATTCTCATATTCCTTCGGCTTCTTGCCTTGCAAAGCAGCCAACGTGTCCAAATCATATGATTCGTCCAATTCGTTGAACTTGGAAGACACCTGAGCATACAGCCGGAGCGACTTGTTATACGATTCCGTCATCCTGCTGACTTGTTGGAAACAGGCGTCCTCCGCCTCGGCATGGGCACGCTTCGCCTTGCCTTGGGTATCCCACCAATAGTATCCGCCGCCACAACACAAGGACAGGGCGACAAGAACGGACAGCACGGCGGCTATCCTTTTCTGCACACGCTGTCTCGCCCATTCCTTGCCATCCCTTACTCCGGCGGCGATAAGACTATCGAAAGAAGGAGTCTCGCCTATCGTCGTCGGTCGGGCTTGTCTGTTTGAATGCCTTCCCAATTATGGTCAGTCCTTGAAACTCGGGAAAGATAAGTCCAGCCTCGGCTCAGACTCCGAACAATACACGGGAGAGCCTTCACAGAGGGCACGGTTGAGGTTTTCAGCGAACTTGTATGCCTGTAGTCTCCGTTCAGGCTCACTGCCTCGCAAGCATTTGCCGGTGGGAGTGTCTTGGAACCCGTGGGCGTCCTTCTGTGCCTTGGTGAGAAGGTTCTGCAACTGTCCGACGGTCAGAGAAGTGGCCTTCCCCGCTTCCAGTCTTCCGGTCTCACGCAGTTTTTGGATGGCATACTCGTTGTGGGACAAGTCCAAGCATGTATGCCATTGAGTTTTTCCTTCCGGATTGTCTCCCAGTAGAAGCGTTACCCTTCTGGTGTCCTCTGCGAGTTCCGACATTATGTTTTTGTTTCCTTTCATTTCTTCAGCCCGTAGTAGACGACGCCGTTCGATTCTTTCGTCCGGTCGAACAGTTCGTGGCCGCGTTGCGTGTTTTCGATGCTTCTGATTACGACCTCCGGCGCGTCGAAAATGGTCATGGGTTCCTGTCCTGCAAGTTTCGCCCACTGGTTTTGGATGACGGTGAGCGTGACCCGGCTGTTGGAGTCGAGTTGTCGGCATTGTCGCTCGTGCTGGTGTTTGCGCACGTAGTCGGATGCGACATCGGCTAGTGTGGTTCTAGGCATGTGTTTTCCTTGCTTTTACTAAAATGTGGCTGATTCCAGTATAACAAGGAAATGTTTCGGATTTAGCTTTTCTATGAATCTCGACGCCAACGGGAGAAATACACCCAAGCCGGAATGTTGGCGGAAACCGCCACCACACCAATCAGGCCGGTCAGAATAGGACGGACAATCATATCCTCTGGTTCCGAAACCGGCATAAGCCAGAGAATCGGAACCATCCCCGCCAAGAAAACAATGCTTACGGCGAGCATGACGAATGGCATGACCTGTTCTATGGGATGTTTGGTTTTATCCGTTTTAGCCCGTGACTTTTTGATTTTTGGCGGCTTGCTGTCATGCTTGCCGTGTCTGCCATACATGGTGGTTTCCCTATTGTCCGGACGGCTGGACGCCATGCGTGTGATGGACGCGGGGTCGATGACGGTGGTGAGTTCCACGGTGTCTTCTGATTGTGGTCGCAAAAATACTCCCTCTCTATTTAAAAACAAGCCAACAGACACTACCAGTCGATGAGCATGTCGCCGTGGACGATTTCTCTCGCATACTTAATCAGGTCGGCGTTTGATTCGACACTGGGGTCGTCCACCAGTCTTTTCAGAGTGTGCAACACATTTTGCTCGTATCCTTCCCAAAACTCTTTCGGAAGATATTCGCTCCAAAAATATTCCCCCATAAGAGCCATGCAAGGTTTGCACATTCGGACTATTGGAATATGCTCTTTCGGCACGTTCCCATCTTCCATAGTGACAACTTCCAGATAAACGTACTTTTTATCCGCTTTGAAGAACAGAATGTTCTTTTTTGCTGGATTAGGGTCGCCTTCCAGTACGAAGTCCGGGTTTCCGAAATGCATTCCGAATACGATTCCAGCATCGTAATTGTTGAGCCGATTGACGCAATCGCGGAGTGCTGAACTGTTGCATTGACTCCAATCTGGATAATCCGATAACGACACCTCACGTCTGGCACATGAGGGGCATTCTTTTTCTCCGTTTTCCAATATTATTCCTCTCTTTTTAGATAGCCGTTTCGAGTAGAACCGGGGGAAGACACTGTTTCCAATTGACTCGCAACGCGCTCGTCAAATCGTTCATGTTCAATGCGAACAGTCCGGAATTCATTAAACCGTTCAATTCCACGATTGACACTTCACCCTTGATAAGACACAGGTCGAGCGTGTACGCGCCGTAACCGCAGTGTGAGAACATTCGTCCGGCTCGCGTGGCGAACTCACGGTATCGTTCTGCCAATTCCGGTCTGAGTTCAACATTCTTAACGGTGGTGTCGTCACGAATCTTCTGCATTTGAGGGTCAAATCTCGTATGCATGTTGTCGATAGGGGTTTTCAACCCGATATTGCCAGCGCCGCAGACAGGCTGGTCGCCAACCATGAACATGCGATACTCGTATTGGACATCGACATTCTCCTGAATAAGCAGAGCATTCGGGTCATCATCCGCATGAACAAACGCCCAACCTCCCCACTCCTGCACCTGCTGTTCAAGCTCGTCAAGATTAGTTCCAGAGATTTTCAAATTCGGTAGCCATTTGGCTTGGTTCATGAATTTGATGAAGAACGACGAAACACCGTCCCTAATAAGAGAAGCGAACGCATGTTTGATGTCATCCTCGTAGATGGAACTGAGTTTCGCCTTCCGATGCATGAGCATACGCACGTTGGAATTGATGACGTAACGGTCGGCATGAGATGGGTCTGCATACTGGTCGATTGGCGGCATGTCCAACACTTGTCCGAAGTGCGGTAATCCGATTAGCCTCTTCGAGTCGATGTCGGTTTTCCCATGCACTCGGACTATGGCGTCCTCACCTAGATTGCGGACACCCCAGTAAAGTCGGGAACAGGTTTCAATCCAATCCTCACGGTCTCCACCTTCCGGCTTGACCTTGCCGACGTACTTTTCCCATATTTGAATGTAATAGTTAGGGATGCCGGTCATGTCGTCAGGGCATTTGACGGGTGGAACGGAAATGACCCACGGTTTCCTATCGGTCAATCTATAGCTCCTTTTCGAGTATTGTTGGCGTATTCGATTCCAGCCTTGAAAGCTTCCACCGCGTAGTCGTGGAGTATTCCAAGCTGTCTGAGACTGAACCCGTCCTCCAAATGCGGGGACAGGTCTGGCAGGTTTTCTTCTATCGTCTCTTCCGACATGTTGGAGATATTCAATTCGCCACTTCTTTGTTTCATCCGGCGTTTGTAAACATCCCCAGTATAACAAGACATGAATGATATGAAAGACGAAACAGGGGTCTGCACACAAAAGTAAGCCCAGACCCCTATTCGACATCAAAGACCATGCTTGGTCAGATACTTGTTGTTGATGATTTTAAAGCAACGGTTGCTGCCAAGCTCGTTGTACAGGTCGTCGCTCAACCGTTCGCCCGCTTTCGCATGCCAGACGATTCCTTCGTCCAACAAGTCGCGGGTCACGTTGCCTCTCAGACCATCCACTTTGGCAATCATGTCCATCACATCGCCGGTCGGCTTCCACTCGGTCTCGTCTAACAGTGGGACGGCGTTGTCAAGCATGGCTTTCGGCCAATCCCTACGGTCGAGTTTCATATTGTCACGCCATACGGCGAACACGAATGGACGATAGGACGCCAGCTTCAACCTGTTGCCGTTGACACTTGGGCCGCACAGCTCGAACTGGCAGACCATGCCTTTCTCCAACGCGTCAACCAATCCGGTTTTCACCGCCACCTGCATGTTCGTGCATTCCGGCTTCAACTCCCAATTGCGAGAGTAGACGTGAACCGTATCATCCATATCACGGTAGATTGTGGTGCTGGTGCCGTCCACCTTCACGGTCGGAGTCCACGCAATCCGTCTGATTTCATCCCAATATGCGGTGAGATTCTGCACTCGCGTAGCGTCGGACTTGGAGCATGGCGCGTTGAAAGCGCCAACCATATCCCCGCCTTTCAAAGGCGGTAGTTCCTCGAATTTCCACACGTTCGCCTGCAAGGTGACGTCGGTGCCGACTGGAGTATCCTCCGGCACGCCAATAGCCGAGAGCGGCATGACCAAACCCTGACTGTATACGCCTCGCAGTCTTGCGGTCTTCAACACATGTCCGGTGATTTCGCGTCCTTCGCCGGTAATCGTGTTGGACACTGGCACGGTACGCTGCCCACGTTTCTGCAATTCCGCATACCGTGGGTCGTCGGCGGGCAGCATGGAGTCGATTTCGAAATATGCCACATGGTCGCCGGGCTTTAATCCCATGTCCTTGCCTACTACGACAATCCATCCGCCAATGCGAGCCTTCTCGATACGGTCTGCGTTCTCGATAGGGTACACTCCCTCAATCTTTTGAACGCTTACCATTTTTCTAACCATCAGGTTTTCCTTTCTAACAGTAAGAGGGGAGAAGATGATATCGGCTCCTCCCCGAAAAATGTCAGTCCTTTTCGGACAGTGGAGTCAACCGCAACGGGAATTGTTCCTCCAGTTCGAGGGCGATAAGAACCCTTTCGTCCACCGGAACATCATGTGAGGCCAGCTTGTCCAGCAAAGCCGACAGGCTGGAATGACCTCCCAGATGATACTGTTTGCCACGATACTGTTCCGGCAATGCCACGGGAGTGCGATGCTCCTTGCTCCACGGTTCGCTACGCAGAACATCCAACGTGATGGGAGTGGTGGATTCTTCCATCTTGCGACGCGCGTTCCAATACGTTTCGTCGCACTGGTATCGGCATTCCGGAACATCCACCTCATACTTTCCGTCCTTGTAACGGATGACGGTCACATAGCCGTGAATGTGGGAGTTCTCCTCCCATGGCGTGTAGATGAGCGTCTGATAATCCAATTCGTCATACATCTGGTCGAGGCTGACGTTCAAGTAGAGGGACAGAAGCCTAATGGTGCCGAAGGAAGCGTGTTCGAACGCACGCTGGTCGCGGCTCCACCGGTTGATATCCTCGACAATCTCGTCCACCGGCTTCAACTGTTCCGGGTCAAGGTCGCGGATTTCAGAGACAGAATACGAATCGTATTCGTCGCAAGCGATTTCCTCGGCAAGCTCACGGACGGTCATGCCACTGGTTGCGAGAATGGTTTTCAGCCCAGACTGCGTGTCATGGCAGAGCGGACAACCGCAGTATCGGATATTGCGCAGATTGCGCATCAACTCCGTATAATCCTTGCCTGTCGCATAATGGGTGCCGTCCGGCATGGCGTATCCGGGCTTCAAATGAGTGCGAAGCCCATCCTTGGTCTCCTGCGGGATGGTGTCGGAAACGTATTTGGCGTTCTCACCGATAATCTGCTTTTCACTGGTGTCCATAAAACGGTTCAGCCTTTCTTCTCGCTGGTTTTCTTGGTGGACGTTTTTCGGGTTTTCGGTGGCCTGTGGAATTCAAGAACGTTTTCCTCATTCAAGGATTTGCGTTGCAAGGTCATGACGGTTTTATGCGTGCGCATGCAATGCTGGCAGATGACCAATGTTCGAGCGTATGAGCATCGACCGTGACCGCCTGTTTGGACGACGGAGATGATGTACTTGTAACCGGTGTCCAAGTCGGTGACTCTTCCGCACAACATGCATGCGTATTTGGAACAAATCACGATTCGTTCTCGCCATCTTTATCGAGTTCATTGCGAACGATTTCCAAAGCCATGTCGATAGCCTCGTCCCAGCCTTTCCGCCATCCGATGACAAACGCTTCCGCCGGAGCGACTTTACCAAGCTTCGATTGGAGCAATGAGTGGACGGCCCTTTCTTTCAGTTCGTTTTCGTTCAAACTTTCTGCTCCTTTCCCTTGTCGGCCATCAGTGCGACGGCCAACCATGCCGGTAGTGGTGTATTCTGTAATTTTTGTGCTTCCTTCCGGGTTTCAGCCACGCGAAGGAACGGCTCCTTGTCTTCGGTGAGCATGTCGCCCGCCATTTTGACCGTTTTTTTCGAAGTGGATAGAAGCTGTTCGGCCTTCTGGTCTCCGCCCCTCCACATGATTTGGAATCTAAGAGTTGCCCACAACCATGGATTGTCCCAAGAGTCATTCGGAATATCGTTGGCCGCGAACAAGTGGAGCAAATGTCGGACACGTCGGGTCAGGCTGGCTTTGCTTGCGGAATATTTGCCGCGTTTGGAACCAGAGAGGAACGCTTTCATTCCTGTGTCGAACGCGTCTGGATTGGTGTGTTGGAGCACGCTCCCGGAAAGGACTGTATCATTAACGGTTTCGGCGCTGGTCAGATGCCATCCGTGGCATATGGGGCAATGGTATGCGCGTTTCTCAGTGTGTTTCGGGTTTCCTTGTCCTTTGATGACGGCCAATGCGAGTTGGGCTTCCCTTTTGTTGGGGTAGCGGACTTTGCTTCGGTTCAGAGTGCATTTACCTGCGGTCTTGTATAAGCTGTGCATGATGTCCGTCCTCTCTTACTGTTCCAGTCCGAGGTCGTTCATGCAGTCGGTTACGAGGCTTCGAGCGCCTTTTTCGTAGTCGTCGTCTTCGGAGAAGTCGTAGTGGCCGTGTGAGTATTCGTCGTTGTATTCCATGTCTTCCAGCGAAAGGTAGAGCGTATAAAGAGCAGTGTCGGGGTGGTCGTCCGGAATGTTGATGATGACGATTCCTACGGTCTTGCCCTTCTTGTCGCCTAGCTGAAGGAGGAGCGTGTCTTCTGGGCATAGGGTGGAGAGGATTTTCTGGTCTTTCACGCGATTGTCGTTGTAGGTAGCGTGCCTGAGTTCGTATGGGTCGATGTTTTTCATGGTGTTCTCCTTTTTTGGAATGGTTTTTATGTGAACACCCCCAGTATAACATAAACCTCTCAAAGAGGACAACTACCCCCTCTTCAAAGCGATAACGGAACCATACTTGTCCCGCACCTTCTCGATGACCACGACCTTCTTGTTCTTGCGGCTTTTGTTACTATGCTGGGCCATTTCGACTCCTTCTAAAAAAGAAAAACAGCGAGCACAGTATTGTGCCCACTGTTCCAGTATAACAATAAAGATTTGGAAAATGCTGAAAACTCAGCAATCCAACTCCAGCTTCCGTGCGACACCAAACCCATGGCCGGTCGCTCTGATGGCTTCATGCCCCAACAAGGTACACCAACAGTCGGCATACCTGCTATCGATAAGGGACACAGCCGCATCCAGATTATTTTCGTCAACCTCCGCTAAGCGCCCGCGATGGTACGCGTCACAGAGGAGCCTTTCGGCTTTTTTGTCCAATGAAGCCGCCTTTCGACATGATAGGAGAACATGTACTTTCGGCGCTCCCTGACCGGAGTGTAAATCACGAACTTGATGGTATCCGTGTCACGGAGAATGATACTGATTTCCCCGACGGAAGTCCGTTGGATGAACTGCACAACGCCACGAACGGTCATGGAACGCCGACTTAATGTTACCTTGTCGCCAAGATGCAATCGTTCTCCGACGAGATAATCATCCAATTTGGTCACTAGTTCAGCGCCGGTTTCGATGAACGGGTGGAAACTGTTCATCGGGTTCCGCAGGAAGCTTCCTACCTTGTATTGCCAGTCGCGTTCTGCCTCGTGCAGTGTTGCGAATCCGTTTCCTCCAGTCGTTTGCAATCCGTGTTCATCCAGACATAGGTGGGAGTATTCCCAGCCTTTAGGTCGGTAGAGTAGGTACCCGTCCCACATTCCGCACATTTCGTTTTTGGCCTGATATCTGAATTTCGGGGTTCCACTGCAACATGGGCAGGTGAGCAGATTCTTCACGACTGTTCCTCTCTGGTTTCCAGCAGTTTGTCCAGTTTTTCTTCGATGCTTTCCAACCGCAGTCGCAACGCTTGCTGATTTTCGTAGATAGCCGCAACCTCGCCAGAAACCGCATAGCTTTTGTCGCCATACATGTCGTGCTTGTTGTCGGCTTGTTTCTCAAGCTTCGCTATCTCCCGCTCCCGTTGCGACGGCTTGCGTGATTTCAGATAGTCCCTGCATTCGGGATTGAACATGTCCTCATACCCCATTCAGCGTCCAAACTCCTCTCTACGCATAGCCTCATACAGCATGTTCTCCTGAGTCGCGTCAGACAAGGCACGATGCTCCTCCACGTCACCGATACCATAGTCGCGGATAAGCACGGCAACCTTATGGCTCGGCTTTTCGGGATGGATTTTCCGACTCATTTCCAACGTGTCCACGAACCGGTGCGGGAAGAAGAACATTCCACCGTTCACGGTTTTCATGGCCGCGTCCAAGAAACTCAAATCGAATGACGCGTTATGCGCCATGATGATGGTTCGCGGGCCAATCCACTTGTCGAATCGGATGATGGCTTGGCTTACGTCGGGTTGTCCGACGACCATACTGTCGTTGATTCCGGTGAGCGAGGTGATGTATTCGGGGATTGGCTGATGTGGGTCAATCAGTTGCTCGTATCGGTCTACGAGTTTTCCGTCATGGATTTTCACGGCTCCGATTTCAATGAGTTTAGCCCCGTTTTCAGGTTTGAAACCGGTGGTTTCGGTATCCAAGACCACGTAATCGTAGAGTGGTGTTTTCATTGGGTCGATTCTTCTGGGGTCTCGACTTTGGTATTTGTCCCAGCTCATGGTGTGGTCTCCTCGGGTAATTGAATGTGTGGACGTTTCTAGTATAACGCCTATTTGGTGATGGCCTTGACACGCCCGTCCAGAACCGTTCTCACGACATCCTCGAAGTCCGTGCCGTCAGGCAATAGGTGGGAGTCTTGGAGGGTTCCGATAATCTTCAACAGTTCCGTATGCCCGTGCGGAGTGCGCTTATAGTCGCGGGTCGCACCCGCCTTGTATGCGCGACGCAACTGCAACGCCAACTGCTCCCGTGTGAGCGTGATGAAGTCTCCTTCCTCGATGGGATACCGTTCTTCCAGTTCTTCGTTGAGAATGCTCATTTTTTTGTTTTTCCTTTCTGTTTTTTCAGACGTACATTCCCTCATGCCAGCCGTGTAGCAAACCCCATTCGGATAGTTTCCGGAACCATTTCTCGCATTCGTCAGCCACCTTGTTGGGATAATCCAACGTCGGGTTCACGTTGAGTAAATACTGGTAGTCGTAGGGTTGGCAGAAGTTCTCGTCCAACACGTCAATCTGCCAGTCGCTACCGTCCTTGGCAATCTCGACATTCAATGTCATGTCATGGTCGGGGGAGACTGAACGGCAGAGGTACCAATACCCCTCACGGTGGTCGGTGAACCCCAGTCGGCGCATGGTCGAATCTTCGGCGGAACTCATGCTAAGCGCCGCATTGTTCTGATGCTTCGTGTAGGTGACGCCTATGGTCGAGAATCGAGGCGTGTTCTGATTGTCGGACATGTTCTCTCCTATTCTTCGCTTTCGCGCAAGTCGATTACCGGAATATGGGTATCGGCGGAATAGTGGACGGAATAAGGGTCGATTGTCCTATGCCGCCAACTGACACCACCTTCCACCGGCCAAGCCAACCAGCTTATGCCGTCCAAATAGTTCAGAATGCTGACGTGAGCAATCCAACGGCACCATCTTGCCGGGCATATCACGTCGAACATGGGAGTATCCTCGGTTCCCGGTCGGCAGGAATGCCGTTGCCAAGAACGAAGGCATACGCGGTAGAGCGCATAGGAGTCATATGTTGGCAGTTCCTTGGTGTCGAATACCGCGCGAGTTGGGTGGTCATCGAAGAGGATTCGTTTGCCGAATTTAGTTGCTTGATTCAATGCGTCCTCCTTTTTGGGTTTTGTCTTTGTTTTTGTTGTGAACAATCCCACTATAACACAAGGGGGTAGAAAAACGCAACACGCAAACCTAAGCCAGCGTCCCGTTAAAAAAGAACTCCCTCTTCCCAACCCGATACAAACCCACACGAGAGACGGACAGACGAAAATCAAAACGACGGAAGAAACCCTCATACATCGGCAACAACTCTTCCGGCACTGTCACCAGAGGGAACCGTTCATCCAGCGATTTCAATGCATATTCGACCAGCGTGGAACCAACCCCTCGACTCCGAAAACCCTCGTAGACATACAAAGTGCAAATCTTCCGTTCAGACGGATTTCTCTTGAGAACGCAAAACCCCGCCAACTCACCGTCTATATAGGCTAAAAGAATCACACGGTCTTCCCCCAATGAGGGGAGAACCGTGCGGTCGAACCAAATATCGAAGCCGGGATAATACGTTCGGATTGTCCCCGGAATGGGAATAGAAGCCGCAGTGCCAGCGTCCCGAACTACACTAATCCTCAACGAACTCGAACACATGAAAATCCGTCACACGCTCGACGTTGACATGACTCGTATCATCCGGCCAAATATATAAGACCGGCATGTAACCGGACAGTTCACGAACTGCGAGATTGCTGAAACCGTCCAAGTAGAGGGTTCCGGCCATGGGTTTGCCGTTCCATTTGAATATCGCGGACTTGCCTTCGAATTCTTTCCAGTTGATTCCGTCTTGATAGGGAAGTTCTTTTAAGGCCATTGGTTTTCCTTTTTTGGTGTGGGCTATCTCACTCTAACACAACAGGGGTAATGCAAAGAACGAAAAACCACCTTCCCACACTTAGAATTCCGGCTCCTCAACATTCAACAACACCAGTTTCGGACGGCGGCGCAGAATCCTGCAATCCTCTGCCCACGCGTCCAAAATTTCGCAAGCCAATACGGGTGCTTCCGGAGCCAGAGTAGGCATGGTGTTCAGAATCGACTGGACGGAGTCTAAGTCTGCGAAGGGAAGTTCCGTCGCATTATTGGCTGCATCCAAAAGATAGTGGGGCATTCGTGCTCCTTCCAAAAATTGAAAAGAAAAAGCCTGTGGGCAACGATTTTCCACAGGCATTCTTAGCTTATTATTCGATTTCGCGAGGCTTCAGAACTTTGTCTGAAACACCAGCGCAATCGCGCTCAATAATAGACTTTTTTACCGACTTTTATTCGTCGCACAAGTCGGTGTTGCGTCTGCCATATTCGTTTCGTTTCTTGGCTTGCGGATTCCAAGCGCTACCTGCATCCCATTCGATGTGAGTGGAACGGTTTTCCCTGTGAGTGTTGTTCTTGTTGGCATTGCCGGTGTTAATCCAGTCGTGGTTGCTCATTTTTTTTTCTACTTTCAGTAGCAGTCATCGCACCAACCGGTGTCCCCGCACGGATTCTCGTTTTCGTCGGTTAGCAGACAACCGCAACCGCTGCAATACATGTTGTCCGGATTGTCGGACGAAGCGAAAGAACCTTCCCTGACAATGTTACCAGCCAAGTCGGTGATGGTGTAGATTGCCCGAGTGTCGGCTTCCGGTGCGGGATAGCCGGACATGCCTAGAATCCTGTTGTACACGTTCGTCAGTAGAGTGCGAACGTTTCCCACCTGACGAGTCCCATTCAGAATGGGAGCCGTCAAATGGTCGAAGAATCCTACCGTCGTATCCCAAGAATGCTGACCTTCGTGGATTTCAATTTCCAGCTTTTCCTTGCCGTCCGTGAATCGCATTTTCGTTTTTCTACAATTCCCTCATGGCCTTGTCTAAATCGGACACAATCGCGTCATACAGTCCGTCAACATCCAACGATTCCAGCTTGTGCGACGGCAAATCCACGGGAGTGTATTCCCCGTCGTCGAAAGTCCAATGCTCGACCGAAACCGTGTATACTCCTCCACTCCAACGGTAGGAACGTCTGCCGTTATGTTGCGAGTCTGCCACAAGATAGTATTCGAACATCTTGCCCATGTATGGGCATTGGAATGCGACTTCGATTCCGTCTCCGAAGATGGCGTGGGTGGCGTGTGCGCCGGTCACGTATGGGATTTTGACAAGCTTGTCAATGAGTTTCCGATAGGTGTCTTCGCTGATTTTCGAGTACATTCTGATTGTCCTTTTTTCGTGTGGTCGGTTTTGTGTGGTTGGGGTTTTTGTGGCGATTGTTTTTCAGCAACAGTATTCGTTGACTGCGTTGACGAGTTCAGCCATGCTCATGCCGTACACGTCGCTGTGGTGGGCGTAGATGTCTTTTGCGAAGAGTCTGTTTTGCATGACGTCGCGGGCTTCGGCGCTTTGTGCGAGTTTTACGCTTTCGGGGAATGTGCCTGTGGGGTTGTCATTGATTTGTTTGGCGTATTCGATGGCTTGGGCTTTGGGCATTTTCCTTACGTTCATTGCGCCGCCGATGTAGTGGATTGCGTACATGTTATGTGCTCCTTTTTGCCTATCGCTCTTTGTGTGAACAATTCCACTATAGCACACTTGAGAGAAACCGCAAAACCCCAAAAAACAAAAGCAGGACACCAAAACAGCATCCCGCCTCCCCTCCATCAAACCTCAATCGGACAAACCGGCACGGGCACGCATCTTGCGTTTAATCTCGCTACCCTTGGCAAACAAGCGCTCCATACGGGCCACGGTCTGCAACGCCTTCTTATACTCCTCCAATCGAGAAGAGATTTGCCAATTACGAGGTTCCGCCAACGACTCCTCAATCAGAGAATCGGGAACATCCCACATAAAGGACATAATCCAACGGCGGTTTTCCCCGCCCATGCGACGCCACAAGCGCACGGCACGCTTACCTTTGACCCATTCCGGATTATTAAACAAGACTTGGATGGCGGATTCGTCGGAGAGGGAGTCCAGCAATGGGTCTATGTCCGTTTCTTCCGCCAATGGTGCCGATAGGGCGCGAATGGTTTCGTCTTCGCTTTTTACCCAATGCTCGAAGCAGAGCCTATCGGCCAGCTTGTTTTCCACCATGTAGCGGATAACGTCGTAATCCGTCTCCTCCCAGTACATGCTTGCAACGGTATGCTTTGCGGCGAGCTTGCGTAGTTCGGGGTCTTTGTCCTTGGCGAGACCAATCGCGGTCTTATAGTTAAGCTTTCCCTTGTATTCCAAATAGTCGGCCACTTTGCGGCGAACGTCACGACTCCGGTCTTTCAACACGGTTTCACGCAGTCCGTCGTATATTTTTCCGTCCTCGATTTTCATGTTGTACTTCAACTTGCAGTTGATGTAGTAGTGACGGAATGGTAGGGGGAGCAGAAATATTCTTCCACTCCGGTAGATGTTCTTGATGCTTTCCAGCAGGTCGATTCCCTTGTTGGTAAGCTTCCAACGGTCGTGTTCCTTGGTCAGTTCGATTAGGTTGGCTTCCTTGATTTTGTCTAAGGGCTTCTGGTCGATGTATGCGCTCAGTCGTTGCGAGTGGGTTTCGTTGTCGAAGTCCTCGAAGTAGTAGACGAGGTTGGCGTTCCACTTTTTGGTGAGAGTTTTGATTTCGTTGTTGTCCATGGTTTCTCCTTTTCTGGTATATCTTGTGTGAACAATTCCAGTATATCATATTTAAGAGAAAGCGCAAAAGCGCAAAAAACAAAAAGCCGTGCAAATACAAAAAGCATTCACATGACTCGGAAATTTTTCCCACTATTAGTTAGTCAAAGTCCGACGGTTCACCATTGACGTAGTTTAAAAACTGGTCGAAGGCATATTGCGCGGTATCTTCATAACGGCATGGCTTCGGCTGTGCGTTCTTTTCCTGCTCTTTCTGCTCTATCAACTGGTCTATTTGGCTTTGCTCATTGCGGTGCTGCCATGAAAGTGGTTCGTTGCCTTGGGCTAGGTTCTCATACACCGTGTATTCGTGCCCGCGATAGCTGTAGACAAGATAGACCATATGTGCGTCGTATCCGTGCCCGTAGTATTTTCTGATAAATGTCGCTTTTCGCATTGCTATCCCTTTCAACCAATCTCGCGCTCGGCACGCTCCCAAATCTTCCGGCGAATCTCACTGTCCTCGGAGAACATCGTACCCAACTCCAACACTTGACGGACAGCTTCTCGGTATTCCTCCAAACGGTCATGCAAGGCCATGTACGCGTCGCTTTTGAACGCCTGATTGATGAATGAGTCCGGCATGTCGCGCATGACCTTGACCAGCCTGTAACGTCCCGCCTCGTCCGCGTTCTCCCAAGCGTTCATGACTCGTTCACGCGTGGCCCACTGCGGCTTGCAGGCCAGTACATGCGCCACATCCTGTGAGTCGAGGCGGGCCAACACTTCATCCACCTTGCCGTCTTCGGTCAGAAGAGCCGCCTGAACGCGAATCTGACTGTTGGGATTGTCCAGCCAATGTTCGACGCATTCCTCATCGAAATTATGGTTATAGATAAGAGTCTTGACCACGCGCTCGTCCGACTCCTCGAAGAAGAGGTGAGGGTCTGCGTTCTTTGCCGCCATGAGTCGAATCTGATAATCCTCGTCGTGGGCCAAACCGTTCGACGTTTCCTTGTCGAGCTTGCTGAACTTGTTGAGCATTGTGGCCGCTTTCTTGCGAATCTCGGCGCTCCTGTCATGTAGGGCAACTTTGGATAGTTCCTTGACGGGTAGTTTCTTTTCGTCGTATACGCGCCAGTCGAAGTAGTAGTTACGGACTTTCAGGGGTAGTTCGGAGAGTTTGCCGGAGTTGAAATGCTGTCTGATGTTGGCGAGTTCGTCTTCGCCTGTTTGGGTGAGAGTCCAGTCGCCCGTCTCGTTTTCCTGAATGAGTCCGGCTTTGGCGAGTTTGGTGATGTCGCGGTCGGGGAATACTCGGCGTTCGGGTTCACGCTCGAATCGCATGAATTCGTAGACTGCGGTTTCGTTCCAGTTGATGTCGCTCATTTTTTGCTCCTTGGCTTCCATATTTTTGTGTGAACAATTCCAGTATACAATTTGCTTGGACAAAACACGCTAAAAAACAAAAAAGCGGGAACTACAGCAACAAGCCAATAATCCCCGCAAACCCAATCAGCAGACGCTCGCGGAACCATCATCGCAAAGAGAGCATAACAGGCAACCGATGCCGTTAATATCCCTTGTCAGATGCACGCCCTTGGTGGAGCCGCACTCCTCACAACGAATGCCACTGCGCTTACGAGCGGTATTGGGAGTGCGGGAGAGGGCAGACCCACGACGGTAGGTTTCCTTCCTTGGCGTGCCTATGACGTATTCCACACCGTCCAACACGAACGGCTTGCTGACCTTGACGGTTTTGTTGCGTGTAAGCCCGGTATTTTAATGCCGGGTTTGCACGCTATGCGTGTTTTTTGTTGATTACTCAAGGTATATGGTATCATATTGGTATGAGCCAAAAAGTACGAATCCTGAAAGTCCGGCATGCGGGGTGCAGTGTGTTCCTCGGCTTGGACTCTTACGGGAATCGTATGTGGACTCGTAGTCCGGAACGTATCATGGACTGGTTGTGCGACGGGTGGAGAAGCCGGTACAACCAGCATAGGGCGCATCGTCCCCAGCGTAGGCTCGTGGAGGATGTCGAAACCCGTGAGCGTATTTGGGTGGACGTGCCTTTGGGCGGCGCGGATGTGAAGCCCGCAGTCAAGGACAGTCAGGCACGATTGGATTGTCTTTGGCTGGCGTGCATCCCCTCGCCTATCCTCTCCTCGTGCGAACGTGTCGAGAATACGGGATGGTTCGCCGGATTGAAACGAAAGAAGACCAGTGGTGGCCGGGTTCCGGGTTTCCGTTCCCGTCATAAGGCTCCTCAGTATTTCGTGTGCTGGCGTAACCAGTCGAAGACCGGTAACGCCTTGTATTATCGGACGGGCAAGCGTGCCGGTGTGGTCGTCATCACGGGCAGTGTGCCGAGACAGTATCGTCGTGAGGGTGAGAACGAGGCTCGTTGGCGTATCGCCATTCACGTGCGGGTGAGCCAACCCATTCGTGAATATACAAGTGTGGCGGTGAACTGGACGAACAGGACACTCGTGTTTACCAATAGTCCACTCCCTATCATCCGAACCGATACCGGTATGATGGTCGGTTTGGATAGGGGTTGCGTGCATACCCTCGCCACGTCGGATGGACTGTTCCTCGACATGCTGCAACCGTCGGCGAAGGAAGTGGACGAGTATAAGCGTCTGCAACGCAAGCTCGCCCGACAGGACAGGACGAACGAGAAACGTGGCGGCAGGAACGCCAAATTCGCGTCCAAAAGCCGCAAGCGTACTCTCCAAGCCATGCGGAGCATCCAACGTCGGATAGACAATCGCAAGGACGATTGGATAGCCAAAACGACCACCATGCTCGTCCGGGAATACGATTTCATCGCCATGGAACGGTTGAACGTGAAAGCCATGAGCCGAAGCGTCCGACCGAAACCAGACCCCGACAATCCGGGACATTATCTCCCCAATGGGCGGAAGAGGAAAAGCGGTTTGAACCGTAGCATCCTCGCCAACCGTTGGACTGACCTCCTGCATTGTCTCGAATACAAAGCCAAGCTTGCGGGAACCCGACTCGTTCAGGTACCCGCCTATGACACGTCACGCATTTGCAACGTCTGCGGATACTGCGACAAGAACAACCGTGAAAGCCAAGCGGAGTTCCACTGCCACAATTGCGGACATGAGGCGAACGCCGACGTGAACGCGGCCAAGAACATTCTCAACCGCGCTTTAGAACCGGAAGGCACGGACGATGCCTACGAGTGGAGACAACAAGCTTCCACACTGGTGAAAACCGATGGGAAGCAACGTCGATGAAACTCAAACCCCTGCAATACCGGTCGGAATCTCTTCCATTAAAAAACATTAAGAAAGACACGTCCGACCGGCAACAGGAATCACGGGATTTCAATCCCGTGAGGAAGTCAAGATGTTCACGTGAGACACCTCGCCGTTGGCTTTGAATACCGGGAACTCGTCGGTTTCACCAGCCTCGCTCCAATTGTCCCACCACTCTTTCGGGATTCGGACTTTCCAACCGTCCTTTAGCTTCGTCCAAATCGGACGGGGTTCGGTCTTGGCGTCTTCGATAGTTTCACTCATTTTTTGTCCTTTCAGCGAGTGTATCCGATTTTCCTCAGCACATGGTCTTCGGGGTCGGAGAGATGCTTGATGACCTCTTCCGGCGTAAGGCTGATTCTCTTCGTGTGGAGCAGGGGTTGGAACGAGCAAGTGCGGAGGAACTTCGTGACCACGCCGTCTCTGCTCATGCGGGAGGGAATCTTCTGGTTTCGATACTGGCGGTAGGTGAAGCGGAGCCAACGAATCGCCTGTTTCGAATCGATGGTCTTCACATGGGGATTATCAGCGTAGGCTTTCACCCAGTTATTGCGTTCGGTGGCGCTGTGAAAATCTGGATTAGTGGAATGTTGTTGTCAGGGTCGAGCTTCTGGTTGGGATGGTTGACTATGGCGGCGTAGTAGGTGTTCATGGGTTGCTCCTTTTGTAGACCAAGTTTTTGTGTGAACAATCCCAGTATATATTCAAGAATAGCAATCACGCAAGTCGGCACGTCAAAACAAACTACCCAATCACACAAAAACCAGCAAGCCTATCAATGCAATAATCGACAGATAGGCCAGAACCATAAGAGACAATCCAACCCGCAGACCCCATCCCCAAGCCAATACGCGAGAATCGTTCTCCCTACCGACCTCTTCCATTTTGCGGCTCCAAGCCTGAACCTTATCGGTCAACTCGTTCTGCGTGAGCCAATTGCCGTCACGGTCGAACGGGCTAGGCTGATACGGCAGGTAGAAGAATCCCCTCCATATCCAATGGTGGCAATGCCGGATACGGTGGAATATTATGCCGCCAGATTTGCGCGGAACGGCGCAACCCCATACGGAACGCCGGATTACGCACCGTGTCCAATAAACCCATTTTCTACTCCTATCGAAAAGTTAACGGCTCTTCGCCTATCCTCACAAGCAACTCGTTCAGTTCAGGTATGAGAATATCCGTTCCAAGCGCTTCAACATCATGTTTGGTGAGGTAGAACACTTGCCCGTCCTTGTAACGCAACATGCCGTCAGTGTCGAACGATAGGCTTTCGAACATGGTTTCGACCATATCCCAGAACAGGCTTCCGAACTGCTCTTTAGTCCGTTCGTCATGCAGAACCGTGTACACCGCGCGGGAATACTGTTCACCGCGTTTCAAATCCTTGTTCAGGCAACGTTCGCAACGATGGCATCCGTCCAAGTCTTTCATGCAGTCGGAGCATAACGGTCGGGAGCATTCGGGGCAGAGGATAGTCCACTTGTTTGTTTTGCAGATTGCGCAGATTCCGTTGTTCAGCACGTCGAATGCTCCTTACCGTAGTGGGTGTGATTGCTTCCAGATTAACTCAATCAGTCCAACGGTTTGCCGCGTCCGACAATCTTCTTACCGTCCGCGTTCCGCAACCATGCCAAGCCGTGACCATAGGAAACAACACCAGCTTTGACGGTCGGATTCTGCTGGAACGTGTAATAAACTTCCACCAGTCCGCCGCCACCGTTCGCTTGCAGAATACGAATCCTGTAATCCTTTTCCACGGCTTTGACGGCCATATCCCGTTCGAGTTCATCAAACCAACCGTAAAGTGGGAGCATGGCGAAAGCGGCTAATACTCCTACGGTGATGAACCGCCAATATGTTTTGGCCCCTACCAGTAGGGCGATTACCGCCACGAGAACGCCGATGATGGCGATTCCGGCCACGAGCTGGCGCCAATTGCCGTTGCAATCGTATTCGACGGGAGCATAGGGATTGGTGAGGGTCGGCGCGGATTTGACGGGTTTTGACTGTTTGTGTGGGATGGTCGGCCTGTAGGTCTTCGGCTCTTTCGTGGACACGGTTTCGGTCTTTGCTTTAGGTTCCGTCTTGACTGTAGGGTCGTTCTTCGGTTCGACGGGCTTAGGAACGTTCTTCTTTTCAGCTTCCACGGGCGGTGCCGGTGGTTTCAACATTTTCCGTTCCGTCTCTTTGACCACTCTTTGAAGTTCGATGGTGGTGGACGAGTCGGGTTCGTCCATCGGTTCCTGACCTAACATCATGAGGTCGTTTTCCAGCGAGACATCCCGTTCTTTCATACAAGGCTTCCTTTCTTTTTTGTCGGATATGAGAGAGGGGAGAAGCGGTCTGGATGACGCTTCTCCCCGAGGCTTTTAGCATAGGTCAGAGGATTCGGGTTCCCTTGCGGGTGACGAGCATGATTCTGTTTTCGTAGCGGTTCTCGAAAACGTCCCAGTTGCCGCTCAGGACAGCCAAGCACACATTGCCTTTGATGAGGTTCCAACGTTCGTCGCAGTTGGATACGACGTGCTTCCAGTTGATTGGATTGGGCTTGTGGTGGGAGGTTTCCACGATGGCTTCGGTCATAGGCCTGTCTGCGTAGGCGTGGTCGTAGGTGTTGTCACTCGCGACGATGCTGATGGTGCCGTTGTCGAATGCGATTGGCTGGATGGTGTTCATGTTTTCTCCTTTTGTTGTTGTGAGGCCGAACCCTTTTTGTGTGGACATGACCACTATAACACATGGTCTGAAATATCACAATACGAAAAACAAAAAATGCCGACCAGCGCCTAGAAGCGGAAGACCAAGCCCTGCGCCCTGACGAAAGACCTCAGAGCCTTCGGGGGGGGGTCGAGGATGGTTCCCCCGTGTTCGTGGGTATACTGTTCGGCGCTCTCAAGCGAAGTTAAGAGTGTGAGCTGGTCTTCGTATTCGACTGGCCACACCTGCTGTGTCTGCTGGTAGGCGTGTTCTATATACATGTTGTTCTCCTTTTTAAATGGTTTTTGTGTGGACGATTCCAGTATACCACAGAGGGATAATGCAAAAATCCCTCACTGCACAGCCGCAAAAAGCTAAACCCGTCGAATCCAACGGGTTTAGAATCTCAGGGAATCAGCTGCCAAATCCGCCAGCCGACCAACCCCAACAGTACGAGCACCCCAATCGCATACATCCACGTGCCCGCGTATCCGCCCGCGAGGAACGCGCTCATCCGACGTTTCCGTTGCTCCAGCAGTGCGTACCATTCGCTCTCGCAACGGTCGAACATGTCCGCGTCCATGCGGGTGCCTCCGTACATGTCGAGCCAATCGCGCACGGTCGGCATGGGACCCAACGGGTCACGCAGACGGGCGTGCGGTATGAGGGCTATTTTCAACCCCTGCCACACGCCCTTGAGAAAGAACGCGGGTAGCCTGTCCCCGGTCATGACAGCTCCCCACATGGTTCGACGGTTTGCCTCAGCCCCCGTTCGACCAGTGCTCTCACCGCCGCGTTCCTCGCGGGCGGATTCGGCCACGGTCGCGGCGAACGTGTCCCTGTTCTCCATGAGCTCCTTCAACTCGGTCTTGCCGATGACCTCGCGCAGCTTGCCCAAGAGCACCTGCGTCACGTCCTTCTCCATTCGCTCCTTGGACTGGTTCAGATAGTTCTTGGCGGCGTTCTCCAACGCCTTCACCTGTTTACCGTTCTCGTCCACGGTCATGGTCTCGGACGCTATCTGGAAGTTCGCGACGGCGTTCACGTCGATGAGGATTGCGTCCTTCGTCGGAATCGGCGTGTCGGTTCTCAGGAGCGACTGCACCGCTCCGAGGGAGAGCTAGTCCACGCGCATGATGAACGGTATGATGAACGCGCTTCCGCCGGAAACGAAGCGTCGTCCACCCGGCCCGGTGATGACCATTACCCGGTCGGCGGGGCAGACCTTGTAGCTTGCGGTCGCGAGCAGGATGATGAGTATCGCCACTGCCGCGACGATTATCAATGTTGTTGGCATTGACTTTTCCTTTCTTTTTTGTGGGCGTACCCACTATGACAGAACTTGTTTCAGAACTCGTTTTCGAAGTCTGCGGCCATGTCCGCGAATTTGGAGCATTCGCCCATGAACGCGAGATTGAACGTTTCGGTAGGCCCGTTGCGATGTTTGGCGAGAATCACGTCGGCTTCGCCCGGACGTTCCTCACGGTCGTAGTATTCGGGACGATGCACGAGAAACACCATGTCGGCGTCCTGTTCGATGGAACCGGACTCTCGCAGGTCGGACAGTTCCGGTCTTTTGTCGGCGCGTTGTTCCGCATTACGGTTCAACTGGGAGAGTACGACCACGGGGCATTGCAGTTCCTTGGCGAGCATTTTGCATTGGCGGGAGAAGTTCGATACTTCCTGCTGACGGTTCTCGACGGTTTTACCGGAGGACATGAGTTGCAGGTAGTCGATGACGATAAGCTTCAACCCGTTGACCTTGCGGCTGAGAGCACGGCATTTCGCACGGATGGTGCTCATGTTGATGATGGCGGAATCATCAACCCACAATGGTGCCTTCTCGACCTGATGGCAAAGCGCGTTGAGTTTGTTCCAATCATTCGAGTTCAGATTCTCGGGATGTTGGAACGATGCGAGACGGATGCCTGTTTCGGCTGCGAACATGCGTTGCATGAGTTCGTGACCGCCCATTTCCAGACTGAAAATCACAGTCGGCAGACCCTTGTGCAGTGCGGCGTTACGCGCGAAATCCATGCCGAGAGTACTCTTGCCCATGCCCGGACGGCCCGCGACTATGACCATTTGTCCGGCTTGCAATCCGTGCGTCAACGCGTCGATGTCACGGAAGCCGGTGGGTGTTCCGAACTCGTTCGGATTCTGTGACATTTCATCCAACTGTTGGAGCATTTCGTCGGACAGGCGGTATGCGGTCTTCAACTCGTCGTCTTCGGAACGGCTTGAATCCTCCAACGAGAACGCGGCCTCCAACGATTTGCTGAGCACGTCTTCGGCTGACGCGTCGGACACGTTGCTCATCTGTTGCAACTGCTGTCCGACCACGTTGATGTGGCGGAGGATGGCCGCGTCACGAATCTGCTTGATGAAATAGTCACTGTTGTTCGACGTGGGCGCGGAGCCGACAAGCTGGGCGATGTAGTCGATGCCGCCGACCTGTTCCAACTGTCCGTTGTCCATCATGTGCGAGGACAGCATTTGCGCGTCCACACGGTTATTGTCTGCGGCCAGTTCCTTTATATTATGGAAGATGGTCTGGTTGGTCGGCTGGTAGAAGTCCTCTTCGGAAAGTTGGCTGATGACCTTGTCCAACGTTTCCGCGTCTTGAAGCATGGCCCCCAACAACACTTGTTCGGCCATGTCCTTGTGGATTGGTGTGGGGACGCTCACTTGTCGTTGTTCTCCTTCTTGCCGGTGTTGGTCTGATTCTTGTTCAACGTCTCATACAGGCGGTGTTCCGCTTGCCAACGTTTGACACGGGATTTGCTGGGATGGTTGACCCACCGGTATACGCAACGTTCTATGCGCTTGTATCCGAGGACTTCCGGTCCGAGATTGTGACTGCGGAATATCTCCGAGGGACGTTCCCCTTGCAGATATCGGAGGGTCACTTCGTCTTGGAATTGGGTGGTGAAGATTACCCACCATCCGTGCTTGTTTTTCAAGACGTTGACGACTTCCGGTCGTTTTCCCAAGGCCAAAGCCTCGTCTGCGGTCAGAAGCTTCGCCGGGGATGTGTTCGGTTTTTTCGGTTTTTCGACCATGCTTTTGTTCGTCCTTTCCAAGGTCAGATTGCGTCCGGGAACTGTTCGTTCGGAGAGAATTTGAGGAGTTTCACAGTCGCTCCCTCACGCCATTTGTTCCACGCTTTGATGGTGATTCCGACGATGCGTCGGCGGGTTGGACGGTCGCTGTGCGCTCCACGCTTGTTGATGTCGAACAGCGTGTTGCGGAGTACGAGAATGGGGCTTCCCTCGTCAAGGTTAGCGCCGGAGGCGAGCATGTCGAAGAACCGTTCGCACGCCTCACCGTCGATTTCGTTGAACGTCCAGTAGAGGAGCGCGGCCATGCTGGTGGACATGAGATGGTTGCTTTTCGTGTAGAACGTGCTGGCCTGTCGTAGCGTATCCTCCAATTGCGGAGTGCTTTCGATGAACGTCAGCAGTTCATTTCGGGTCGGTGACATGTTGTTGACGCATGCGGCTTCCACACCCAACTGTTCGCTCAGATAGATGGAACGGGCCACGGTGGAAAGCTGTTTGGCGTTGTTACGGCCTTTCAGTTCGAGCACGTTAGCCATGGTGCGGCTCTTGCCTGCATCCATGGTCTCCTGCGTGTCTTCGGGCAGTCCGCGAATGACCAGAGTACGGAACGGAACACCGGATTCGACGCATGCGAGGAGCCTGTGCTGTCCGTCCAACAAGCGTCCCGTGTTGCTGAATTTGATGGCTTCGCCGTTCATTTTCCAAGCCTTCTGCGCCATGGTTCGGGCGAACAGTTCGACCTGTGTGCGGCTCACGTTGCGGTTGTTGGTGTTCACGCCGAGCATTTCCTTGGCAACGTCCGGGGTGATGGTTTCGACCCGTCCGGTGATGCTGTCCCAATCGTATTCGTCGGTTTCACCGGCATAGGATGGCGTGGCCTTGGGTGCTGGCTCTTCCGGTTTCAAATGGATGAGCAACGTGGTTTTCGGAGCGCCGGAATGCCGTCCGATTTCGGTTTTCGGTGGTTTCACTTCGACCGTCTCGTACTGTTCGGATTCCTCGACCTGATTCATGGCGAACGCGAACGCGGTCATGGTGAACGCGAGCATGAACCTGTCCACGCTTCGTTTCGGAGGGAACTGTTTCATTCCGTCGATGATGCGGGTGGCGTCCGAATGGGTGATGTATGGGCAGTGGTTCACAACCGTGTCCAGTCCGCCCTCGTATTCCTTATGGGTGAGGAAGACGAATGGTGCGAGGGGAGTACGCGCCTGTGCCATTCCCTTGAAGCATTGGCCGACCTCATTGTAGATTTCACCGACCTGACGGTAGCGTGAAACAGTGTCGATGCCGTACTCGTCCACGGGGTTCGTGTACTCGTATTCGTTGTTTTTGAAGATGCGTTCGTTGTATCGGCTGACTTCGCGTAGTCCGGAGCAACGTCCGAAACCGAGCGTGGTTCCGCTGCTTTTCGTACCGTCAGTCCGTTTCAGATTGTCTTTGCTCAGCCAGTAGGCTTCCATATCCGCGATGAATGTTTTCGCCGCGACTTTCTTGGTGAGGTTCCGTCCGGTCATACGGGCGAAGTATTCTCCTTCGACGCCGGTGAGGACTGGCAGTCCGGTTCCGACGAACAGATTATCAGGCAGGAGGCCGTACCATTCGGGGTTGATTTCATGGTCGCTCATGTAGGAGAGAATCCGTCCTACGCTGTCACGGTCGATGAACACGGTTCGCGCGTTGGCGAACGAGTCAACGTCGAGATTCAACGCCTTGCATACTGGCTGGAGGTCTTTCTGAATCATGGTCATGAACCGTGGTTCGGTTTTGATGTCTTTGTTAGGCATGGTTTCCTTCCTTCAATCGTTTCAGTATCCGGTAGGTTTTGGGGGCGCAACCGGATGGATTGTGTTCCTCTTTCCGATACTGTTTTTCGAGTTCGTCCCAATGGTCGATGATGGTTTTCCAATCGTCCGACACATCGCGCATGAGACTCAGATAGGCACGTGCGACTGGCACCATGTCGAACATTCCGAGTATCCGACGTAGGTCTCCGGGGTCTTTCGGAGTGTCCTCGCAACCATGTTTGCGCGTGCCGTTCACGGTCATTGTGATTCCGGTGAGCCGTTGGACGATGGCGAGCGAGCTGATGCCCACGTCACCGTTGGCGAGCCATGCGGCGAACAGTTCCAACGGAAGTCTGGGACTGTCCGTCATGCCGTCGGAGGCTGGGTTGAGGTTGGCAACGAGCCTGTTCTTCGGAACGTCCGCGATGATGTCCGGCTGGGTTTCGGAGTCGGGCATCCGACCGTAGACGAGATGGTTGTTGACGAGTATGGACGGTTGTCGGCCACCATATACGCCGATGGTGCAGACGGTGTCTTCGACCATGGTTCACGCTTCCATCCAGCGGATGCTTTCGTTGAGGAAGTCTCTGATTTTGCGGAGGGTTTCTATATCGTTGACGACGACGCTGGTCGCGGTGTCGCTGTCGGTGATGGTGAACATGAGTTCCTTGCCGAAGCTGGGGGATTGGAGGATGGTGAGCTTGTTTGTTCCCTCGTTGTCGATGACTTGGAGTGCGGATGTGTTGCCGTTGTCGTATTCGGTTGCGCTCATTGTTTTTGTGGTCTTTTCCGTTCCTGTGGAATGTTTTGTGTGGGCGAGTTCAGCTTAACACACTAGGTGGGGGTATGCAAGCGTTCGGAGATTCGCAGTCGGATGATTTGCGTTCGACCACACCCTTTGTTATACTGGAAACGTCCACAAAAAAGGGAGCCACACACTCCCCAACACGCCAGAACAAAAAGAAGAAACCATGAGCAAACAGACGGAAAACAACATCAACCTGACACTGACACTCATCACAATCGTCAGCGCACTCCTCATGTGGAGACAGGATTACGGACACGTGGTAATGGCAATCACCAGCATCACATTCCTACTCAGCTCCACCGCACTGTTCGCTCACTTCATCAAGAAACTCGACGCCTAAAACAAACAGGAATGCCCCAGCCCGAACGGACTGGGGCATAGGCATGTTCGCAGGAATGAAGGAAACCAATGGACGATAAAAACAACACCGAACGAGAGCCGAGAACCGAAGTGGAACGACTCCTGTTCAAGAACGAACGCATGCAGGACGCGCTGCTCGACCTCAAGGACACCATGAGCAGAATGATTGGCGAAGGCCGACTGCCAAACGACGACGAGGTACACCAATGGTTTGAGGGAATCGACCGCAAACTCGAACACGAAGCCGCCGACCGTGAGGTGTTGCTGTTCAACCATGGGGCCATGACCACAGTGCTCCCGAAGTCCACTGAACGATACCAACCCGACCTTCAAGTCCGATATCAGGAAATCCTCACCACATGCAACAAAGCGTATGCGGACGCCGACTACAAATATTGGATTGGCCGTTTCCAACAGGCCGGACTCTGACCTGAAAAACGCAATCCGAGCACAGTGGACAACACGAAAGGAGTATTCGGACAGGACAATGCCGGAAACCATACAGACATACCATCCAACGTTCGAGAAGGCCAAGAAGCTCTTCAACCTGCGTAAAAGATTGTGGGAGATAGCCGACGGTAAAAGCGACGGAACAATCTCATATGAGGAGGCGAACCATCTCGCCGTGGACGCGGTGGCGACCGCCAACGGAGGAATGCCACGAGCCACGAGCGGCCCCATGGTACGACTCTGCAAGCTTTGCACCAACGGTTGGATTCGTGAAGCGGCAAATGAGATGGGCTTGGTTTACCCGGACTTGGACTATCCGGAACGGTGGGGCAAACATCGAGACCATAGCCGTAAAAAGGAAAGGAAGGCAACGGTTTGAGCGGCAACGGATTCGGCAAGGAAGACATAAGCAGAACAGCCATTCCGGCACGCCCATACGCCAAGGATATGGCTACCATCAACCGTCTGATGGCAAGGTTGCAAACCATTTCGGACGATAAGGCCAAAGGGAAAATCACATTCCAACAGGCGAACAAGAAGGCTGTGGAAGCAATCCACAAGGCACGGAACACCAAGTCGAAGTCCCTGCAACGCAAGCCATTAGATTATTTAGAACGTATCTGCGAGAACGGTTGGATTCGGGAAGCTGTGCGAAAGATTCCCGAACTGTACCCGTATCTCGACCATCCAGATTTGTGGCTTCGTAAAGGCGTCTGATGTATTCCAAAGAGCAGATATGTTGCATGGTTTCTCTCATAATATTGTCGGCGTTGAGCTTGACCGCGCTGGTGCATTACGCTCGACTGTCGATAGGAAGAATGAGTCGGATGCCTGACGAGAAATCCCGTTCAGACCTGTTCAACTATCGGCTGATGACCGTCGTGTCACTGCTGGTGTTGTCGGTTTCGGTGGGTTCCATCATCGTCTATGGTTCCTCTCTCAAATAATTGGAAGACTGCCGTATTTATATTTCCTTCTACTTCCCAAACATTGACCATAACGTTTATTGACAAGAAGCATTTTCAGAAAGCAGGAAGGTCAGTATGTTAAACAGCACGGAAATGCTTCGACTGGTCAGAGCTGCATGCAACGGAGACCATTTGAAATTTGCACAGCAAATCGAACTGCTTGCGGATTCTGCGGAGAAAGCCAAGCCGACCGCTTACACCACGAATCTACGTCGGCTGGCGGAGTCGGAACGCGAGAAGGGACTGGCTGTCAATGCGAGTCTGGTACCGGTTGACGGGTTGACCGAACCGTTGCTCCCACCGGACGGTACTCATAAGCCTGTGTGGGATAAGACCGTGCGGGAACTATTGGACGGACTGGTTGCCGAGTATAAGAAACTGGATGTTCTGACAGCGCATAATCTCGCTCCCCGTAATCGAATCATACTCACTGGAGCGCCCGGTACGGGCAAGACCACCTTTGCTTCCATCCTGTCGGAGAGGCTTGGACTGGACGGTGTTATTCTTCGTGCAGACCGTGTTATCAGCAGTCAGCTCGGTAAGACGTTAACCAATATCGCCTTGGTGTTCGACCGGCTACACGTGGAACGAAAGCTCCTGTTCATAGACGAATGCGACATGCTTCTTGCCCGACGCGACAACTCCCATGACGTTGCCGAAATGCGTCGAGCCACCAATCTCGTACTCCAGAAAATCGACACGCTACCAGATGATTGCATTCTCGTCTGCGCCACCAACATGAGCGGTCTTATAGACCGTGCCGCATGGCGTAGGTTCGACGTCCGGGTTCATATGACACTACCGGACAAGGCGACTTCAAGACTCATCATCATGCGCCGACTCAAGGAGTTGAACATCCAAGCCGACGTTCAACCGCTCGACATCGACATAGAAGACGTTAGTCCGGCCCTGCTTGTCCAAACCGTGGACAATCTGTCCCGTAAGACTTTGATTTCCGGTTCGGAAACCATTCCGACCGACCTGTTCGTCAATGCTTTCAACTCTCTGAAGATGGAGGTTTCCAACCAGTGAACCGTGACGGATACAAGTTCGATATCAATGTCCGCAGAAACGGTTTCATGTCATATCTGTGGAGCGCCGAAGTGGAAGATGAAGGATTCTTCACTCCCATTGCGAACGGTACTGCCCACACTCTCAACGGCGGCAAGAAAGCCGCTATGAAACAAGCGAGAAAGTGGGCGCAACACCAGCTCGCCCACCCCAGTGAAAAGGAAAGGTGGGCGGAATGTGCGACGATGAGCAACACCAAAACCAGACACCGGCGAAGTCACTGAAACGTTCCGGAAGGCAACCGAAACTATCCGACGTCGTCATGCTCGACCGGGGTTGTCAACTGTGGATTCGTGAAGCCCGTAAAGGGAACATCACGGACACGTCGAAGACCTTGGAGAAGATTCGGTATCAGCTTCGATTGGAACGTCGTGTGGCCGGACAATCCGGTTCTGGACTTCGTAGACCTGTGGGTAGGGATAAAAAACCCGATACGGATGGGAACGGTTCAAAGCCGGATAGGAAAGACTTATAACCTATAAGGGTGCCGGTTGACGATGCTGTCAACCGGCACCTTTTGGTATCCGACCTCACAATACTGGGGGTATCATTGTGTTATCGACGGAACCACACGCCCGTCATTTTTATAAGGAGACACAATGAACGAAGGAACCTATGGGCTGGAGACCCTGAAAGCCGACTATCATACGATACTCGGCTACGATATCGGCTATCTCACCGCGGAATCCTATCCGCTGTTCGCACCCTATCGTGCGAAAACCAAGAACAGTTTCTCCGGTAGAGTACCGAGACTGTTAAGCATAATCATCACCACTCTCATCAACACGCCAAGCCGCGAATGGGATGCGGAAACCCGCACGCTCACCATCGGTGACGACTTCTTCTTCCTCGCCAACAAATGCGGGTTGAACAGTGGAGGAGACGGACGCACTACCGTCCGGAACCAGCTTCTCATGCTCTCGTCAATCCAGTTCACCGGAGCGGACGGAGTCAAAGTCACGCCGGTCGAACACACCGAAATCACCGCCGACAGTCTCACTATCGAGCATCGGAAAATCACGTTCACGGAACCGTTCGTAAAAATGATGACAAGGAACGTCCGGCAGATGCCGTTGAAGTGTCTGTACCCCAACGCGGGTAGCGCCATAGCGATAGACCTGCTCGTATTGGCGGCATTGTATTGTCCGAACGACCATAGGCTCATCATCGAACGGGCAGACCTTCCATCACTGCTTCCAGCAAGCAGGCAAAGCCTCTCCAAGCAGAATCTTCTAAATAGATTCAAGGAGTTGAACGACAGTCAGAACGAGTGGACGTATCGTATAACGAAATACAGCGTGACCATCAGCCCGTTCGGAGTGTACTCGTCCGAAGACGCTTTGAGATTACGTCGCAGACAATAGTCCAAGCATGAAAAGAGGGGAGCCGACCGTAAGGCCGACTCCCCTCAATGATGTCGGAATAGGAACTCAGATTTTCAGCTCATCGATAACGGAAAGGTCAACACCGTCACCCCAATTATCGACAATCTTGCTCAGGTTCTTACGCATTCCGGCAGGAGACTGGTCGTCAACTGGACGGCCGAAATTCTTCTCCGGCGCGACCGCGTTCAGCACGGAGAACAGCAGGTTGGTCATATCCTTGCCCTGCGCGAACACCAACGTCACCTCTGCGGCAATCATGCCCGGCTCGGCTGTAGCCAACCCTTCCAACGCGGACGCGAACTCGGAGATTCGACGTTGGTTCTTCGGCTCGGTCAATGCGTCCAGCACTGCTTCCGGAGTGCTCTTCTTCGTATCGGTCAACGCCTTGGCGAGAGAAACCACACGCTCATCATCCAACGATTTGACAAGAGGAATCAGCTTCTTGCCGAACTGTTCCTCGATGTGCGGCATGGTCTTTTCACGCGGTTTGCGATTAGAACGGCCCTTACCTTTCCCCTTCGGCTTGTCTTCGGTTTCAGTGGACTCAGCGTCCACGTTCATGTCCTCACCATCAGCCGGTGCGGACACGTCAGCGACAGGCTCCGAACTCTCCTGATTAAGAGAATCGGATTCCGTCTGCGACTCCTCGACAGAAGACTGCTCCGGTTCAGCATAATTGTCGGAACCGTAACCATTGTCCTGCTCCGACTGCTGGTTGTTGTTGAATCCCCAATTGGTGAAGTCTGGCATCATACCTTCTTTCGTCATATCCAGCGAACACTCCGGTCGTACAGGCTGTTAACAGTCGGAACGAGGTGTTCTGTATTTTCAATTCACGAGTGTAACGCCCGACGGCATCCCTAAACGGGGAAAACGGGAAAAAACAATTCCCCGCGCCACCCGCGCCGGTAGTTCCAACAGAAAAGCGGAACCAAAAAGAGTCCCCAACAAATATGAAAAAAGGAACAGCACCCGACCATTATCAGAAAAACCATGAAAACCATCCAGTCCACGCCGGTAGGTCAACATGAATAGCAGACTCAAAAAAAGAGAAAAACCAAAAATCAAAAAGACTAAAAGAAAGGAAGCACTACCCACCAAAAATCAGAAAAAGAAACCAAACACCATCACATCAAAAAAAAGAAGAACCAAGAAAATCAGAAAGAAAAGAAAAACCAAAAGGAAGAAAAGGAGAAATAAGAGAAGCAATCTTAATCAAATAGAAGCAACAGAAGAACAGGACAATACTCAGCAACATAATCAGGAAAGGAACAACAGAGAAAAGGACAATAGAAGAAGAAACGCCTACCCCTAAATCGGGAATACAACGTATGAAAACAACAGAGGCAACGCAACCATCCACCAAAAGAACAGCACATCAACCCATATGACATACAGGACAGAAGAACAACAGCACCCAAACACCCCAAGAAACAAGAAAAGCCAAGCAACAGCACCAGCACAAACAACAACCAACAGCCACTACAACAACAAAAAACAACAAAAAGGTCAATAGTCTCACTAACAAGGTCAACGACAATCAGAACAAGGTAACATCAATACAGGAACAGCCAATGCAATGAAAAAAGCAACAGCAAAACCAACAAAAAACTAAATATCAAAAAACTATAAATGCCAGAACTCGGACAAAACCGTAAACGTTCCGATGAAAACAACGGAACATGACCCATCAGGAGGCGGTCTTATTGGAAAAACGAACGATTTCCCTGATAATCGGCTCCGGAGGGCTACTCACAACCATCAAAAAGGCCCTTACGAGAGCCGGAAACATGCGTTGGCAGGTGCCCGCCGCAGACAATATCCAAGCACAGGCCGACTATCTGATAAGACATCCGGTGCCCTCCGGGTTCAAAGGAATCATCTTCACCGACAGGGCTGGAAACTGGCTTCCGATAGCCAACGCCGGATACATGGTCTACTGGTGCAACACCGGTCAGATACCGGTCGGAGCCATGGGCATGAGCGAACAGATGTTACGCATGAGCGTGGCTGATTTCGCACGAACTTATTGGGGAATCCAGCTTGCGGACAAGCGTCTCGTAGTCGATATCCTCCAAAACAAAGTGAAGGAGACTGCGGTTCTCCTACCCATCACATCCAACACCGGAGGAGTGGGGAAGACCACGTCCAGCCGACAGTTGGCAGACCGTGCGTCGCAAGCCGGATTGCGTGTTCTACTCATCGACGGCAACATCCGGCAGTCCAGCCAACGTAGTTTTTTTGACCCGAGACAGGACAAGCCATTGCATACGATAGCCGACTGGCGACCGGGCATGCAGGTGCAGGTTGGAGCCAATCGAGGACGTGACCTTGGGGTTCCATACGACATCTGTTTCGCACCTCCAGCGGGCGTCGGAGTGGACTGGCAGATATACCGTCAGTACATCCAAGCGGCACGCCGACTGTGGGATTTCGTCGTGCTCGACCTTGACCGAATCAGCGCGGACGATTTGGATGATAGGGAGAATATCGCCAACGGTTTACTGCTTCCATACATTCAATCCGGAGACCCCTGTCTGGTTATCGTCAAAGCTGGAAGGCAGACGCAGATAGACGCGTTGAATCTGCTGACGGCCTTGGCTGAGCATCATCTTCCAAAGGAACTCATCGGAATCAAGGACACCGTTCCGGTCGGACTGCAAGGTTACAGACGACTCGACTATACGAGATATGGAACGTTTCTCGGAACCGAATATCAGACGGTCGAGGCAAGCAACCATATCGCCAACGGTGATGTCAGATGGGATGACCCCGGTCTTGCTTTTGCTAGGGAGAACATTCTTAACTGGGCTTTGCCCGACCGTGGTTTCAATCCGGAAAGATTCAATCCGAACGCTAAGAACAGTGAAGGAAAGAAAGGTCGTGGGCGTAAGTGACATTCGATGACCGTTTTCTTTTCGACCCGAACGACGAGAATCTTTGGAAGACCGGAAGCATTGCCGACTGGTATAAAGGCAACGACATGTTCGAGATGGAGCATCCCGGATTGTTCGCGCAGACCCACCCGTGGTTCGTTGCGAACAAACTGTTCGCGGAGACAATAGTGAAAGCGAACAGCGAACTCGTTTCGAGTATCCTCGGAGCATTGTTCACTTGGAAGACATGCACGGTTGACCAACTGCGTGCGGGACTTTCCATCAAAGGCGCTCCCGCTTTCGAGCGTGACGAACCGAACCTGTATGGTGCGATGAACCGTTTGGGAATCATCAACGTCGGTTTCAGTCAGGCGGAACGATTGTACGGTCAGACCGTGAATCATGTTTGGCTTTCACCGTCGAACAGTCCACGTCTTATCAACCGTGCGATGAAATTGTACGGGATGGAAAAGTGGATGCGTGAGACGATGGCGGTTTCCTATTACGCGGGGAATCGTTTCCATGTTCGGCATAACACTTATGCGGCGCACGCGGGATTGATGTTGGCACGCGATTCACGTGTGAAATTTTCATCCGGTGATGGTTGGGGGAAATTCCGTAGCGTTGACCCACAGGCTGTTGCCGAGTCGAAGGTCGGCAAGGCTTGCGCTACCGATGTGGTGACGTTGTGCCGGAACAATGTGTTGGCGGGTATCGAAATCCAAACGTCGAACAGCGAATTGGATAAGAAGATGCAGAACTGGGCGAAGATGCTCGCCTATTCTCCGATGAAACGTCGCGGACTCATCTGCGTATGGTTGCAGATACCGAAGGCGAACGAGGGTTACGAATCGTTCAACGCGGTGATACAACGCACGCAAGGCATGACGGAAATGGTCGTGGGCAATCCGACCGTGTCGCAACGAATGGGAATCGCGGTTTGGGATGAATGGTTCGAGCATGGGATGCCGACCGACAGGTTCGGTGACTATACGGATATGAGTGGAACACGGCGCAACATTTTCTCCGACGAGTGGGCGCAATACACTCCGCAGGTTCGTGACGTTCGCAAAGTCAGCGAATGGGGTTGGGACGTGACACGGGACATCATCAAAAAGGATTGGGGTTGGGACGTTTCCGGTTGGACGATGCCGGAAGCGTACCGTGGCGGTTTCTACGGTTTCATTGGAAAGGATTGCGATGGTCTCCACTGAGGAATCATTCCAACAAACGCAGGACGCGTTGGATGTAGCAAGATTGGAACGTGCGCGGGCTTTGCAACAGGTTCAGACATTATGTGAGACGGGACGTAGACATTTGGTCATTCCGTTTCTGATGGCGAACATGCAACGTATTCCCGCATTACGGAAGATACGACTCTGGCAATTGGACTCGATAATGTTCAACACTTCCCGGCGGATTGCGAACAAAACAATCCGCATCATGCGTGAAACCATCAACGATGATTCGAGTGTGAACGACGGTTACGTGACTTTGGGCTGGGCGTTGGAGTCGAAGGAGAAAACCGTCCGGATGACGACGTGGCTTCTCCAATTGTCGTTACGTGAGAGGCTTTCCACTTTCCAAAAGCCGGAAGGCTTCCCATATGCGCCGTTATATCAGCAAAGCACAGACGACCAACAGAAAGAAGGTAGCGCATGAGCGGCCAGAACTGGTATCAGATAACCAGAACATTGCAACAGCTTGACGCGGACGAGCAACGTTCGAAAGTGGAGAGCATTCCCGCCGAACTGGACGGATGCACACTGCTCCTCATCAAGAAGGGCGAGGAGCCGGTCAAGGAATACGTTTACGGCGACGGCGAGGGAATCATCAACGCCGGACAGTTGGCTGGATTCGACGCGAAATTGGTCGAAGACGACGACGGGCCGGTGTTGCCGGACGGTGTGAACAGTGCGGCGCATCCTCTCATCCCGTTCCGTGCCCGGTTGAACTCGAAAAGCAACATGGAGAAAATGCGGACGAACTATTCCGGTGTTCGTACAAGCATCGAGAAGGTCATGCCGCCGGACAGTTACGTGAGCGTCACGCTTCGCAATCAGGGATACTTCGAGCAGATTCGTATTCGTAATTGGATTAGCGACGAATACAATGCGGTCGAGGATTCAAGCGAACTTGCTTCGACCAACACGATGTGCGCCCGTGTGAGTTTCGGTTGCCGTCAGGCTTCGCGTAACCGACAGCTTGCGCAGAAGATTGGTCAAATCATCTGCCCGCTCATATCCAACATGTCCAGTCATGCGAGCCGTCCGAAATTCGGTTTGCTGTTCGTCAGCATGCTGTTGGAAGTGTTGTCCGTGATTTGGAGTGTGTGCGGTCTTGCAAGAGGATACGTGATGGATGGGGTTTTCCCATTGTTCCATTCCGCTTGGGGTTTTGGAATCGCGCTTCCGTTGCTTGCTGTGACGTTGGTCGTGTTCCTGTTCCTCATGCTGTTGTCGTGCATTCCGTTCGTTTACATTCCGCGACCTCAGATTGCCGGTGGAGCGGTGGCGCTCATGCTTTACCTGCTGTTGGGGTTGCTTCCGCTTCCGACATTCATTCCGATTCTTTTCGTTCCGCTTCTTGTCTTCGCGTTCATCCGTTGGAAGAATTGGACGTTGTGGGATGATATTTTCCAAACGCCACGCAGATATTATGCGATTGCGAACGACCGTGGCGCGAACGAGTCCGATAATCAGACCCGTCTTGGCGTGCGAACTCATAAGGAGCGCGTGTCGGCTTATGGTGCGCAGAGAACCACGTTGATTCTTCCTCCGATTATCGTAAGCTCCGTGTTCACCCCGGTCACTCAGGGAGTGGCAATGAAACAGGAATTGCATCCCGTTCCGGAAGTATTGTCGCATGATGGCATCTTCCTCGGAAAGGACGATACGGGACGTAACTGTTATCTCGACCCGTCGCAACTGTTCGGCGGTATCGCCATCAACGGCGAGGCCGGTTCCGGTAAAACCGTGCTCACCCATGGCATCAGCCAGTGGGCAATCAGCGCACGAGAAACCACCAGTCCGAAAATTTGGGGACGCGACTCCCGTATCATCCACTTCTGGATGAAGGATGATACGGGAGTGAACGTGTTGGAACGTTATCGCAAACGTCACGGTTTCACCAGTCCGCAACGCGTCGTCTATTTGGCCGACCCGAACAGTGTGTGCTTGGACATGCTTGGCATGAAGGATGGAAACAATGCGATGGAGACTGCGGCGAGCGTGGCGAAGACCATGCGTTACTCGTTCGATGACGGTGATATTCTGAACGACTCGCAGAACATCATCACCCAAGCGTTGACCATCGGCGTGGCGGTTGACCGTTACGTGCAGGAGGAGCGTAAGCATAATCCCGAATCCGCGAACAAGGATTGGGAAAGCGAGATTGTGAAACGTTGCCATCAGCTCGAACAATCGTATCCGGGTGCGGAACAGTTGCGGATGCAGCTGAGTCCAATCGGATGGGCCGTCGTCGCATTATGCGGTTCCGACGGTCAGGCCGGTTCCGCGAAAGCGTTGGGTCATGTGTGCCGCGCGTTGAGTATGGAATTGAAGAGTGGCTACATGTTCGAGGAGATGACGTATGCCGCCCGTGCCGCCGAGCAATTGTATGGCCGTCCGGACGCGGCTGGTCATACGGTTCGTTCCGACCGTGACATTCTCTCCAAGACGAACGCCTCGTTGAACAAGGTGAACCAGTTCCTTCCCATCGAACACATGTTCACGGCACGTCGTGGCAGAGTGACTTGGACGAACATTCTCGACCATGCTGGCGATTATCACATTGTGCTCGCACCTCATAATGGTTATTCGTTGCCGGAACGTATGGATAAGATTCTCGGCGGCTGGCTCATGTACCGTTTCTGGAATACGGTGTTCGCGCATTGCAAGGATTGGGACAAGGCTGGCAAGTGGACGATGCTCGTGTGTGACGAGTTGAGCTTGTTGGCTAACGGCAATGACGGTATCATGCCCGCGTTGCGTGAGCAGGGTCGTTCGTTCGGTCTTCTTCTCGTGTTCGCCACCCAGTATCCGACCCAGTTGTCCGACGCGATGTTGGATTCGTTCATCGGCTATTCGACGTTCATCACATACAATACGACGATTCCGCGTATTGCCGATATGACGGCGAAACGTTTGACGAACAATGATGGTGAGGATGGTTGGCGTTCGGGCGCGGTCATGAATCTTCCACGTTATGCGGCGGCTGTTCGCACTCGAACCCAAGAACAGTTGCAACCGACGTTCCTTGTTCATGTGAACGATTTCGATAACGGTTATCGCAATGGTGACATGGATGATGACTAGTTTTTAGCGTTCATCATATCGCTTTTCAGAATCCGTTCGGAAATTTCAACTTCCGGACGGATTTTTTCATCCTAAAAACCTCGCTATGACTGGAAACAACCGCGTAGGTTGATAGGATGAAAAATGCAGGAGAGTTCCGTTTGGAAAACGAAAGGGAACTCAAAAAATGGGTGGAACCATTACCTTGGCTGGAAGCAGCCTTGAGAGCACCTATCATAAGATGTTCGACACCATTTTGAGCAGTAGCGCGGGAACCGTGTTGACCAACATCGGTCTTGCCGCAGCAGTGCTTCTCGCACTCGGCCTTATCGCCGGTGGCATTTGCAAAGCGTTGGGACGTCAGAACAAAGTCGTGCAGATGTTCTGTCCGACCATCGGTCGTGTTCTCATCATTCTCGCAGTCGGATTCATTCTCGCTGGCCCGAAAATCACCATTCCGGCAATCCTGAAATTGCTCGACTGGTTCGTTGACGCGTTTGGCGGCAGTGGAAAGTCCTATCTGGGAATCTGACATCCGCAGAAGGAAAACCGGAGTGGATATGCGAAGAGGACCTTTCCGGTTCTGTTCCCACTCCGGTTTTCTTTTAAGAACCTTACGTACGAAAAGAGTTGAATCATGAGCGATGAGGAAGACGAAGGATACAAAGGCCCCTTGCATCCGAGGTTGACGATGGACGACATCACGGAAGTGTCCGGCCCGGAGGAAATCGAACGGAAGAACACGTTCCAGATAACCAAGAACACTGAGGCCCGTTCCAAAACCGTGTTCTCCGTTATCGTCGGCGCATTGGTGGGCTTGGCTCTTTGCCTCATGTTCGCTCCGTTGCTCGGATACATGTTCAGCTCGTTCTTCGTACTGTTGGGCGGAATACTGGCTCCGTTCTTCGCAGTCGGCACCATTAGAGACCGCACCCAACAGACACGGTGGAAGAGAACCTTGCAGGATATGAAGAGCCGCAAGATTGAAGGGCAGGTCTTCTACCCGAATTCCACTCAGCCGGAAAACATTATCGACCTTCAAGAAATGGAAATCCGTTGAATACAAAATATCGAGACCCAGTGAAACGGGCGGGTAGAAGGAACCTGCTCGTCATTCTGATGTTGTGCGTGGTCATGACATTGTTCGTCTTGCCGTCCAGCGTGTTCGCCGCACAGGTCAACGATTCGACCACGACGATAACATGCGCCAACGGTGGAACTGACAGTGCGACATCAGACATCTCTAGTTGTCTTCCTTCCGGACGTTGGGGAAATTACGTTGGGGAAATCACTTCGCGTACAGAACCGTACAGTGGCAGCGATGTCGCCGGTTGGTTCTCGAACGTCAAGCAGACCATCAGCTCGCAGACCCATATTGTCCTTCCTAACATTCTGATGCAGTTGACTCAGGTCTGCTGGTCTTCCGCATTGTCCATCAGCCAGTTCGCCGCTTCGTTCGAGCCAATGAAACAGGCTGGTGCGAACATCGACTCCGCAGTGTCCACCATGGTGACAAGTCTGATGGACGGCGGTATCCCCGCCACCATCGCAGTGCTCGGCATCGTGGCTTGGGTTGGCGCGGCTGGATTCCAAATCGGCACCGTCAAAGAGGCGAGCAAACGAATCGTCATCATGGTTCTCTGCTTCGCTTCAATCACGATGCTTGGAGCTGGAGCGGCCAAGACCGGGAAGAACGCCACAGAACCGGCGACCGGAAGCCCATGGTGGGTCGTGCAGACAATCAACAACACCATCAACAAGCTTTCGGTCAACCTCGACCTTGACGGTATGGCCGACAGTGATAAAAACATGATGTCCTACCATCATGCGGCGAACGGTGCGAAAACCAATTGTCAGGATTACCTGTACTTCATGCATCAGGCATATGACGAACAGGCGAAGTCCAACGGCAATCAGGATACAAGCAACGTCACCAAGGCCATCAACCGTATTTGGGAGGAGACCTCTCTTCGCTCGTTCGTGACCATGCAGTACGGAAACCCGCAGACCACCGGAACATCCTCGTTCCGTATCGCGGAAAACGCCCGGCAAGGTTACTGCCACGTGTTGGAGATGAAAGCCAACACGAACACGACCATCCAGAAGGATTTGACCAACAAGGCCATGGCGTTGCATATCAGCGACCAGCGAGCCAAATGGTTGTTCTCCGTGGACGGTTGGGTAGACCCGCGTAATCCTTACTTCACCGACAAGCCGTTGGAAAGGGAGAACGCGACATATCTCAGCCGTGCGGGCGTGTTCTGGGAAACCTGTGGCACGAAACGCAATCAGGAAATCTACGCGCGAGCCGGATGGGCGACACTCATCAACAATCTCGGTGACACAGGAACCAAGAACATCAAGAACGGCAGTACGAAAGTACGTGTCAAAATTGACGACTTAGACAATGTGAAACCGACCAACGGTGGCAAAGGCGTGATGGACGCGAAACAGAACGGCAGTGAAGACGAAACCATCCAACAGACCACTTCGGTCTGCCAGACGATTCTCAAACAGGGTTCCGTAATCTTCTCCCGTTCCACCGACATCAACAAGGAGGACGACGGAACCTATAAAGACCAGCAGAACGACACAAACTGGGGTGACTCCGCAACAGTCGGATGGCGTTTCGACGTGCCGAACGTTTCCGGAACTTGGAGCGAGGCGAACCTTCGTGACGCTCAGGATGATTCCACGGTCACGGGCGGTGCGAAGAAAACCATCGACTACATGTATGGCAACAACAACGTTGACACGTTGGGTGCTTGCGGAACACTTATCGGAGGCATCGCCAATCTTGTGGTCTGGGGATTGTTGAGTCTCGTCCTCATCCTGACGAAGCTCATGCTGATAATGATGGCGTTGTTCCTCGTGGTCACGTTCCTTGTCCAAGCGTTCCCGATTGGCGAGAAGCCGAAGAAGGCGTTGAAGAACTGGGCGACGTACACCTGCCAGTTGAGTATGGTAGGAGCGTTGTACGGTGCGCTCGGCGCTCTCGCAACATTCATTTGTGGCCTGACGTTGAAGTTCACCTCTGCCAGCAGTGGTTCGTTCACCTACCAGTTGATTGCGGGATTGAGTCCGCTGTTGGCTCTCGCCGCAATCGGCATGTTCTGTTCGAAAGTGTTGAAGTGTGGTAATCCGTTCAGCGTCAACGCTCTCATGGGCATGGCGGGTGGAACCGCATTGGCTTCCGACATCCGCACCGGCATGCGCATGATTGGACAGCACCGTATGATGCAAGCCATGCGTGGCGGATTCCGTCGTGGCGGCAATGGTGTCGGACGTTTGTCCACGAACGGTACCGGCGCTGGCATGGCCCATAACGGAGCACGTCAAAGCGAGACTGTCCTAAGCAAGATGAGCCGCGCGCAACAGGATTCGTTGAGTCAGGGCGATAGGAATCTGATGAATCGTAACGCCAAGGAGTTCGAGGCGATTCAGACGCGTGGACGCGGAAGCAAGAACTGGGCACGAATGGACAAGAGCACGGTGAGAGGAAGTCTTGCCGGTGCGAAACTCCATTTTGAGGATTCCACGGGCAAGTTCAAGGAACGGTTGAACGAAGCCGTTTCCAAGTTCCATGGAGAGGACAATACGGAGGCGTTCGCCCATAGTATCGCCCAACGTCACCCGGGCATGTCCCTCAACGATGTGCAACGCAAAGCACAAAGGATGAACCATCTGAACAATGCCGGACGCAAACTCCAAGGCGCGGCAAGAGTCGCCGGAGCCGGAGCCGCAATGGCCGGTGCCGGTCTCGCTTTCGCCGCACGAGCCGCGAAGAGCGCTCCTTTGCGTAACGTAGCCGCACGCGGAGCGAAGGTCGCCGCGAAAGCCGCTGTCACAGGAGCTTTGTTCTCCAATCCGATTACCGCACCGTTGGGATTGATTGCCGCAGGAAAGCTGGCTACCGACCGTGACGCGTGGCATGGTGCCGCACAAGTAGGTAAAGGCATCGCGCACGCTGGTGGGAAGGGATTGCAGTTAGGCCATGACGCTTTGCAGAAGCGACTCGACCGCACTCAGGAAATCATCGACATGGCTAACGGTGACGCTCCGTTGCCGTCGCCGTTCACTGGAACTGGTGATGGCAATGCGGGAGCCGGTGGTCCGGTTCCCACACCGTCCGGTTCGGATAATGGAGCCGGTAGTGCGATGCCGACTTCGGATGAGGCGCCGACCGAAACGATTCCAACTTCCGATGGAGCGCAACAGGCTCCCCGAATGGGAGAGAACGAAGCGTTCAATCAGGTACGTGCGGGAATGATGGCAGACTTCACGAATAACCAGCACATGTCTCAAGAGGATGCGGAACAGGCTTTCCAAGAAGCCGTGGCCTCCGGTGAAGTCGATGATTCTGTCCAAGCGTATATGAGCCAGAACAATCAATCTCCTATCGAGAATGTGACGGCTCAACCTGAGATGAATGCCAATCAGCCGGTGTACAACACTGAGACAGGTGAGATTGTTGGTGAGACCCTACCCTCCGGAACGATGGACGCCGCCGTGTCCTCCGCCTCCACTTGGCAGAAGGCAACCGACAATGCGACTCCGATGCCTGAATCGGTGAACAATTCACTGCAACAGGCGTACATGCGCGAGAATCCGGTACAGCAGTCTCCGGAGGAGCATTTGCGGATGGCGCAGGAGGAGTGGACTAGGACGACTGGTCTTCCGAGCGATATGATGCCTGCGAGTGCGGAACGTGCCATGAATCCGAATGGAATTCAGCCGAGTAGAGAATTCACGGTTGATTCCGGTCGGACGCAACAGCAGGGTTCGGTACAGGCGCAAGCTCCGCGACAGCAGTCTCAACCGCAGCCACAAGCTCAGGTGAGGCAGCAGCCGTCGGCTCGAATGCAACCGCCAACCACACCGTCACCGACCGTCAAACAGCCAGTGGACGCCAACCCGTCAAACCTGACAGGTTTCCCCTCCGTAGGCAATCTTCACATGAAGAAACCGCCGACCGGAGGACAGCCGACACCCAAACCGCCGTTCATGAAGTGACGTCGGTTTGTCCATCCGGCGTCGAATGTTTTGAGTATCTTCCACAGCATTCGACGCCGGTTTCCCTTTCGTAAACCTTCCAACGTCAAGGAGATTAGAAAATGGAAGAGGTAGGAAACCAAGCCGCTGACACTGCGGGACGAACGTTGGGTGACGTGCTCACTGTGTTCTTCTCTTGGGTGTTCACGCCGACTGGAGCAATCCTCACTTTGTTGATGATTATTATTTGCGCCGGTAGTGTCGTGTTCGCAATCTTGCAGAAAAGCACCCGCGCGTTGATGACCGCGTTGACCATCTGCGCGTTCCTGTTGTTCGTGTGGATTATCACCGGTGTCTTGGAGGTCATGGGTTTGCCCGTGCGTGAATGGATGAAGGATATCGCGGCCCAGATGCCTGATATCGGTTCACTGTTCATGGAGTTCCTTCGCAAACTGGTGTTCACTGCCACCGAATGATTTTTGTTCGGCGGAAAAACAAAAGAAGGCCGTATCCGTTTCATCGCGGACGCGGCTTTCTGTTTTTCTGTTCCGCCTGTAAAACTGTACGCCGTTCAACTGTTTTACTGGAATGTTTCTCCGAACGGTTTTCTGGTTCGGCGTGCCGACTTTTCGCCGTTGTTATCATCGAAACAAAAAGACATACCCCCACCATGATTCCGTCCACACCGGAAGCAGAAAAAGGAAACCAGAACATGAGAGTCAAAAACCATACGGTCATCATCACCGTCGCAATCATCAAAGGCGGTTCAGGAAAAACAACCACATCAATGGCATTGGCCGAACTATTGCACAAACGCGGGGAACAAGTCACAGTCTTGGACTCCGACAACACGGGCGGCGCGACCATGTGGGAAATGTACGTCGAACAGGAAAACCGCAGACGCAGACAGGACAATCCGGACGCGAAACCATACACGCTCGGCTTCCCCGTCGTGCAAACCAACGAAGCCGTATTGAACAATCCGGAACTCATCCGCGAAAAATATTCAGGCTGGGTCATCATCGACACTCCACCGTCCGACGCGGGAGTGGTGCAGGCGGCGATAAACGCGGGCGACGTGGTGATAATCCCATGCCAGCCATCCGTATCCGATTTGACCCACGCGGGACGCACATACGCGGCGGCACGCAACGGCATCGTCCTGTTGACACGCGTGAAGCCGAGAACGAAACTCGCCCGGAACAGCATCAGCGAACTGGATGAGGAAGGCATCGCACGGTTCGAAACCGTCATCACGGAACGTGAAGCCGTCAAGAACATGTACGGCACGACGGAAATCGACAACAAGGAGTATTCCAGCGTCGTGCAGGAACTCATCGACTATCTGTCTGAAATCAATCTGGTGGAAGAATAAAAACAGGAGCAGGGGAGTAAGTAGGCAATCATGGTCAAGAACATCAAACGCAACGCTTTCGCAACAGGAATGCAGGACAAGCGTGACATGCGCCCATTGGAATCACCGGAAAACATTAGCGAACCGAACACGGAGCAGGAACCGACACAGGCCGTTCCTGAAACGCGGGAACCGTCAGACCAGTCAGTCCAAACGTCCGCCGACATGCATGCCCAAACGCTCACGGAGGAAGAAGCCGACCGTCGGGCACGGCTCATCACCGACATAACCCATCCTGAAACACCGGCACCATCCGAAACGCATCAGCCGCCGAAAGAGAAAAGAATCGGCAGCAACGTCACCGTCGAAAACTGGCGTGCGTGGAAGATGAGAAGCATCGAATACGGGACGAAGCAGGCTGTATTGTTGAATGCCGCGATGGATTACTGCTTCCAGCAAGGGCACTTCGATCAGACGCTCATCGACAAGTACGAGCAGAAGGATTAGGCTCCGGTATACTAATTTTCGGATGAACAAAAAGACTTCATCGAAGTCTTCCAGATGGGGCGGACTCACAACAGAGCGTACGCCCCATTGGTTTTTCTAACGCGGGAAGAATTTTTTGTTTCCGCAGTAAAAAGGTTCTTTACATATATGCTGAGGTGGTTATGGTGTAGGCTTGCCGATAGAAAAACAAAAGCCCCGCGCTGGTGGAACAGCCGGGGCAGGGCAACCAGAGACTTAAGGAAAGTGGTTACATGGGTAATTCTATCAGACCTATCGACAGTGACAGTTATCGGTATGCTCCCTCCGTGATGTCCCAGCTCAGTTTCTTTCCCGCACGCAAACCTGACGTGAATTACATCAAGAAGACCAACGGGCGTTCCGCAATCATCATCACTCCGACTGAAGGTAAGTGGTCGTATGGTTCTGTGCCCCGATTGTTTCTTCTTTACATTCGTACTTTGATTAAAAACAAAGACTCTCGGGTCGATTTCGAAAGCATGACTGTGAACCTTGGAGGAAGCTATCGTGCCATGTGTGAAGCGATGGGTGCTTCCACTGGTGGGAAAAGCAAACGTCTTCTCCTTGAGTCAATCAAGAATCTTGCTTGCACCCATATAACATTGGAACATTGGGTTTCGGATGATAGCGGCATGTATGAGAGTTTCCCGGTAGCGCAGAAAGTATGCATTGATTTTGGCGGCGAGGATAAGGAATCCTATATTACGTTCTCCTCTCAAATGTGGTCTCTGCTAATAGAGGAAGCCGTTCCTGCTCAAATGTCCATTATCAGGAACATATCTAATTCTGCACTCGCTTTGGATATTTACATGTGGTTGGCTTTCCGAACCAATAAGTTACGCTCGTGCGGAATGAAAGTCCCGTGGAAAGACCTAACCGTTCAGTTCGAGGACGGCGACTATCCGGTCAAAGAATTCAAAAGACGATTCACGACAGCCTTGAACAAAGTCAAGGAATCATGACCTGAATTAAAGGCAAGTCTTGATGAATATGGCATAACCGTCTATCCGAGCATTTCGTCCATTCATTCCAACGGCAAGATTGTGGACGCTGTTGTTGTGAAAGAAGAATCGGATTCCTGCGACGGACATGTAATCAAAGCGGATGTCTCATGCAATTCGGAACAAAATGATTCATCGACAGATGATATAAGGAATGTCGCTAATCCTTTTTGACGATAGGGATAGAAGAAATGGTTCCACTTCTTCCGACTTTCTGTGTCGAAAGTTCCAATTCGAGAAAATGCCATTTAAAAAATGGCTTCAAATATTTTGATTTTTTTATTCACGGCATATATTTTTGCATATTTTCTAGTGTGGACTTTTCCCACCAAAGTGTGGACTTTTCCCACCAAAGTGTGGACTTTTCCCACCAAAAAGTGCCCTCAGCCCTACTGCCACAAGGGGTTTCAGCGCCGCAAAAGGTTACAAAAGGTTACAAAAGGTATTAATAACCCTTATATTCCCTTCTTTTTCAAAAAACAGGTTTTTCCAAAAAGAAGCAAAAAATCAAAAACCAGAATAAAACCATTTTTGGATTCTACGTTCAGACAGGTCCGAACCTGCTTAAGGGTATCCTCAAAGCTCTTAAGAAAAAAGTCATGTCAATATGAACGTTCAGACAGGGTGAACCCTGAGCAAAGATTATCCTCAATGCTGTTTTTCGTTTCAACAACGTTGACTGTTTTCGAGGGAAGAGAGAAAAAGAAAAGTTCCGGAAAAAGAAAAACAGAGAAGCCAGTACCACCGGTGGATGCATGCTGAAAACCCCGAAGCCGATATAGGAAACCTCGGACGGAAGGTAGACTTGAAGACAGTGCATGACAAACGGAAATGAATTCGGAGCGGGACTGTGTTCGGAAGCAAGAAAGACAAGAACGGCAAACAGCCGATGGGACAGCAGAAGGCGAAGCAGAACCCGAACAATGAGACCGACCTGTTCGCTGACGAAAAAGAACGCAAGGACGAGATAGAACTCACCGCGTGGAAGAAGGCGTTGAAGAACACCCAGAAGTGGAAGGTTCTCATCATCCTGTTCATCTGCACCGGTCTGGTCGCCCCGATGGTTTCCGTCCGCGCAATCAACACGTTGAACGAAATGGGTTCCTACCTGACGGAGAAGTACAAGGAAATCAGCGGCGACAAGCCCGGCAAGCAGGTCGCATTGCAAGCCGTGTACAGTTGGCTGGATGATGACAAGGGTGCTTTCCAATACGGGTATGCGAACCTGTGGTGGAATGGCGCCACCGAGGTCAGCACATCCACTTCGGACGATTCCAACGGTTCCACCACCCAGTATTGGAGCCATCAGATGTCCCTCACCGATAAGTCGGATGGAAGCACGAGGGATATCACCCAGCTTGTCGCTGTCACCGACGGAGTGGCTACTGCGGTGGGAACGCCGACCGTGCTTCCAAAGACCGTCACTTCGAACAGCAATACGGACACGTACCGTCCCGACGATTACATTCAGCTTGACCAGAACACGAGCCTGACAAACGTGGTCAGCGCTTGGTCTAAAGCATACATCGGCAAAGACTCCAACGCTTTGACGGTTCTTGTCGGAGACCCGAACAGCGACCACATGTATCAACCCGCAAGCTTGGGTTCTTATCTGAACTCGTCCCTCGACTGGCTTGTGCAATGCACCAAGGACGGTAAGACCGTTGACAAGCAGAACAAGTCCGACAATCCCGAATGGGCGGCGGCGAGCGTCAGCATCTCGTTCAAACCCTACGAGAAGAAGGTTGACGCGAGTACGGCCAACGACCCGAACGCGGACACTGGTTCAACAAGCGACGTGGAGACGAGCGTCACCGTCCTCATCCATAATCCGACCCGTGGTAGCGCGAAAATCGTTGACTGGGGTGCCGAAGGCAGTCTGACCACGTTGAAGGCGTTCAGCAATGCCATTGACCGTTCGCTGATTGGCTCTTCCAGCAGTGATGACGATGATGATTCTTCCGATTCCAGTTCATCGGATTCCGATAGCGGTTCCGGTGATGACGGTTCCGACAATGACGATTCCGACTCCTCCGATTCGGATTCGTCCGACAACAACAGCAGTAGTTCATCCCAGAATTCCGATGACGGTTCCGTAACCGGCGACCCCAATGAGGGGCCGAACGACTAATCCGAAAGGAAAACTAAATTGACAGGACATAACAAGCCCAGTGAGGGTGACAAGTTCGCTGAGTTCATCAACAGCAATGGCCCGTTGACCGGTGCGATTATCGCCATCGCGTTCATCGTGTGTCTCGTCATCAGCATCATCTTGAACCTGTGATGAGTTTTTTTGGAGGTTTCTTATGGCTAAGAAGAAAGGCGGCATGTCTGCCGGTTCCCTGCTTGGCGGCATTCTGGTCGTGTTGACGGCCATGGTGCTCATCGTGAATCTGGGATTGTGGACTCCCATGTCGAAGATTTTCGGATTGCCGGAAATCAACAGTCTATCCCAGTTGATGCCGGGTGAGGATTCCAAGGTGAAGCCGGATGTGAAATTGGGGTTGAAGGAGCCTTCCTTGAAGTCGTCCGGCTCCAATTCGCAAACCAATACTCCAGAAGCCACAGAAACGCCCTCAGAAACGACGCAGACACAAAACGGGGACAATTCCTCAAGTCAAGCACAAAAAGCCTCTACAAGCGTTCCTGAAGGTGCTTTAAGCCCCATCACCACGAAACAGGCGCTTGACAAACTCGCTGACATCGAAACCGCAACCCCGCACACCAAAGGATACAACCGCAAAACCGACTTCGGCACATGGCAGAACAGCAACCAGCTCTGCGGTTACGGCACCACCCGCGACTACATCCTTAAACGCGATATGACCGACGTGACCATGGACAAGAATTGCAAGGTGCTCACCGGCACCCTCCAAGACCCATATACAGGCAATGCCATCAAATTCCAGCGCGACACCTACGAGACCGTCAATGGCAAACAGAAGAAAACAGGCGGAGACAGTATGGCCGTCCAAATCGACCATGTGGTGGCGGTCAACGACGCTTGGGCCAGCGGACTGTGGAAGGACTCGCGCAAGGGCGACCGCATCACCTATGCGAACGACCCGGAAGTGCTCGTCGCGTCCGAAGGAGAAGCGAACAACATCAAACAGCAGGGCGTGAACCTTGTTAAGGACGAGGCGTTGAACGGTTCCTCGACCAAGTGGAAGGACGCAACGCCCAGCATTTGGCTCCCGTCCAACAAGACGTACCAATGCTCGTATATGGCTAAACGCGTGTACATCAAAGACAAGTACAAACTGTCCATGAGCAGTTGGGAGAAGACCGAAACGAAGTCGTTCCTCACGCAATGCGTGGCCGACGGCAACTGATTTTGGTTAGAAAAACTTTTCCTGTTTTTCCGGTTTTTCACCAGATGAATGTTCGAAGTCGTTTACTGTAACAGTTGAGACCGGGTTTTCGTGGTATATCTTCCACCATCTGGTTTCTTCCCCGGTCTCTGTGGAAAGCTCCTCGCGGGGAGTGTGTTTCGGGTTCCGCCACCCGTGTGTGGATTCTTTTTGGGTGGCGGAACCATTTCCTTTCCTAATCGGCATTGTGGCGATTCGAGAAGAAAATGATGTTATACTAGAAGTGTTCACACAATAATAGAAAAAAGCCAGCCAAGGAGAAAAACATGGGCAACTACTTCAACAGCATCGAATACCAAATCAACCTCATGCTCGACAGGGAACAAGACCTCCAAGACGAACAGGAACAGCGCCTACGGGATATTCACGACGGCATCGGAGACTACGTGCTGTTGCCCGAAGGCGACCCGTGGAACATCGATGACTACGAGCAAGACCCACAGCCCACCAACATCAACAACACTTGCAGTCACGGATTCTATGTTGACGAAGGTGTGAAATCTGGAACCATGTATCATCTCAACCCCGACCTCGGACTGTGGGCGGCTTGTGACGACTACGAGGACATAGAAAAAATGGTCAGGGAAGGCAAAACGCTCACCCAGCCCATCGACGATTACGATTCGAAGCTCGCCTGAGAAAGAATTTTTCCTGCAACCTTCCTTGTTTGCGAAAAACTACGTTATAGTGGAACCAGTCACAAACAAGGAAGGTTCCTTTTTGAACACCGAAACGGACATCACGGACAGTCAAACCCAAGAACGTTCCCGTCCACGCAAAGACCTTGACACCGTAGGAGGGTTTCTTGACTCCTGCAAGGACGAGACGCCAATCCTGATTTACTTCAACACAAACGACGGAATACAAAGAATCCCCCACATCCTAGGAGACCCGCCCACCGTCGGGCAACTCCGACTCAACAAATATCTGCGGCCACTGAAAATCCAACGAAGAGTCCGCTACCAGATTGCCGGAACCAGCGACACCGGCTGGGTCATCCGGGTCGATGAACGATTCAAGAAAAAGAAATACATCAAAGCGTCGAAAGCCTGAACTTTTGGATAATCAAGACTACACCGTGGACAAAACCCCTTTACGTTCCAACGGAGACCGGGAAGCGGTCTTGCAGACCATCTTCCGTAGGGGAGTCCTGCCGCAAGCCGTGGTGTACGTGCTCGGGCTACTGGTGGCGGTATGTCTCCTCGCATATTCGAACTCCCTGATGGGAGGATGGAAAATCATCTTCCTGTTCCTGTCCATCCTGAATTTCGTGGCGGGAATCCGGGGACTCGTCAAGGTAAGCGCCAGCTGGACTACAGTCCGTGACTGCGCGTATCCGAACATCGACGCGAACGCGGCTGAAACATGGGATTTGGCCGTATGGCTCGCCAACAGTCCACAATTCGGAGGAACCCCCATTCGTGCCATGCGACAGCAGGAACTACGTGAGGCATTGGATGAGTACGGGCCACTGTTCCAAGCGAACAATCCGGAAGACGTGACCGTCCAACTGAACCGGTTGGAACGGCTCATGCATGACGTGGATTGGACAGGCCAATACGTTCATGCGCTCCTTCTATTCCGACAGTTGAAAGACTCACATCTCAAATATTGGAGCCAACTGGACGGAGCCTACTGGCAAACGTTAATAAAACTGACGTCAGGCATGCGTTTGGAAAACCTACGCGAAGACGTGCAACTCTCCCCACACCGCATGGTCATCTTGGATGGATTGCAGATTAACTGCGGACTGCACGGAACCGTAGGCGAATACACCGTCGGCTACGAGGATGGCGGAGTCCTGTGAACTATCAGATGCTACGAGACGTTCGCACCGGACGAATCCACATGTTCTCCAACAGTTGTTGGATGCTTCGGGATTGGGTGGCGAAAAACATCGGACTGGAAGAGAACGGCGTAGCTCTCATACGCAGACTCGACCTGTTGGAAATGGAAAAATACTCCACCAAAATGATGGACAATCCCGAATCGTCCAGCGAGGAATACCGGCAAGCGAAAACCATGCATGACGGCGTGGTCAGAACATTCAAGGAAATGTCGCCGGTGGCACGACTCGAATACTGGGATTGTCTGAACGACACTCCCGTCAACATCCTCTGAGACTTAGAAAAAACATTAAACCTCCGAAAGGAACAGCATTGGACGAACAATCCTCCACCCAACGTTTCCATATCCTCATGGCCGGTATCAGCGAAGGTGAGACCAGAATCCTCTACAACATCGAAAAAGGAAGGCTGACAGCCGACATCCTCAAAAGCAACATCGGCAGACGACTGCTGGATGCCGGACTCATCCTCTGTAACAAACAATCCAATCCGACCCTCACCAAGGATGGAACACGCCTAGTGACCCTGCTCTCCCAAGGAGAAGGAGACCGTCCAATCCACCTGTACGAGCACAATAGCGAAGACCTGCTCCGCCAAGCCGGACAAGGAACAGCCAACGCATACAAGACCGGTTTCGAAAACGCCGCCGTCGAACTGTTGACTGACCGGCTTGTCCGACTTGACATCGCCTCCGGAACCCTCACCCTGCTTCCTGCGGGAACGGAACTCCTGTCCAAGCTCGACAAGGCGGCTTGACATGCTGGGCTGGCTGACTCAACAGAACGTGCTTGTGGCGATTGCTATTGGAGCCATCATCCTACTGCTCATGTTCCTCATCCCCGCCATCGAGGAACTGGTCGGCACGTATACTCCGTTGGGAGAATTCTGCGAAAGGCCGAACATGAGATGGGCTGTGGTCATCCTGACCATCGTAGCGGTTCTCACGGTAGTGGTCATCTGACTTTTCCTTGACGGGGACGGCTTGATGCCGTCCCCTTTTTTTGTTTCCCGAATTGAAAACCGGTGGCAAGTTCCGACGGATATTCTGGAAATAAAAGTACCTAAAAAAGAAAGTTGAAGTATCGTGAAAGACTTCATGATTTTTTGGCGAGGATACCCCACCTCTTGTGGGTGGG
>UMHQ01070743.1_pt1 | contig 114479 bp, 95 predicted proteins | sample 1965531 | NCBI WGS metagenome assembly UMHQ01 (sample SAMEA4836098, study PRJEB28245) | human gut metagenome | biome: gut microbiome; material: fecal sample | place: Denmark | collected 2008 | reverse complement strand
AAAATAGAATGGCTTTTTTTGCCTTTTAGACATTGACGATATCAATCAATCTTTCTATAATGACAATATCAATTGATTCTACATTTAAAAACTATATTCCATATATGAAAAAAAGGAGGAGCCATGGACCTTCAGGAACAAATGAAAGAGTATAGTGCTTTGAAAGCACTTCAGATTATTCTGGCTTTAGCAGAGCAGAAAGGCTGGGTGAATTTAAGTGATATAGCGGAGGCAACCGGTTTGAGCCCGAGTACGGTTCATCGGATTTTGCAGGAACTTCAGGCATGCGGTTTTGTTTCAAAAAACAAAGAGGCGAGGCAGTATAAACTGGGGATGGGTATGATGAATATTGCCCTGAAAGTAAACATGTCGGATTATTTGCTGGAAGCAGCGCAGGAGGAGATGACCCGGCTGAATGAGTTATCGCTGGAGACCATTCATCTGATTGCGCCGGATAATGATAAGGCGGTATACATAGGAAAGATGGATGCAAAAAATCAAATTCAGCTGAGATCCAGGATTGGCTGGAAAATCCCACTTCAATGTACTTCGGGAGGAAAGCTGATTCTTGCATATCACAGCAGAGAATGGGTGGACAGTTATTTGAACTATAACCCGCTGAAGCAGTATACAAACAATACGATTATCCATAAAGAAACCCTGCACAGAGAGCTGGAATTAATCCGGCAGCAGGGATACTCGCTGGATAACCGGGAGCATAATCCGGACATTGTCTGTATTGCGGCACCTATATTCGGAATTGATGGGAATCTTGCAGGAACAATAGGAATTTCGGCGCCGGATTACCGATTTTCTCCGGAGAAAGCGTGTTCCTTTGCGGAAGAGGTAAAACGAAGCGCAGCGGCGATAACAGAAAAATTAAAAGCATAGGAGGACATATGGAGGACTTTACTTATAAAAATACGAAATACAGAAGTGCAGTTGTCGTAAATGGAATGAGTATGGCGGGACCAAGAGCACACTTCCGGGGAATGGGACTGTCGAATGAAGAATTAAGAAAGCCATTCATTGGAGTTATCAATACGCATAATGAAATGCACCCGGGTCATGTCCATCTGGATAAACTGGCGGAACAGGTTAAGGCCGGGGTATCGGAGGCTGGAGGCGTACCGTTTGAGGTCAACACGATCTCTATCTGTGATGGTTTTACTCAGGGTCATGCGGGGATGTGCAGCGTGCTTCCCAGCCGGGAAGTAATTGCAGATTCTATTGAAGTGTATGTAAATGCCCATATGCTGGATGGGCTTGTACTGCTGGGCGGCTGCGATAAGATTGTACCGGCTATGCTGATGGCCATGCTGCGGCTGAATATACCTGCAATCCTGGTAACAGGCGGACCGATGATGCCTGCAGTATATCAGTCCAAGAGCTATGCAACATATGAATTAAAGGAGATGGCTGGGAAACTGTTAAAGGGTGAGATATCGAAGGAAGAGTACGAGGAGATGGAAGGTATCATGTCACCGGGGCCCGGTTCCTGCGCCATGATGGGGACTGCTAACAGCATGTCCGTTGCGGCAGAAGCAATGGGTCTGACGCTGCCGGGCTGTGCAGGAGCTCACGCGGTAGCTGGAAAAAAGAAACGTATTGCAAGGCAAAGCGGCGTACAGATTGTTCGCCTTGTGGAGGAGCATATATGTCCCCGGGACATTGTTACCCAGGCTATGCTGGATCTATCGGCAAGAGTTTGTGTCAGTGTAGGAGGCTCTACCAATATTATGCTACATTATCCGGCAATCGCGAGAGAAGGCAGACTTCATATGACCATGAAAGAACTGGGAGAAATATCGAAGACAACGCCATATCTGGCTAAAATAAAGCCGTCCGGTATACATACCATGCTGGATTTCGATGAAGCAGGCGGTGTGGGTGCCGTTCTAAAGGCTCTGTCCGGAATGGTAAATCTCGACCTGATGACGGTGAATGGAAAAACTCACAGGCAGAATACGGATCAGCTGACGATCTGGAATCAGGAAGTAATTCGAACTGTGGAACAAGCCTACGCTCCTGAAGGTTCCATTGCAGTTCTGCATGGAAATCTGGCTCCAAAGGGCTGTGTTGTTAAACAGAGCGCGGTTGCCCCTCAGATGAGAAAACATACGGGACCTGCCCGCTGCTTTGAATGTGAGGAGGAGGCAGTAAAGGCAATTTACGGCGGTTCTATACAAGATGGAGATGTCATTGTTATACGAAATGAAGGCCCAAAAGGAGGACCCGGAATGCGGGAAATGCTGACTGCCACAGCTGCCCTGGTAGGCATGGGATATTCGGAAAAAGTTGCTCTGATTACAGACGGCCGTTTCTCCGGAGCGACACGGGGACCGTGTATCGGACATATTTCACCGGAGACATCGCAAAGAGGACCAATTGCGGCGCTGATGGACGGAGACAGAATAACCATCGATATAGACGGAGGCAGCCTGTCTGTCGAACTGTCCGAAGAAGATCTGAAAAAAAGGCTGGACCGGCTTCCGGAATTTCAATACAAAATAACAGAAGGTTATCTTTACCGTTATGCGAGAGAAGTCTCCTCTGCGGATGAAGGCGCTGTATTAAAGTGAGGAGAAGATAAATGAAGAATGTAACACTGCAGGGGATTACCGCTCCGGTACTCACTCCTTTTTGTGAAAATGGTGAAGTGAATACAGATGAGTATGCAAGGTTAATCCAATATATCACAGGTTGTGGCATCAAAGGGATTTTTGTAGGAGGAACCAGCGGAGAATTTGTTAATCTTAGAATGGAAGAGAGGGAGAAACTTCTGGATGCAGCGAGAGAAGCTGTGGAAAAAGATACTACCGTATTGTTCAATGTTACAGCTATGAATGAGTACGAATTGTATCATATGATTGAATGGGGCAGGAAAAAGGGCGCAGATGCGGTCTCAGTGACGGCTCCGTATTATCACAGATATGATGAGAAAGCGTTGTGCCGGTACTTTGGAAAAGTGGCTGAAGCAGCAGAGGGGATGCCGGTATACCTGTACAATATGAGTGGCATGACAAATAATCCCATCACTCCGGCAATACTGAAAACAGTGGCTGAACAACACCGCAACATTTGCGGAGTAAAAGACAGCAGCATGGATTTCATGACACTCCTGAATTATCAGATTGCAATGGAAAAGATGGATTTTGAACTGATTACAGGAAATGATGCTCAGGTGCTTCCTGCTCTTCAGGCCGGAGCATCTGGAGGAATCATTGCAGTTGCCAGCGTGTTCCCTGAACTTGCGGTAAGCATATGGAATCATTTTAAAGATGACAATATAGAGGCTGCGAGGGAATCTCAAAAAAAGGTTTTGAGGATTCGTGAACTGTTCCGCACTGTCATGCCGACTATTGCGCATAAGGAGGCTCTGAAGTTACAGGGATTTGATATGGGGCCGTCGCGTTTTCCTTTCAGGGATTTGACCGGAGAGGAAAGGGAGAGACTGAAAAAGGGCCTGGAAGATCTGGGCATAATCAAGGAAGTTTAAGTGGGAGGTATATATGATTACTGGAGGATGGTTAATCGTTATTTTTTTGATTGCAATAGCAATATTACTGATTACTATTATTAAATTTAAAGTTAATGCATTTATCGCTTTACTGGTAACAACAATTGGAACAGGTCTTATGGTACGGATGCCTGTCTCAGATATATCCAAAGTAATCGGAAATGGCTTTGGCAATACATTGGGGAGTATTGGTGTCATTATCGGTCTGGGAGTAATGCTGGGAAGATTTTTGTACGAGTCCGGAGGAATTGAAGTCATTGCGGATACTTTTCTGAAAAAGTTTAATGGCTCAAAATCCAGAATTGCGGTGGCGATGGCAGGATTTATCACTGGAATTCCTGTGTTCGGAGACGTTGTACATATAATGTATGCACCTATGGTCCGCGTCATATCAAAGAAAACGAAGGTATCGATCGTTTCCCTGTGCTGTGCCACTGTTTGTGCCACCGTTGCGACCGGTGCGATGGTAATACCGACACCCAATCCCATGGCGGTTGCGGAAAATCTCCATTTGGATTATGGGGTATTCTTCCTCTATGCCGCACTGGCGGGACTGTTTGGTACCCTTGTAGGCGGTCTCGGCTATGGCAGATTTCTCGATTGGCAGGATCGGAAAAATCATCATGAATATGCATTTGAGGATATCGAAGATTTTGAAAAAGAAAGCGAAACATCGGCTGCCGATAGAAAGGTTCCGGGTTTTGGCGTAGCGGTATCGATTCTTATGGTTCCGATTATGCTGATACTTTTGGGAAGCTTTGGCCCGATGATTCTGCCAGAGGGCGGAACAATCATTAAAATACTAAATTTTATCGGCGATAAAAATATTGCGATGCTGATCGGTGTGATTTATGCCGCGCTGGTTTCTCTTCCGTATCTTCAGAAGCCGGTAGGGGATGTGATGAATGATGCGGCGGGCCAGGTAGGTCTGGTACTTCTCATCACCGGTTCTGGCGGAGCCTTTGGAAAGATGCTTCAGTCAACGGGAATCGCTGATTATATAGCCACATCGCTGTCGCAATTTCATATTCCGGTTCTGGTGCTGTGCTTTATCATTGCCCAGATTCTGCGCTGCGCTCAGGGATCAACAGGAGTTGCGCTGATTACAACTTCCTCCATGTTTGCGCCATTGATTGCCGCCAGCGGAATATCACCGGTTCTTTGCGGTATTGCAATCTGTGCAGGAGGGATCGGATTATCTCTTCCAAATGATTCCGGATTTTGGGCAATTAACCGTTTTTATAAAATATCCGTTGAGGATACAATACGTGCATGGACGATTGGAGGCTTTGTAACGGGAGTTGCAGCACTGGTATTTGTCTGTATTCTGTCATTGTTCCAGACACATTTGCCGGGCTTGCTATAAAAATCACGAATAACTAAAAGAGCGTCTCTTTTATGGAGTGTATTCATAAATAGAGACGCCTTTTTTGGCTTCAAATAAAAAAAGCCCCTGAAAAGGGAGGAGCCGGTGAAATGTGGGTTTCACCGGCGAGTTATGAAAAAAAGTCTTTTTAGTAAACAAGTATTGTTCTTGTCTATGGTTATAGTATACGGTCGATTTATGAAGTAAGTTTGTAGAAGATGTAAATAAATTTTAGACAGCATATAAAAAAAGTATGAAATATAAAATTTATATAAAAATCCTCGCTGCTGCCTCCTGTCTTTTCCGCCCATACCGGTCTGATTCATCAGGCTTATCAGTAGTAGGAAAGAAACGGCGGGCCAGTTATTCTATTGCCGCCCCCCTCCTTTTTGTGATATAGTAGATACATTGAAAATTGGGAAAAGCCGTTGATACGGCGAGGGGGCTGGCATGAAGAAAAAAGATAAAGATAAAATTTCCATGAAATGGCGCATGATAGGGATCATGCTGATGTGCTGGTTCCTCCCGTTCTGCCTGATTATCGGAGTGGCGGGCTATTATATTTTGAGCAACCGCTACGGGACTGTGGCACAGGGGATTGTGGACCAGGTAGTCTATGACGGACAGATCTGTGTGGAACGGCTGAATTACGGAATCAGTGCGTCCAGGAAGGCGACGTATGATCAGACTCTGGAGAAAGCATGGCGGGAATACAGCCGCGGCATTAGAAGCTACGGCGGACTGTATACTGTGAGCAATGATTACTTAAATAAAGAATACCGCCAGAACCAATGCTTTTCCACCACCATCCTGTGGTGCTACGAGGAACCGGAACGCATGAACTGCAGCGTCTATAATAATTCGGCCGGCGGTACCTATCAGCAGGTGCAGACCTACTGGAGAGAGGACCATGAAAGGATCAAAGAGTTTCTGTCCACGCTGGATACCGCTTTAGGCTACATCAATATAGACGGCCGGATTTATATGGTCAGGAATCTGCTTGATAATACGTATTATCCGTTCGGGGCGCTGATTATGCGCCTGAACACGTCATACTGTTTTGGACCTCTCATCGATTCTCCGCAGGGGGAAAATGTTCTTGTCCGGCTCGACGGCCAGACCATCCTGTTAAAGGGGGAGAACATGGAGGAAAAGATACCAAAAGACAGTGATGTATCTCAGACAGGCTACAGCCGCAGAAATGGAAATATGTACGTTTACGATACGCAGAAGGAGGAGTATTTTACCCTGTCGGTGCTGATGCAGGCGGACAAGAATATTATCCAGGCTCCGTTTTATGGATATCCCTTTGTCATCGCAGGCATGCTTCTGTTTCTGGTGCCTCTGCTTTTGATTCTGCTGCGTGTGTTCAACCGGAATGTTACGAAACCGATTACGGTGATGATGGAGGGAGCCGATCAGATCGAAACGGGAAACCTCGGATACCAGATTAAAGAAGCACCGGAAAACCTGGAATTTAAGTATCTGATGGAGTCCTTTAACCAGATGTCCGAGCGGCTGAAGTACCAGTTTGACCATATTTACGAGGAGGAGATTGCACTGCGTGATGCCAGAATCATGGCGCTCCAGTCTCATATTAACCCTCATTTTATGAACAACACGCTGGAGATCATCAACTGGGAAGCCCGTTTGGGAGGAAATGAAAAGGTATCCCGCATGATCGAGGCTCTTGCGACGCTGATGGACGCGGCCATGGACCGGAAGAAGAGAACCCTGGTGCCGTTGTCAGAAGAGATGATCTATGTAAATGCTTATTTATACATTAACTCCGAACGATTCGGCAAGCGCCTGACCGTAGTCAAGGAACTGGATGAATCCATTATGCAGTATGAGGTGCCCAGGCTGATTCTGCAGCCTGTGATTGAAAATGCCATCGAGCACGGCGTAAGGCCCAGCGGGCGGGGAACCGTTGTCCTGCGCGGCTATGAGAAAGAGGGGTATCTCTACCTGGAAATTGTAAACGACGGGACCCTGACACCCGCGGAGGAAGAGAAGATATGCCGTCTGCTTTCTCCGGAATACGATTTCAGCCGGGAACCGTCCGGTAATCTTGGCATTGCCAATGTGAATCAGCGCCTGAGGATTCTTTATGGAGAACCCTGCGGCCTTACAATTGAAAAAGATGATGAACAGCATGTCATTGCGCGTCTTACCATTGCGGCACGATAACAGGCGTAATGGCGAACAGGTTCAGATAAATGGTACCCGGTCCGATCCCACCCTGAGTGTAAAATCGGACCGGAATTCATTTGTCTGAACTTGTTCTGTGATAAGTGAACAAGAAAATACAACAAATGGCATAACTGGTTATTCATTTTTGCAACCGAATCAGCGATAATAATGACATAAGGTATACAAATTGCAGGAATGCAAAGGGTGTATAAAAAACAGGAGGTATTGATATGAAGAAAAGAACAATGGCATTATTACTGGCAGGAGCCATGACCACAACCGTATTTACCGGCTGTTCCAAGCAGTCCACTGCTGATACGACAGCAGCTCCGAAGACAGAGGCGGGAACTGAGGCCAAGACAGAGGGCGAAGCTAAGACGGAGGCCCCGACAGAAGCGAAAAAGGCAGTGGCATTAAACGTAATGACAACCTTTGCCGGTGAGGACGGAAATGCACCGAACTACCAGAAGGCAGTAAAGGACTGGGAAGCATCTACCGGCAACACCGTAAACGATTCTTCCGCAGTTTCAGATGAGACGGTAAAGGCCCGTGTGGCAAGCGATTTTCAGATGGGCTCCGAGCCGGACGTACTGTTCTGGTTTAACGGCGCAGACGCCAACTCCTTTATCGAAGCCGGTAAGGTTATATCCATCGATGATATCCGGAAGGAGTATCCGGAGTACGCGTCCAACATGAACGATGATTTAATCGCTGCGTCTCTCGTCGACGGAAAGAAATACGCAGTACCGGTAAATGGTTTCTGGGAGGCAATGTTTGTCAATACGACTGTTCTGGACGCCGCAGGGGTAGAAGTACCGGGACCGGATTACACATGGGATCAGTTCCTTACAGACTGTGAGAAGATCAAAGCGGCAGGCTACAGCCCGATCGCAGCAGCTCTCGGCAACATTCCGCATTACTGGTGGGAATACGCCATCTTCAATCACAACACCCCGGCAAACCACTGTGATATTCCGGAAACGGTTGATGACGCACAGGGGCAGTCATGGGTGGCAGGTATCAACGATATCAAAGACTTATATGAAAAAGAGTATTTCCCGAAGAACACATTATCAGCAACTGACGATGATACGTTCCTTGCTTTCACAGAAGATAAGGCAGCTTTCTTAATCGACGGTTCCTGGAAGGTTGGCGGAATCGCAGGCGCATGCCAGTCTGACCCGAATGATCCGGCTACACTGGATAAAGAGAAACTTGACAAATTTACCGTAACCTACGTACCTGGCCAGGGCGACAGAAAAGCAACCGATTTAATCGGCGGTCTGTCCATGGGCTACTATATTACGAAGAAGGCATGGGATGATCCGGAAAAGAGAGATGCAGCAGTAAACTTTGTAGAATACATGACATCTAACGAAATCGTTCCGATCTTCGCACAGCATACGGCTTCCGCACTGAAAGAAGCACCGGAAGTAGACCAGAGCCAGTTTAACTCCCTGCAGGTGAAGGCAATGGATATGATGAGCGGCGTTACATCCTTAACACCGGCTGTTCAGGATATTTTCCAGGGCGAATGCAGAACGTCAACATTCGACGGCATGCCGCAGATCGTAACAGGCAAGGTATCAGCAGAGGATGCTGTGAAGGAAGGCCTGGAGATTTACCACGCAAACTAAATAACTGTCAATTGAAAGCCGGAGACGTAATGGCCTTTCGTCTCTGGCTTTTTTACGGAAAATAGGGTGAGAATATGGGAGCAAATATCTATAAAAACAAAAAGCCGCTGTTCCTTTTTCTGGTTCCGGCGTTCGCCTTTATGGCAATTTTCTTATACTATCCATTTATACAGAACATCTTGAACAGTTTTAAGCAGATTACGGAACTGGGAGCCGCCAGCAAAGGCTGGAATGATCCATGGTATACCAACTATGTTACCATGTTCCAGGACGAAAACATGCGTGTAGCAGTCAGAAACACAATCCTCATGATGGTGGTCACCATCGTCGGCCAGGTTGGAATCGCCATTGTCCTGGCACTTCTGGTTGACAATATCAGCCATGGAGCAAAATTCTTCCGGACGGTCTACTTTTTCCCCATCGTGATTTCGGCAACAGCGTTAGGTCTGATGTTCAATCTGATCTTCCTGTACGACAAGGGCATGGTGAATCAGCTGTTAGAGAGTTTCGGCGTCACCGAACTCATCGACTGGAAAGGGGAGAAACTGGCGCTCATTACGATGATGCTGCCTGTTATGTGGCAGTATGTGGGATTCTATTTTGTGATTTTGATCACGGGACTCAATAATATTTCCGATGAACTTTATGAGGCTGCCGCTATCGATGGGGCAACGGGATTCCAGAAAGTAAGATATGTCTCCATTCCGCTGCTTCACAATGTTATGTGTACCTGCGTGGTTCTTGGCGTTACCGGCGCATTAAAGGTATTTGACCTTCCATGGACCATGTTCCCGAAAGGAATTCCGCTGGGTGAGACATGGCTGACCGGCACATACATGTACTACCAGACCTTTAATACCAAAAATGTCGATTACAGTTCTGCCATAGCAGTTCTGATCGTAGTTCTGGGAATTGTGACGGCGAAGGTGGTCAACACAATTTTCAAAGAAAAAGATTATTAGGAGGGGATTCATCATGAACAGAGGGAAAAAAATATCGCTGGGAAGTGTAGTCATCTACATTGTTCTGGGCTTCTGGGCACTTACCACGATTTATCCGATTTTCTGGGTCATCATCAACTCCTTTAAGGCGAAGGGCGAGATCCTTTCGAATTCCTTTGCACTTCCTACAGGAGCGATGTTTACACTGGCTAACTACCGGACTGCATTTGAACGTCTCAGTATTTTCAGTGCATACCGCAACAGTATGATAATTTCTACTTCGGTGGCAGTGATTGTCATTGTTCTGGCCGGTATGGCATCATTCGGTCTGGTACGCTACGATTTCAAGCTTCGGAAACCGCTTAATTCACTGGTAGTAGCTGGTATGATGTTTCCGGTATTCTCCACAATCATCCCGGTATACCGCATGCTGAGTTCCATTCATATGGTCAATACGGAGAGTCTGGCTCTGTCCTTAACGAGCGTGATTCTTCCGCAGGTAGCAGGCAATATGTCCTTCGCCATCGTGGTGCTGACAGGCTATGTGCGCAGTCTCCCCATAGAACTTGAGGAGTCGGCTTACCTGGAAGGCTGCAATCCTTTCCAGATCTTTTATAAGATCGTAGTACCTCTTGCAAAGCCATCCTTTGCGACAGTGGCGATCTTTTCATTCCTCTGGAGTTATAACGATCTGTTTACTCAGATGTTCCTGCTGCGTCTTCCGCAGCACCGTGCAATCACGCGTCTGTTAAACGAACTGACTTCCAATGAAGGAACGAACTTCGGCCTCATGGCCGCTTCCGTGGCACTGGTTATTATTCCGATTCTGATTGTCTATATCTTCCTTCAGAAGTATATTATCAAGGGAATGACGGCAGGAGCTGTTAAGGGGTGATAAAAACTCGGAAGTATGGTATACTGATAGCAAAAGCGCGTTTATAAAATGACGTTCGGGGAAGAGTGGGAAGCAGATGTATAGAGTGGTAATTATAGACGATGAACCGATTATAGTTGAAGGTATTTCCAAGGTGGTGCCGTGGGCGGATTATGGCTGTGAAGTGACAGCGACCGCCTGCAGCGGCTTAGAGGGGCTGGAGATAATCCGAAAGCTGCGGCCGGATATTATCTTTACGGATATTTCCATGCCAGGAATGGATGGGCTGTCCATGATTGCGGCGCTCCGTGTGGAGTTTCCGGAGATGATGATTGCCATCCTGACCGGTTACCGGGACTTTGATTATGCGCAGAAGGCCATACGCCTGGGGGTGAACCGTTTCCTGCTGAAGCCATCCAATATGGATGAGATCAAGGAAGCGCTTCAGTTCATGGCGGATACGCTGAACAAACGAAAGGAACAGGAACATGCTTTAAAGACGCAGAACACGGCGGAAGTCTCAAATACTACTGCAGCAGAACCGGAAGGGAATGCGGAGCCGGGTGCCGGTGGTAATGAAGATTCATCAGAACATAATGCCGGAAGCTTTATTGTAAAGACGGCGCTCAAATACATGGAGGAGAATTATACACAGAAGATCACTCTGGCTGAAGTCGCGGAAAAGACGTATGTCAGCCAGTGGCATTTGAGTAAGCTGCTGAACGGCCATACTGGGAAAAGCTTTTCCGAACTTTTAAACCACATCCGGATCGAAGAGGCCAAGAAGCTGTTAAAGGACCCGTCTCTGAGGATCGGCGATATCTCGGAAGAGGTGGGATTCATGGATGTGGCGCATTTTTCCAAGGTTTTTAAGAAGCTGGAGGGGATATCGGCGAACGAATATCGGAACAGCAGAATTTAACTGAAGGATCATCCGGTTATAGTATGAAAATATTGTATGAGAAAACAGGGCGGTACAGAAAGGGAATTTTTCTGTGCCGGCCTGTTTTGTGATTGTGAAAAACGTATAAACTGTGATATGCTTACTATAAATAACAAATTATACCGCAGACAGTAAGAATAGAAATACGAGGAATGCGAAAGAGAAGGGAGGAACGAAATGGAACTGCTGCACCTGAACTATTTTAGAGAGGTAGCTGCTGTGGAAAATATTACGAAAGCGGCGAAGAAACTATATGTGTCCCAGCCGGCATTATCCACGGCGATTGCCAGACTGGAAAAAGAACTGGATTTTCTGTTATTTGAACGGAAAGGGAACCGCATTGAACTGACGGAGGCGGGGCGCTGTTTCCTGGAATACGTTAACAGCGCGTTTTCCCTTTTGGAAGAGGGAACTTTAAAATCCAGGCAAATCGCAAACCGCAATAATCGGCGCATGGTGATCGCCTCGGGCTTCGGCGTGTTGAGAAATATGCTGGACGATTATAAGAAAATCCATCCGGAGTGCGAGGTGGAACTGAAGTTTTGTGATACAGACCGGATTCATGCAATGCTGGCCAGCGGTGACGCAGATGCCGGACTGAATCTGGGGGAAATACTTGACAGCCGTTTAACAAACCGGGATCTTATGGAAGGAAGGTATTATATAGCAGTGAATAACACTCATCCGTTTTGGGGAAAGAACAGTGTTGACCTTAAAGATTTAAATGGTCAGCTGCTATTCTGCAGCAACATCGCCAGGACATTTGAGACAGGCATGGAGATCTTTCAGAATGCCGGAATCAGCTGCAATCTGCTGAAACTGGATGAGCGGGAGGTCCTGTTCTCGGCAGCGAGAAAAGGGTTGGGAGGTGTGTTCTGCATGCCGATGTTTGAGGAAAATAAATCTGTGGAGATGAAGCAGGAGAATTCAGATCCGGCCGACAGAATCTGCTTTATTCCTATCAGGGACTGTGAGGTAAAGGCGAGTGTAACACTGGTGACCCGAAAAGATCATTATTACACAGCTGAGAACCAGGATTTTATTCAGTTTGTGACGCAGCGCTTTTTAAAAAACCAGATTGCCTTAAACAGCGATCTGGAGCAGAGGAAAATCGGGCATGGAATTGACTGAATGCAGAGTAAAAGCAGATGGAAAATCAGCTTGAAAGTACTATGCCAGGTACGGGAGTCAGAGGAAAAGGCTTCTGGTATCTGGCTTTTTTTTATTCTGCTACAAGTATAATCCAAAAGTTATACTTTCTATTCCGGTTTTGGAATTTTACAGGAGCGTCCAGACATGGTATAAGTAAAAATAGATAATAAATATGTCGGTGAAGATATAAAAACAGCAAAAATGCATAAGCAAAAAGTGAATGAAAAATTATGTGTTAAAATCAGAGTATTTCAGAGAGGAGCGATAGAATGGCAGAGGCTTTTTTGCATGGTTATACAGGCTTTGTGGGTACTGCTTCAACCGGTGGAAGCAGGGGGATTTACCGGATTAGACTCAATGCAGCAACCGGAGAGATTCATGTGTTGGATACAATGCCCATGTATCATGCGGGGTATTTAACAATTTCGAAGGACAGAAGGAATCTTTATGTACTGAGCGAAGGGATGACATTTAAGGGAAGGGCAAGCGGAGGCATTACGGCCTATGACATAAGCGATGGGAAATTTGAAGAATTGAACTGGGCGGTTACAGGAGGTCAGCGTCCGTGCTTCGTGTATTGCGACGATAACAGCGCGGAAATCTACGTCAGCAATTTCTATCAAGGCACAATGGCTGCTTTCAGGAGACAGGACGATGGAAGGATCGGTGAGCGGCTGGCCTGTGTAAAGGCTCATGATACAACTCCGGTGGGACCCTTTCTTCACTGTGTAATGAAATCACCCGCAGGCAGATATCTGGCAGCACTGGAATTGATTGGGGGAAGTATCTATATTTATGACTGCGAAAATCAATACAGGCTTGTCTGGAAAGAGGAACTGGAGGCTCACTCCGGCCCAAGGCATATGGTATTCAGCGAAGACGGCAGATTTCTCTATGTAAACCGACAGGATGATGAAAAAGTATCGGTCTACTATTTTGCACCGGACAGTAAAAGGATACTTACTCATGTGCAGACCATCTCTGTCCGGACTCCGGATATGAAGGGAAAAACGGAACCTGCCGCCATACGGCTGTGTCCGGGAGGACGCCTTCTGGCGGTCAGTAACCGCGGTATGGGGAGAGAAAACCGGGAAGATTCCATTTCAATTTACGGTGTGGATACGGAAACAGGCAGAATTACGCTTATTTCTGTGATAAAGACGGAGGGTGAGATGCCAAGAGATATTAATTTTACACCGGATGGCAAATTTCTGGTGGTGGCTTATCAGTTTCAGGGGTATCTTGATCTTTTCCGTGTTGAGGGAGAAACACTGATTTATACAGGGGCTGGCTTTAAGATTCCATCTCCTGTGTGCATTGCATTTTAGGAGGAGAGGATTATGGATGATTCTGCAGAAATCCGCCTGCGCCGTCTGGAGGCAAGGGCGGAAATAGAAAATTTAATAGGAACATACTGTCATCTTCTGTTTGCAGGAGAGGGCGGGCAGATTATGGACGAGCTATGGTCGCAGTCGGAGGATATAAGCATAGAAATCGGCGCTTCCGGCAGATATTGCACGAGAGAAAAGGTGGCGACCTATTATCAGAAGGATCATATTGCAGGTAAGTTTACACTGTTGCTTCCGGTTACACCAGTAATTGAGGCAGCGGCGGATGGAAAAACTGTTAGAGGTATGTGGTTTGTTCTGGGACTGGATTCAGATGCGGGAGAATTGGGAACAGCGGTTACGGAAGAAAGAGAACTTCTCACTTCCAGGACGAAAGAGGGAAAGGCCTATCAGGCAGAATGTGCTATTTGGCGGCTGGGGGCGGATTGTATCAAGGAAGGAAAGCTATGGAAGATTCTTCATCTGCATCAGTATGATATGATACGTTTTCCCTGCGGCAGCGACTGGGTTCGTTTTGCCGAGGAACGCTTTGCAACAGATGGTATACGGCTGGATGCCATGTTTCGCTCCAATCTTCTGTTTGCAGAAGACCGGGCGCCGGAAAATCTGGCCAATGCACCGACTTCCTATCACTGGCAGTACCGCGTGGATGGCATGACGGAGAGTGAACCGAAGCTGCCGAAGCCATATGAGACGTATAAAGAGACGGACCGGTATTAAGAAGAGAAAGCAGAAGGCTTAGTGTCTTGCTGAATAAATCAAGCAAATATAAAAGGAGGAGCTTTACAATGAAAAAAATGGGGGTATTACTTCTTGCGGCAGCGCTGGTTATGAGTATGACGGCGTGCGGAGGAGGGAACAGGAATACAGGAGAAGGTACGACGGCATCCGGCGGAAACACCAGCACGGAAGCCGGAGCAAAATCGGGTGAAGGCGGGGGAGAAAAGACTCTGAATGTGGGTACAATTAATGTGCTTGGAACATTTATGCCGGGAAGTGAAAATGAAGTATGTCATTGGGGCTGTTACCTTGTTTACGACTATTTGTTTTATTATGACGAAGAGAACAATGCATTCTCCGATATCTTAAAAAACTGGTACTACGAAGAAGACGGTACAACCTTTGTGATGGAGTGCCGGGACGATGTTTACTTTGCAAACGGGAATCAGATGACCGGTGAAGATGTTCTCTTCTCCATAAAGACTCTGGTGGACAGAGGGACCAACCAGGCTGCGTACTATGCGACGGTTGACTGGGATAATTCTTATGTAAGTGAAGACGGCTTTACTGTATATCTGGCAAATACTCAGGAATTCGGCCCGGGTATTATCAATATGGGCGTCGTATATCTGCTCGATCAGTCCTGGTGTGAGGAAACTGGTTTTGACAACATTGATCCGTGGCTTAATGCACCCAATGGTTCCGGACCTTATGAAGTCGCCGAATATGTCACAGACTCCTATGTGACGCTGAAACGCCGTGATAATTACTGGGGTGATTTTTCAGGTGCAGACACAGTTAAAATCAATCATTATGCGGAAGACTCCGCCATGTATATGGCTCTGGAGACCGGAGAAATCGATTTGGCGCTTAACATCGCAGAAAGTGATTACAGCCGTGCGCTGACCGATGATAAGATTGCAGTTATGACGACTCATGAAGGCGAAAATATCCTTCTGGCACTGGATAATAATAATCAGTACATGAAGGATGAGAATGTGCGTCTGGCAATTGCCTACGGCGTAAATTGGCAGGATGTTGCGGAATCAGCCCGTGGGGAACTGGCAGAGGTACCGAGTTCCATTATTACATCTGTGAGCCCATACTACAAAGATACCGGTGCTTATGAGTATGATCCGGAGAAGGCAAAACAGTACATGGAGGCAGCGGGATATGCGGCAGACGGATCAACCGTGAACTTCACACTGAATATGACAACTGTGGATCAGGCGGTAAAGACCAACGCAGCCACTGTAATTCAGTTTTACTTACAGCAGCTGGGTATCAATCTTCAGATGAACTTCACCGACTTTCCAACCGCTTTTTCGGCGTGGCTGACAGAGGGAGGTACAGACTTGAATTTCCAGGATTCCGATACAGGATCCGTGTGCGGGGAACCGTATATTTCTCTTCGTTTCTTTCCTGCAGAACTGGCGACGTTCCCGTTTGCCGCTATTTCAGATGAAACGTTTGTGACACTTTACAAAGAAGCAAACTATACGACGGATGATGATGTACGCAAGGAGAAATATGCAGAACTTCAGCAGTACGTTCATGATCATGCCATGATTATCCCGCTTTACGAGTCAGTGGACGCTGTAGCCTACAATCCGGAGAAGATCGAAAGCGTCAGCCTGCACAGCGCGGTAAGTGCAAACCTGCGTTACGTTACTCTAAAATAACAGGAAGTGAAACGAGGTTGACAAAATGGCTAAATATATCTTGAAACGCATCTTATGGATCGTACCAGTCTGCCTCGGCGTGCTGCTGATCGTTTTCAGTATCAGTTACTTTGCGCCGGGGGATCCGGTTATGTCCATGCTGGGAGCCAGCGGGTATACACCGGAAACATACGCCAGCTTAAAACATGAGCTGGGGCTGGACCAACCGTTTTTTGTACAGTATATCCGTTACATTGTGAACATTGTCACAAAATTTGATTTTGGTAATTCCTATACATATGGGCATGCGGTCAGTGGAGAAATTATTTCCCGTATTGGCATCACCGTAAAGCTGGGCGTGCTGAGTGTAATTGTCACCACACTGATCGGCGTTCCATTCGGAGTAATATCCGCCACAAAACAGTATTCAGCGATGGATTACAGCGTCACGGCAGGTTCTCTTTTTTTCGCGGCCATGCCTAACTTTTGGCTGGCTCTTATCTGCATTATCGTGTTTGCACTGAAGTTAAAATGGCTGCCGGCCACCGGAATGGGAAACTGGAGGTATATGGTGCTTCCAGTCCTGGCAAATTCCATGGGAACTGTGGCCAATGTGGCCCGTATGTCCCGATCGTCCATGCTGGAGGTGATCCGTTCCGATTATATCAGGACGGCCAGAGCAAAGGGCTGTAGGGAAAATACAGTAATCTGGCGTCATGCGCTGCACAATGCTGTGATTCCGATTCTGACGGTGGTAGGCATGCAGTTAGGAACTGTGATGGCGGGATCCGTGGTTATTGAAACGATTTTTAATATGCCAGGGCTCGGTTCCTATCTTCTGACCGGTATCTCCGGCCGGGATTATCCAGTGATTAACGCCTGTGTTTTAATTCTTGCATTCTTTATTTGTATTATGAACCTGATCGTAGATTTGTGCTATGCGTTTGCTGATCCCAGAATCCGCTCGCAGTACGTGTCAGGAAAGAAGAGAAAAGCTGCAGTAAAGGAGGGGTCATAATGTCCGGAAAAAAGAAAAAAGAAACATACATACAGTCTCTGGAAGGGCTGACTCGTAAACACAGCCAGTGGCGCGATGTGATACACCGTCTGTTTAAAAACAGACTTGCTATCGTAGGGCTGATCCTGGTGGCTGCCGTTCTCTTTGCCACTATATTTGCAAACTTTCTAACTCCGTATGATTACAGTACCCAGTCATTCAGTGACCGGTTTGTCTATCCATGTCTGGCTCATCCATTTGGTACGGATCAGTACGGCCGCGATCTTCTGGCCCGAATTCTATACGGGGGCCGGGTGTCCTTAATCGTGGCGTTGATAGCAGTTGTGATTTCTCTGGTAATAGGAGCTGTGCTGGGGGCGGTGGCAGGATATTTCGGAGGAATTTACGATACGGTTATCATGCGGGTAATAGATATCATTATGTCCATTCCCGGTCTGCTTTTAGCAGTTGCGATCTCAGCGGCTCTCGGTACCGGATTACTGAATACCGGAATCGCTGTCGGACTTGCCAGTATACCTGGAGGCGCACGAATTCTTCGGTCTACGGTTATGACCATACGGGATGAGCAGTATATTGAGGCTGCGAGGGCAGAAGGCGCCGGTCATGCATATATCATTGTGCATCACGTTCTGCCTAATACAATTGCACCATTGATTGTGGATGCCTCTTTAAAAGTTGGTATGGCAATTCTTACAATTTCCAGCTTGAGCTTTGTCGGACTGGGGGTTCAGGAGCCCACACCTGAGTGGGGCGCCATCTTAAGCAGCGGACGCGCATATATCCGTGATTTCTGGCCTCTGGTAATTTTTCCGGGGCTGGCGATTATGACGACTCTGCTGGGATTCAACTTATTGGGTGACGGTCTGCGCGATGCGCTGGATCCCAAGCTGAAACAGTAGGGGGAGGAGATTACATGAGTTTACTGGAAATTAATGATTTAAATATTCATTACATAACGGAACAGGCAACGTTTCGGGCAGTAAATGGTATCGATTTGTCTCTGGAGGAAGGCGAGACGCTGGGACTGGTGGGGGAGACCGGAGCTGGAAAGACGACGACAGCGCTGGGGATATTAAACCTGATTCCCAATCCTCCGGGGAAAATTGTGGGCGGTAAGATTCTTTATAAGGGAGAAAACGTGGTGACCATGGATCAGGCGGCTTTGCGAAGACTTCGGGGAAATGAAATTTCCATGATCTTTCAGGACCCCATGACAGCTCTCAATCCGGTTATGAGGGTAGGAGACCAGATCGTTGAGACCATCAGCCTCCATATGGAGTGTTCTCGGGCTGAAGCCGTAGAGCGAAGCCTCGATATGTTAAAAATGGTGGGAATCGGGCCGGAGCGAAGTACCGATTATCCCCACCAGCTTTCCGGAGGAATGAAGCAGCGGGTGGTCATTGCTATGGCACTGGCATGCAGTCCGGCACTTCTGATTGCGGACGAGCCGACAACCGCTCTGGATGTAACAATACAGGCTCAGGTCCTGGAGATGATCAACGATTTAAAGAACCGCTTAAAAACGTCTGTCCTGCTCATTACTCATGATCTGGGGATTGTAGCGGAGTGCTGTCAGAAAGTGGCTGTCATGTATGCCGGAGAGATTGTGGAATATGGCTCTCTCGGCGATATCTTTAAGAAAACATCTCATCCTTATACAATGGGATTGTTCCGTTCCATTCCATCGCTGACGCGGAAGGAGAAAAGGCTGAGCCCCATTGACGGTCTGATGCCGGATCCGGCAAAACTGCCTGAAGGATGCTGTTTTCATCCGCGCTGTCTTTATGCGGATGATATATGTAAAAAATGTCATCCGGAACTATCAGATACAGGGAACGGTCATAAAGTCCGCTGTTTTCACCTGGAAGAGGCGAAAATGGCTCACGGGGAGGTGAGGACGAATGGCTGATTTGCTGGAAGTAAAGAATTTGAAGCGATATTTCAAAACGCCGACAGGGGATTTGCATGCGGTGGACGGTGTGAATTTTACACTGAAAGCAGGGAAAACACTGGGGGTGGTAGGAGAGTCCGGATGCGGAAAATCTACGCTGGGCCGGGTGGTACTGGGGTTGATCGAAGCGACGGAAGGAACCGTTTTATTTGAAGGAAAAGATATCACCCATTTAAAAACCAGAAAACGGCGGGAGATGTGTAAAGAAATGCAGATGATATTTCAGGATCCGCTGGCCTCTTTAAATCCCCGTATGTGTGTGGAAGAACTGATTATGGATCCCCTGAAAATTGTCCATGCCAGCCGCGATAAGGAGACAATGCGGAAGCGAGTCTACGAACTGATGGATCAGGTAGGGCTGGCACGGCGGTTTGCCTGCTCCTATCCTCACGAGCTTGACGGCGGCAGAAGACAGCGGATCGGAATTGCCAGAGCTCTTGTGCTCGGGCCTAAGTTCCTTGTCTGTGATGAACCTGTATCAGCTCTGGATGTTTCGATACAGGCACAGATCATCAATCTGCTTCAGGACATTCAGGAAGAAAGTCGTTTATCCTACTTGTTTATTACTCACGATATGTCGGTGGTGAAACATATTTCCGATGATATTCTGGTGATGTACGTAGGCTGTATGGTGGAAAAGAGCAGTTCAGACGACTTATTTGACCATCCGATGCATCCCTATACGAAAGGGCTGCTGTCAGCCATACCGGTACCGGATATCGATGTGAAAAAGAAGCGGGTTCTTCTGCAGGGAGAACTGTCTTCACCTATCAATCCAAAGCCAGGGTGCAGGTTTGCACCGAGATGTCCCTACGCAGCAGAAGAATGCCGGATACGGCAGCCATTATTTGAAGAAGTTATGCCTGATCACTTTGTGGCATGCCATAAAGTACGGGAGATTAATCAGCTGTGACAGGCCGTTTTGAAAGACGGAGAAGAGGAGGAAAAACATGGTATTTGAGAAAATTAGTAATGTGGATCGTTATGACCTGAAAAATGAAAAATTTACGGAGGCATTCGCTTTTTTAAAGCGGGAGGGGTTGGAAAAACTGCCGATTGGTAACTTTGAATTATGCCCAGGTGTGATTGTTCAAGTACAGAGCTATGAGACAGAACCGGCGGCTGGAATTGATTATGAAACCCATGACTGTCACTTTGATATTCATTATGTGATTCATGGACTGGAAGGGATCGGGGTGACGGGGCGTGATGGTCTTACAGAAAAGGGAGACTACGATCCGGAAAAGGATATGGGCTATTGGGAAGGGCCTGAATATGAGGGGATGGTGATTCTGCATCCTGGAGAATATGTGATTCTGGCTCCGGAAGATGCACATAAGCCGCATTGTGCAGTGGGAGAACCATGCAGTATGAGAAAAATTGTTATAAAAGTGGAAGTGTAGAACGTAGAGGAATAGGAAATAAAGAAAAGAGGAAGAAAAGCCATGAAGATTTTACATTGTGATTCCAGACGAGATGAGATTCAGAAAACAGTATATTCCTGCGGTGAGTTTGCCTATGAGTATATTTCTGATTTTGCGAGAAATTTACCGGATAATGTGGCCAATGCCAGTATTGCGGGCGGCTGTACCGATCAGGAAGGAAATGTCTATCTGGGTATGCGCGGAAATCCCAGCCAGATCGTGAAGCTGGCACCAGATGGGACGTATATGAAAGGATTTGGAGGGGAACTGTTGGGCGATTACCTGCATTTTATTAAATATACGCCGCAGAACACGATTCTGTGTACGGATACCCATAATCATATCGTACGCGAATTTGATACGGACGGAACACTGATTCGTGATTTTGGTGAAGCAGGAAAGCCCAGTGACACAGGGATGGATATGGGGACACTGGCCAGGATGCGCAGAGATGGAAAGATTTTCCCCACAGAGCCTTACCTCGGCATAGTAGGAATGTGGGCTTTTTATGAAGCGCAGCGCCGTGTAAAACGAGTTGCGGGCCCCTTTAACATGCCGACTGACGTGGATATGACATCCAGTGGTGAATACATATTTGCGGATGGATATGGGAACCGGGCCGTACATATCTTTAATGCGGATGGTACTTACCGGAAGACGTTCGGCGGTGTGGGAGACTGGGAAAAACCTTATGAGGACACACCGGGAGATATGCTGATCGTTCATGCACTGTGTGTAGACGCGCGGGATCATATCTGGATCTGTGACAGAGAAAAGGATGCTGTGCATGTATTTGATACAGACGGCAATGTAATAGGCTACTGCAGTAATAACATGGGAATGCCTTCCGGCGTGGATACTGATGGCGAGTATATTTATGTTGTGGGGCGCGCGGGTTATCTGACTGTGTTCGATTTGGATATGAATATGGTGGCGCAGCTGGGAACCTTTAATTCCGATCTGCGTGCCCATGATCTGGCTGCCAATAAGCAGGGTGATCTGTTCCTGTTCCCGACTCATGCAAATGAGGATCATCAGGTGATTAAACTGCGCAGAATACGAAAATAGCGGAGTTGTAACTCAGTACTGAGAATAATGAAATAGAAAATAATATTTAAGAAACGCTCCATTGAAATGTGATCTGTGGAACGTTTCTTTTTTCTTTATTTTTCTTATCACTGTAATATATCTCGCAGTATGATCCAATTGGTAACTGGAGACGTACTTGACGCCCCGGTTTTACTGTATCTTCAGGGATGACCGGCTCCTCCCTGCCATATTATTCAGGGACTGGTAACAGTTTAGCCGGGAGTGCAGGCCGGACTGTTGCAGGTACTGTACTGTAAAACCGGAAACTACTTGTAGTTTCTTTTATTATTCGATATAATAAAGATATTCGCCTGAAAACAGAGTCGTGTGGATCAGGCTTTTATTTCGAAAGAGAAGGAAGTTGGTAGGACGTATGGGTGGAAAGTTAAAAGCTTTATTTGCGCAGACAGATATGACGGTGGGGAAGCCATGGAAACAGATCGTTATTTTTACGATTCCCATGTTAATCGGTAATATCGCACAGCAGCTTTATAACACGGTAGACAGTATCGTGGTCGGAAAGTATGTAGGAGATAATGCCCTTGCGGCGGTTGGAAGTGCCAGCCCGATTTTAAATCTGCTGCTGGTACTTTTTATTGGCATATCGATGGGAACCAGTATCATGGTATCACAGTTTTTTGGAGCAAAGGACAGGGAGCATCTGTCGAAGACGATCGGGAGCACCATTACCTTGACTGCGGCGGCCTCGCTGATCATTATGGTATTCGGTTCGGTGACAATCCGGCCACTTTTAAAAATGCTGAACACACCGGCCAGCATCATTGACTGGTGTACCTCCTATCTGCTGATTCTGATTGTGGGAATCATGGGAGTCGCCTATTACAATATGTTCTGCGGTATCTTAAGAGGTCTTGGTGATTCGCTGTCAGCTCTGATCTATCTGCTGATTGCAACGGTAATCAACATCATTCTGGATCTCTGGTTCGTAGCGGGCCTGCAGATGGGGGTGGCGGGTGTTGCTCTGGCTACGGTCATTGCACAGATGGTATCCGCGGTCCTCTGTTTCTTTAAACTGAAACGGATGACGGATGTCTTTGATCTGAAGTTCCAATATCTCAAGCCGGATATGGAGAATATCATGACGATCCTGCGGCTGGGGCTTCCGTCCGGTATCACACAGGCCATTTTCTCCATGGCGATGGTGGTGGTTCAATCGCTGACTAACAGCTTCGGTGAAATGGTGATTGCGGCCAATGTTATTATTATGCGTGTAGACGGATTTGCCATGATGCCCAATTTCTCCTTTGGCACGGCAATGACCACATATTCCGGCCAGAATGTGGGTGCAAAGGAGATTGAACGGGTACATAAAGGCGCTAAGCAGGGAACCATGATAGCTGCTGGAACGTCAGCAGTGATCACAGCTCTGATTCTGATTTTTGGCAAGTATCTGATGGGGATCTTTACCAATACCTCGGAGCTTGTTGCGCTGAGTGCCAATATGATGAAGATTCTGGCAGTTGGCTATATCGCCATGGCGGTGACGCAGAGTCTCTCCGGTGTGATGAGAGGTGCGGGCGACACCATGACACCCATGTGGATTTCCATTGTAACGACTGTATTTATCCGTGTTCCGCTGGCATACGGCATCGCTTATTTTACAAAGACGCCGGAACTTCCGGGAGGCAGATACGAGTGTATCTGGGTATCCCTTCTGATCTCCTGGGTATTGGGCGCGGTATTGACTGTAATATTCTACAGGATTGGTAAATGGAAGAATAAGGGATTGGAGTCATAAGAAATTGGTATCATAAGGAATTGGGCCATGAGACAGAATCATGGACAGGAATAAAGGTTGAATCAGAGGTGAAACGATTTGGATGAACTGAGATGGTATTTATACGATCTTGTCCGCGAAGTTATGGAAAAACATGGAACAGGGGAGTCGACTTATTCCTTGGAGACGGTCAGGGAAGGTGCTGTGTGTCTGATTCCTTCTGAGCATGGTTTTCTGGTCACTGGCGGAGGGGAGAGGGAGTCGGAACAGGAAGATTTTTACCGTGGGAGCCGGGAATTTTTCCGGCGGATTTTCCAGGATGATGAAATGGCGGAGACCGTCATGCAGGAATTTCTGACGAGAACGCTGGACCTTCCGGCTATCATGAAAGGACCGAGCATAACGGGGCTGGAAGCCCGGATTTTTAAGTGCCGGGAAGAGATGGCGGCACTGGAGCAAAAGGCACTGAAGCCGGATGGACAGAAATGGAAGATAAAACGCAAACTTGACCGTATTTACCTGGAGGGGCTTTTAAAACAATTAGAAGAAACGGATAAAAAACGGTACGAAAAAATAAAAATGGAAATAAATGATTCGGGAAGTGTATAGAAAATCATTTTTTGTTTAAAATAGGAGTATACCAAAGATGAGTGAATACTTATCCTCCCCTTTTTAGTGTGGGAAGCCGGAAAACCTGATGTTTTGCGGCTTCCCACATTTTTTGATGTTATAAAAAGGGGCAAAAGTGGCGGCAAACTGATTAAAGGGAACTGGAAAGCCGAGACAGCACTGTAGATAGTCTAATGTTTCGGTAATGATGTGATCAAGAGGGCTGCATTTGTTAAAGAAACTAATAACAAAACGAAACTTATAGCTCATATGAGTAATGAAATCAGTTGTGAAAAATAAACAGGGATTATAGCAGAGAAACAAAAGGTAAACCGACGTTCCATCTAATAATAGTATGGGAACATCGGTTTATTTTTGCTGAAAGCATATTAGTAAATGATGATTAGAACGAATTTATAGAAAAAGTCAATAGACTTTACAAAAATTAACTCCTAATAATTTTGGGAATATTTACTAAAATTTGTTTGACTGTATTATCTAATATTGCTATATTTAATATAAGATCTAATAATTAATTGATTCAGGAGGGGGATAATCAGTGAATAAGCGCAAAATCAAAGGCATATTGACGTGGATATTGATTTTTATTATGTTAATGCAGAATACTGCATATGCTGAAGGATGGAAACAGAAAAATTCAGACTGGTTCTACGAGCAGAATGGTTCTAAGCAGACTGGCTGGATAAATGATGGAACAGGTCGATATCATTTTGACGAAAATGGCAAGCTGCAAACAGGATGGTATCAAGAAAATCAAATATGGTACTTTTTAAACACGGTTCATGATGGCTATTACGGAAGAGCATTATCCAACCAATGGGCATGGATTGATGGTTACAGCTATTCCTTCGATGCAGATGGAAAAATGTATGCAAATTGCATTACTCCGGACGGATATGAGGTAAATGCAGACGGAAGATGGACAGTAAATGGAGTGGTACAATTTATTGAAGGAAAAGGTATTATAACAACAGCCACAACGCCTGGGAGCGGAAAAGTTTCCGGTGGCATAACAAGAGGCGGAGGTGGTTCCGGCGGCGGTGGCGGTGGTGGAGGAAGCCATAGCAGTGGCGGAAGTAGTTCCGGAGGAGGAAGTTCCAGTGGCGGAAGTAGCTCCGGAGGAGGAAGTTCCAGTGGCGGAAGCGGTTCTGGCGGAGGAAGTTCCAGTGGGGGTGACGGAAGTTCTGATGACACCTCGACGCCTCTCCCGGAAATTGAAGGCGTTGAATTTGCAAAAGATGTTAAGGCCTCCAGCTTGGAATTTTTTAATAATGAAGACGATAATATTATTACAATTCCTAATGCTTCCAGTTCAGATAAATTTGAAGAGGGACAAATCTATGTTCTTCATAATGAAGCATCTTCAGAAGGAGATATTGCAGTCAAGGTAATAGATGTCAAAGAAACAACAAATGGTAAGCAAGTCTATTATGAAGAACCAGAATTGGAAGAAGTGATCGATTCTCTTCATATTTCCGGAACGGAAACATCTGAGAGTGAGTTTATACCTGCAGAAGGAGTAACTGTTACTCAGGCAGGAAGAATGCTTCGTTCGTCTGGAACTGTGAAGTTTAATTGTTTTAATGGCTTAAATCTAAAGGCAACAGTTGGCCCTGTCTCTTATTCTGGTTATCTACGCCTTAATAGTGCTACATATCAGTACAATGCGGATAAAGAAGGAAAGTTATTGAATTATGATAATGGCAAGTTGATTCTGGATAGTACATTTACAACTACCGCAAAGATTGCTATGGAAGGGGAAAAGGTGCCAATTGAAGTAGAGATTGGAATAATTCGAGTTCCTATCAATGCAGTTGTCTGGATAGAGGAGCATGTTAGCGTAGTGATATCAGCAGATGGCGGCGTGCAATTGGCTATATCGACGAATAGTCAAACTGGAGTGGAGTATACAAAGAGCGAAGGGTTTAAGCCGATTTGTATTGTAGATCCGGCAATTAGTGATATTACTTATAATGGAGCGTTAGGACTTTACGTGCAAAGTTCGGCGAAGCTTAAAGTATTTGGAATTAAATCAAGTGAGGTTGGAGGAAGAGCTGGAGTAGAATTAAATGGTGAACTCAAAGTTATCAGTGATCAACCGAAACAAACATGCTGCGACGTAAAGATCAGTCTGGCTGCATCGCTTTTCGCTCAGATTGGCCCCGATTATTTTAATATAAGGAAAACTATTCCGATTGGTGCAGTAGTTCTTGGAAACCTGCATATTGAAGAAACTGGGATTGTGCCGAAATGTACCAGAAGTGAAAAGGATAAAGGAAGTTACGCTGGGCTTGTAACAGATTCAATAACTCATACTCCTATAAGTTATGCCAGAATAGAGCTTTTACAAGAGGGTGCGCTGATTGAAACCATCTTCTCTGACGCGAATGGAAGCTTCAAGGGCACAAAAAAGAAGCCGGGAAGCTATACGCTTTGCGTTTCTGCTCCGTTTTATAATGAGAGTGAATCCAGGATAACCATTGAAACGGGAAAGGACACAACGTTTGAAATTGCTCTGAAGCCCGAGAAAGTTTCGAAAAGCCCATGGACAGCCACGGTTATAAGTGCAGAAAGCGGTGAACTCATCGAAAACGCGAAGCTTGAGATTATTCTGGACAATACCAGACTCGCAGAAATCCACACCGATACAAACGGACACGGCAGCGGTTTGCTTCCGGTGGGAACGTACACGGTTCGCATTTCCCACCCTAAGTATAAGGCGCGGACGGAGACTATTGAAATCGAGGAAAATAAAACCGCCGACTTCTCATGGGAGCTTACGCCGACCTCCGAAGAAACAGGCGAGCGGATGTACGGATACCTCGAATGTCCGGCTATCAATGGCTATAACCCAGAATCAGGTGTAGGCCGCATTCCATTCGGAACTATTGAATTTTATGATGCTTCTTCACAGCTTATATCATCTGTTACCGCGGATGAGAACGGATACTATGAATGCGACGTGCCGGAAAATTGTTACTCCTACAAGGCTTATGGGGAAAAGTGCTTAAAAAGCGAGAGTTCATATACGCCGTTATTCACATCCGGTGGATCCTATGATTTTGAATTGAAACCAAAGACCGTCCGCACTCACCTTCGGCTGAGCGCGCTCAACGGATCCACGATATACTTGGCTTACGTGAAAATTACTGCTGTAGAGAGCGATTATTTCACGGAAGCGGAATTGGTTTATTCGGACGATTATTATTTTATGGACTCCTTTTCCTTTGATCTTCCAATCGGAACATATCAGATTTCTGTCACGAATGCTAGTTATTTGAGCGATGACGCCCCATATAAAGCGGAGGACAAGGAGGAAATTTTTACCATCCGGGATGATAACGATATCTTCTACTTGAGAGTATTCCTTGAACCAACCTATGTCATCGATTCCGATATAAACGAGGTGGATTTACTGGACGAGGCAGCTCTGGTTGAACCGGAAATCTCCGGCGAAACCGACCTGACGAACTCCTCCGATGTGTTGGACAGCGATGTAACGAACGGAAGCGAACCGGGTGAGGACAAAAATGAAAGCGGCGAGATAAGCGATGGTGGAGCCGAAAATGACACAAACGACGACGATGAAATCAACGTCAGACAACCCGGCGACGACGCAGGCGACGTGAACGGTGATGATATGACAGGCGGCGAATCCGACAATATTGCAGACGACGGGAATGGCGACGATGAAATCAACGCCAGCAAACCCGACAGTAGTGCGGACAACATGAATATCGACCGCAACAACAGCACAGACGGCGATAATGAGGACGCCAGACATGAAGCTGACACCGGAAACGGTGACGATAAGACCAGCGACGATATGGAGTGACATGGATAGTGCAGTTCTCAAAAACTCACATATTGAAGAAACTGGTTAAAAGAACTAGTATTAAGTAAAGAGACTAAGGCATATTAGAGTTATGGTATGCCTTAGTCTTTCGTAGTTTATACAAGCTGGCAGGTCGTAATATCCTTTTTAGCCATAGTTTTCCATAGTGGCTCGTAACGGATCATATTAGCACCTCTTGCGATTATTAGACTTTGTAAAATGATAATTGAATATACTGAATATATTCAGTATAATGGTGTAAAGGTATTGATGAGAGGAAGAAATAAATGGTAGACGGAGAATTTCAAGATTCACAGAAACGGTGGCTAGAATACAAAGCAGCATAAAGCAGGTAAAATTCCTACATTGAGTGCAGTATGTAATGCAATTACTTTTAATACAGCAAAATCGCAGCCTTTCAGGGATTAATATTAAAACAAGACAAAAGTAATCTAAATACGTAAGACAGGAGCGTTAGTATGGAAATATTCGGAAATATTATAGTATCAATAATAACTGCATCATTGACATTTATAATAACGCGTTACGAGATATTTAAAAAACGTCCAACTAATAAACTCGAGATATCCTATAATAAATTCTATTATCCAGCTCTTGTATGGGGGGAAGACCTTGATTTTACTTATACTGCTTATGACAATTATGTGAGCCAGATTAAGGTTAGAATTAAAGCGTACGATAAATATGTTACGGAAGAAACCAAAAAGCTATTTAGTAAGCTGGAGGAATCACTGGTAGATCATAAAGATACCGTAGTTGCTTATGAAAAATTTTACAAAGATATTAAGCGCAATAATCAAAAGTTAAGAAGTGAAATAGGGTACATAGAACCTAATTTTATTGAAAAATTTATTGCAAAAAGTACAACTGAGAAATTCTCGACAGTTCTTCCTGTTATTTATATAACATTTGCAATATTGACATATATCTGTGTTATGGTTTTCGGAATGGAAAATAGGTTTACGCAATATTTTGTTGGTATAGGTGTCGCTATTTTGTTTATCTTGGCAATAGTTTTTGCTGTAGTTGCTATTAAAGAGCTAATTCATGATTTGAAAATTTTTATCAAAAGTAAAAAGGTAGTTCATAGAGTTAGAAAAAAAGATTTATATAAGTATAAATAATAGTCATCCTTCCAATCGATTATGGTGTTCTTATAACTGGATTTTTGCTAGAATCACTCATATGCAGAATGCAAAGATGGTGCCCAAATAATAATAACGCTTTATAAGAATAGCTAAGATGATGTGCCACAATATTTGACAGGTGTGCACTGGAATATTGGAATCGAAAGAGGGAATGGTTAAAAAGGGAAATTGCCGATGAAAATTATTTTTATATTATATGTTCACATCAAAGCCTGGCTAATGACTTCATTGCCGGAAATCATTCAAGAGGTATTATCAACAGAGAGGCTGTACGCAAAGTATTAGAAGAACGGAATTCTCTGCGTAGAAAAATCCTATTTTGTATAAATGGTAATGACCATGGGGATGACATAAAATTGATTAATGGAATATATTACTATTCGTTAAATTCTGCATCCTATATTTGGCATGGAGTGAAGCAAACATATAATTACAGCAAAGATATAAAGGAATGAATGGACATTATCAAAATATTACACCAGAAGACATTGGAATAGCCGATACATGGAATGGTGTTTCTATCAAACCAGAGACATCTTCACTTACAATAGCAGCAAGTAGTGTTTGAGTGTACACACACATTACTCAAATCACTTGCTGATTTATTTACAGGACCTCAAATACCCCTTGCAGGAACGTTTACGCTCCTCACGGAACTGACTTTACGGTTAGAAGATACCAAATAGGGCAACTATACCCTCACACCCAAAAAAGAGAAGGACCTCTATCGTTGTATATACTGGTTGGAAAAGAAAGTTTGTGGTGACCGACTTACCCAAATGCTCAGTAAAGAAATATTAGTTGTTGAAAATCACTTATAAAGAAAACCTGATGTCATGCGGCTTTGCAGGCTTTCCTATAAGAAGCCATGAGAAGACTTAAGCTGCTTTTTCAGTAATCGTATAGATCATGGAATTGGAACGAGAAATAAATAATGAAATAGAAAACTCCGGAAACGGTTTAAACTTTGCTTTCGGAGTTTTTATGACGTTAAGAAGTTCCTGCTGGTTTCAGCGGGAAGCAGTGATGCAGCAGAAGCTTATCTTCAATCTCAGTCATCGCTGAAAAAAAAGATTCGGAGATTCTCTGGGCAATCAGTTCCACATTTTGACTGTTCACGTCAGAAACCATAATGAGATATTGACAGCTGCTGTACTGGGTGAAAACGTCGCCGAGACGAAGCGAATGCTGAATTACAGATTTTAAGGTATCTATCTGCTTCTCACGGGTTAGCAGCTTTGGTAAATCACCATTTTTATCAGTCAAAGTAAAGAGAATAATGTAGACGCTCTCACTGCTTCGGCGTAGTCTGCGTTCTACAAAGCGGTATATTCTTTTGAAGGTCTCATAATCCTGGCAGTATGCGCCGGAAATAAGCTCCTGCTCTGACAATTCGGAGCGAATCAGTGCCATATCGATATCGATGCTTTTTCTGGCGGCAGAACGGCGCTGCTCGGCCGCCGCCACAACCGGTTTCCTGTCTTTTTTCCGTTTCTCCGCTAAAAGAAGCTGATCAGCGCGGTCAAACAGACTTTTGTAATCATCCCCGGGCTGATACAGACTTCCACACACAGTGGCGGAGATACCATTGATAAGCGGATTAGTCATTTGGATACCCAAAAGGCGGATTCGGATCTGATAGCACCGCTCATCGATAAAATTCTGATTCTGTTCGAGCGGCATATAGATCACGAATTCATCTCCGCCTATCCGGCCTAAAATATCCTGTTTGAAGGTCATGAGGTTCAGGATTCTGACGACCTCCTGGAGAACACAATCACCGGCAATATGACCATATCGGTCGTTGATCTGTTTAAAGTGATCCATGTCCAGTACGAAAAGGACACCTGTCTTTTTTTCGGACAGCAGCTGATTGATCTTAGTCTCTGTAGCACCACGGTTATAAATGCTGGTTAACCAGTCGTGGTTGGCCAGTTTACTTAGTTTTTTATTTTCCTCTTCTAAGGCTGCTAAATCCTGTTTCATATATGTATTCCTCCTGTTTCTATGCTTTAATCATACACATAAAACCCATGATAAGTCAAGAATGTGACGAAAAATAAATTAAAAAGGTAATTAAAACGAATAAACGGCAAAAAAATAATCAGGATGGCAGCTATTTTTCCTAATGCTTCGGATTATAATAAAGCTATATTTAATCTAAATTTAGTAATTATTAGAGGAAGCGCAGGGAGGTAAGAAATTGGACGAGGAAGTAGATCAGATGAATGTTGATTATGAAGCAGAATTTGATGGGCATAGCTTGTATTGTCATTACTAAAGAAGGTTTACCTCTCTAACTTCGTTATAGCATAAGTTCTTTAAGTACCCCCCCCCAATGATCGCAATGATACCCGTCCCTTCTATAATACAGGCATTTGATATGCACATTCTTATATCAGCGCGTATTTATGAATATATTTATGATAGTGAAAATGGTCACCGCGTATGGTATAATAGCTATGCGGAGGCTTTATTGGACGAAGGTGCGGCATGTGAATGGGTCTGTATAATGTCGGGTGAAAGAATAAAGCAGATAAAAGGCGAGATGGGCGAGAAAGGGGTATACTATGAATCTGGAAGAATTCGTGCAGCAGAAAAATGATTCTGAATTATGCGAAGCATATAAAGAATTACAGGTGATGAAAGAAACCGGGAACAGAGGATTTCAAATAATGAAAATGCTGATGCTGTGCAAAACATCTTTTTCGTGTTCCGAGGCTGACATGACTACAGTCGAAAATGCAGTTTGTTGCGAAATGGCGAGGCGGTATTATGATATAAAATGTAATAGTTAAGAGAACAGGGACTGTAATTTGTAAAGACAGTAATAATGGTATAAATGTTTGATTAATCTGAGACTTGAAAGAACAGGTAAATGCAGCATGGAAAAGAATATAAGTGCAAATGATTTTTGCCGTTTTATTTGGAAAAGTTATTTAGAGGAGCGCAGGTATGATCTTATAAGCGATTTTATCTCCGATAAAATCAGCATTATAGGAACGGGTGCTCATGAAGTTGAAAGAAATTTACAGGAATTTATTGCTAAGATAGAAGAGGAAAGTCAAGAATGGACAGGGCGTTTTATCATCCGGGATCAGTGGTATCAGACAACTGAACTTTCTGATTCCCATTCTCTCGTGATGGGAGAACTGGCTGTAAGAGAAGATGCCGATGAAGGGATCCTGTATGATATGTGTTTTCGATTCACAATTGTGCTGGAAAAAGCGGAATGTGGCTGGAAAATAGTACATATTCATCAGTCTGTAGCCGATCCAAATCAGGCGAGTGATGAATTTTTTCCCCATCATATGGTGGAACAGACCTATACACAAATTGTGTATAATCTGAGACACGATTCTCTGACTGGATTATTAAACCGGCTGTATTTTAAAGAAACCTGTGAGCGCTTTCTGACAGCTGGGGATAGCGGTGCATTTTTAATGATAGATATAGATATGTTTAAAAATATTAATGATCAATACGGTCATCCTGCCGGAGATAAGACGTTGATTTCATTTTCAGAAAGCCTGAAGTCGGTAATTACACCGAATGCCTTAGCTGGTCGTGTTGGCGGAGATGAATTTACTCTGTTTTTACCTGGTATGAACCATAAAGGGGAGATGGAAGGTTTCTTCACAATGCTGAATACAGACTGGGGAGAAAGGCAAAAGTTACTGCAAATGCATGAACCGGTCTCCATTAGTGTGGGGGTTACGTTTACTTCAAAGGGAAATAATTCTTACGGGGTTCTATTGAACAAGGCGGATCAGGCGCTTTATCTTGCAAAGACAAATAAGAATGCTGGACTTGTGCATTGGGAATTTCTTCTCTAGGGGATCTGGTTTAAAAGAAAAGATGGTGCTGATGCGATATTTGATCAGCACCTTTAATTGTAGATAATCAATAAAATAATAAGGCAGAGAGGGATTATTTATGAGAAGATGGAAAAGTACGTTACTTATAACCGGAATCCTGATGGGGTTCGCAGCCATTCCGGCGTATGCGGCAGGATGGCAATGGATCGACGGCAATAACGATGGTGTCAGTGAATGTTACTATATCGATGATGAAGGGAAAATGCTTACAGGAACTACAACTCCTGATGGATTTACAGTAAATGAACAGGGAGCATGGGTTGAGAATGGAGTCGTAAAGACGAAAGAAGAGAAACAAATCGTGTCCGCATATTCCAGTCTTAATAAGCGATCAATGAAAACAAGTCAGATGGATGAGTTTCAATATTACATTTTCTCACCAGAAAATGCAACTGAAAATATGCCGTTAATTGTATATTTACATGGGCATGGACTTGGGGATAACATAGATGATTTAAAAAATGAAAAATATTTTGCTGCCTTGCGGGAAGGAGGAAAGCGGGGATCATCCGCTTATATTCTGGTTCCTTATCTACCGCCGGAATTGGATCATGGCTGGAAAGGTATGTGGCCAGGTATCGAACCGTCTATTATGGAATTGATTGAATCTGTAGCAGATACTTATAAGATCGATTGCAATAAAATCAGTATTATAGGAGCGAGTATGGGGGCAGATGCTGCAATCCAGATTGTTTCCTCTCATCCGGATACCTTTTCCTGCATGGCAGGCGTTGTTCCATTCCATTACCAATGCCCGATTGCAAAATGGGAAGATAACTGGGGAGAACAGCTAAAAACAGTTCCTGTGTGGCTTTTTGTTGAGGATCATGAAATTGCTTTAAATATGGCCGAATCGGCAGTTAATGCGATTAATGCTGCTGGCGGTCAGGCGTGGCTGGATATACAGCATGGAGCAAACCATGGGGATGCAACAAAGCGGGTAGCTTCCTGTATGAATTCCGGGCAATATGAAATATATGATTGGCTAATTTCTGTCAGTAAGTAAAATAGTAGGATACCATCTGGAAAATACAACCTTATTCATTATTACTTCAGGATCATTTCCAAAATTAATTTTGACAACCGCCCCGCGGCTTGATATAATAAAATCAGAAATTGCGAATGGCTTCGGCCGTTCGCATTTCGTCGTTTAAGGGGATATGAACAGATTCGTTCATCTTGGGAAAGGAGGGAAGTTGAGGGCAGATGTAACTACATTATGAAAATATAAGGAGGCAGGTGGTACTACTTCTATGCGGATGGTTTGATGGCCGCCGATACAGACATTGACGGTTATAAAATAGGACCTGATGGAGTCTGGAACTCTTAAATATACTTATTTTCCTCTTTTTATGCGGAAAGCTCTAACCTGGGCGGTTAGGCATGCTTTCCGCATTTATTATTTTGGAGGTGAGGCAGAGGAATTACCGCCGCCGTCCGATTGCCGGGTTTATTGACTTTTTTCCGGAGGAGGGGTAATATGAAACAACCGGAAGTTGTTTGATTCCGGTTCAGAACCCAGGCGATATACAGGAAGGAAGCAGATAAATGGAAGGATCTATATTGGAGCGCTATAAAAACATACTGGATCTGGTGCCATGCGGCATTTGTCAGGTGGCGCTGGATGATGATCTGACAATCTTATATGCAAATCGGTTTTATTATGATATTTATGGATATACTCCGCAAAATGCGGAAGAACAGGGATTTATAAATGTCAGGTTTATACTGCCGGAAGAGGAGTATCCGGAGATCCATCGGAAGGTACTGGATTATGCAGGTGCCGGAACAACCAAATTTCAGATGGAATTCCGGGGAAAGCACCGTACTGGAAAAGTTTTATGGCTGCTGGTCCAGTGCACCTATAATCCGGATACGCCTGAGTATATACTCTGTTCTCTGATGGATATTGGCGACCGGAAGCGGATGGAAGAGGAGATCCGTATGAGCATGGAGGAGAACAGGATTGCCTTTGAACTTACGAATAAGCAATTGTACATTTATGATATTGAAAATAAAAGGCTTTTTCAGCCGGAATCAGCCGCGGAAGAATTTGGTCTTCCTCCTGTAGCCGGTTATTCGCCGTACAGTATCGTGGAGTCGGGGGTTATTGCAGAGGAGAGCAGACAGGAGTATATTGATTTTTACGAATCGATGATCGATGGAGATCCGAGAGGATATGCGGTAGTCAAGAAAAGAAAAAAAGATGGAACCTTCGGCTGGTATTCAGCAAAATCCGCAGTTATTTACGATCGTGAAGGGAAACCGTGCCGCGCGGTGATATCCTGTGAAAATATAACGGAGCAGCGGGAGAAGGAACTGACTTATCAGAAGTGGAGCCAGTATTTTAAATCACAGGAAGGCAAGACAATCGGATATTATGAGTATAATCTGACGAAAGACGTTGTGGAGGCGGGAGATGATCCGCCAGTATATCTCAAACTGCTGAATAAATATACAGAGACTGTCCGCTATATTGCAGAACGCTTTGTCTATGAAGGAGACCGGGCCCGGTTCTACCATTTTTTTAACAGAGACAGGATGCTGATGCGTTATTACAGCGGACAGACGGATGGAACGATTGATTATCTCAGAAAAAGAGAAGATGGGAGTCTGTACTGGGTCCGTGCAACGATTCAGCTGATTGGGGATCCTTATAACAATGATGTCAGGCTGTTTATGATGACGCTGAATATTGATGAGGAGAAAACTGAGAGCCTCAGACTGCAGCATAAGATGGAATGCGACGGAATGACAGATATCCTGAACCGGGATACCTTTATGACCAGGGTAACTGAAATTCTGGAGAAGAGCAGTCCTGACATGCGCCATGCGCTGATTATGCTGGATATCGATCAGTTTAAACTGCATAATGACAGCTATGGCCATCAGTTTGGCGATTATGTGATCAGGGAAACGGCACAGATATTGAAACGGTTTTTGAGAAAGAATGACAGTTGCGGCCGGATTGGCGGCGATGAATTCATGGTCTTCTTAAATGATATAAAATCCGAACAGGATATTATTCCCAGAATTGCAGAGCTCTGCAGTCTTCTGAAGCGGGAGTATCCGGAGAAAGGCGAGGTGTCCTGCAGTCTTGGCGTTGTTTTCTATCCGCGTAATGGGACGACTTTCAAAGAACTCTACCGGAATGCGGATATCGCCTTGTATGATGTCAAGAGAGCGGGGCGGTGTGACTACAAAATATACGGCGACGAGGAGGAAGAGGAGCGTCCCCCAGAAGATCTTATATGAAAAAACTGTTCAAGCAACTGTTTATGCTGTATAATAAATTGGATTATATTGAAAAAACATAAAAATTCAACGAATCTGGCGGTGATAACAATGGCGAAAAATCTCTCTTGTCCGGTAACTGATCCCTTAACTCAATCCTCAAGGCCAGGCTGTCCTGAAAAGATGCCTGGTTTACATGCGAATATCACCATGCAGGACATCATGGAGGCGATTGCAGAAGCCTACGAGAATCCGGCAGACGATGACTTTGGCGGCGACAGCTGTGCGGCTGAGAAGAGGAAAGAACATGCAAACTTAAATTTAATAGCGGAAGAATTTGGCATGACACCGCTGAAGGTAAGAAAACTGCTGATTACGGCCGGTTACCATTATCAGAGAGAAATTTACAGCACCCCCATAAGCCGGAAAGTGAATGATCTTTATATTGAAGGGAAGAATATAGAGGAGATCATGGAACTGACCGGACTGAGCCGCGCCTCTGTCCATGGATATCTGCCTTACAGCAGGACGGTATATAAGATGGAAGAAGGATCAGCGGCGTCTGAGCGGATCAGGCGGTATCAGGAGCGGAACTATGCATGTGAAAGACTGCGGACGGCAATTCATCTGCAGGAGCCTGAGGTGGATGAATTGCTGTGGAATACCATCATTCAGTTTGAAGGGTATCCATTCTGTACCAGCAAGGGACTTAAGTTTTCTTACATAATAAAGAAACGCAGGGACGGATCAAACAGCGGTGAGATGTTCATCAGCCGGAAAGAAAAGTCCATTACGAAGGCAACGGTGATGATTGCATTTCATAAGGCATTGGAGCTGATGGATGCGGAAGGGAGTGTATCGGGGCCGAAGAAACTGGGGACATTCGGTGCCAGCTATCTTTACCCGGTATTTATCAGATTATTTCTGCCGGAGAACAGGAGACTTTAAAACTATGTTTAACAGCATTACAAAGCTTATCTCATGGGACAGCATCTGGAATCCCTATACATTTACCGATGCAAAAATCATTGTGGCGAGTCTGCTTCTGGCGATGGCTGGAAGCATTGTTTTAACTGCGATTGTATGGGGGAGAAAAAGAGCGGCAGTGGTCTTAAAAAGAGAAATGCTTCTTTTCTGGCTTTTTACGATTTTTTCGGCCACCTTACTGGCCAGAAAAGAGACGGCAGAGCCAAAAATCAATCTGGAACTTTTCTGGACGATCCGGTATGCGTGGAAATACCATTCCGGAATCCACTGGTTCTATATTGTTGGAAATATTGCTCTTTTTATTCCGCTGGGATTCCTGCTTCCGCTTAACGGAAAGCCGTTCCGGTCCTGTGTCCTCACGGCTCTTGCCGGCTGTCTGCTGTCCGTTTCGATCGAAGCGACTCAGCTTTTTCTGAAATTGGGATTGTGTGAACTCGATGATGTCTTTCACAACACATGGGGGACGTTACTGGGCTGCTGTATGTTCAGACTGATTACTCCTGATGCGGTGGTGTGCTCAAAAGGAAGAAAAGTGATCAACATTTTAAGCAGGGGACTCTGCGCGGTTATGCTTTTCGGTACTGTGATAACTTTTTGTATCCTGATCTGGATGAATGCGCCGGTGAAATGATCAATTTTTTTATTTAAATTGAAATAGAATGAATAAACGGCTTCGAAATGGGAAAGATAACAATATCAACGAAAGAAAAAAGAAATACTTATCCTCCCCTTTTTAACATCCTGTTCGCTGCAATGAGTGCGGCGGGCGGGGTGTTTTTTTGTTCTGGAAATAAGTTTTATAATTTATAAATTTATATATAGTAAGAAGGGAGTGAAAAACTGTTTATAGTTTTCGCTCCCTTCTTAATTGAGGTATATATGTTCTTTACACCTGCATGGATCCGTAAATATTTCCTTCATCAACACTGCTTTTACAGAACCAGACGAGTAAAATAATCCCTCCCACAAGTGGAATCATGGGAAGAAAGACCCACCAGCCGCAGCGGTTGATATCGTGAAGGCGGCGAATTTCAAGAGCGAAGAGCGGTATGATAGACGCGAATACATAAATGCCCGTTAATACAGCGAAAATTAACGTGAAATTACTCAACAGCGTCAATACGATTGTAACGATGATGTGAAACGCGATTGCCAGCCAATATCCGCGTCTTGAAGTGCGTCCCTTAAAATTCGCAAAGTTTTTCCATATTGATAAATATTCTGGCATGGTATACTTCTCCTCTTTTGTCTGTATGATTTTTATCGCACAAGTTGTTTATATCCTAGCATACTATTTTATTTGTGTCAAATACAAAAATTAAAGGGTAAAAATATAAAATAAAAAGCAAACAGACAGAAGAATATTCGCAGATTCTGCAAAAATATGGAAAGAGACTAGGGCCTTTTTTCTAAAAATCTTTTAAGACTCATGTAACGTTCCTTGCTGACAGGAAGAACCTGACCATTTAGTAAGGTTGCCTCATAGCGGCAAAGGGAACGGATATATCCGGTATTCACGAGGAAGCTTTTGTGAATCCGCTGAAAGTCTTCCGGTACAGCCTGTTCATGCGCCGCCAACAGCCCGTATGCCTGAAAACTGCCATTTGTCGTGTAGACAGTGGTCCACTGAAGCGCGGCCTGCATATATATGATCTCGGATGGATGCAGGTAACGGTGCCTTTTTTCTCGATCGCGAAAATCCAGTTTTGGTCCATTTGTCTTAAGGGAATCCAGACGTTTCATAAATTCAAAATAATCGGAATCACTGGTCAAAGGTTTTGCTGAAGGTACAAGCTGGTTTAAGGGGATATCCTGCGCATGTGAGCCGTGGACATGGGCCAGAGTGATCACTCCGTTGATTCGTTTCCAAACGTAGGTGCCTCGTACATGAGCATGCATAACGGAACCGTCCTCGAGAATTGCAGTTACCTGGTAGCGTCCGTATAATACCCATACATTTCGTTCGTGAAACAGCAGATGGTACTCCTCGTCAGACAGATACACAGGAGGCTCTTCATATTCTTTTTTTGTCACTTGTAAAAAAGATTCCAGACCTTCGCACCATTGGAAATCGTTCGATCCTATCCACATAAAATCTTTCGCCATGGGAGCTGTTGTAATCTCCGGATTTCGGTTATAGAAGCTTCGAACATTATCCCGGGTCATTTGGATAATCTCTGATTCTGAAATACTGGACTTTCCCATTTGTTTTCCTCCTCAATCTCGTAAAATCAGTATATCAGATTCCTATGGCGTTTACAAGCGCGTTTACAAGGAAATGACGTCATATTCAGGAAAAAAGTCGAAAAAATATACTGTTTATTATGAAAAATATACTAATAATTAATGAAATTGACAAGAAAAAAACACCATGATAAAATTTACAGGAAGGTGCGTAAGTGATCTGATTTGTGATGGAAATATCTTTCGTGCTTTCGTTTAATGAACGGTTAATGGAGGACATTGAAATGAATATAGCAGTTTGTGAAGATGAGGAAAACATCCGTAATTTCTTGTTGAGCAGTCTTAAAGAAGAACTCAGATGCCGCAGACTGTACGCAAATGTGCAGACTTACGAGAGCGGTGAAGCGCTTTTGGAAGCGATGAAGCATATGACATTTGAAATTTATTTTCTTGATATTTTTATGCCGGGAGTCAGCGGCGTATCAGTGGCAGAGACACTGCGTGCGAAGGATTCTGATGCGGCCATCGTATTTACTACCTTCAGCCAGGATTATTATGCGGCTGGATTTGCAGTGGGAGCTGTCCATTATCTGGTGAAACCATTGAAAAGAGAAGATATCAGCGAGGCTTTTAAACGGTGCTTAAAACAGGTTGGCGAGATGGAACGGTATATTGAACTGACAATCGACCGGGAAAACCGCCGGATTATGCTTCCTGATTTTATCTGGGTGGAATCGAAAGACAAGGTATGTGAACTGCATCTGAAATCGGGAGCGTTTCGAACCTATCTGCAGCTCAATGCACTGGAGTGCATGCTTGAAGATTCCCGTTTCCTGCGATGTCATCGCAGTTTTATTATCAATATGGATTATGTGTCCAGGATGGAAAATGGCAGATTTTATATGTCGGACGGAGCAGTTATTCCTGTCCGGCAGGCAGAGCGGGGGCGTTTTCGTATTGCATATGAAGACTATATGTTTGAAAAAATGAGGAGGCGGTGAAATGAAAGAAGCTTTGTTGCTGGCGGTGGGAAGGCTGGTTTGTACAACGCCCTGGTATGTGATCTGCTGCGTTCCTTTTTATGCGCACCGACGCATCAGCCGCAGTAAAATAGCGGCGGTGATCACGGGGATCAGCATGCTTTTTTTTGTTTGTAATTTCTATCTTCAGTTTCGTTATGACAACTTTAAGACTCATGGAAGTCTTGTTTTTTGTGCGCTTTATATTATTTTGATCGGGCTGTTTGTGTGGGGATTCCACGTAGAGTTTGCAAAGCTTTTGTATGTGTTCCTGATTGCACAGGCGATTTCCACTGCGATTAACTATATCGCTGCAATTATGCTCAAACCTTTTTTCAAAGATATGCGGATTTCTCTTCATGCAACTCCGGCCTATATACTCGCCATTTTTTTTCTAACCATGGCGGTATACCCATTTCTCTGGTATTTCTTTTCCCACCAGCTGCGGGAAGCGGTGGAGGAATTGAAGGATCGGGATTTTCGATTGCTCTGTATCCCTCCGGTGCTGATCTTTGTGATTACTGTAATATTTAACGATGTAGGGGTTAATCCCGCAATTCCGCAGAGCCAGGCGATTGCTATTTTTTTGCTGATTACTGCGTCGGGCCTGATCACATATTTCCTGCATGTTCGTCTGGCATTGGATGCCGTACGGCGGATTCGGCTGGAAATGGAAGTGGCGGCGATCGAAAGCCAGATTGCAGTCCAGGGACAGAGCTATGCACAGCTTACACAAAACATCGAAAGCGCACGCGCGGCGCGTCATGATCTGCGCCATCATCTGGCGGCCATGTCCGCTTTTTTGGAAAACAGTGATATGGAGGGCCTTTTAGAATATCTGGCAGAATACAGAAGAAGCCTGCCGGTCGAATTTGACCAGCCCCAGTGCGCAAACCATGCGGTAGATGTAGTAGTCCGGTACTATTTGCAGCAGGCTAAGGAGGCAGGGGCAGAACTGGATATCAAACTGGACGTACCGGTCGGCGCGGGATTCCGTGATACAGATCTGGTCATCGTCTTTGGAAATCTTTTTGAAAATGCAGCTCAGGGGATTTTCCGCCAGACAGCGGGAAAACGGTACATAACTGCAAGATGCGGAATGGAACAGGGGAAGCTGATTCTTACGATTGATAATTCTACCGGGCCGGGAGATGCGGAATATAAAAGCAGCACCGGCCTTGGAATTGGACAGTCATCGGTGAAAGCCGTGGCTCAAAAGTATCATGGGTCAGTGCGCTTTGAATTTAAAGAGGATATTTACAAAGCCTCGGTTTTGATGGTAATGCCTGTATCAGAAAAAGTACAAGAATAGATTTCGGTGATTCAAAGATAGATTTCGGTGGTTCTGTTGAAGTGAAAGACAGAATCTGTAATACTACAATACGGCGTTACTGCGAGTCGAGTCCGCAGAGGGGAGAAAGTTATATGATTGATGAGCGTACAAAAGCGATTGGCAGTATGTTTTTTATACTGCTGTGTTATATTTTGTCCTATGGGATTTTGAATGCGCTGTTGAGCGGATATCACGCGGATGCCTGCTTTGTTCAGATGCTGAGCGGAAGCTTTTTGCTCTATATGATTTGGAAACGGGAAAAGAAGAAGCAGATTAATTTCTTTGAGGAGAGCAGATTCCTTCCATTTCCTCAAAGCTGGAAGCCTCTTGGCTGGGCGGTATTGTTGGGGATCGGCCTGAACTGTTTTGTAGGGGGATTTATTAATCTGCTCCCTTTAAGCGACAGTATGGTGTCAAGCTACATGGAAGCCTCCTCCGCACCTGTACGGGGAGTGGCTCCGGCAATGGCCTTTGTGATTATTTCGATCATTGCCCCTTTTATTGAGGAATGCCTGTTCCGGGGGGTGATATTGAGGCGCATGAGGAAATCCATGGATGATCTGGCGGCGATTGCACTGACTTCCACTGTGTTCGGATTGCTGCACGGGCAGATTATCTGGATCATGTATGCAATTATACTTGGGATGGTCTTAGGGCTGGTTTATGTTCTGTATGACAGTATCTATCCGGCGATTGTTCTGCACATGAGTTTTAATCTGGTATCCGGAATACCGATGATTTTAAATCAGCAGGGGCTTGTTTACCGCTTTACCTATGGTAATCCGTTTTTTCTGTTTCTTATGATGGCAGGCGGGTTTACAGGCGTGGCAGTAATCCTATATCGGATTTACTTTAAGAGCTTTATGCAGAAAACTACAACAGCAGGCAGGGGAGAATGAATATGGAAGTCAAAGGAATTATTAAAAAAATATTGATTTATGGGGGACTGTTTATCTGTGTTTCGCTGGCGGTCGGGATTGCGATCGAGGGTATGATCGTTTATTTGATGGCTGGTATGAATGGGGAGACGGTTCCGTTTTTTTCCTGGTCTTATTTCGCTGAGGCCGATACCTACAAGTACGGATTTGGGTTAACGCTTGCAGCAATTCTGCTATATCAGGTATTTTCCAATCAAAACAGTAAAAAAGCAAAGAGGATGCTGAAGGGGAAAGCAAAGGGAGTCGAATCCGTTCTGGAGAATTCCCGCTTTATGACGGATAAGGAACGAAATGAGATATTCCCCGGATACGGTTTTGCTCAGTCCGCTGAAAAGAAAAAGGATGGGGTTCCGGTACGGGCTGTATATGATAAGAAGAAAGGTCTGCAGGTGAATCTGGCTTCTCCCATGCACGCGTTAATCATTGGTTCTACCGGAAGCGGTAAGACGACTACCTTTATCAATCCCATGATTCAGATCCTGGGTGCATCCGATGCAGGATCGTCCATGATCATGACGGATCCTAAGGGTGAGTTGTTCCAGCTCCATTCTGGCTTCTTGAAAGAACGGGGCTATCAAGTCATGGTTTTGGACCTTCGTGATACATATGAATCCTATCGCTGGAATCCGCTGGGCGATATCTACGACCGGTACCAGCTCTACATTGAGGCCGGAAAAGGAATCTACATAAGGAACGATGCACCGGAAAATTCAGGTCTGGAGCTTCAGGATGATTTGGAAAAATTCGGTGAGGAGTGGTACGAGTACCAGGGACAGGGGTATGCGGACCGCAGGGAGCTGATTACCGTTGTTAAGATTAAAAAACAGAAAATTTACGATGAGTTATACGAGGATTTAAACGATCTGGTTGGAGTGCTTTGTCCCATCGAGTCAAAAGACGATCCGGTGTGGGAAAAAGGCGCGCGCTCCATTGTAATGGCTACGCTTTTAGCCATGCTGGAGGACAGTGAGAATCCGGAACTGGGAATGACGAAGGATAAGTTTAATTTCTATAATCTGAACAAGGCCATGTCCAATTCTGAGAACAATTTTGAAGAACTGAAGAATTATTTCGCTGGACGCCCCATGACGTCCAGATGTGTGACATTAAGCCGCCAGGTTCTGTCGGCAGCCGACAGCACCCTGTCCAGCTACATGTCCATCGCTTTTGATAAGCTGAACATGTTTAATGACGAAGGGCTCTGCGCTCTGACCAGCAATACTGACATTGACCCCAACTGCTTTGCAGATGAGAAGACGGCTCTGTTCTTAAAGATCCCGGATGAAAAGGATACGAGACACGGACTGGCTTCCATGTTTATTCTCTGCATCTACAAAGCGCTGATTAAAAAGGCATCGGCCAGAGAGGACTTATCTCTTCCGAGAAACGTCTATTTTATACTGGATGAGTTTGGAAACATGCCTCAGATTAATAAGTTTGACAAGATGATCACCGTAGGGCGAAGCCGTAAGATCTGGTTTAACATGGTTGTTCAGTCCTATGCCCAGTTAAACAATGTCTACGGGGATACGGTAGCCAATATCATTAAGAGCAACTGCGGAATGAAGATGTTTATCGGTTCCAATGATATTGAGACGTGTAAGGAATTTTCAGAGCTCTGCGGCAATATGACGGTTACGACGGCCAGTGTCTCCAATGGCGGCCAGGATAAAGATATCTCTGTATCCAGCCAGCTTCAGACGAGACCGCTTATCTATCCTTCAGAGCTGCAGAAACTGAACAACAAGCAGAGTACCGGGAATTCCATTATCGTAACCTTTGGAAATTATCCGTTAAAAACTCAGTTTACGCCCAGTTATCAGTGCCCGCTTTACAAAATTGGAGCGATGGATTTAACCGAGGCGCGGAGAAATGTTTTCTTTGGCGACGAGGTTTATTACGACCTTGGAGAGAGGAACCGAAGTGTGCTGAATACGGAAGAAGGAAGGGAGAAAGAGGCATGAAGAGAAGAAGCGTGATAGCTTTCATCGTCTGTCTGATGGTGTACACCGGTTTTGGACGGATTGCGTATGGAGCGGAGAGAATCGTTTCCGATGAAAAGGGACCGGGAAAGTCCACGGTAACGCTGACAGAGACGTATAACCAGGAAATGGGGCTTTATGAAGAGCAGTTTGCAGGAGGACGCCGTTTTGTTACGAATATTCCTAATGGGGGACAGATGTATGACGCGGCCTACATTTCCCTTGGCGGAAGCATCCGCGGAAAGCTGGAACGCGACGGCGTAAGTATTGCCATTCCCGCGAACGGTTATCTCTACGATCCGGGTTACTATATTCTTACGGTGGAGGCCCAGCAGGTGGGAAAATCCATCTATGAGACCGCCGTATTTTCATTCCGGCTCTTAGGACAGCCCAGGGGTGCTGTCAATACCGAAGAATACTCTCATCCGAAGATCGTATGCGGTACAGAGGTGACGAGTGTGGCGGGAAGAGATGGCTGGTATCGCTTTGCTATGCCTAACTATAAAAGTGTGTTTTCCTCACTTTCACAGAATAACAGCACTGTGTCCTCTGCCACCTTTTACATCCCGGGAAATGTAGGTGCATCCCTTACCAGAGATGGGGCAGCGGTTTCTCTGATTAATCAGGTGGAGATAACGGCTCCGGGACAGTATCAGCTCAAAGCATGGGCGGAGAGTTATGGACCGGACAATGCGTGCCCGGTCTGGTACGAAACAACGATTTCCTTTACGATTCCCCAGCCGGAGTCGGAGGCAGCAGCGGCGTTTTCCAGTCTCTTTGGTTCAGGCGGGCAGGGAGATGAAAAAGAAAATCTGGAGACAGCGGAGACGCTGAGTGAGATATACCACGAAAATGCGGACTTATACGAGGAGGCGTTTTCTAACGGAACCGTTTTCTATACGAATACTGCAGGCGGCAGTATTACAGGCGGCAACGTCTATCTGGATATTCCGTCTAATATATCTGTTGTCATGATGAAGGATGGCAAGCCTGTATCGTTTGAGAGCAAGGTTCCGATTAATGAAGAAGGAACATATCTGTTGAATCTGTCTACCGGTTACAGGGAAGACGGCGTCGTACATACGCTGACCAGCACTTTCCGCTTCCGCATTCAGAGAAGCCTTGGGGCAGCGCTGCCTGAAGAGGAGAATATGTCGGCACCGGCGGAGGGAGAGGAAGTTTCCCCGGTGGAATCAGACATTGACATGCCGGAAGAGATAACGGAATCGCTTTCTGGTGAATCGGAACGTACGGGAAGTGAAAGCTATGATGCAGACCGTGGGATGTTCCTGCATCAGTTTACCGATGGAACCAGCTTTTACATCAATGTTCCGCAGAACGCTGTGGTGAATGATGCTGTCCGGGCAGAGCTCCCGGAGCAGGCGACTGCAGTATTGACGATGGAGGATGGCCCGTCAATGGAGTATGAATCCGGCTCAACCATAGGGGACCATGGGTCTTACGCTCTTACCGTTGAGACGGCAGGGGGAGAGAATGTGACATGGAACTTCAGGATCATTCTTCATGCGGTGAATGATGTGACGGCTTTCACGGCACCCGATGGGTATTTGATTGCAAGTGTGAATCTAACAGACAAACTTGGCGAATCGAGTGAGACTCTGGAACAAGCCTCTTACTCCCTTACCGGGGATGGAACATACAGCTTTATTTTGAAAGGGAAGGAAGCAGGGCTGCCGGAGTTGTTTACTGTAATCATTCAGGACACTGAGGCACCTGTCGTCACCTTTGAAGGCGTGGACGATAAGGGCAAGGCAAAAAAAGGCTCATTTTCCTATTCCTGTGATGAGGAGAATGTATCGATTTCCATTAAAAAGGGGAATAAGGCGGTCAACACGCTGGGCAACACAGTGAAGGGCTCGGGAACGTATACGGTTACGGCTGTGGATGCCGCGGGCAATACCAGTGTCTATCAGATTAAGGCGGGAGTTCACCTCAATATGTTCTCCTATATCCTGCTGGTGATATTGGCGATCATAGTCGGAATACTGATTATATTTTATTCGGTAAACAGAGATCAGATGAAGGTACGATAAGCAGACAGGAAAGGGAGATGACATGCAGATGGACAGAGTGTATATGATACCTCTCGGATTTAATTTCATAAAGTGGCTCGGAGATCATCTGCTGAAGCCGATCATTGACGCGATTGTCAAGATTCTGGATCCCATCTTTACGGGATTTTTGGATTTCCTTGGCGACATGATCGTAAAGATGCTGGCCGGGGTATTTTATGCTATCTATACATCGCTTTTGTCCATGGTAGATTTCTCACAGACGATTTTTGATTTTCTGTCCGGTGCGAGGAAGGTCTATTCCCCTCAGGGAGGCTTTGCACTGGAAGACTATATGCTGAATTTCTTTATCAACTACGGTCCGGTTAAGAAGGCCTTTACAGGGATATTCATAGTCAGCCTGAGTCTTTGTACCATTTTTACAGTTATCGCCTGTGCTCAGGCGGCGGCAAACTATACGGATACGGGCAGAAAAGTGCGGGATGTCCTTCATGATCTATGGAAGGCGCTGCTTACGTATATCCTTGTGCAGGTGCTGGTGATTGCAACCATAGGCCTGACCAACAACCTTTTGACTGTGGTGGATAAGAGTATCCAGGTGGCGTCCATGGATAACCCTTCCGAGATTAAGTCTGACGGAATCCGGGTGGCTAACGTGATCTTTATTTCAACGACGTTAAGCGCTGCAAAGAATACGACGGCTACCATCCACGACCCCCTGAATGCCGACCCGTGGAAGAGCTATTACACGGGGGCGGCAAAATACACGGATGACAATGCGCTGAAAAACGATTTTGACGCGACGAAGGTAGATTACGTAAGCGGATATCTGTGCTGTATTTTTATGGTATTTGTCATGTTCAGCGCCGTTTTCCTGTTTATACAGCGATTTTTTGAGGTGGTGCTGCTGTATATCATATCGCCGTTTTTCGTAGCCTCCATGCCGCTTGACGGCGGGAGCCGGTTTAGCGCATGGCGGGAGATGTTTATAGCGAAATGTCTTGCCAGCTACGGGATCGTGGTGATTATGCGGCTGTTTATGATCTTCCTTCCCATCTTTATGGGAGATATTGAATACAGCAAGAACAGCACGGTCAATGCGATGATTCGTCTGCTTCTGGTATTGGGAAGCTGTATTGCGGTAAAGAAGGGCTCCGGCATTCTCCTGCAGGTGATCAATCCGCAGGCGGCCCAGTCATCCGAGTCGGCGATGGGCAGTCTGACGGCCATCGCCATGACGGCGCGAAGCGTGGCAGCCAGCGGAAGCCATGCATTCCGCGGCAAAAAATAAGAGAGAGGAGGAGATCTATGGGAACCAGTCAGTATATGTATACGTATTTAGGCATCTTCGACAAAATTGCCGAGTGGGTGTTCAGCGGGATTTCCAAGGCGATTTCCTGGCTCTTTAAGACTATTTTCGGGCCGATTTTTGAGGCGGTGCTCAATCCGGTGGCCAACGCTATCGTCGATGCGGTAAAAAGCGCCATGGCCGATGCGTTTTTCTATATTTTTCAGAAGCTTCTGTATCTCATCGATACGATTGAACGGGCGGCCAAGATTTTTTCTGGAGCTGAGTATGTGACCTATGAAGGAAAGCAGTGGTCCCTGATTAATATCCTGATCTTTGGAGAAGGAACGGTAGGCCGGGCTATCAAATATATGACTTATATAGCGGTACTGTTCGCGTTTGTGTTTGCGTTTATCTCGCTGAGCCGTTCAATCTTTGATTTGGAGACAGACAACAGAAGGCCTATCGGCGTTGTACTGAACTACTGTCTGAAGGCTGTCATATCATTTCTCCTGGTTCCGGTCATGTGTGTGGCGGGATTTCAGCTCAGCAGCCTGCTGATTCAGGTGACCAGCCAGGTGACCGCCCCGGGAGGCAGCGCCGTGACCATAGCGGATGAGTTGTTCAGGACATGCGCCATGGGGGCATTTAAGACGGGAAAGGGGGTAGGTGATTTATCTGGCGGTCTGTGGACCGACATCGCCAATACGAAGAAGGTGCTGGACCTTGCAAAGGTGGACTACATCACGGCCTATCTCTGCTCTCTCTTTATGATCTGGAATCTGTGCAGCATCAGCTTTGTATTTATACAGAGAATGTTTGAGATGATTCTTCTGTATCTGGCATCGCCCTTTTTTGTGGCCACCATGACGCTAGATGGAGGAGAGAAATTCCAAAGATGGAAAAATACCTTTATCGGAAAAGCGATTACCGGGATGGGGACGCTGATACTGCTCAATCTCTTCCTGATCCTGGTGCCTTTAATTACCAGTGATACGATCATCTTATCGGCAGGAGTCGCCGAGTCGGGGAATGCAGCTCAGCAGGCCTACACGGCGCTTACGAAGCTTCTCTTTATCCTCGGGTCTATTATGGCAGTGAAAAACGGCGGCTCACTATTGACCTCCATCGTCGATGCCCAGACCGGCTCGGCGGAGCAGGCCGCCAGCCAGCAGACATCGGCCATGATGGCAGGCGCCCTGCTGGGCGGAACCCGTATGGTGCGTGGCGGCGCGGCCAAATGGTCGGCCGGTAAGGAACAGCGAACGATGAAGAGGGAAGGCAAGGCGTTTATAAAAGGGGAGAGGGAGTATAAGAGGAATGAGCAGGCAGCCTCGGCCATGCAGGCCAGAGGCGATATACAGGGTGCTTCCAGGCTTCGCTCACTGAATGAAAGCCGCCATACGCGTTCTCTGGTCCGGGCTGAGAAGGCCGGACTGGGAACTGCTTCCAGAGACCGCACCGGGAAGGTGGTCAGCAATGGGAAGTTCCAGTTAAAGGGCGGCGAACAGATGAAGGATATCAAGAAGCAGCTTAACAAAGTAAGAGGAAAATCCGGTATTATATATAATCTGGAGCACGGCTCAAAGAAAGTGGGGCAGAAGATTCATAATCTGCAACGTGACCTGGATGAGAGATCCGAGATGTCAGATCTGAGAAAGAACAATGAAATGAGCAGCATTGAGGAAGGATTTGGGTATCAGCTTAAGTCCATTAGAAGCAGTTACGATAAGAAGACAGCTAAAAATCCAATTATCGAGGGGCTCCGTAAAGGCGGGCTGTCCGTAGGCGGTGGAGAATCACCGAAACCACCGGGACCGCCGAAACCACCGGGATCGCCGATACCGTCGGAACCGCCAAAACCGCCGATACCGCCGAAACCATCGGCTCCGTCGAAACCATCGGCTCCGTCGAAACCGTCGGAAGCGCCGGAACCATCGGCTCCGTCGAAACCGTCGGAAACTCCGATACCGCCGGAACCACCAAAAACGTCGGAAGCGTCGAAACCATCAGAAACGCTGGAAGCATCGGAAACTCCGATACCGCCGGAACCGCCTAAAGTGTCGGAACCGCCCAAAACGTCGGAACCACCGAAACCGTCGGAAGCACCGATACCGCCGGAACCACCCAAAACATCGGAATCGTCGAAACAGAAGGATAAATCCGATTTGCCGGGAAGCGATACGTAATGTAAAGGATAAAAAAGAGGTGAAACCATGAGAATTATACCGAAAAAAACAAAAGTGTCCATCGAGTTCTTTAAAGGTGTCGATATCATTGACCTGATAATAGGTATGATCGGCATCTTTCTGGTGGCCATGGTTGTGATGTCATCGCTTCCCTTTAAGCTTCCCCTGACTATGGTGCTCATTATTATCTTCGGCGTCCTTTTGGTTCCCATTGACGAAGATAAAAACTATGAGGCTGTTCTCTACATTCTCCGCTATTTTGCCCATCCGAAGGTGGTAAAGAGAAATGGGGAAAAGGAGAGCGGCCAGGAGACGGCAGAGGCCAAAGGAAAGGCGAAGAAAAAATCAGGAAAGAACGTAAACGTAGAGGATGTCATGGCGTTTACGGGAATTAAGGGAAATGAAATCCTGTACGGCGACAGCTACGTTGCCTCCGTGATCGGGATATCGCCGGTGGAATTCCGCTTCATGGCGGAAAAACGCCAGGATTATATGATAGAGAGGGTGTTTGGCGCTGCGCTCCGCATGGTTACCGGAAGTAACCGGGGCGCCTCCATCGTGAAGGTGGAGCGGCCGATTCTCTATGATGAGACCATCCAGTATGAATTCCAGAAGATGGAGAGCTTAAAGGAAGCATTTTATAACGATATCATTAATGAGGACGAGCTGACGACGAGAGTCGAGATTATCTATGACCGGATTATGGAGATTGAACGAATCAATTTTGACGATAAGGTCTACGACTCGTTCCACTACCTGGTTCTCTACGATAAAAACAGTAAATCCCTAAGTGATATGACCAGGTCGGTCCTTCAGACGCTGGATGGCGGCGGCCTTCCCGTAAAGCTGTTAGATGAAAAAGAGCTTGCGGTATTTTTAAAATACAATATGACGAGAGATTTCGATGAGCGGGAGATCGAGACGCTGAAGCCGGAGGAGTATAAGGCGTGGATCATTCCGGAATGTGTGGAATTCGGGACGCGCACGGTAAAGATCGACGATGTGGTCACCCACAACTTAAAGATCGTCAATTATCCCACAGAGGTCGGCAATGCCTGGGGACACAGTATTTTTAATATGGAAAATACGAAGGTAATCATGAAGCTGACTCCTGTAGACCGTTTTAAGGCCGTGCGTAATATTGATCGCTCCATTGACGAGTTAAGGGGGCAGGAAGCGAATACGAACAAAGAGAGCCGTTTAATCGAGCTGGCTGGTCATATTGAAACGCTGCAGAACTTGCTTTTGATGCTTCAGAGTGATAATGAACAGTTATTTAACGTCAGCATCTATATGACGCTCTATGATTATGAGGAAACAGAGAGGCGGCTTGGGAAGAATAAAACAGAGGGAGAGCCAGTTCAGGTCAGCGATATGAAACGGCGTGTCAAGCGGCTTTTGGCGGAACAGTCCTTTCGTACCAGCGATATGTTCCTTCGTCAGTTTGAGATGTTCGTGGGTTCCCAGGTATCCAGATATGATCCTTTTGCTAAAAAGGCCAGAGGTATACACTCCAACTCAGTAGCAGCCGTTTTTCCGTTCGTGTACAGCCATATCCATGACAAAGGAGGCTTCCGCATTGGTCATTCTGCCGGACTTCCCGTGTTTATTGACTTTTTCGTCCGTGACAGAAACCGCGTGAACAGTAATATGGTCGTCATAGGTAAATCCGGAGGCGGAAAATCCTTTGCCACGAAGATGATGCTGACCAATCTGGCGGCGGAAAACAGCAAGATTTTTATTCTGGATCCGGAAAATGAGTATACGGCTCTGGCCAAGAGCCTTCACGGCAACTGGATTGACGTGGGAAGCGCCACACAGGGCCGCATCAATCCCTTCCACATTATCACGGCCCTGAACGATGATGAGAGTGGGGAAGAAGAAAACAATGTAAGCTATGCAGTCCATCTTCAGTTCCTGGAGGAGTATTTTAAACAGATTCTTCCCGGAATCGATACGGATTCCATGGAATTTTTAAATAATATTGTGATTCGAGTCTACGATGAAAAGGGGATTGACGAGACTACCAATTTAAATCTCCTTGGGCCGGAGGATTACCCTACCTTTGATGATTTATACGATAAGCTTCTGACAGACTATCAGGCATCAGACAGTGATTATATGAAAAACCACTTAAGAGTGTTAATCAGCTATATTTCGAAGTTTTCCACAGGAGGAAGAAACTCTCATTTATGGAACGGTCCTTCTACCCTGGATGTGAAGGAAAACTTCACGGTATTTAATTTCCAGTCCCTTCTGGCCAATAAGAACAACACCGTGGCCAACGCTCAGATGCTGCTGATTCTGAAATGGCTTGATAATGAGATCATCAAGAACAGGGATTACAATGAGAAGTACCATGCCAGCCGGAAAATTATTGTAGTTGTGGATGAAGCTCACGTGTTTATCGATGAGAAATATCCAATAGCACTGGATTTCATGTTCCAGCTTGCAAAACGAATCCGTAAGTATAACGGTATGCAGGTGGTCATCACACAGAATGTAAAGGATTTTGTGGGAACGGAAGAACTGGCAAGAAAGTCTACGGCAATTATTAATGCCAGTCAGTATTCCTTTATCTTCCCGATGGCACCGAATGACATGCACGACTTATGCCGTCTGTATGAAAAAGCAGGAGAGATCAACGAAACAGAGCAGGATGAAATCGTGAATAATGGCCGCGGACATGCGTTTGTAGTAACGTCACCGGCCAGCAGGAGCAGCATTGAGATTACGGCTGACGACAGCATGGTGCGTATGTTTGAATAGAGGGAGGCTTCATGAAACTCAAATGGAGAATGATAACAGCTTTGGCGCTCCTGGTTCTCTCCATGTGCGGGTGTATGCGTCAGGAGACGGAAAGTCAGGTGATACGGCTGGCCGTGGAGAGCGGCGGAGAGAATCTGTCCGGGCTGACGGAAGAACTGTCCAAAGCCTGGAACCGACCGGTGGAGATCGTCTCTGTGGCAGAAGACCGGTTGTTTGATGAGATTTCTCAGGGCAACTGTGATGCGGGAATTGGCTTGCCGGAGCGCGAAGAGAGAATAAAGATTGGTATCTGGTCACTGGCTGTAGGAGAGCCTGCTAACGCTGTGGTGATTGGGAATCAGCCATACCGGTACAGTAAGGAACTGGAGGGAAAGAAGATCGGTTATCCGGCTGGATTTCCGGAAAGTCAGCTGGTTCTGTCCGGAGGATTACAGCTAAACAGTTATCAGAACAGAAATTCCATGGAGCAGGATCTGGTAAACGGCGTACTGGATGGAATTATGCTGGAGGGATCGGATGGAGAGGTATTTATGGAGGAACACAGCGGCAGCGGTTATCTGATCTCTCAACTGAAGGATCAGCCAGTCCTGTCCAGATATTTATACAGCAGCAGTATGGATTTGATACGTTTGGCAGCAGGCAGAAAAAAGGGAGAGTGACAGACAATGGCTTATTTTGACGATCCGGAGAATCGAAAAAACTGGGAGAGAGAACTTCGGCAGATGAAGGTGGAAAAGGCCCGGCGTGCCGGAGGTTATGAGAGCTCGGTGAAACGGGCGGAAGAGTCTTATCGCAGAGCGGTTACCTTTGAAGAACTGATGGCCATGGAGGGGATCGGTACCGGGAATGCTGTTTCTAAGAAGAGTATGGAAAAAGGGTTGGAAAAGCAGAATCAGATAGAAGGACGAACTTTATGAAAGGGCGGGGCATTTTTTTTGTTTCCGTGTTCAGTCTGCTGACAGCCTTCAACGCTTTTGCACAGACAGAAACGGTTTCGTCCTCTGCAGTACAGGATCATCTCGTTCAGGGCTATGATTCTGCAGCTAAGATGTATACACAGACCTTTGCGAATAAAAAAACGTTCCGGACAAACGTTCCGAACCGTATGATAACCAGCCGCAGTGTAGTGATGGAGTTTGACACTGGGGAACTGATTTATACGCTGACCCGGGATGGGGAGGCGATGGCATACGAGTCAGGGCAGATTATTACTGAGCCGGGCTACTACTGTCTGAAAGCGATGGCACTTCCGGAGATTCTGGCAGAAGACGTTCCGGAACCGACGATAGACCAGCTTTATGGCGAGGCGGCAATGCCGGAGTTTACTTTATATGAAGATGACAATGTCTATCAGAGCTGTTTTTATTTCTTTATTCCGGGAAAAGCAGAGAATCGGCTGGATTATATCAATGCACCGGAGGGATATCAGATTGGATATGTGGAAAAAAACGGACAGCGTGTACCTGGAGATTCGCCTGACTGGCAGCGGCTGAAAGAAGATGGAAGCTACCGTTTTTTATGGAATCCGGTAAAGGAAGGACTGCCAGTCTGTGAATCTGTCCTTGTGCGGGATACGAAGGCGCCGTTCCTGGAGATCGATGGTGTAAAGGATGGCGGGTACTCGAAAGGAGGCATCTCCGTCTATGCCGATGAGGCGGACATTACCATCAGGGTGACAGACGGAAGCTTCTCCTGGAATTTAGACGGTTCTAAACTGGAACGGCCGGGGATTTATGAGATTACGGCAGTTGATGCGGCTGGAAACCAGAGCAGGTACGGAGTCGTTATAGACATGGATATGACATGGGCAATGGTTCTGGCTGGGGCTGCTTTAGCAGCGGCAATTGGTGCATGTATCTGGTATATTCATGTTCAAAAAAAGAAAATTCAGGTTCGATAGCATGTAGCGAACACTTAAGCGGTTCGTTCACATAGATTAAAATTTAAAATACGAGGAGGAACAAGTATGTTTCAAAATTTATTCACGAAGGTAATGATGCAGGGGCGGTTTATATTTGCAGCTTCAACTGAAGGTACAAAGGCAGGTACGGTACCGGATTTTACGGAGGCGGTGAAACCGATTGTCGATTTCATTAATGCCTTAAAGGGGCCGGCGTTAACTGTCGTGATTGCCTTAGCAGCAATTTACTGTATAATTCTGGGCGCAAAGTTTGCAAAGGCAGAAGAGCCTCAGGAAAGAGAGAAGGCAAAGGCTGCTTTAAAGAACGGAATTATTGGTTTTGTCCTTATTTTTGTACTTCTGGTTCTGTTAAGCGGAGTAAGCGGTTTGTTAGTAAATTGGGTAAGTAAGTAAGGGCAGAATAGAGGTATGGCGCAGGAACCCTGCGCCATACTTGCTAAAATACGAAGACTGAGGGGACGCAGATGGAGATTTTAAGAGAGAAAAACGGACAGAAAGAAGTAGTTACATTAGTTGGAAAATTTGACACCAATGCGGCCGCAGAGATGGAAAAGATACTGCTTGACTGCATTGGAGAAGGTATTGCCTTAGAAGTTGAGATGGCTCAGGCCAGTTATATCTGCAGCGCAGCGCTGCGTGTGTTTTTAAAGACCCAGAAGGAAATCAATAAGCTTCCGGGAAGCAGTATGGAGATTCTGCACTGCAACCAGGGGGTAAAGGATATTTTTGAAATTACCGGATTTTCAGGAATCCTGACGATAAAAGAAGACGAAAAGTAGAGGAACAGGAAGGAGGCGGAGGTTTCCATGAAAAAAATAACAGTTCAGATGACTGCTGTGATATGTGCACTTTCTTTAACAGGCTGCAGTTCTCTGTTTGGGATGGCCACACCGCCGCCGCCGTTTCCAGATGATTTTATGATTGTGGATGGGTCCGGCGTGGATTTGTCGGACCCTGCCTCCATCCAGGCTGCTTATGACCGCCATATCCAGTCACTTATGCAGGCCGATTACGTGGGGAATCCGGCGTTTTCCAGCCAGATCAGCGAGATTGTTTCAGCAAAGCCGGAATGGTCCAGAAACTTCCAGAATTTTCAAATCGTAGATTACGATATGGACAACGATATCCTTGTCTATGCCTATCAGACCACTCTGCTCGCCCAGGACGGGGAGGACTACAGCGCGCCTGCGGTGGAGGTAGCACCGGTTGATTACAGCATCGATACAAAGGTGAAGAAAGAAAACGAAAAGCTGATAGAGCGGGACTCTAAGGTGAAGGAGGAATACGGCGGGGCGGTCAGCGATGATAAGAAAAAGCTGATCAGTGCAGTGGGAACCTACCGGTGGAAGGATGACGATGGAAAGGTATTAAAAGAGAGCACGATTTTCTGGGATACCGATGTTCCGGCCAACAAAGCTGTTGTCTCGGAGCTGGGAGTGGGAAATAAGAACCTGATTGTGAAGCTGGCGGATAACGGGCAGTTGGTCATCTGCTATAACGATGAGTTGCTTTTCTACCAGTATGGCGATGTTGAGGTCAATGTGACGAAAGACGGGGCGGTGACAAAGGAGATCAGGAAGACGTATACTCCGGTGTTAACGAAGAATGCAGGAGAATGGATTGGGAATAAGGAATCTGCCCTGGCCTTTGATATCAGAGCAATTAAAAGTGCGGCCAAAGGAAAAGGAGGCCTTTTCAATGAGATTGTCAGCTATGATGTCACATATAAGCTTGATGCGGAAGACGTAAAGACAGCGAGGAATAATGGAGTCGAGGCTCAGCTTTATCGAATTATGGATGAATTTATTGCAGAGCTGGATGAGGAAAAGATGAAAGCGGAGTGGGAACGTACGTATGATGAGACTTTAACGAAAACAGAGTCCGATGGCGGCAAAACTGTTAACATCACGGTGTATCCCGATTACAGTCGGTATCTGATCGAAGCCATGAAGGAGTATGGCAAAAAGAATGGGTATGAGATGACGCCCGGCAGCTGGAATCCGGATAACCGCCGGACTTTCGAGGCCGCTTTTGTATATCATGGAGTAACGTATCATTTTAAAGTTACAGGAAAACGTTCGCAGGTGTCTTCGGAGCTGGCCGCGGATCAGGAGATAACGCTGACCGATATGGAGATATATCCGACTAAGAACACTTATCAGCTCTATGATGACGGTGATCAGCAATATCTGGCTGTTTTTCAATTTCGTACAGAAGAAAAGAAAAGTACAGAGGAAAACGTGGAAGCAGGCCCGGACAGCAATGCAGATGATACCGCAGATTACAGTGTGGATGAAAAGATGAATGCGGAGAATCCGGCGTTTTATACAGTCGCTGCCGCTATTTTCGGTGCTACAAGAGATAAGTATATGGAAAGCAACATTTCCGTGATTCAGATCACCAATAACCAGGATATGCTGCAGGCATTTAAAGAGGAGAGAGAGAGGATTCGGCAGGAGATTGCAGCCAGGCGTACGTCGTTTCAAACGGAGGTAAAAACCGGAGCGGACGTCCAGGTATCAGAGCGCAATGTGGAGGATATTTCTCTGATTCTCGATAAATGGGACAAGATTTTTGAGCTGCAGCAGGAGATAGAGGAAAAGAGCAGCGCCCTAAAGGAGCAGGCAACCGCATCAAATGCAGAAAAAGGAGAAGGTGACAGCTCTGAAGAAGAGAAAGCGTTAAAAGCAGAAATCGAGGAGCTGCAGCAGGAAATAACCGCTCTCTTTCAGGAGATTACAACGGCTCCCCGGTCGGTGAAGATTACATACAGGGATACCGTGATGTTTCAGCCGAATAAGCCGGAGAATATGGTTATGACACTAAGTGGGGAAGCGGTGGAAGCACTTCGGAGCGCCGCAGGGCTGTATGAGGAGATTCAAAGGACGCAAGGTAAGCTTGATACCAGCTTCGAGGCATTTAGAGAGGCATATAACAGTGCGTTGACGCCGTATTACAGTGCGGCACTGGATAACTTATGGCTGAAAGAGCAGGAGATGGATGATGAAACAAAAACGGCTGTAGAGTTCCTTCGCCGGACACTTTTGGAAACTGCGCCGGACAGCGAGACATTGAAAGATATTTCCGCAGTTTTAAATAACAGAGAACTCTTAGACTGGCTGGAACAGACGGAAAGAAATCTGGCACAGGCTTCCGGCTTTGCAGAGTCAGTTACCTATCCCGCCGTAGAAGCAGTGATAGATGGGCAAACCGTGAAGAAAGATCCATACAGGGATGGCTATACCGTTTATATGGATAAGGTAACTGCAATGAAGGAGCATTTGAAGGTAATGACAGAACAGTCCCAGCTTCTTGCAGAAGCCAGAAAATCACTGGGGGAGCTGGAATCTCAGATTAAGCTGGAACGTCGTGATGATTTGACCTTTGATAATCAGCAGTCATTTCTTTTAAAACAGTGTGACAGGATGCAGGAGCTGATTCAGCAGGTAAACCAGGGCGCCAATGACAAGGTAGTAAACGATGCCAAAAAGGAACTTAAGGAGACTGCATGGAAAATCGGCTTATCTCCGGGAATTGGAGACAACTCGGTGCTTAAGCTCGATTCAGCACTGCTGGCAAGAGCGGTCTATCTCAAGAAGACTGTGGTGCAGCAAATTGACAGCGGAAAGAATCCCTACATTCTAAACCGCATCAGCCACTCCAGGGTGGCTATGACGGATGGAAACTATGTCACACTGCTCAATTTCAAAAATGGTGATATAGAGACAAATAAGTTTGATAAGACTGAGGATTTTAAAAATTACAGTCTGGTAGAAGACTCCTGTATGGGCGGTGGAGAGGGGGCAGTCTATGCAAACGCGGATACCGATTATAAGAAAAAATGTATTGTTGATATTAACCAGCTGGTAGGGACTGAACTGCCTGCCGCGGGAGGGTCTTCCGTCTACCTTATGTACAGTGGAACCGCACTGGCAGATGACAGACTGGGCAGCACCGTTAATTTTACAAAGGGGAATACGTATGTTTGTATGAATTCTCTTGGTAAACCGGCAGATACCGTATATAACGTATCCAGCTACTCATTTTATTATAAAAGAGCATTTCTCGAGTATGCAAGCAGTCAGAAAGTTGAGAAAAAAGACCAGGAAAAGGTCAGTACAAACTTAGATGTCGAAATGGATGAGCTTTATGGAAAAGCCAAAGCGACAGAAGAGTTAAAGACAGACACAGAGTTTTTAAGTCAGGAGCACACGATTATTCTGCCTCAGAAGAACCGCTATGACAATGACATATATTTTCTCAATATTTCCCTTCAGGAAGGGGTAGTGTTGTATAAGTACTCGAAAGCCTATTCGACCTCTGTACCCAAAATGGAGGTGGTCAGACGGATTACCGACGAAATGAATTACAGAGGAGGAAAGATGGGAGGCAGCTACTTCAGAGGCTGGCTGAAAGAGAAGAAAGCTGATGGAGACAGTGGAAAGGTTACGGGATACGACCTGGTTCTCCTGGGCTTCAGCAAAGAGGATACGCTGACCGAGGTGAACGGAGTGAAGGAGTACAGAAGCATTGTGCCGGATGATATTTATCAGGCCCATCTGTATAAGATTAGTATCCCTAAGCCGTAATAGAATCATGGCGTCAAATATCGGATTGGAGAGAGACGTATGGAAATAATAAAGGAAAAAAATGGCACAGCAGTGACGATGTCCCTTCAGGGCAGGCTGGATACGGCTACCGCGCCGCAGATGGAGGCAGAACTGAAAAAAGATATGGAGGAGGTGACCCGGCTTATTTTAGATATGCGGGAGCTTGAATATCTTTCTTCCGCAGGGCTTCGGGTTATTTTAAATGCGCAGAAAATGATGGGTAAGCGGGGGGGCATGGTGGTCCGCCATGTCAATGAAACAATTATGGAAGTGTTTGAACTGACCGGTTTCAGCGATATCCTGACGATCGAGCAGGAATCATAAGCATGGAGATGAGATTTCATCATGAATAAGGATAAATTTACAGGGCCGATGTATTTCAAACTGTGGTGGCCGGCCATGTTCTCCTCCGTGGGCTGGGCACTCAGCGATATGGCGGATGCCGTTGTAGTGGGGCAGAAGCTGGGAGCAACGGGGCTTGCCGCCATCAGCCTGATTCTTCCGGTCTACATGTTTAACTGTATGATGGCCCATGGATTCGGGCTCGGCGGTTCTGTGCGGTTTTCAACACTTTTGAGCAAAGGAAAGGAAGCAGAGGCAAACCGTCACTTTTCAGCAGTGCTGGAGCTGTCGATGGCGTGCAGCATCGTGACGGCAGCGCTGGGGATTCTGTTTCTTGACCAGCTGCTTGCGTTTCTGGGAACTACATCTTCAGACGGGAAACTGTTTTATGCGACGAAGGACTATCTGTTTATCCTGGTTCTGTCAACGCCGCTGTTTTATCTGTCTAATATTCTTAATTATTTTTTGAGAAATGACAGTTGTCAGAGGCGGGCTGGGATTGGTTCCGTCATCGGCAATATCACGGATATTGGCTTAAATATCATTCTGGTATTGGGGCTGGGACTGGGGACTGGGGGAGCGGCGCTGTCGACCTCCATCGGACAGATAATTGCCATTGCGGTCTATCTGCCGGGGCTGTATGGGAAGGAGTCTCATCTGACTCCCAAACTGCTAAAAAGGCTTCCGGTGAAGGATGTGATGAAGAGTCTGCGTTCCGGCTTTGCCACCTCGGTGCAGTATCTGTATCAGATGGTGTTTTTCTGGCTCTGCAACAACGTTCTGATGCGGCTTTCCGGGGAAAACGGTGTGGCTGTATTCGATCTGATACAGAATACCTCTTATCTGATTCTCTATCTCTATGAGGGAACCGCCCGGGCCGTGCAGCCAATCCTTTCTACCTATTACGGGGAACACAATGTAAGCGGGCGCAGAAATGCGGTGAGACTGGGATTTGCCTCGGGCATCGCGGTGGGCACACTTCTGATTGCAGCAGTAATGGTGTTTCCGAATGCGTTCTGCAGGCTGTTTGGCATGACGGAAGCAGCGCTTGCCTCCATGGCGGCGGAAGCTCTGAGAATATACTGTGCAGGAGCCTTTTTTGCTGGAATCAGTATCTTGACATGTAACTATTACCAGTCTTGTGAGCGGCTGAAGGCGGTATTTTTGATTGAAACCATGAGAGGAGCCGTGGTGCTGCTTCCCTGCACTCTTTTGTTTGCGTCCTGCGGTATAGAGAAGTTCTGGCTGCTGTTTCCCGCGACGGAGATCGTTTCGCTGCTTATTTTCCTCCTGTGGAGAAGATTCAGCCATTACATCGTTGATGACGGTGACCCGGAGCGGGTATTCCAGTACACCATCTCAGGAAGTGTGACAGATTTGACTGAGGTATGCGGTCGGATTGAAGATTTTTGCGTCAAATGGAATGCCAGCGCCGGGCAGAGGTATTTTGTGGTAATGACGGTTGAGGAACTGGGGATGGCGATTTTGACAAAAGGCATGAAGGACCGTGATGACGGGTATATTCAAATCACGGTAATCGCTGCCGAAAACGGAAAATTTAAACTATATTTAAGAGACAATGCATGGAAGTTCAACCCGTTTGAGATGGAGACGAAACGTGCGAATTCAGAGGATGAGGTCTTCATGGATTCGATGGGAATCCTCGTTTTGAAAGAGAAGGCGGAGGATTTTTATTATCAGCGGTATCAGGGGTTTAACTCTCTTGTTCTGACGATATAGCAGAGAGGTGTGAAAGTTGAAGATTGTATATTTTGGAACAGATGTTTTTCTGCCGTGTTTTTCCTATTTTGTGCGAAACCATCAGGTTCTGTCACTGTATACGTATCACAATGATGAGGACTGTTTTACTGAGTACGGTATCGTGAAGGAAGCAGAAAAATACGGCATACCGGTGCATTACGAGGACATGACGGCGGCTGAAACGAAAAGACTGTTCACAGAGGAGGGCTGCGGACTCTTTTTCTCCGCGGAATATAACCGGATTCTCCCGTTGCCGGAGGATGTGACTGCCTTTCGCGGCATTAATCTTCACAGCTCTCTTCTGCCGGAGGGCAGGAGCTACTATCCGATTGAAGCTGCCATGGAACGGGGGTTTTTGGAGAGCGGTGTCACCATGCATAAGATGACGGCTGCCCTGGATGGCGGCGATATTCTGGACCAGTCCAGTGTAGAAATCACGGAGGGAATGGACAGTATAGACGTCTATCTGCGGTGCAGATCGGAGGCAGAGCGGATGGTACAAAAACTGATGGCTGACTTCGAGCCCCGGTGGGCGGCGGCCCAAAGGCAGGAGGAGCCGAAAAAGCATCCCTACTGGAAGCGGCCCTCGGATGAGAAGCTTACGCTTACTCACGATATGACGAAATCGGAGGCAAAAGCGTGTTTTCGCTGCTATAACCAGATGACACAGGTGAAGATTCATGGAACCTGGTATTACGTGCGCGCACTGGATACGGGAGAGACGAATCTGGAGCAGGATGTAATCGCAGTCAGGAAGGATCAGGTATTGTTTGGCGTGTCGGATGGGCACCTTCGTCTGATTCTTTGGGAGAGAAAGTGTGGTATGCCGGATGAAACGTAAAAAAATGAAATTCCGTCTGCAGCCTAAATTGATCATGGGGCTGGTATTCATGGCAGTGGTTCTGGTTCTGGCGCTTACATCGGTTGTAGTTGTAGTGTACCGGGGGCAGATGGAGGAACAGTATGGCAAGGTGGCCTTCGATGAAGCCACTATCGCGGCAGAGATGATTGATGGAGATATGGTTGAAAAGTATTACGCCACAGGTGAAAAGGATGCGTATTACGAGAAAGTCGCAGCGGCTCTCCTGCGCGTAAAGCAGACCATAGGGCTCAAATACTTCTATGTGGTTGTCCCCGAGGAGGATGTCATGGTATACATCTGGGATGTGGGGGAGGAAGGCGAAGAGGGTGTGCGCAGGCTGTTGGATACAGATTCCTATTATGGCGGCGGCAACGAGGTTATGCATGCCGCGTTCTCTGCAAATGCGAAGAGAAATATCCTGTTTACGCGAAATGAGGAATACGGTTATCTGGCCTCTGCCTATGTTCCGATCTTTAACTCGGCTGGTGAGCCGGTGGCGCTCTCCAGCGTGGATATTTCCATGGAAAAGATTAACCGGGATATCTACCGGTTTGTATGGACAGCCGTTTCCATAGCAGGCCTTGCCATGTTTGTATCCATCATCGCATATTACTACTACATTCGACGCATTGTCATCAGGCCTGCGGAGGTGCTGCATGATGCCGCCTCTGCGCTGATTAAAAATGACATGGACGATCTGGAGAACTTTTCGATCAGCGTAAAGACGGGGGATGAGTTTGAAGAACTGGCGGATGCCTTCCAGTTTATGACGGTGGAGCTTTCGGAATATATTAAGAATCTGACCGTGGTTACCGCAGAGAGAGAGCGGATCGGTGCGGAACTGGATGTGGCGACTCAGATTCAGTCCTCCATGCTCCCCTGCATTTTCCCGGCGTTTCCGGACCGGAGAGAGTTTGACATTTATGCCACCATGAACCCGGCTAAGGAAGTGGGGGGAGATTTTTACGATTTCTTTATGGTGGATGAGAGGCACCTCGCCATCGTTATGGCGGATGTGTCGGGAAAGGGTGTGCCGGCTGCCCTGTTTATGGTAATCGGCAAGACGCTGATCAAAGACCACACCCAGCCGGGACGGGATTTAGGCGAGGTGTTTACAGAGGTGAACGACCTTTTGTGTGAGGCGAACAGCGAGGGGCTGTTTATTACTGCGTTTGAGGGTGTGCTGGATTTGGTAACAGGAGAATTCCAATTCGTCAATGCAGGACACGAAATTCCGTTTATCTGTAAAAGCGGCGGTTTCTATGAGCCTTATAAGATACGCGCCGGATTTGTGCTTGCCGGTATGGAAGGAATTCGATATAAAGCGGGAACCATGCAGTTAGAGCCGGGGGATAAGATATTCCAGTATACCGATGGAATTACCGAGGCGATGAACAGCAGAAATGAACTCTATGGAATGAAACGGCTAGAAGAGACTTTGCGGAAGAATGTCCATAAGGCGCCGATGGAGCTGCTTCCGGAGGTAAAAGCAGATATTGATTCATTTGTGGGGAGTGCAGTGCAGTTTGACGATATTACGATGCTGTGCCTGGAGTACAGGGCACGGATGGAGGGCATATCTTGAAAGAATTGACGATCAGTGCAACGATTGAGAATATTGAACGGGTAACCGATTTTGTAAATGAACAGTTAGAGAGCCTCGGATGTTCCATGAAGGCCCAGATGCAGATTGATATTGCCATTGACGAACTGTTCGGCAATATCGCCCACTATGCGTACCACCCTGAAAACGGATTTGCCACCGTCAGAGTGGAGGTGATGGACAATCCGATGGCGGTAGTAATCACTTTTATGGATAACGGCGTTCCCTACGACCCGTTAGCCAATGAAGACCCGGATATCACGCTGTCTGCAGACGAGCGGGGAATCGGCGGTCTGGGAATCTATATCGTGAAGAAGAGTATGGATGAAATTACATATGAGTATAAAGATGGAAAGAATATACTGAAAATCAGGAAGAACTTTTAAGAAAACTGACGAAAAATACATGGAAAGTACGGAGGAAAAGAATATGGAAATAACGGAAAACATCGAAAACGAAGCTGAAGCCGCCAGAAGCCCGGGGGAAGTGAAAAAAGAGATCCGCAAACTGCGGCATAAGGCAGAGCGCCCCCTCTACTGGATCTTGTTTGTGATGAATATTCTGATTTTGCTGTGTGCGTTTGTCTTTACCATGGCAATGCAGAGTTCAGATCTTTCCGGGTTTATTGACGATCCGGATATCATCGAACTCCTTCAGACCATCAATGGCGGAATTGTCTTTTTCTATCTGGCTTATGTTATCATTGCTTTTCTCTGTGCGTTTTACCAGCTCTATGCCAGTGAATTATCTTATGCGATTAAGGTCACTCCGAGAAATTTCCCGGAAATTTATGAGAAGAGTGTGGAATTTTCTAAGAATCTGGGGATGAAGAAAGTTCCTGAGGTTTATATCCGCCAGCAAAACGGCATTCTGAACGCATTCTCTGCCTGGGTGATTGGGAAACGGTACGTACAGCTCAATTCGGAAATTGTCGATATTGCCTATATGGAGAATAAGGACTTTGATACGCTTTACTTTGTTATGGCTCATGAGTTTGGACATCACTATTTTAACCATGTTACCCTGGCCCATTCCTTCAGCATCCTGCTCCCACGCATTATACCGATTCTGGGGCCGCTTTACTCCCGCAGTCAGGAGTACACCGCTGACCGGGTCGCCCAGGTATTGACAGAATCCACGGGCATTAAGTGTATGGCTATGCTGTCCGCGGGACGCCACCTCTATCCATATGTGGATGCAGAAGATTATCTGGAGAACATTTACCGCCATCCCAATGTTCTGGAACGGCTGGGCCGGTGGATTGTCAACCTTACCGTAGATCATCCCATTGCTCCTTTCCGCGTTGCTGCAATCGTGGATCCAGAGCAAAAAAGCGGACGTCTTATATAAAAAATTATAGAAGGGTGGAATAAATTATGCTAAATCCAAATGAATATCTTGACATGCTCCCGATGCTTGCGGAGTTTGCGAAAACCAGACCAGACGCATGGAAGAAATTTGTGGAAGAAAGAGATAAGCTTAGTACTGCAGGACAATACAGGGGACTTCGGAAAGATATGTATGAGATCAAGGGCAGTAATGTTGAAAGTATGCTGTCAAATGTAGTGGCGAAAGAATTAGATATACGAAACCCGAACCGGCCGAATAAAATTGCTCAGATTTCTAACACGCTTTTTGTTACAGCGGACTTATCTATCAATAGTACATATGGGGCCGAGGAGGCAATGAACCTGCGGACTTATAAGAATATGGTTAAGAGTATCAGTGGTGAAAAGAAAGAACTGGCGGAATTCCTCATCGCCTGTTATGAAGAAGTGCTGACCATGTCATTTGCGTATGCGGAAGACGTCGACATTAGCCAAAAAATGAATGGTTTTGATCCTTTAGGTGAGATGACGAGCAATCTGGGTGAGTTTCAGAGCGCAGAAATGTGTTTGGCCCAAATGTTTATTCCGCTTATACAGGGCGAGGACATCCAGATTCATCAGATTCATTTGGAGCGGGAGAAAAGCAAAGGGCAAGACAGTAATGAATATGAAAGCAGGGAAATGTACAGAAACAGAATCCGGGAGGAGCGAGGAAAGATTATTTATGCGGCCGACCACTCCAACATCCCAGCTGATGCAATGGCAGTTGATCTCTTTAATTATAATTTAGTTTTCGAAAAGGTATCATCACGCCCGGAGTTTCAAAAATTCCGCGGTATTACAGCGGATCAATTGTGCGACTTTGATTATCGCCACAGATTAGCTCAATCAGGAGAGTACAGGCTGCCAGACCGCATGGATTTTCAGATTAAAACGAATGAAATTATCGATCCTGCCGCGTTTGTGGAGTTTATGGAAAAGAAAACCGAGCCAGAAAGAAAAGCACTGGTTGAGTTTTATAATACAAATAGTGCAAAAGCGAAAAAAGGAGATGATATATAATATATATTTAAATCTTACTCCAGTCTGCCTGAAGAGGTTCAGACAGGCTGTAAAGCTCTGGTTGGATACATGGAATACGGCTCAACCTGGTATAACGATAATATTGGCTGTATGATTCAGAAAGAGACGCATCAGCTTTTAGAGGAAGCCGGCCTTGACTGGACAGATATGATTTTTATCGGAGATAAAAGCCTCCGTGAGATCGTGGGCAGTCAATACGACGATATGCCGAAGGAACTGGCGGAGAAAGAAAAGCAGGCCAGAGTAACGGCGGCAGTGATTAAGGCGGAGGAGCCGGTATCCTTTGGAGTTATGGAAAAGGCTCCTGACGGAAAAATCAGACTTGCCCGCGTGATTCCTGTGTATGGGGATGTCCTTCCCTTTCAGAAGACGGAAGCGGAAAAAACGGCGTACAGGAAAAAACAGGAGGCATTGAATGCATCCCCGGTATTTGCCGAACAGGAGGCGGCTATCCGGTGGAAAATGAAGGAATACAAACCGGCTTACAGTAACGCATACACAGAGAATCACGTCAAGCCGAGCGGCAGCGATACCCTGAAATATATGACGGGCGGACTGGACCCGGAATCATTTACCAGTATATGGCATGGGTATGTCCCGTTGGCATTTAACGAGTTGAACAAGCCGGGTAGAGTAAACAGCCTTACCAATGAGATAGACCGGAAGGCAGCGATGAAGTGGAAGGCCCTATACGATGAGCAGACTGATCCAAAGAAAAAGGATACGGTCAAGGCAATGTATGAGCTTCAGCGGTGTGGTGTAAGAAGAACGGAGCCAACCAGAAGCCACGGAAGCTTCTTCGAATCGATTCTCTATCTGAACATAAAGGCGAAGCATCCGGAGTACCACATGAGCGATATCATGTGCACAGACCGATGTGAAAACCAGGAACTTGCGGACCAAATCAGGCTTGAAAAGGAAGCAATGGGCCCTCAGATCATGGCAAAAATGGGAACGACAGAAGGACTTGCCGATGTCATGAAAGTCTGTATGAGGACAGTGTCGGGGCTTGATCTGGGGCGCGAAGCTGATTATGCGGCGAAGATTCCGGAAACACTGACGGTGGAAGAACGGAAGGAACTTTGTAAGCGGCCGGAATACGAGGGGGCCAGGGCCGGATTCTTCGCCACTCTGGGAGGGGCCATACAGGGACTTACACAGGGGCTGGAATCGGCTGGAGGTTTCACGAAAAAGGTACCTCCCGTAAAGGTGACAAATGAAAACAGAGCTGTTTTCAATAAGTATCCTGAAGCACTGAAGCTGAGGGAAAAAATCGGGGAGCTGTCGGTGCAGGAGCTGGCAGAGTTTAACCACGCCGTAGAAGCCGTCATTAAGGTGTCGGATCTAAACCGCAATAAAGCACAATTTATGGGAGATGGAAAACGGGATCAGATCTCCGATGCAGAGCTGGCTGCCTGCGCCGAGGCGACGATCTTAAATGAACAGCTGGAGGAGAGAGGAAGGATTGGGGGAAAGAAAATTGCTACCGGACGTGCCGGAACGCTTCTTCCGCTGGTGGCGGATATTCCTTCGCAGGAACGGCCGCGCATGATGAGAGGACATCTTCCTGAAACACTGAAGGAGGCGTATTTTAATGACGAAGGAATAAAAAAGAAACTGACGGATGATGCGATGGGAGCGATGCCAAACATATCGAAGGAAGAAGAATCCGTTTTGCGCTACTTGTCGACGCCGGAGTCGGAGCGGAAGTTCAAACCAGAGGCGGTTCCGGCTCATCCTCTTTATGATATAACGAAATTCAGCAAAACAGCAACACTGCCGGAAGATGTAGTTATCAGAATGCAGGAAGAAAACGCCAAACGGGCGATCGTAACCAATACGGTTTTAACTTTTCTGGAAGAGCATAAAATAGATAATCCGGGCGATACGAGAGACTTTAGCGGAATGATAGATACAAAAGGGCTTGATAACGCACAAATTGAAGAAAAGACAAAACTGGCGCTGGAGGACTATTACAGCGGTGACCCACAGCGGAGAAAAAAGGTTCTGGATGAATTCTATAACCGTGCGGAATCATTTGATCTGCGCAGCCTGGATTTATCGCTGCTTACTACAAATCCGCCCAGGGATCCGGCGAAGAGAGCGAAAAGTGCAGAAGATTTAGTCCGTCTATATGAAGTCGTGGTTTATGATCAGACAAGAGAGACGAAACTGAAGGAAAATCCCGAATATAGAGCTGACAGATATTCAGATCCGGAAAAACATGCCCAATATGTCCATTTGGAAAAAGGGTTGAAAATGGTTGCTCCATACTTCTATCAGGTGGTGTTTGCCAACAGCGGTTACGATCAGGCCTTGAAAGTTCATGATGTAAAGATGATGCGGGCATCTGTGCTGCCGGAATGTACAGCCAGTATGATTGTGGAGACCAAGCGTTTTTACGACCGTGCTGCCCACATGGAAGGGAAAAAAACGGATGGAGTCCTTCCATTTGTGGCGGTAAGCGAGATGGAAAACCTGCTGGACGTCAGGAAGAATCCGGAAAGAAATGCTGCGGGACTGAGCGCTCAGCTGCGGACCCTGTACATTTCCGAATTCCAAACCGATAAAAAAGAGTGGGAGAAGGGCGGGATTACACAGCTTTCACAAATTTTCTTTATAGATGGCAAGACTGCGGAAGAATACTGCGGAAACCGTTTTTCTAATCTGCCGGAACAGGAAAGAGAGAAAAGGATCGAAGCAGAAATTATGACGGCAATCGCGTCAGGAGAACATCACGTTGATATTGCCACCATGTCTCCTACGAAGGAGGGAACTTTAGATATACAGATGTATTCTATCAAGGCGGATCTCCACGCACTTGACAAAAAACAGAGAGAGAAAGAGGGAATGTTTGCGAGCCTGATCTCCAAGAAAGCGGACAAAACCTGGAATAACGATAAAGACAGGGCGTCCAGGCTTGAAAAAGAACAGCAAAATCTGTCAGAGAGAATGGTCTCTACGATTCAGAGAAAGATTCAGGAAAAGGATGAACTGGCCAGGCAGTCCGCAGGGGCAGAAGTAAAGCAGGCGCCCCAGGCACCAGCAGCAGGGGAAGAAGTGAAACAGGCGCCCCAGGCACCAGCAGCAGGGGCAGAAGTGAAACAGGTGCCTCAGCAATCATCTGGCGGGAAAACGGCGGTAAAAATTGCAAGCACGCTGGAAGAGATGTGCAGCATCCAGAAGAACGCGGATCAGGCTCAGGCGCTCCAGAAGGCAGAGAAAGCACCGGCGGCGCCAGAAGCTGCAGCCAAGGCAAGCATACCCGGACGAACAGAGCTGAAACTGGATCTTACAGCACCAGTCGCGAAAACTGGCGAAGTCACCGCCAGTCCAGAGAAAAGCAATAAAAAAACCATCTAAAGGAGGCGGTAGCTCTGCGGCAATGCCTTGTCGCAGATTGGCGTGCAGCAGACATCACGGTGGGATGCGCTGACATCGCTTGCAAAGCTGACCAGGGATTACTCCGCTCACGAATATGGCACTATGATGGCGGTAATCGAAAAGCGCAAAGCGATCAATTCCTCCAGCAGCCCCGAGGAGGTAACGCTTCTTCGGTGGGCGGCGGAGGCGGTTATTCCGGCGGAGGCCATGGGGCGGAAGCCGATAGAATTGGCTGTTGGCTGCGGTTACGGCTTTAAGCCTGAACCGCAGCCCAATAATAGAGAAGAAAAAGGGAGATATAGTATTATGAAGAGACAAGAATTTAACTGCAAAAAACTGATGGTACTGGGTGCTGCACTCTGCCTTGGACTGACGGCCTGCGGCGCGAAGACGGCAGCGGAATCACAGGGCTCAGGAGTGTCACAGGAGGCAACGGAACCGCAGACAGTACAGGAGTCGCAGACAGTGCAGGAAACAGAGACTGCAGAGGAACCGCAGGAGGCGGCCGGGATGCAGATTACGATGGAGCAGGTGATCGAAGCCAACAGTACGGAGAAACTGCTCGGCCATTATCACAGTGCTTATGAGGTTTCTCCAACTATGAGGCGGTATGTGGAAACTGAGTTCCGCTATTATAATGAAGACGGAGTTAAGGAAGAGATTCAGATGCCGGATACGGTTTACGGCTTATATGACGGCCAGTACTGGGGACAGCTTACGCCGGGCGGCGTATGGAATTCTGACAGTGAATATTATGCTTATTTTGGGCTTGACCATGAGGCCACCGCATTGGAGGAGATAGAAAAAATCGAGGATAACGGCGATACGCTTATGCTTTACACGGTGCTGCAGCCAGACAGTCTTTCTGCGAAGAAGGATACGCTTGGGATTGATTACCGGGACGGGGACTGGATTGAATGTTCCTATAAGTTGGATTCGGAGACGCTGGCGATTCTGGAAACAGAAAATGTGCAGTGTCATGCGGATGGGACAAAGGAAGAGCCTTCCACGGTAACCGTTACATACGATGCCCCGCGGCCGGAAGGCGCTCTGGCACTGCTGGAACGGCTGTCGGATAAGCAGAACCTGCGGACTATTACAATGATTTTGAATCCTGGCACAGAAAAAGAGAGCAGCGATAGTGTTTACGTACAGAAGGGAGAAGGTGTAATGCTTATAAACCCGGAAGGGAAGACGCTTGAAGTCTTTAAAGATTCTGCATGTACAGAACCGTATACCGGAGGGGCTGACACTAATAAAGATCTTACTATTTATGGCCGGTTTGAGTAAGAGGATAATCTCCGGGCCACTGAATTTTTTATGAACAAAAAAATGTGAAAACGAATAAAAAACTTGACATACTTTTTAAATAATGGTATCCTGACAAGGTATGTGCCGCTCAACGAGGTCTTAAGCGTCCGGCTGGCCGGACCACCGAAATTGGCGAGTAAAGAAAACAGGAGGTGCCATATGTACGCAATTATCGCAACAGGTGGCAAGCAGTACAAAGTATCAGAAGGTGACACAATCAAAGTTGAAAAGCTTGGTGTCGAAGCAGGAGAAACAGTAACATTTGATCAGGTTCTGGTTGTGAACAACGGCGAACTGGCAGTTGGCTGCCCGACCGTAGCAGGCGCTACCGTAACAGGTACCGTTGTAAAGGAAGGCAAAGCAAAGAAAGTCATCGTTTACAAGTATAAGAGAAAATCCGGCTATCACAAGAAGAATGGTCACAGACAGGCTTATACACAGATCAAGATCGATAAGATCAACGCTTAATAAGGGGGACTGACAGATGTTAAATATGAATCTTCAATTTTTTGCACATAAAAAAGGTGTTGGATCCACAAAGAACGGCAGAGACTCTGAGTCCAAGAGATTAGGGGCCAAGAGAGCAGACGGCCAGTTCGTTTTAGCCGGCAACATTCTTTACAGACAGCGCGGAACTCATATTCACCCGGGTATTAATGTAGGCCGCGGCGGAGATGATACCCTGTTCGCTACAGTGGACGGCGTTGTCAGATTTGAAAGAAAAGGCAGAGACAAAAAACAGGTTTCTGTTTATCCGAGAACAATCAGCGAATAATTAACTGGAATCCCCGTGCCTGTCATGGGGATTCTTTAAAAGGAAAAACATTTTGCAATATTCTCAAAGTTGTTATATACTGGTTTATGGAGTATTACAGAAATAACAGATAAAAGGATGGTTGAGCGATGACTATTTTAGAAAATTGGAGAACCCTGGCATATGGCGATGGGCTGGATGATAAAGCAAGGGAAGAGTTATGGTCTAATTACTTCGTAGTGGAGAAAGGAATCTATGAGCAGATTCTCTCCGCGCCGGAGGCTGTAGTGGAAGGAACGGTTAAGGAGCTGGCTGAGAAGTACGGCACCGATATTCAGACCATGACAGGCTTTTTGGACGGTATCAATGAGAGCTTAAAGGGATATGAGAATCCGATTGACACCATGGATGAGAATACCTCCGTGAAGATCGAGATCGATCCGGAAAAGTTATATTACAACATGGTAGAAGCGAAAGCGGAGTGGCTTTACGGTCTTCCCCAGTGGGATTCGATTCTTACGGAAGAGAAGAAGAAAGAGCTGTATAAGAAACAGAAAGCTTCTGGAACCATTGTAAAAGGTCCGAAGATCGGAAGAAATGATCCATGTCCGTGCGGCAGCGGCAAGAAGTATAAAAAGTGCTGCGGAAAGAACGCATAGTAACGCAAACTGATACCCTGCATGTTATGTGCGGGGTATTTGATTGTCAGAAGGAGGAGAGGACGATGGAGGCCTATACCGGTTTTGCAGAGGTGTATGATACCTTTATGGATAATATTCCGTACGGAGAATGGTGCCGGTATCTGACCGGACTTTTAAAGAAATACGGCGTCGGGGACGGTCTGATTCTGGACCTGGGCTGCGGAACGGGAAGTGTGACGGAGCTTTTGTCAGAGGCAGGATACGACATGATCGGTGTCGATAATTCCGAGGATATGCTTCAGATCGCTATGGACAAGCGCGCCGCTTCCGGTCACGATATCCTGTATCTGCTTCAGGATATGCGTGATTTTGAGCTGTACGGAACGGTAGCAGCCGTTGTCAGCATCTGCGACTGTATGAATTACATTCTGGAATACGATGATCTGGTGGAGGTATTTTCCCTTGTCAACAACTATTTAGATCCGGAGGGTATTTTTATTTTTGATTTAAACACAATCTATAAATATGAAACCCTGTTGGGAGAATCCACCATTGCAGAAGACCGGGAAGAGAGCAGCTTCATCTGGGAGAACTATTACGACCGGGACACCATGATCAATGAGTATGATCTGGCCCTCTTTATCCGGACGGAAGAAGACCTTTACCGGAAATATGTGGAAACTCATTATCAGAAAGCTTATTCTCTGAACACGGTAAAAAAGGCGCTTAAAGAAGCAGGAATGGAGTTTGTGGCGGCATATGATGCATTTACTGAAGAGCCCGTCAAGGAGGACAGTGAGCGTATCTACATCATTGCCAGGGAATGCGGAAAGAAAGAGGAATGACGATGACAGATTATATTGTAAGAGCCACAGCCGGAGACCATCAGATCCGGGCATTTGCGGCGACAACACGAGAACTGGTGGAACATGCCAGAAGCGCGCATAACACGAGCCCGGTGGCTACAGCGGCCCTGGGACGCCTTTTGACGGCAGGAGCCATGATGGGTGTGATGATGAAAGGGGAGCAGGATTTACTGACCTTAAAGGTGCAGGGGAGCGGTCCTATCGAAGGCCTGACGGTAACTGCGGACTCAAAGGGGAACGTAAAGGGGTATGCTTATAATCCGGGAGTCATGCTGCCGCCGAATGACAAAGGCAAGCTGGATGTAGGCGGCGCCGTGGGAGAGGGCGTTTTGAGCGTGATAAAAGATATCGGCTTAAAGGAACCTTACGTGGGTCAGACAATTCTGGTCGGTGGGGAGATCGCGGAAGATTTGACCTATTATTACGCCACGTCGGAGCAGACCCCTTCTTCCGTTGCACTGGGAGTTCTGATGAATAAGGACAATACGGTGAAACAGGCGGGGGGCTTTATCATTCAGCTTCTGCCGGGCGCATCGGACGAGATGATCGACCAGCTGGAAAAGAAGCTGGGAGAGATTACTTCCATTACATCACTTTTGGATGAGGGAAAGACTCCCGAGATGATTCTGAACTATATTTTAGGAGAATTCGGCCTCGAAATTATGGATAAGGTACCGGCGGAATTCACCTGTAACTGTACAAAGGATCGTGTGGAAAAGGCGTTAATCAGCATTGGGAAGAAAGAACTAAATGAAATGATTGACGAGGGTAAGAGCATAGAGGTAAACTGTCATTTCTGCAATAAGCATTACAATTTCTCAGTGGAGGAATTGACTGATATCCGTGACCGCGCGGTGAGATAGGAACTGAACCGGCAGAATACAGGCTGCGTGTTCCCGTGATATCAAAAAGAGCCATCCGAAATCGGGTGGCTCTGTCTGTAATCATGTAAAACAATCGTACTTCTTCCTTATATGTTGTTTGTTGCTGTCCACGCCTGATAAATTCATAGGGGGCTACCACATCGTGAAAAAGGTACATCGATAAGTCAATGATTATAATTTGGTAACGTTTACTGCCTGAGGTCCCTTGGCTCCGTCGACTACGTCGAATTCAACGCTGGCGCCTTCGTCTAAAGACTTGAAGCCATCCATGTTCAGACCTGAGTAGTGTACGAATACGTCGTTGCCCTGCTCGTCGGAAATAAATCCGTAACCTTTTTGGTTGTTAAACCACTTAACTGTACCTTTCATTATGATACCTCCAAAATGAATAAAAAATTATAGTATATTGAGCTGCAGCACCTCTGCAACTTCCCTAAGAATAGCATAGTTTCGGAAATGTGTCAAGAATGAAAATTATAGTGGAATCCGGGTGGGAAAGTGTGGTAAAATGGGAACGATTTGAAGCGTATTCTGCGCTTATAAGAACAGATGGAGGCGGCTATGAAGTTACATAATCTTTGGGGACATTTTCATACGATAACGGCGCACAAATTCAGAGTCATGAAGAACTGTTTCCGGGTAGGACTCTATAAACAGGGCCTCCTTCATGATTTATCCAAATACAGTCCGGAAGAGTTTATTCCGGGGGTGATTTACTATCAGGGGACAAGGAGCCCCAACGCTGCCGAAAGGGAAGAGAAGGGCTTTTCGAAGGCATGGCTGCATCACAAGGGGCGGAACAAACATCATTACGAATACTGGATCGACTTTACGACAGATATGTCGGAGGGGTTAAGAGGCCATAAGATGCCGCTGAAGTACGTGATCGAGATGATGATGGACCGGATCGCTGCATCGAAAACGTACAAGGGGAAGGACTATACGGATGCATCTCCCTGGGAGTACTACATCCATGCGAAGAAGTACATGGTCATAGCGCCGGAGACGGCAAAACTGCTGGAAGAGCTCCTTCTGATGCTGAAGGAAAACGGAGAAGAGAGGACCTTTGCACATATGAAGGCCCTGCTGAAAAAAGGTGATTATTAATGGGGGAAATTTTATGAAGTGCAACATCAGCCGCACGAAGCGGTCTTACGAGTTTCATATGGCAGAAAGCCACTGGCACACACATTATGAGTTTTACTATCTCTATTCGGGTCACTGCAAGATTTTTATCAACCATACGCTGTATTACGTGGAGCCGGGAGATATTATCTTTTTAAAACCTGGGGAGATACACCGGACCACATACCATTCGAGTCCGGTAAATGAACGGGTGACTATCAGTTTTGACGGGGAGTATCTGGACAGTATGAAGGAACTGTGCGGGGAAGAAAATGTGGAATATATTTTCCGAAACTCGAAGGTTACCGTGCCGAACGGGAACCGGAGCAGGGTGGAAGAACTGATCAGACGGATTGAGTACGAGGAGACGGGACAGGATGGATTTTCCCCTCTAATGAAGAAAGGGTGCTTTTATGAGCTTCTCGTCTCTCTGTCGCGATGCCAGGAGGCGGAAACGGATCACGGCAGGCTGGAAATCGGAGAAGAGACTATTGAAGCAGCCGCTAAATATATCTACGATCATTACCAGAATCCGATTACGCTGGAGGAGGTGGCGGAATTAAGCCATATGAGTCCCGCCTATTTCTCCCGGAAGTTTAAGGCGGTCACCGGTTTTGGATATAAAGAGTATTTGACGAACATCAGAATCCGGGAGGCGTCGAGGCTTCTTCTTCATTCCGCCTGTTCCGTCACAGAGATCGCGGACCGGTGCGGATTCGGGGACGGAAACTATTTTGGAGACGCGTTCAGAAAGGCGAAAGGCGTCTCCCCGCGTGCATTCAGAAAGATGCAGGGCATATGATACGGTACCATTATTTTCCGCAGAGGTAATCCAGTAAATGGCGGACGTAACCTCCGGACTGCTCCAGCTCTGCAAACTGCCTGTCATCATAAGGAAAGTACGTGAGCCGGTCCTTATATTCCTTTTGGAGAACCGGTTCAAAAACGGGGGTAAACTGCGGCAGGTAGCAGCCGGACCGGCGTGTATAGCAGGTCTTGGCCGTTGCCTTGATGCGGGCCTCCCTGTCCACATATTCGGCGACGCTCTTATGGATTGCCCGGTCCTCATAGATCAGGTAGTAATAATTTTTATAGTCGGGATAAAAATACTTAAGCTCCCCCTCATATAAATCCACGGAGGCGGTGAGCTGCCCGCCCTTCGCTTCAATATCGGCTACAGAAGAGGTACGGGAAAAGGAAACAGGCACCGTATAATCACTCTGATAGACCAGCTTTAAGGCGTGATATTCCCGGCCGAAGAGATCACTTCGTGTCAGAAGCTCCTGGCTCTCCAGCTTGAAATCATGCTCCAGATAGTCCGGATAATTGAGAATCGGCAGGATCCCCGGCATTCCCCGAAGATCGTCGGCGTTATGTAAGAGGAGCAGATCCAACAGGGCCTGATCCTGCGAAGATAAATAATCCTGATACACTTCGATCAGCTGGCCGCCGGAGTAAATGTCTTCCCGCCCGACACCGAGAAACTGTTCGATGGCTTTCTGCTTCATGCTCTCTAAGCCCAGCAGGTTCCGGTAAGGGCGTATTTTTTTGTAGATATCCAGACTTGTCACTCCGGAAAAATCGTAAGGCAGGCCGTATGCGCGGCAGCGTTTTAAAAGATATGGAATGTCGAAGCCGTCCCCGTTAAAATGTAGGACCATGGAAAAGCGCTTCAGAAATTCAAAGAAAGTGACGAGCACTTCTTTTTCCGCGGACACGGTATCTGCAAACCACTGAACCAGATTCCAGCGGCCGCCTTCATAATAGACGCACCCGATTAAATATAAATTGGTATATTCTCCGGAAAACCCGGTCGTCTCTATGTCAAAAAATAAAAGATCTTCCCGCCTTCCAAGACGATCTAAAGGGTAGGTCTCCGGGAAAAGCATGGTTTCGTGTATTGTTATCATTGCAGTGTCTCCTGATTGATGCTGTGCTGACGTTTTGTATGAGGAAAACGGTGAATCTGTTTTCATGGGGCTATTATATCATAAACCGGTCATTCAGGAAAGACGGTAACCGGTGTTTCTGCGCGGAAAACAGGTGACGGTTCTGCCTTTGCATCTGGCCGAAGCTGTCCCGGAAACAGAATATTTGTTCGATTAACTGCTTGCATATGGATACACGGTATGTTATGATTAAAGACAAAGCTAGAAGAGAAAAAGGAGACAGAGAACGTGATTTCTTATGTAAAGGGACCTCTGGTCGATATCTTTGAGGACACTGTGGTCATTGAAGCAGGATACATCGGACTGGAAATTCATGTGCCGCTGTCCGTACTGGACCGTCTGCCTGGAATTGGCATGGAGACGGTCCTGTATACGTATTTTCAGGTAAGGGAAGACGGGATGTGCCTTTATGGTTTCTTAAACCGGCAGGATTTGCAGATGTTCAGACAGCTGATCAGCGTCAGTGGGATAGGTCCCAAGGGAGCTTTGGGCGTCCTGTCGGCCATGACGCCGGACGAATTAAGGCTGGCCATTATAACCGGAGATGCGAAGGCGATTTCCAGAGCCCCGGGGATCGGAGTGAAGACGGCCCAGCGGGTGATCCTGGATTTGAAGGACAAGATTGATATGGCGGATGTTCTGCCTGCACAGTTTGCGGCGGAGGAAGAACCCGGAATATCAGCCGGAGGCGTGGCCAAAGAGGCGGTGGAAGCGCTGGTTGCGCTGGGGTACTCCACGGCTGAGGCGAACCGCGCGGTAGGCAAGGTGGAAGTGACCGGGGACATGACCTCGGAGGATGTCTTAAAGGCGTCGCTGAAGCATCTGGCATTCCTATAAAAACAGCAGGTAGATGAGAAGATGGAACGAAGAATCATAACAACGGAAGTAACGGAAGAAGATAAGCGGACAGAGCCAAACCTCCGCCCGCAGAGCCTGAATGAATATATTGGCCAGGAAAAGCTGAAGGCAAATTTAAAGGTCTATATCGATGCGGCAAAGGCCAGGGGAGAGTCCCTTGACCATGTGCTGTTTTACGGCCCTCCCGGCCTTGGAAAGACTACCTTATCCGGGATCATTGCCAATGAGATGGGCGTGAACATGAAGGTGACCAGCGGCCCTGCGATTGAGAAGCCGGGGGAGATGGCCGCCATTCTGAATAACCTTCAGGAAGGCGATGTCCTGTTTGTAGATGAGATCCACCGGCTGAACCGCCAGGTGGAGGAGGTTCTCTATCCGGCCATGGAAGACTATGCAATCGATATTATGCTGGGAAAAGATTCAGCGGCACGCTCGATCCGGCTGGATTTACCCAGATTTACCCTGGTAGGCGCGACCACCAGGGCGGGACTTTTAACTGCCCCGCTGAGAGACCGGTTCGGCGTTGTACAGAAGATGGAGTTCTATACGCCGAAGGAACTGGAGATCATCGTCTGCCATTCGGCGAAGGTTTTAGAAGTAGAGATCGAGCCGGAGGGGGCTGCAGAGATTGCCAAGCGCTCCAGAGGAACGCCGAGACTGGCGAACCGCCTGTTAAAGCGGGTCCGTGATTTTGCCCAGGTGAAGTATCATGGAGTGATTACAAAAGAGGTGGCCGATTTCGCACTGGATATTCTGGATGTGGATAAGTTCGGGCTGGATAACAACGACAGAGCCATTTTAACCACAATGATTGAGAAGTTCTCGGGAGGTCCGGTAGGTCTTGAGACGCTGGCGGCCTCTCTCGGTGAGGATGCCGGGACGCTGGAAGATGTGTACGAGCCCTATCTGCTGATGAACGGATTTATCAACCGAACGCCCCGCGGCCGCGTGGCTACGGAACGGGCATACCACCATCTGGGACTCACTCTGGAATAGAGCGAAACCAGTGAAAAAATATAAAAACTCAGGGCAGGAACACTTTGACATCCGTGTAAAATATGGTATATTATGATAAGAGCGCGTTACAGCAAAAGATAACAGGAGAGCATGACATGGATACCAAGCACTATACCGAGGTTTTAATAGATGGAAGAATATATACTCTGGGAGGCACCGAGGATGAGGGCTACATGCAGCGTGTGGCCAGCTATATCAATGAGATGATCACGACATTGAAGAGGCAGGAAGGGTTTACGAAGCAGAGTGCAGAGTACCAGACCGCCATGATAGAACTGAATATGGCGGACGATTACTTTAAAGCAAGGGAACAGATTGCGCGTCTGGAACAGCTGAAGCATGAGATGGAAAAGGAAGTCTACAGTTTAAAGCATGAACTGGTGACGACCCAGATGAAGCTGGAGGCGGCGAATAAGGAGCTGGCGGCAGGAAGAACTGCCAGGCCGTCGGGGGCTTCAGGGAATGCTTCTGAGAGTAAGAAAGGCGCAGACCGGACAGGCAGTGAGAATAAGGAATAATATCGGGGGGATGTCTCATGAGTAAGGGAGACATCCCCTGTTGCATCAGAAGGACGCTTAAAAAAGGAAAACTATCATTCCGATGACAGGGAGGATTACGTGAAACAGAAAAGAGTAGAAATTCTCGCTCCGGCGGGCTCATTTGAAAGTATGAAGGCGGCAGTGGCGGCAGGAGCGGATGCGGTCTATATCGGCGGCAGCAGGTTTGGAGCACGCGCTTACGCGGAAAATCCGGAGGAAGACCGTCTGTTAGAGGCCATCGATTACGCCCATCTTCATGGCTGCAGACTGTATATGACGGTAAATACGCTGATGAAGGAATCGGAGATGGCAGAGCTGTGTGCATTTCTGGAGCCTTATTATATGCGGGGCGTAGATGCGGTTATCGTTCAGGATATGGGAGCGTTTGCACTGATCAGGGAGCGGTTTCCGGATCTTCCGGTCCATGCCAGCACACAGATGACCATAACAGGCTCGTATGGCGCGCGTATATTGAAGGAATTGGGAGCAGAGCGGGTGGTGACCGCCAGGGAATTATCTCTGGAGGAGATCGAAAGAATTCACCGGGAGGTGGATGTGGAGATCGAAAGCTTTGTCCATGGAGCGCTGTGTTACTGTTACTCGGGCCAGTGTCTGTTCAGCAGTCTGATCGGCGGCCGAAGCGGCAACCGGGGAAGATGTGCTCAGACCTGCCGCCTGCCTTATGACGTGAAGCGGGATGGCAGGACGCTGAACGGGAAGGACAGCCGGTATGTGCTCAGTTTAAAAGATTTGTGCACGCTGGATCTCATTCCCGATATGATAGAAGCGGGAATCTATTCCATGAAGATCGAAGGCCGCATGAAGAGCCCGCGCTACACAGCCGGAGTGGTGGAAATCTACCGGCGCTATACCGACCTCTATCTGGAACGCGGCAGGGCTGGATACCGGGTAGAGGAGAAGGACAGGAAACGTCTGCTGGAACTGTTTGACCGAGGAGGCCAGACCGACGGATATTACCGCCGCCATAATGGAAAAGACATGGTGGTATGGAAGGAAAAACCGTCTTTCCGGGAAGGCAATCAGGAGCTGTTTGACTATCTGGATAAAAATTACGTGGAAAAACAGCTGCAGGAACCAGTCATGGGCAGTGTCGTACTCGAGACCGGAAAGCCTGCGGTACTGGAACTGTCCTGTGGAGAATGCAGTGTGTCTCTGGCCGGTGATACCGTTCTGGAGGCGCTGAAACAGCCCATGGATGAAACGAGGATCAGAAAGCAGCTGCAAAAGACCGGGAATACTCCGTTTTATTTTGAAGAACTTACTGTAACGCTTACAGGAGAAGTCTTTCTTCCGGTGCAGTCTTTGAACGAACTGAGAAGAAGGGGGCTGGAAGCGCTGGAGGAGGCGGTGCTTAAGCAGTACCGCAGAGAAGTATTGCAGAACCAGCGGGAGGTTTTGCAGTGCAGACGGGAAGATCCGCAGGGGCAGCGGGAAATTCCGCAGGATTGCCGGGAAACTCCACATTCAGCGGTTTCGGGGAAACGGGAGAGCAGCAGCGGCCAGCCCCGGATTTTCGTCTCTCTTGAGAGACCGGATTGTCTCCCTGCTGTTCTCCATAATCCATACGTGGAGCGCATCTATGTGGATGCGGCTGAATTCGGGCCGGAACTGTGGAAGGAAACAGCCTCGTCCTGTCATGACGCGGGCAAAGAATGTCTGCTGACGATGCCGCACATCTTTCGCACTGAGGCGGAACGGTATTTTGAGCGCAGCAGGAAGGCTTTTTGCGAGGCCGGATTCGACGGAGTGCTGATCCGTTCCATGGAGGAAATCGGATATTTGAAGACTCATGGCCCGGAACTTCCTTGGGTTTTCGATTATGGGATGTATGGAATGAACGACAGGGCGGAATCCTTTCTTATGAAGATGGGGGCGGCAGAGCTGACCTGGCCGGTAGAATTAAATGAGAGAGAGCTCTCGAGGCTTTCCGTACCGGGTGAACTGATTGTATACGGCCGCCTGCCCATGATGGTAACGGCGCAGTGCATACACCAGGGGACGGAGTCATGCGATAAAAAGCCGGGCCTTCTTACGTTAAAAGACCGCATGGGCAAGGAATTTCCGGTAAAAAATCACTGTGCCTTCTGTTATAACACGATTTATAATGCAGCGCCGGTGTCGCTCCTGGGACTGGAAAAACAAATCAGGGCGCTGGCCCCGACGGCGATAAGGCTTCAGTTTACCGTCGAGACACGAAAGGAGACGGCTGAGGTGATCCGGTGCTTTGCAGACAGTCTGTTGCTGGGAAAGCAGACGGAGCAGCCCGTTGGAGAGTTTACAAGAGGACATTTTAAACGCGGTGTGGAGTAGGAGCCTATGGTGAATCTGATTGTCGATGTTTCCAGGTATTTGATGATACTGCTGATCGCGGTGTATACCTGGTTGAATTTCCGGTATTTTTCTTTCCGGGATGAAGGAAAACAAAAGAAGATATGCGGACGCCAGAACCGGTGCATGTTTCTGATTCATTTTCTGGCGTACGGGATTCTGTGGCTGAAAACGGAGGACGAGCGTCTCATCGCGTTTTACGCGGCGCAGGTGATCTTTTTTCTGTGCTACATCTACGTTTCCCGCCTGTTCTACCGCCATGTGTCGCGGCTTCTGGTGGGGAATATGTGTATGCTGCTCAGCGTGGGATTTATCATTCTGACACGGCTGTCCTTTGACCGTGCGTTAAAACAGTTTATTATCGTGCTGGCAGCGGCGGTTATAACCTGGATTATTCCGTTTATTATAGACCGGGTATGGCAGCTTTCGAAGATTCCATGGGTGTACGGTGTTCTGGGGCTGATTCTGCTTGGGGTTGTGCTTATAACCGGTATCAACAGCTTCGGGGCTCAGCTCTCCATTGGAATCGGCGGTTTTACATTCCAGCCGTCTGAATTCGTAAAGATCAGTTTTGTCTTTTTTGTGGCGACCATGTTTTACCGTTCCACAAAATTTGTGACGGTATGTATCACGACACTGGTGGCGGCTCTTCATGTCCTGATCCTGGTGGCTTCCAGAGATTTGGGGAGCGCGCTGATTTTCTTTGTGACCTATGTCCTGATGCTGTTTGTAGCTACTGGAAAATGGGCGTATCTTTTGGGCGGGGCAGGCGCAGGGGCCGCGGCTTCCGTGCTGGCGTATCAGTTGTTCGATCATGTCAGGGCGAGGGTGCTTGCCTGGAGAAATCCGTGGTCGGATATCGAAAACAAGGGATACCAGATTACGCAGTCGCTGTTCGCCATTGGAACGGGCGGCTGGTTTGGCATGGGACTCTGCCAGGGGATGCCGGGGAAAATACCGGTAGTGGAAAAGGATTTCGTGTTTTCTGCCGTATCGGAGGAATTGGGAGGAATCTTTGCCCTCTGTGTGCTGCTGATCTGTTTCGGCTGTTTTCTGCAGTTTATGATGATTGCAAGCCGTATGAAAGCAGTCTTTTACAAACTGATTGCCTTTGGCCTGGGAACGGTTTATATCGTCCAGGTGTTTCTGACCGTGGGAGGCGTGACGAAATTTATCCCCTCCACCGGAGTGACCCTTCCCCTGATGAGCTACGGCGGAAGCTCTGTGTTCAGCACATTTATTCTGTTCGGAGTCATGCAGGGGCTGTATATTTTAAAACGGAATGAAGAGGAAGAAGAAAAATATGAAAAAGGCTGACCCGAATCCCAAGGCAAACCGCCATATTCTGATGATCACCTATGGAATGGCGGCGCTTTTTGCAGGACTGGTCCTGTATTTTGCCTTTTTTCTTCAGATAAAAAGTGAAAGTGTAATCAATAATTCCTATAACGCCAGGCTGGACAGCTTTTCAGACCGGGTGGTCAGGGGCAGTATCTTAAGCAGCGACGGCCGGGTTCTGGCCCGCACAAATGTGGACGAGAACGGCGGCGAAACGAGGTACTATCCTTACGATTCCATGTTTTCCCACGTAGTCGGATACTCAACCAGGGGAAAGACAGGCCTGGAGGCACTGGGAAACTTTTATCTGCTAACCAGCCATGTGAATCTGGCGGAGCAGGTGATCAATGAGCTGTCGTCTGTAAAGAACCTGGGGGATAATGTCGTTACGACTCTCGATGTGGATCTCCAGAAGGCGGCATATGACGCTCTCGGCGGCCGGAAGGGGGCGGTGGTCGCCATGGAGCCGGATACGGGAAAGATCCTGGCAATGGTTTCCAAACCGGACTACAATCCCAATACGCTGTCGACAGACTGGGATGCTCTCGTGGCAGGTGACAACGGGGAGGGGCAGCTGTTAAACCGCGCTGCTCAGGGACTCTATCCGCCCGGTTCGACATTTAAGATCGTGACGGCACTGGAGTATATAAGGGAAAATCCGGAGAATTTCAGAGATTACCGGTTTGACTGCAGCGGATTTTTTCACTATGAGGATTACACGATAAAGTGCTATCATGAGACGGCCCACGGCAGTCAGGATTTTACCCGGGCCTTTGCAAATTCCTGTAATGGGGCCTTTGCAAACCTTGCCCTGACACTGGATCTTGGAAGGCTTAGGAATACGGCGGAACAGCTTCTGTTTAATACGCCGCTTCCCGTCGCGGTTCCATATAGCCAGAGCGCCTATGCGCTGACTCCGGGCGGAGATACGTGGCAGATTCTTCAGACCTCCATCGGGCAGGGACAGACCCAGATGACACCCGTACACGGTGGGATGATTGCGGCGGCCATCGCAAACGGAGGCACACTGATGAAGCCGTATCTCATTGATCATGTGGAAAATGTGGGCGGTGATGTCATTAAAAAATTCATGCCCCAGTCCTACGGCAATCTGATGACCGCAGAGGAGTCGACCGTCTTAACGGAACTGATGAGAGCCGTTGTGACGGAAGGGACAGGTTCTGCTGTGCGTACAGACGCCTATACAGTGGCGGGAAAAACGGGATCAGCGGAATTCGATAAGGATAAGGAGACTCACGCCTGGTTTATCGGATTTGCCCCGGCGGAGCAACCGAAGCTGGTGGTAAGTGTGATCGTGGAGGAAGGCGGTTCCGGAGGAAAAACGGCTGCGCCCATAGCCAGGACTTTGTTTGATACCTATTTTGCGAGATAAAAGAACACTCTTGCATATAAGGTTAAAAAGAGGTATACTATACCCAGTCTGTGAGACACACCAAAACCGGAATCCCGGATCGGGATGCAAGGTTTCAGTCTGGAGGAATTGCAATGATAGAGGCAACGAGCTGTGGCGGTGTGGTTATTTTTCGAGGTAAAATTCTGGTTTTATATAAGAATTACAAAAACAAATATGAAGGTTGGGTTTTGCCAAAAGGAACTGTAGAAGCGGGAGAAGAATATAAGGAGACGGCCCTTCGGGAAGTGAAGGAAGAGACGGGAGTCAGTGCGTCAATTATCAAGTATATCGGAAAGAGCCAGTACTCCTTTAATACGCCGCAGGATATGGTGGAGAAGGATGTCCACTGGTATCTGATGATGGCGGACAGCTATTACAGCAAACCACAACGGGAAGAGTATTTTATTGATTCCGGGTATTATAAGTTCCACGAAGCGTATCATTTACTGAAGTTTTCCAATGAGAAGCAGATTCTGGAAAAAGCATATAATGAATATCTGGATTTAAAGAAGAGCAACTTATGGGGGAATAAGAAGTATTTTTGATGCGTGAATGTGTGGAAGAATACGGAGTATAGGAAAAGAGATGCAGGGATGCCGGCGATGACGGGTTCCTGCATTTTTCATTTTTACATTTTCATATGAAAATGAAGCAAGGTTACAGAAGGAACGTAGTAATTTCTGAGATTTCGTATATACTGTTTGGTAGGATCGTCTTTTACTGTTTTCAGTGTATTTTTGCTGCCGTTTTTTCCCGGAATTTCCATACTTTACAGGATATGGCAGAAGAGGTATACTGGATACAGATATGACAGATTATGAATATAGAGACAAGGAGATAAGACATCATGAGTAAAGCATATGAAAGATTGGAAAAAGTACTGGAAAAGACGATGGCGCTGCAAACTGCGCTGATTCTGTTTGAATGGGACAACGAGACGCTGGCGCCAGAGGAGGCAGGAGCCAATACAGCCAGAGTGATCGGGGCTTTATCAGAAGAGTATTACCGTGTTATGGCCAGCGAAGAGATGAAGGAGGCCATTGAGACCTGTGAGAAGGAAGAGGGGCTCACGGATGTGGAAAAAGCTATTGTAAAAGAGGCAAAGGAGACGAGAGAGCAGCTCGTCTGCATCCCTTCGGAAGAGTACCGTGATAATGCGCAGCTGGTGTCGGAGGCCACGAGGGTGTGGGCCAAGGCAAAGAAGGATAATGATTTTGATAAATTTGTCCCTACTCTTGAAAAAGTAGTGGACTATCAGAAAAAATTTGCCTCCTACAGGGCGAAGGATGGCGAGAAGCTGTACGATTCCATGTTGGATTTATATGAAAAGGACTTTAACATGGAGCTGCTGGATCAGTTTTTTAGCGAATTAAAAGAGGCAATTGTTCCCCTGATCCGTGAGATCCGGGAGCGTGGAAAGAAGATCGACAGTGAATTCCTAAAAGGTGATTATCCGGAAGAAAAGCAGAGAGAGCTGGCGGAATTTTTGGCAGAATACGTAGGCTTTGACTTTAAAAAGGGTGTCCTGGCAGTCAGCGCCCATCCGTTTACCACGAATCTGCACAATCATGACGTAAGAATTACCACTCACTACAGTGACCGGGTGGACAGCTCCCTGTTCTCGGTTATCCATGAGGCAGGCCATGGGATCTATGAACTGGGCATTGGCGATGAACTGACGCAGACTCTGGCTGGCCAGGGCGCATCGATGGGGATGCATGAATCCCAGTCCAGATTCTTTGAAAATATCATCGGCCGCAACGCCGCTTTCTGGGTACCGCTCTATGAGAAGCTCCAGTCTATTTTCCCGGAGCAGTTAGAGGGTGTCAGCAGAGACCAGTTTGTGGAGGCCATCAATAAAGCAGAACCAGGTCTGATCCGCACAGAGGCAGATGAACTCACATACAGCCTTCACGTTCTGATCCGTTATGAGATCGAGAAGATGATCATCGAGGAGGATCTGGATTTAAAGAAGCTTCCAGAGATATGGGCGGACAAATACGAAGAATATCTGGGAATCCGTCCTGAAAATGCTTCCGAAGGAGTGCTGCAGGATATTCACTGGTCGCAGGGATCCTTTGGCTACTTCCCTTCCTATGCGCTGGGCAGTGCATTTGGAGCACAGCTGTATTATTATATGAAGAAGGAGATGGATTTCGAGGGCCTTCTGGAGAGAGGGGAGATCGGAGTAATCCGTGAGTATTTACGGGATCATGTCCATCGTTTTGGTAAATTAAAGACCAGCAGAGAGATTCTGAAAGATACGACGGGAGAAGATTTTAATCCGAAGTATTATATTCAGTATCTGAAGGAAAAATACAGTCGTTTATATGACTTATAGAAATATGTTCCGTAAACACAAAAAACAGTTGACAAATGGCAGCATTAAGACTAAAATCAGTAAAAAGAATTCATATGAAAACACTATGAATTAGAAAAGAGGCTGATTATGGAAAATATCAGAAAGAGTGCAATGGAACTGATTGGCAACACCCCTCTGGTGGAACTGACTAATTATGAGAAGAAGCATCAGCTGAAGGCTTCCGTCATCGCGAAGCTGGAGTATTTAAATCCGGCAGGAAGTGTGAAGGACCGGGCTGCTCTGTTTATGATTCTTGATGCGGAAGAAGCGGGAACCTTAAAGCCGGGCGCCACCATTATCGAACCGACATCCGGCAATACCGGTATTGGGATTGCCAGCATTGCTGCGATGAAAGGATACCGGGCAATCCTGACCATGCCGGAAACCATGAGCATCGAGCGCCGGAATCTGTTGAAAGCATACGGCGCGGAGATTGTACTGACGGATGGGAAGAAGGGGATGAAGGGAGCGATTGCGAAAGCAGAAGAGCTGCGAGACGAGATCCCCGGTTCCGTTATCATGGGACAGTTTGATAATCCGGCTAACGTGAAGGCCCATAAGGAGACGACGGGGCCTGAGATCTGGAGAGATACTGATGGAACTGTGGATATTTTTGTAGCGGGCGTAGGTTCAGGCGGCACGATTACGGGAGTGGGAGAATACTTAAAGAGCCAGAATCCCAATGTGAAAATCGTTGCAGTAGAACCGTCAGGATCCCCAATCCTTTCGGGCGGAAATCCGGGACCTCATGGCCTTCAGGGGATTGGCGCCGGCTTCGTTCCGACAATTTTAAACAGGGATATCTATGACGAGATTATTCTGGTCAAAGAGGAGGACGCCTATTCAACTGGACAGGAGATCGCCCGGAATGAGGGAATCCTGGTTGGCATATCATCGTCAGCGGCAGTATGGGCTGCGAAGGAGTTGGCTGAGAGACCTGAAAATGAAGGAAAGAAAATAGTTGTACTGCTTCCTGATACGGGAGACAGGTATTTGTCAACGCCGCTGTTTTCCTGATAAAAGAGAAAAAAGTGATGGAATGGGCCGTGGGAATATGATTGATTCCCACGGCTTTTTGTATAATTGAATATGATCATTATATCTTACACCTCATCGGTTTGGTTGTGCGCGGCTGATGGGGCTTTTTTTCGGATGGCTGTGTACCTTTTGTAAAACTTAATTTCGGGAACAATAAATGTTACAATGCATAAATAAAACGGCAAAATTACAAGATACAATCATAAAACTGTGTGATTCCGGTGATGTATGAGTGAAAAAATAAACGAACAGGAGAGAGACAGAGAAAATGAATGAACTTAGGATTAAGAAAGCGGAATTAGAGGGATTTAAAAACTATTTAATTATGGAAGAAAGAAGTAAAGGAACGATAAAAAAGTATATCCATGATATTGATTGCTTTTTGAATTATATCGGAAAGAATCCGGTAACTAAGGCGCAGATTATCAGCTATAAGGAGTCTCTTCAAAAAAAATACAGTGCGAGAAGTGTGAATACCATGCTGGCCTCTCTGAACAGCTTCTTCCGATGGCTGGATCATCCAGAGTTTCTCGTAAAGCAGCTGAAGATCCAGCAGCAGGCATTTTGCCTGGAGGAAAAAGAATTATCGAGACAGGAGTATATACGTCTGGTAAAGGCGGCCAGAAAATCCGGTAATATCAGGCTGGAAATGATCCTGCAGACTATATGCTGTACAGGAATTCGGGTTAGTGAGCTGTGTTTTGTGACCGTAAAGGCCGTAAGACTGGGATATGCAGAGGTATGCTGCAAAGGAAAAAACAGAAGGATTATGATACCGGGAAATCTGAGAAAAAAACTGCTTATTTACATTCAGAAAAATGGAATCGAAAAAGGCGAGGTATTTATCACGAAAACCGGAAATGCCATGGATAGAAGTAATATCTGGCGTGGAATGAAGGGGCTCGCAGCAGAAGCAGGGGTGCTGGCCGATAAAATATTTCCGCATAACCTTCGCCATCTGTTTGCCAGAAGTTTTTATGAAATTGATAAGGATATCGCAAAGCTTGCAGATGTGCTGGGACACAGCAGTATTAATACTACCAGAATTTATATGATTTCCACAGGGGAGGAGCACAGGAGACAGCTGGAGAGGCTGAGACTGGTGATTTAGAGGGGGGAACAACATAATAAATATTATGTTGTAAATACAATTTTAATGTATGTTTTAAACCAAAACTGTATATTATACTATCACGCATTTCGACTTTTTACAACTCTTAAAATCCAAAATTTCCTAAAATATATGATTGTTTTTATAAAAAACCATGACCCAAATGCAGGCGGCAGGCGACATTTCGCCCTATAAACAACATAATATTTATTATGTTGTCTCATCGAAAGGCGGGATGAAATGGTTACCTATAACAGGCAGGAAGTGGGAAAACGACTGGGCTGCCGTCGACGTGAAATGGGACTGACAGGGGAGGAAATGGGGAGAAGAATCGGAAAGAATGGACGGTATTATCGTGACATTGAAAATGGCCGATGTGGAATGTCTGTTGAGACCTTGATTCTTCTGTCTGAGGAAATGGGATTGTCTCTGGATTATCTGATCTACGGAGATTCGTCTGATGACGGCAGGTTAGGGGAGCAGAAGCAGATTGTAAATATATTATCCCACTGTAATGGAGGCATTCGTGAGGGGGCAGTAAACCTGCTGAAGGTTTACTTGGAATCTGTATCGAAGTGATGCAGATTAGCGATAGCACGGATAGATACAGACCGATCAAGCGATCGATACGAAAGACAGATAACCTCAAGCTTTTTGGGGGTTATGGGAGAACGGAGTATAAAGTACGGTGAGAGTAAATATGAGTTATTTAAAGGAAAGTAATAAAGTATCAAAACCTTCAAAAGGAAATAATTTAAAAAAAAGACATATCGAACATTGGAAAGTGATCGCTTTCTATCTTATTATATATGACATTATCGCAGTGAATTTTTCCTACTTTTTTGGTTTGTGGCTGCGGTTTGATTTGCGTTTCTCAAAAATCCCACAGGTATATCTCGATTCATACTTGAAATTTGTACCGCTTTATACGGTATTTGCATTAATTGTGTTCTATGCGCTGCATCTGTACAAAAGTCTATGGAGATTTGCCAGCTTTAGTGAATTAAATCGAATATTTGCGTCGAGTGTGATTACCACAGTATTTCATACTGTGTTTATTACTGTGTTACTCAAACGTATGCCGATCTCCTATTACGTGATCGGCTCAGCCATGCAGCTTGCGCTGGTAACTGCGGTACGGTTTGCGTATCGCTATGTGACGCTGGAGCGGACCAGAAGAGAACGGAATGTGAGCGCTGTCCACAACGTAATGGTAATTGGCGCCGGTGCTGCGGGACAGGTGATATTAAAAGAATTGAAAAGCTCAACGGAGGTTATGTCGAAGCCGTGCTGTGTAATCGATGATAATCCTAATAAATGGGGACGGTTTATGGAAGGAGTGCCTGTGGTTGGCGGGCGCGACTCGATCATGAAAGCAGTGGATAAGTATAGAATTGACCAGATTTTACTGGCGATTCCAACCGCATCTCCAAAAGATAAGAGGGACATTTTAAATATCTGTAAAGAGACCCATTGCGAACTGAAGAGTCTGCCGGGGATCTACCAGCTTGCCAACGGCGAGGTGTCGCTGAGCAGAATGAAGGCAGTGGCGGTAGAAGACCTGTTGGGAAGAGAGCCGATTAAAGTAAATATGGAGGAGATATTCCAATATATTTGGGGAAAAACGATACTCGTCACAGGAGGAGGCGGTTCGATCGGCAGTGAACTATGCCGTCAGATTGCGGGCCATGAGCCGAAACAGCTGATCATTTTTGATGTCTATGAAAACAATGCCTATGATATCGAACAGGAATTAAAAAGAAAGTATAAGGATAAGCTGAATCTGGTAGTTTTAATTGGTTCAGTGCGTGACAGTAGAAGAATCAATATGGTATTTGAGAAGTATAAACCGGATATCGTGTACCATGCAGCGGCACATAAGCATGTTCCGCTGATGGAAACCAGTCCCAATGAGGCGATTAAGAATAATGTAGTGGGTACATATAAGACGGCTTATGCAGCATTGAGGAATGGAGCACAAAAGTTTGTGCTGATCAGTACGGATAAGGCTGTTAATCCAACCAGTATTATGGGGGCGAGCAAGCGGCTCTGTGAGATGGTGATTCAGAGTATGGATGCGGTCAGCAAAGAGGGAAGGATGGATATATTGCCGTTTTTGTATGCGCATGCAAATAAAACAATTGATTGGCAGGTGGTGCCTGATCCGGTAGATCATATGGCTGTTGAGAGTGTAAGGGAAGAAAAAAACATGGACACCATTGGACAAGGAAGCAGAGCGAGAACTCAATTCGTGGCGGTTCGATTTGGGAATGTACTTGGAAGCAACGGTTCTGTTATTCCGCTGTTCAAGAAGCAGATCGAAGCAGGTGGTCCGGTTACGGTTACACATCCGGACATAGTTCGTTATTTTATGACGATACCGGAAGCGGTAAGTCTTGTAATGCAGGCAGGTACTTATGCGAGGGGCGGAGAAATCTTTGTTCTGGATATGGGGGATCCGGTTAAGATCGATACTTTGGCTCGGAATCTGATCAAGCTGTCAGGGTATGAGCCGGGAATTGATATTCAGATGGCTTATACGGGGTTAAGGCCTGGGGAAAAATTATTTGAAGAGAAGCTGATGGCAGAAGAGGGGATGCTTAAGACGGACAATGAGCTGATTCATATAGGGAAACCGGTTGAATTTGATACAGAGGAGTTTTTAATGCAGCTGGAGGAGCTTGCAAGGGCAAGTTATGAGAACAGTGACCATATTGTAGAGATGGTTAAAACAATTGTTACGACATTCCAGCCGGTGGGGGATAAGCCTACGGGAAAAGAGTTTTTAAGAAAAAGTGGACAGGGAGCCGGAGAGGCGGCAGTAACGACAGAAGAAGAGTAAAAGGAGTTGTAAAAATGAACAAAGAGCAAAAAGGTCAGGAAATGCAGCTTATTCCATTTACCAATAAAGTCTGGCTGAGTTCACCAACTATGCACGGTCAGGAAATCGAGTTTGTAAAAGAAGCATACGAATCAAATTGGATGTCTACGATTGGTTCTAATATAGATGAGGCAGAGCGCCTTATTTGTGATAAGACAGGCTGCAAATATGCGGTAGCTTTGGCGACAGGAACTGCTGCACTTCATATGGCGATAAAATTGACGGGGATAAAGCCGGGCGATAAGGTCTTTTGTTCGGATCTGACATTTAGTGCAACTGTCAATCCGGTGAAATACGAAGGTGGGGAAGCAGTTTTTATAGATACGGAATATGATACATGGAATATGGATCCGAAAGCGCTTGAGAAAGCATTTGAATTATATCCGGATGTGAAGACTGTGGTGGTTGCCCATTTATATGGAACTCCCGGGAAAATTGATGAAATTAAGAAAATTTGTAAAAGACACGGTGCAATGCTTGTGGAGGATGCAGCAGAATCACTGGGGGCTGTCTATAAAGGAACACAGACTGGAGTGTTTGGCGATTTTAATGCAGTCTCATTTAATGGCAACAAAATTATTACAGGTTCCTCCGGCGGGATGTTTTTGACAGATGATGGGGAAGCCGCAAAGAGAGTGAGAAAGTGGTCTACACAGGCAAGAGAAATCGCATCGTGGTACCAGCATGAAGAGTTGGGGTACAATTATCGAATGAGCAATGTGATTGCAGGAGTAGTAAGAGGACAGATCCCTTATCTGGAAGAACATATTTCACAGAAGAAAGCAATCTATTTGAGATATAAGGAAGCCTTTGAAAAAGCAGGACTTCCTGTTGAGATGAATCCATATGACAAAGAAAACAGTGAGCCAAATTTCTGGCTTTCCTGTCTGCTAATCAAACCAGAAGCGATGAGCAGGCAGGTACGGGGAGAACAGGAAGCGCTGTATATTCGGGAAAGTGGAAAAAGCTGCCCGACAGAAATATTGGAAGCACTGACCAAATACAATGCGGAAGGACGTCCAATATGGAAGCCCATGCATATGCAGCCGTTTTATCGGATGAACCCGTTTGTTACGAGGTATGGGAACGGAAGGGGAAAAACAGATGCCTATACCGACGGCAGAATAGGGGCTGCCTTGGGGAAGGACGAGCTGCTGCTGGATGTGGGGGCGGATATTTTTGAGAGGGGGTTGTGTCTGCCAAGTGATAATAAGATGAGTAAAGCGGATATGGATAAGGTGTGTGAAATTGTGAAGAGGTGTTTTGGGTGATAGGGCAGCATGGGCTGTAGAAAAACATGTATATTACAAGGCTGTTCTCACATATGGTGTTTGGGCATGAGCTCAAGAAAATGCTGAGAAATGACAGCATACCTGCGGTTGACTGTGTGTTTAACAGCTTTCTCGTAATATTATGACTCAATATTAATGATAGCCACAGTGTGGCACTATTATAAAAATAATCAGTTAGGAATGATTTAAGCAATGCAACATATAACAGAGATACCAGTCTTGGAAAGAGAACGCTGGGATCAAGCAGTAAAGTCCATTAAGGGCTACGATGTTTTTTATTTTAATGAATACGTGACTGCATTTATGCATGAGGATGAGAGTAAGGGAGAGCCGGTTCTTTTGTATTACGAGAACGGCTCTGATCGTGCTATTAATGTGGTTTTTAAGAGAGATGTGGCGATGGATCAAAAGTTGGCGGAATCTCTTCCAAACAACACATACTTTGACCTAATCACGCCCTATGGATATGGCGGTTTCATAGGTTCTATTACGGATTACGATGCACTCAACGCCTCTTATACAGCCTACTGCGTAGATAAGTCCTACGTCTGCGAGTTCGTCCGTTTTGAATTGTTCTCGAATTACCATATGCACTACAGCGGTGAGACAGAGACTCGGACACACAATGTAGTAAGAAGCTTAGATATTCCTATTGACACCATCTGGATGGATTTCAAACAGAAGGTCAGGAAAAACGTCAAGAGGGCTAACACATACGGCTTGGAGATCATAGTAGATGAGGATGGCACTCACATGGATGATTTCCTGCGTATCTATTACAGTACCATGGAGCGCAGTGATGCAGAGGATCAGTTCTATTTTAAGAAACCCTTTTTTGAAGAACTGATGTCCATGGAGAATTCGGTAATGTTCTATGTAAGATTCCAGGACAAAATCATCTCAACAGAGTTAGTGATCTATGGCTCAGAGAACTGTTACTCGTATCTTGGTGGTACAGAATCTGAATACTTTTATACGAGAGCTAATGATTTTCTGAAATTTGAAATTATTAAGTGGGCGAAAGAGAAGGGATTAAGGAACTTCGTCCTTGGTGGAGGTTACGGTGCCGATGATGGGATATTTCAGTACAAGATGAACTTGGCACCACATGGAATAAGGGATTTTTACATAGGCAGGAAGGTTTTTGATGAGGGAGCTTATCAGGAACTATTACATATAAGAAGCAAAGGTAATAGTGAGATGGAAAAGAAGCTGATTGATAGTGGATTCTTCCCCGCATATAGGGGTACCCATTAAGGTTACTCAGGGGAATCCGAGATTTGAAGATGTGAATAGGTTTTGACCTCATCAAAGATACTATAAGGATCATGGAAAATGTGTTTGAGAAGGCTGCAAGATAAAAATCATTTGTAGAGGGCATAAATATGAACAAGAAACGATTATTACAGACAATAGGTCTGACTCTGAAACGGGGAGCTGGGCAAAGAGGAGAATATTTGAGGGAGAAACATATCCTTGCATCTGTGGGAGAGAACGTTTATTTTCAGCCGAGATTAGTTCCGCTTTATCCGGAACTGATTAAACTGCATAATAATGTCATGGTATCGGCTGGAGTTCGACTCATCACACATGATGCATCTTTTGTAGTTCTGAATAGGCTTGGTAAAGGGGAGTTCCCTGAAAAGGTTGGTTGCATTGAGGTCATGGATAATGTCTATATCGGATATAACGCAACGATTATGCCCAATGTAAAAATTGGTAGTAACGTGATTGTAGGCGCAGGTGCTCTTGTGTCAAAGGATTTGGAACCTAATGGAGTTTATGTGGGAGTTCCAGCTAAGAGAATATGCAGTTTTGATGATTACATGGTGAGACATTGTGAAAATCCTGACAATCAGGGGGGTATTCCTATCCCTATGTACAGCATAATCAAAACATATCTAAGAAAGAGATTGAGAAAGCCTGGGAGTTCTTTGAGACTGGTAGGAGTATAAATTCGGGAGGAGATTAGGCCGTGGACAAAAAAAAGAAAATTGCTATAACTGCGGCAGTGAGTGCTGGGGTAGGTGTAGCGTCATATAGATTGAGAAAATCGTTAAAACACAGTAAGGACAGTGAATCCATTACTGATTTAGACTCTAACAATACAGAAAGCAAAAGTATTTCGCAAGTGTTTTCACATACGGAGTGTTATTATGAAAAGCATATAAAACGTACTATGGATATTATTTGTTCAGGGCTTGCCTTAGTTGTTCTTTCACCTGTTTTTCTTGTTTCTGCCGTAGCAGTGTGGATTAGCCTTGGCAGACCAGTAATATTTGTTCAGGAAAGGTTGGGCAAAGATGAAGTGCCTTTTAATCTTCTGAAATTTAGAAGTATGAAAAATGTTTTTGATGAATATGGTGTGCCTCTTCCTGACCAGAAGAGGAGAACAAGAATTGGGAACATTATCAGAAAACTAAGCATAGATGAGCTTCCGAGCCTGATTAATATACTTAAAGGTGACATGAGCATTGTGGGACCAAGGCCTTTACCAACTAACTATGGACCTTGGTTTTACGAAAATGAGAGGAAGCGTCATTCTGTTAAAGGTGGATTAACCGGGCTCGCTCAGATAAATGGAAGAAATGTACTTTCATGGGAAGAACGCTTCGTCTATGATCTCCAGTATGTAGATCATATCACGTTCTTGGGTGATGTAAAGATTATACTAAAGACAGTAGAGAAAGTATTGAAGAGAAGCAACATCGGTGAAAGAGGCGTTAACTCCCCAGGAGATTTTCACGTTTATAGGTCTGGGATGACAGAGCAAGAATTGGTTATGTGGGAAAAAGAGAAAAGGGAGAAGGAATGTAATGCGTAGAAAAAAGTTATTAATGTTGAATGCAAGCAACAGCGATGTGCCGTTGATCCTTGCAGCTAGAGAAGAAGGGTTTTATGTAATAACCACAACGACTATGTCAGATTATATTGGGCATAAGTATTCTGATGAGTACATCTATCATGATTATATGGATTTTGATGGATTAGTAGAGCTGTGTAAGGAACATATCATTACTGCTGTATCTTGCGGTGTCAGTGACGGAGCTTCTTTTCCAGCCTCTTATTTGACAGACTATTTTGGCTGGAAAGGCCATGACTCATATGAAACTATAGGAAAACTCCATAATAAAGATGAATTTAAAGCTTTGGCTAAGAGACTCAAACTAAGATCTCCTGTTTCGGAGGGATTCGATAACATAGAAGGCGCCCTTGCCTATACTGAAAAGCTGACCTATCCAACAATTGTAAAGCCCGTAGATTTGGGTGGAGGACAAGGAATAAGTGTTGTCAATAATCCACAGGAGTATGCGAAAGCTGTGAAAGTTGCAATCAGTCGTTCCAAAATCAAGAGGATTGTTGTGGAACCATATATTGTTGGCACTCAGCATAGCTTTAGTTCATTCCTTATAGATAAGAAGGTAGTGCATTACTGTACATGGGATGACTTGAACTACTCCGACCGTTTTATGGTCTCCAAGGGATCTTATCCGGCTTCATATAAAAATGCAGAGTATATAGATAAGACTATATGTGAAGAAATTGAAAAGATTGCGGCAGAATTAAATCTTGTAGATGGTCTGCTCCATCTTCAGTTTATTGTTTCCAATGGAGCGCCTTATATTATCGAAGTGATGAGAAGGGCACCAGGGAACTGGGATACATGCCTTTCTTCTGTTGCGTCTGGAGTTGAGTGGAATAAATGGATCATCAGGGCAGAGGCGGGCATGGATTGCCATGGATTTCCTATGGGGCGTATCCAGAGTGGGTATTGGGGTTACTATTGTCTTCTTGGAAGCAGAAACGGCGAGATGAAGGATATCATGCTTTCAGAGGATATTAAAAAGAATATTATTCGCTTTGACCGATGGGTGGACAATGGATTTAAAATTACTGATTTTAAACATCAGAAATTAGCACTTTTCCAGTTCTGGTTCTCTTCTAAAGAGGAGATGAATCAGAAAATGGGTATAATAGATGATCTGATACAGGTAGAGTACAAATAAAAAGCAGAAGGGAGAGAGTGTGTGTGAATAAAAAGGGTGAAATATGTCTGGGTATGATAGGTGCCGGAAGAGCAACAGAGTTGCATATGAATGCACTGACTCGTTATACAGGAGTTCCTCTTTGCTTTAAATGGATTGCTGCGCATCGTTACGAGCAGGTGAACATGATGAAAGAACGCTATGGATTTGTGAACTCTTCCTTGGACTATCATGATATCCTTAACGATCCAGAGGTGGATATTGTAGATATCTGCACACCGCCATATGCGCATACACAGATGATAATTGAAGCTATGCGAGCTGGAAAGCATGTGATTTGTGAAAAACCTTTGACAGGTTATTTTGGCGAGGAAGGTGACGAGAGGCCCATAGGAATTAATGTTTCCAAGGTACACATGTATGAGAAACTGTGTGAGTCCTTGGAGGAAGTAAAAAAAGTAGTAGATGAATCTGGCAAAAAGTTTATGTATGCAGAAAATTTCGTCTACGCCCCTGCTGTGCGTAAAGCAGCTGAGATTCTTACAAAGAAGAAAAGTAAGATTTTATATGCAAAGGGCGAGGAAAGTCTAAAAGGATCCAGTTCTCCAGTTGCAGGAGAGTGGGATAAAACTGGTGGAGGCACTTTTATTCGTACCGGAGCACATCCTCTTTCTGCAATCCTCTGGCTTAAGCAGATTGAATCTGAAGCAAGGAGCGAAGAGATCACAGTTAAAAGTGTCTTTGCTGACATGGGGCATATAACACCATCCCTTTCAGATTATGATCATAGACATATCGCTGCTAGACCACATGATGTAGAAGACAACGGCACGGTTATTATTACATTTTCAGATGACAGTAAGGCTGTGGTGATTGCAACAGATGTTCTCCTTGGTGGAAGTAAAAACTATCTGGAGCTTTACTGCAATGATGCCGTAATCAATTGCACACTAACATTGTCAAACTTAATGAGTACATATTTCTTGGATGAAGATAACCTGGATGATGTTTACATCTCAGAAATGCTTCCTTTAAAAACAGGATGGAATAATCCTTTTGTAGAAGATGAGATCATTCGTGGCTATATGGACGAACTAAGAGATTTTGTAGAATCTGTTTATTTTGATAGAGAGCCGAAGTCTGGATTTAAGTTGGCCTATGATTCTATTAAGATCATATATGCTGCCTATAAGTCCGCAGAGCTAGGAAAAGCAGTGGAGCCGTAATGAAGTGAGATAAGAAAGAACAGTAAATGAAAGTAAATGAAGGTATGAATTAATGATACTTGTCAATAAACTGCCAGATGTGGAAGAAGTAAAAAATGAGTACCCTCTTACAAAGGAACAGGAAAATAATAGGGGAGTTTTCATTAAGCAGATAAGGGATATTCTCTCTGGCATAGATAAAAGAAAAATACTTATCATAGGACCGTGTTCAGCAGACCGTGAAGATACCGTGGTTGACTATATGGTGAGGCTTTCAAGAGTCAGAGAAGATGTTAAGGATACCATATTCATTATTCCGCGAGTTTATACTAGTAAGCCACGAACCAATGGAATTGGATATAAAGGACTTCTTCATAATCCAGACACAAATGATGCACATGAGGATCTAATAAGTGGAGTATTAGCCTCCAGAAAAATGCATTTGAAAGTAATACAGGAAACTGGCATGTATGCAGCCGATGAGATGCTATATCCAGATAGCCTTATGTATTTCGATGATTTACTCTCTTATCTTGCTGTAGGTGCGAGATCAGTTGAAGATCAAATGCACCGGGAAATGGCCAGCGGCTTTAATATTCCGGTAGGTTTAAAAAATCCTACAAGCGGAGACCTCTCTGTGCTTCTGAATGCAATATTTGCAGCACAGCATTCACAGCGGATGCTTTATCACGGCTGGGAGGTTGCAACAAAGGGCAATCTATATGCACATGCGATTTTAAGGGGATATATAGACCGAAACGGAAAGATGTATTCAAATTACCATTATGAGGATTTGAACGATTTCCATGATCAGTACATAAAGTTAAATTTGAAAAATAGTTCTGTTATCGTGGACTGCAGTCATTGCAATTCCGGAAAGAAATATTATGAACAGGAGAGAATCCTGGAAGAAGTACTGTCTGTGTGCAGCAGGAAAAGAGGGATATCCTCGTTAGTAAAAGGTTTTATGGTAGAAAGCTACTTAGAAGAGGGAAATCAGATGGTAGGAAGCGGAATATACGGCAAGTCCATAACTGATGGCTGTATCGGATGGGATAAAACACAAGAGCTGATTTATAAAATGGCTGACACATTAGCGTAGATGAAATAATGAATATCGGGGTGATATAGTGGCAGAGATAGGAAGTGAATTCTGGGAGGCAGCAGATACAGGCAAAAAAAAATACCTGATATCAGGTAGAGCTGCCCTTGAATACATTATACGTGATATTTTAGAAGAACACAGTGTTGACTCTGTTTTGATGCCTTCATATTGCTGCTACACCATGTTAGAGCCATTTGTAAGGCATGGCATAAAAATCAGGTTCTATGACATTTTCTATGATGAAGAAAAAGGCTTATGCGCTAAACTGCCGGAAGAGGATTATACAGAAGTTTCTAAAGAGAACCATGATAACGAGATTTTTTATTATATGACATTCTTTGGCTTTTCTCAGTTATCCGGGTTGGATGTAAAGCAAATCCGTGATATATACGGACTGATAATAGTGGATAGAACACATTCGTGGCTTAGCGATAGTACCTTCCAGGTAGAAATAGATGCTGACTATACATATATAAGTTTCCGAAAATGGACAGGTTTTTATGGGATCGCAGAAGCAATAAAGCAGCATGCACCTTTTGTCCTTGAGTTAGGAACAGTTGGAAGCGAGTATTCCGAACATAGAAAGGAAGCCATGATGATGAAGAATGATTATATCAAGTGGCAAAGAACTATCGAGGTTGATGAACATCTTTCACATGCTACTGAGATTGCGGAAGCTGAAGGACAAAAGAAGAATTACCTCAATAAATATGACGAAGCGGAGGATTTTTTGGATGAGCATTATGTAGGAAATAAGCCTACAACAGAATGTGTATATCAATTGCTTTTGGCTGACTGGAACTTTGTTAAAGGACAGAGAAGGACAAATGCAGTGGTTCTGCTGCAAGGGCTGAGGGATATACCTGAGATCAAGCTTATGTATGGAGAGCAAAGTGAGATGGACGTACCACTATTTGTCCCCATTTTGGTGAAGGATGACAGAGATGGCCTGAGAAGACATCTGATTAACAAACAGATTTACTGCCCGGTACATTGGCCGTTATCAAAGTATCATCAGAATATCTCGAATCAAGGGAAAGAAATATATAACAGAGAGATCTCCTTGGTGTGTGACCAGCGGTATACCGAGGAAGATATGAACAGAATAGTCGATGCGATTAAAGATTTTTTTGATAAGAAAAGTGTAGCTTGTGAGCAAGTCACAAATATCAGAGATTATGTATGTAACTGATGTTGAATCAGTAGAAACGAGTTTGTAAGTATGAGAGAGACTACAGTAAATAAAACACTAAAAAATAGAAAAATTAAAATTGCATTTGTTTCATTGTTTTCAAATATCAGTGGCGCAACTTTAGCAATGCTTGAGATCATTGATAAGCTCATAGAAGATGGAAACTTTGATGTGATTGTCATTACCGGATCAAGGGGGACATTAGAGACCAGACTTGAAGAAAGGAATATTCCGGTTTTCAAGTGTTTGTTCTTCTCATGGCTAAAGGGGAGGGGAATAGTTGAGGAGATAAAGATACGGGTTAAGCGCGTTCTTTCATTCAGAAGTGAAATCCAGATTTTAAATATTTTAAAGCAGGAGAAAGTGGATCTCCTCCATATAAACACAGGAATTTCTCCGGTTGGAATTAAAAGCGCAAAGAAGCTTGGTATTCCTGTTATATGGCATTTGAGAGAGGAACCTGTTTCATATTTTAACAGGGAGCCGTATGATAAAAAAGTTGAATTACGCAGTATAAAACAGACTGACGCAATTATTACAATATCCAAATATATTTACGATTGTTACAAAGATAAATTCAACCATAATGCCAGAGTTATATATGATGGAGTATATACAGAAGGAGCCGACGATTTAAGAACAAAAGAGATTTTTACTGGAGAGACCGTTCATATGTCGTTATGTGGTTACAACGCTTTCAAGGGTCATGTGGAAGCCATAAAAGCGCTGTCACTACTCCTTAAGAAAGGTTATGAGAATATTTACCTTTACTTTTATGGGAATATAGAACCCACATTCAAAAAAAATCTTATGGCAATGGTGGAGAAAAGAGGGCTCGGTAACCATGTTAAATTTGAAGGTTATGTAGATGATATGCCAAAGAAGTGGGCTGAGTCTGATATTGGACTGATGTGTTCAGATGGGGAAGGCTTTGGAAGGGCTACAGTAGAAGCTATGGCTACCGGGGCGCTTGTTATAGGTGCAAATAAAGGTGCTACTCCTGAGATAATAGAAGACGGAAGAGGTTTTCTGTATGAGAAGGGAAATGCAAAGCAACTGGCAAGGAAAATAGTGTACGCAATAGAACATCCGGAAGAGGCAAGAAGGACAGCAAAAAATGGACAAAGATACATAACTTCTGGAACATTCTCTATGGATAGGAATATTGATAATTTGAAAAGCCTATACCAGGAAATTCTTGAAAAGAAAAAGATAACTTCGGTGAAGATATAAGAGCAAAAATGAGGTAAAAGCATGAATGCAACCACAGCAACGACGCTGACAAAGCAAAATACAGCAGTAAGGTTAATTAAACACAACGGGCTTGATAGAATATTTGCATTTTTATTTGCAGTTATGGTGATAGTGCAGCCTCTTCGTTCATTCTTACCAGTGACCCTTAGTATGGCGATTATTATTGCTTCGATTCCATACATACTTTTCTTTTTGAGCAGTAGATGGTTAAGTATGAAGAGCGTGTATTTTGTTGCCCCATATGCCATATTCCGTATAATCAATCATGGAACATCGGTTGAAGAATTTATTACTATGCTTTTTTTGATCTTGCTGGTAATTTTTCTAAGTAATAACTGGTTCGATTTCGATGATTTTTTTAAATGGACTGTGAGGATTAGTTGCTTTGCATCGGCATGTCTTATCTTACAGAACCTGGCGCATTTGATAGCTAATATTCACATTCCATTTTTAAACATTGGAATGTTGCGAGATGGCATGTCCAGCTATGAGACACTTATATCAACCGGAACGGCCTCCGGAGTTTATCGACCATCAGCTTTTTTTATTGAACCGTCTGCTTACACACAATATGCTTATCCTGTTCTGGTGTATCTGCTTTTTAAGAGTGGCAGCAAAAGAAGTCTTAAATTTGCATTATTGATAAGCATAGGAATTATCGCCAGTACATCAGGCATGGGTATTATGCTTTCTGTGGGCTTATGGGGATTATATCTGTTCTACAATAGTTTTGGAACAGGAAAAATTAAAAGAAAGTGGTTTGGAGTATTTATCGTTGCTGTATTAATGGTTCTTGTTGCTTATATTATGTCGCCACAGCTACAGTATAGTGTACAGAGAATATTTACTGGAATAGGAGGGCAAAACTCTGCCATCCAAGGCCGCTTAGGTGGAGGGCAATATTATATTTCTCTTTTTAATAGGTCAGAGTTTTTGTTCGGCACAGGTGATGCTGGAACCGAATTAACAATGTATATGTCTGGATTGTACCACTTGATTTATATTGACGGAGTCATATGCGCAGCCTTGTTTATTTTGATGTTTGCTGTGCAGGCTATCAGAAGAAGAGGGGGTGACAGGCTGTTGCCTTGTATTGTAATTTTGATGACCGTATTTTCAGACACTACGCTGATTCAAACCTTAGTATATGTCATGATATATGTTTTTGCTACTGTAAATCATGTGGAAGTTAAACAGCTCAAGAGGAAAATAAAAATAAGGGTACCTTCAAAACACTAATCCTCAGAAGATACTTAACAAATTGGAGTGATGAAGATGAAAAAAATCGGTTTAGTTACATTATGGAAAAGAAATTACGGGTCAGCACTTCAATGCTATGCAACGAAAAGTATGGTAGAAAAGATGGGGTATCACTGTATCCCTTTATATAGAACATTTCCTGGTATTCAGAGGTATACCTATTACCTGGGAGAGATAGTCCGATTTGCCATAGATAGTTTTCGGTATAAAGGGTATATATCAAAGTATACATCATTAAGATCTGCTGGAAAAAAATCTATAGGAAGCCTTTCGAAGAAATCCGAAGAGTCTATAGACCGGTTTGTAGATGACACATTGCAGCCTGAAGGTTACAGCTATAGCCAACTAAAGAATATAGGAAAATCCGAAGACTTCATTGCTTTTATTGCTGGAAGTGATCAGATATGGAATGGCTCCAGACGATATGACCTGGTATCCTTTTTAGGATTTGTATCGGACAAAAAAAAGATAGCACTTGCGCCCAGCTTTGGAAGTGAAATAGAAGACTATAATAAAAGGTCCTTTTCAAAAGAAATTAGAAAATTCCAATTATTATCCGCAAGAGAGCAGGAGGGTGTAGACAATATAGCAGAATTAACTGGCCGTGATGCTATTCGCCTGTCAGATCCGACCTCTTTCTTGACACCGGACGAATGGAGAGATTTCAGTAAGGCGGCAGATGATTTGGAGGGAGAGTACATATTCATTCATTTTTTAGACAAACCCTGTGATTTCGCATTGCAGGCAATGGAAAAACTTAGAAGTGATAGGGGACTACCGATGGTAGCATTTGCTTATCCGCAAGAAGAGTATGAAAGAATAAAGGGAATAAGGTTTTGCAATGGAGGGCCGAGGGAATATGTGAAGTATATAGATCGAGCAAGTTATGTAATGACTGATTCTTTTCACACTACATTGTTTTCGATATATTTTAATACTTCATTTTTTACATTCCACAGGCAGTATACTCACAATGCGAAGCAAACCAGTCGTATTTCAAACCTGCTCACATTGTATGGTTGTGAAGAACGTTTTGTTGCTGATATGGCTGCATTTATAGAGATATTAGATTCTGATTTGCCAGATAGTTTTGAAATCAGGGATAAAGAGCGACAAAAATTAATTGGATATCTAAAGAAAGCTTTAGATGACTGAGGATAGGTGCAAGTCAGGCACCAGTAAAATCAAAACTGTAGGAGGATGGTAATGTGAGCAATTTTTCCGAAGAGAAAAATGTGTTGATGATGATGAGTCTGATGAAGGCTCATAATATAAAAAAGGTGATTGTTAGTCCGGGAACCACAAATGTATCATTGGTTGTAAGCATGCAGCAGGATGACTATTTTGAACTTTATTCTGCTTATGACGAACGCAGTGCAGCTTACATGGCTTGTGGTATGGCGGCTGAGTGCGGTGAGCCGGTAGCATTATCATGTACCCAGGCGACGGCGTCCAGAAACTATTTTTCAGGGCTGACCGAGGCTTACTACCGAAAGCTTCCCGTTGTTGCAATTACATCCACGCAACACCCCGGGAGAATCGGACAGGGATTTCAACAGGCGATTGACAGGTCAGTACAACCTGTGGATACGGTAAAACTAAGTGTCCAAGTGCCAATCATTCATACAGCACAGGATGAGTGGCATTGTAATGTACTGATAAATAGAGCACTAACGGAATTACGAAGGAACGGCGGACGACCGGTGCATATTAACCTTTTCACCACATACAGCCGTGTTTTCAATCAGAATTCATTACCACAGGAGAGGGTTATTCAAAGAGTCACTTATTTTGATGCTTATAAGAATAGATTGCCAGAGATACCTGATGGTGTAAATATTGCCATATTTGTAGGCGCACATCGGAAATGGACAGTGGAACAGTTGGATGTTGTGAATGCTTTTTGTGACAAATATAATGCTGTCGTCTGCTGCGATCAAGTAAGTAACTATCATGGCAACTATAGAGTAAATGTTGTTTTGGCTTCTTATCAATGGGAATATAATACACCGGCAATGGGAGCGGATATCGTAATCCATATTGGGGAAATCACCGGAATGCCTCTTCGTATTCATGCGAAAGAAGTTTGGAGAGTTGATCCAAACGGAGAGATCATGGATACTTTCCAGACACAGAGATATATTTTTGCTATGGAAGAGGAGTATTTCTTTTCTGTGTATGCAGACAGAGCAACGGGGGCTTCAGACCATACTTACCTGAAATTATGGCAATCAGAAGCAAAGAAGATTTCTGAAGCACTACCTGAGTTGCCGTTCTCTAATGCCTGGTTAGCTAAAAATACGCTACCAAAGCTTCCAGAGGATTGTATCTTGCATATGGGCATATACAATTCGTATAGGATGTGGAGCATGTTTGAGGCACCAGGCAGTGTTGTGGGATATGCTAACACAGGTGGGTACGGTATTGACGGAGGGCTGTCTTCGCTTTTGGGGAACTCACTGGTTACAGACAAGTTGGTCTTTGGAGTGTTTGGGGATCTTGCCTTCTTTTATGATATGAACTCATTGGGAAACAGGCATTATGGCAAGAATGTACGCATCATCCTGGTTAATAATGGTTTAGGTACTGAATTTAAAAACCCTGATAACAGAGCTTATCAATTTGGAGATGATGCAAATCCCTACATAGCTGCCGAGGGACACAATGGAGCAAAATCCAAGAAATTAGTGAAACACTATGCAGAGGATCTGGGCTTTAAGTATTTATCTGCAGAGAATAAAGAAGAGTATATGGAAAATCTGCCTACATTCCTGTCACCGGAGATGGACAGCTCTATTATCTTTGAGGTTTTTGTCGATACTAAGGAGGATACAGAGGCCTATTCTGTACTGAGCCATTCTCATACTACAGTAAAGGGAAAAGTAAAAACGGAAGTAAAGAAAGTTCTGGGTGGGGAAGGAATAAAGACAGTAAAGAAACTGTTGGGTAGAAATAGGGATTTCTAAACCATTTCAATAGCGAGGTATAGTAAATATGCGAGTATTGGTGTTAGGTGGCACTGGAGCAATGGGGATGCCATTAATAGAGAAATTAAGCAATCGTGGCGAACAAGTATTTGTAACATCAAGATATCAACATGGTTCTGCCGAAGATATCCATTACCTGCGAGGTAATGCTCATGATGAAAACTTCCTCTCAGAGATACTCAAGCAAAAGTATGATACTATTGTGGATTTTATGATTTATAGATCTGATGAATTTGCATCGAGAGTAAATAGTCTATTGGAATCTACGGATCAGTATATTTTTACTAGCTCAAGCAGGGTTTATGCTGATTCGGAAAGTCCTATTACGGAGTGTTCATCCAGACTATTGGATGTAAGCAACGATGATACTTTCCTTGCGACAGACGAATACGCACTGGCAAAGGCAAGACAAGAGAATCTGTTATTTAACAGTGGTTCCTCAAACTGGACAGTTATTAGACCTTACATAACATACAATGTTGAAAGGCTTCAGTTGGGTACTATTGAAAAGAATGTATGGCTGTACCGAGCGTTACATGGCAGGAACGTTCCTCTGCCCAAAGATGTGGCGTGCCATCAAACCACAATGACGTGTGGGGGGGATGTTGCACAGGCTATAGCTGACCTCGTTGGAAACAAAAGAGCTTATGGTGAGGTACTTAATCTGACCGGAACGCAACATATGGAGTGGTGGGAGGTATGGAAGATTTATAGTAGAGTGTTGCAGGAGCATGCCGGTATAACATCAAAACTTTACCAACCAGAGGATAGCAGTGGTATCTGTAAGGTTATGGAAAATGAATATCAGGTCCGATACGACAGGTTATTTGACAGGACATTTGATAACTCCAAATTACTTTCTATATGTCCTGATTTAAGCTTTGTGTCTATGGAAGAGGGACTCACAATGTGCCTTCGCAAGTTTATCAAAAAGCCAAGTTGGAAGGGAACTTTCGGATGTGGGGTAGAGGCGTATTTAAATAGGCAGACCGGAGAGAAGACGAAGCTATCTGAGTTGGACAGCATAGCAACAAAGCTCAGATATCTTGGCTATAGGTGGATGCCAGGGATTGTGAATATTTTGAAGGGAAGATAGAAATTGGAAAAAGAAAAAATGGAAGCACGCAATGTTTGCGTAGCTACGGTCACTTACAACAGAAAAGAGTATTTGTTAAGATTATTAAATGCTTTGAGTGAGCAGACGCATCAAATTAATACCATCTATATTGTGGATAATCACTCTGTGGATGGTACTATGGAAATGCTTTTCCAACAGGGTATTATAGTTGTTAATGGGATATCACAATCTGGATTTTCAGGTTTGTGGAAGGGAATTAGAATAAGCTACCACTATAATGATACCAACACTGGAGGAGCAGGAGGATTTGAAAAGGCTTTTAAAATAGCATTTTCAAACAATCATGATTTTCTTTGGGCAATGGATGATGATGTTCTGCCTGAAAAAGACTGTTTAGAAATACTTTTGTCAAAGTTGGATGAGGGGCATAAAGTGACCATTCCATCGCGAACAGATGAAAATTTTACGGATCGTATTTCAGTATCATATAATCTGACGAATCCGTTTGTTTTTAAGGTGAATGGTAGGTATAAAATAGTATATTCAACAGAATTAAAAGAAGAATGTGTTGACACATATGCATTCCCCTTAGAAGGACCTCTTTTTTGCATGGATATTGTAAGGCAAGTTGGATATCCTGATTCCAGCTATTTCATTATGTACGATGACAGCGATTATGCAAGAAGGTGTCTTGCTTATACTAAAATCAGATATGTGACTTCTGCCTGCCTGCACAAGCAAATTATTCCACCTGCTAATGATGAGTTTTCCTGGAAAGGATACTATGGATATCGGAATTGCTTTTTATATGATATGAAGTATGGAAAGAATATAGGAGTTCGCAAACTCAGACCATTTTTTATTATGATGGCCACGTATTTAATGAATAAATACGTAAGACATAAGGATTTAGTAGCAGATACAGTAAAAGTAGCTTTTAAGGATGCAGTGGCTGGAAGGACTGGAAAGACCGTAGAGCCTGGAAAATTAGAAGAATACTTGGAGAAACGTAAATAGTCGAGTATGGCCTGCATACAGTAAGAAGGTAGTTTTTATAATGAATTTAAAAAATTTTATTGTAGATAAAATAAAGAGAACAGACATATATCAGAATAAGAAAGAAGAGGCATATTATTCAAGTCGAAGCAATATGCTTTCCATGCTGACCCCGGATGAAAAATCTTCAAGTAAAAGGCATGTTTATTTCAAGAAAAGCAAAGCAGATGAGTATAACAAAATGTTTGGACTCATCAACATTACAATACGGTTCGGCAACAGATTCCAGACATGGATAGATACAGGATTATACTTCAGCAACATATATGCGCTTGAAGACAACACAACCCCTGATTATGAGCTTATTCTGGATAATTCCATCAATGATTTGATTAATAGATCAGGAAATTATAACAATAGCGTTTCTTATGAAGTCCAGATTATGCTTCGTGGTATCCTTTCATATATTGATCGAATAGTTGAAGAAATCCAAGAGGCCATACTGACATTAAAGGATACAGCAGATATTGACAGACTGAACAATACTAAAACGTATTTCCTGCGAATGAAGGATCAGAAATGTTCTTCCCTGGAGGAGGCATTGCAAAGAATACTATTTTGGTCAAGTCTCTTTTGGCAATCTCAGCATACATTGGTTGGTATCGGACGTCTTGATAAAGTGCTGGCAAGATATAAATTAGATATACCAGAGTCTGTTCAGATTATTGGAGACTTTTATAGTGAAATGCATAGGTATTTTGCATTTAAAAGTTCCGGAAAACTTCTCGGTGATACGGGGCAGATTATTGTATTAGGTGGTATTGATCCTAATGGTGACTATTTCTGCAACGAATACACACATATATTCATAGAGGTAATGAGGGATAAGCCGATTCCGGATCCTAAGATTTTATTACGTATTAGTTCAAAAATGCCGGATGATTTATTAGAGCTTGCAATTCAATGTATAGCAACCGGTGTAGGGTGTCCCCTGTTATCAAATGATGATGTTATCATCCCTGCCTTAGAGGAGTTTGGATATACACATGCCGATGCATGTAATTATGTAACTTCTGCGTGTTGGGAGCCCATGGCGTATGGTAAGTCTCTTGAAAAGAATAACATTAAATCTATAAATTTTGGAAGATGCTTTGAAAAGACATATAACAATGATGAGTTCACAGCATGCAAGAACTTCGAAGGGTTACTTACATTGTTTCTTAACGAGGTCGATAGAGAAGCAGAGACCGTAATTAATATATTGAATAATATTAGATGGGAGAAGAATCCTCTTAGAAGTCTATTCACGGAAGATTGCATAGTGAAGGGAAAAGATATATCCGAAGGAGGAGCTACATACAATAATTATGGGGTTTTAACTGTTGGGCTGGCAAATGCTGTTGATAGCCTATTGAATATTAAAGAACTGTGCTTCGAGGAAAAGAAATTTACGCTGGATCAGGTAAGAAGTATTTGCAGGGAAAGCAATTTTGAATCAGTTGATTCCTCTTTAAAGAAATGGTATGGTACAGAGAATACTCAGGTCGCTCAATTAGTAGAGCAGATGACAGACAGAGTGTATAATAATTTGTCATCTTATAGAAACCGTTTTTATGGGAAGGTGAAGTGGGGATTAAGCGCTTCAAACTATGTGGAATCCGGAGCTGTAGTTGGTGCTACATTTGATGGAAGAAACAAAAATGAACCTCTTGCTGTTCACATATCAGCACCATCGGGTGTGGCATATACGGAGTTAATCAATTTTGCTTCTTCTCTTGATTATTCCGGCCAGAGATCCAATGGAAATGTAATAGACTATTTTGTTACACCGGATTTTATTAAAAATAATCTCAAAAAGTTTACACTGTTTATTAAGGCGTCAATTAAGAAAGGTTTCTTTCAGATGCAGATGAACGTTGTAAGCAGCAAAACATTGATTGCCGCAAGAAAAGATCCCAGCGCATTTCCTAATTTGATTGTTAGAGTTTGGGGCTTTAGTGCCTACTTTAATGATTTACCGGAGAATTATAAAGATATTCTGATCAAACGTGCGATAGAAAGTGAAATAGCCGTTTGACCTGAAATAAGGGGGATTGTTATCTGAATATGGGATTAATGCGATCTGAGGGGGATAATAATGGCAAGGAAAAGCATTAAAAAGAATTATCTGTTTAACTTAAGCTATCAAATATTGCTTTTAATCACACCATTAATAACAACTCCATATGTTTCTAGGGCATTAGGAGCAGACGGGATTGGAACAGTGAGTTACGCTGGATCAATGGTAACTTATTTTACACTATTTGCGACACTGGGTATAACTATCTATGGACAAAGAGAAATATCATATGTTCAGGACTCCGTTGATAAGAGGTCAAAGGTATTTTGGAACACAAAGATTCTTGGTTTTTTTACCTCCGGTTGTGCGTTCCTTATATATGTAATATTTAGCCTCTTCAATGATAATACTCCCTTATATCTCGTACTCGCATTTAATATATTAGCGGTATTTGTTGATGTAACATGGTTTTTCCAGGGATTAGAAGAGTTTGGAAAAATAGTTATCAGGAACACGATAATTAGAATTATCAGTATCTTATACATTTTTATTTTTGTAAAGACTAAAGATGATATTCTGGTTTATGCATTTGGACTGGCTGTTTTTGTTTTCTTAAGCAATCTGTCTCTGTGGGCATATCTTCCCAAGTATATTACTAAAATAAGTAAAAAAGATATTCATCCATTTAGGTTATTACCTACAGTTATTACCTTATTTGTGCCAACTATTGCAATTCAGGTGTATACTGTGCTTGATAAGACAATGATCGGTGTCATAACTCAAAGTTCCTTTGAAAACGGATATTATGAACAGGCATTAAAGATATCAAGGACTATTCTAACGCTTGTTACCGCATTGGGTACCGTTATGATACCGAGGATAGGCTACTATTTTGAACTTGGAGATACAGATGAGATAAGGCGATTAATGTATCGTGGATACCGCTTCGTTTGGTTTCTCGGAGTTCCATTGTGCTTGGGATTGATCAGCGTATCTTCTAATTTAGTGCCTTGGTTCTTCGGACCTAATTATGATAAGGTCGTTATTCTACTGAAGATACTTGCTCTTTTAATATTAGCAATAGGAATAAATAATGTGACAGGCATGCAGTATCTGATACCATCAAAGAGGCAAAATATTTTCACATTTACAGTTGTATTTGGCGCATGTGTTAATTTTGTTTTAAATAGTATTTTTATTTCATTGTGGCAATCAATAGGGGCAGCCATTGCTTCAGTGGTTGCAGAGATGAGCATCGCTGTAATTCAATTGATAATTGTGAGAAAGGAGCTTTCCCCCCTTAGGGTAATAAAAGAAGGCGTGCATTATTATATAGCAGGACTTATCATGTTTGGTGTTGCATATATGTTAGGAAATGCGTTGTCACCGTCCATTCTTCACACAAGTATTATAGTTATAGCTGGTGCATTGACTTACTTTGCTGTTCTATTTATTATAAAAGATCAGTTTTTTATATCTAATATTAAGAATATAGCTAGTAAAGTTATTAGTAGAGGTAGACATGAAGTATGATTATTTAGTAGTGAACTCTGGCCTTTATGGCGCAGTAGCCGATAAGGTAGTTTATACTGGCCCGATTGATGCCTGTTTCGATTATCGATTAGGGGAATATAAATATTATGACATGGATCAGGTGATTGCCGCTGCCTTTGATATGTGCGATAAAGAGATCAGATCATGATGGACAAGATATTAGTTACCGACATCCAGAGATTTTCTTTTCATGATGGCCCGGGAATAAGAACTACAGTTTTTCTCAAAGGGTGTTCCATCCGCTGCCCATGGTGCAGTAATCCAGAGAATCTTGAACCAGCCATACAGAGATATATAAAGGATGGAAATGAAGGTCTCTACGGCAGATGGTATAGCAGTGCAGAATTGTATCAGGAAGTGATCAGGGATAAAGAGTTTTATATCGGTGATATTACAGAATATAAAATTACAGATCCTATGATGTTAGACAAACTTCCAGGAGGAGTGACATTCTCTGGAGGAGAGTGTTTATTGCAGATGAGTGAGCTGGAGGATGTACTACGGAGGCTGCATTCTGAAAAAATACATATTACAATAGAAACCAGTTTATTTTCAAATATCGAGCAATTAGAGATAGCATTGAAATATGTTGATCTATTTTATGTAGATATCAAGATTCTGGATAAAATGCGTTGTAGAAATGTGCTCAAAGGCAATTTAGATAGTTATTATAATAACTTGAGCGTTCTAATGAAAAGAGGCGCACTGACTGTTGCTAGGATTCCGGTCATTGCAGGATTTACAGATGACATTGAGAATAGAGAAAGAGTGGCTGAACTGCTTGGAAGCTTTCAAGGTAATCTGCTTAAAGTTGAAATTATAAAGGAACATAATCTGGGGATTAGTAAGTATCAGTCACTGAGAAAAGCAGGAACATCCATTAAAGTTCCAGACTACAAAGGCGTGGAGGATAATATGCTTATTGATTATCGAGCACGGTTGAAGAAATATGTAAATGTGCCGGTAGAAGTGTGTAAAATATAGGTATGAATATTAGAAAATTTAAATCCGACAGCATCACTTTCAGTAACAGAGCTTCGATCTACTACGGTAATGAAATGGAGTTCCTGCATAATCCAATAAACCCCAACTGCTTGACTCACACTTCCAGCTGGGGGTATAATATAAGCGAGGATTTTTTTAATAACGCAATATCCGTAAAGAAACTGGAAAAAGCAATTCGGTTGGGAAACTTGGGAGCGTAGTTTGTTCTGATTTCTTCATTAACGTTTGAACGGCTTCAATTTGTTAGTGCTGAGAATGCAGTGTGGGATAAATACTGTGTGTTAAAATCAAAAGGGATAAAGTGGCACTTTCTGAGTATTTGAACAGTGACCGAAGACCTGGTTATAGTGCAGATGAACTGTATATGCTGGATATTATGCGTCAGGGGGAGAAACCAGATGATCCACGCTTATGATGAAATGTATGTTGAAGGAGCCATGATTCACATGGGTGATATGATAGAATATGCCTGCCCGGATTGCAGGTATGCTCCTGATGGATTCTGGAGAATGTTTCTCCAGAATGAAGTGGTACGCCGTTTTGAAATTGGAGATGAGTCTGTGGTAGCAGGAAAGTCGGGATCGGAGTTGGCCATACGTGGATTTGGCGGCGATAGAGAAGAGCGAAATGATCGATACTAGAGCGGCTGGCTGCTTGCATATTTTAAGTGGTACACAGCGCAGCCGTTTTCTGTTATCTGGAGCAGTATCAGCATTCGGAGGCTGCAAAAGATGTATTCTGTATTTCACGAAGCAGTTATTGCTAAAGTAGCGGACATGTTATTAGAGATTTAGAAACCGATAAAGAAGACTTGATCAGTAATCTGCGTCTTGTGCGTGGAATGATACAGCAGGAGTTAGCTGGTCGTGCTCACATGAGTATTTCGCAATTGCAGCGATTGGAATATGGGGAGCGAAAGTCTTGGAATTTGTCATTGAAATCAGTGTTAGCGCTTGCAAATGCGCTGGGTGTTAATGTAGAGGAATTGGATTAAATCAGAGAGAGTGCCCGGATGTCTGTCATAGATGTCCGGGCGTTTATTTTTGTTGTGATATAGTATAGTTGTAACGTAAGTGGCTTATAAGATACGTAAGCGCCAAGTATTAGGGAGGCTGGCGCTTTACTACCAAA
>UMHQ01018188.1_pt1 | contig 116782 bp, 111 predicted proteins | sample 1965531 | NCBI WGS metagenome assembly UMHQ01 (sample SAMEA4836098, study PRJEB28245) | human gut metagenome | biome: gut microbiome; material: fecal sample | place: Denmark | collected 2008 | reverse complement strand
TAATCTTATCAACTTCAAAGTTTCCCCAGTTTCCGGCATCTCCGCATTCCAACCGGATAACCTGTCCAACATTTAAATCTTTTGCTTTTACCATCGTTCAATCCTCCAAAAACTCCGCGGCATCCATCTCGGACATTCGTGTCAACACGTTATGGATTACATCGCGCTCAATAGAATACTTTTCCGATTCATTTTCCTGCCTTGTAAGCTGTTCTCTGAGCAGGATCCAAAGTTTTCGATAATCTCCCATCGCAGCCTCCTTACCATTCCACATCATCCGGATTAATCGGTCCGTAACACTGGCGGCGCTTCTGTTTGGGTGTCAGGGCCGGCGGCACTGCTTCGAAGTCAGTAGTACGGCCGTAATTTCCCATAAGCTCGTCCATCTGGCAGCAGAGCTCGTTCTCTCTGGCCTCTAACGATCCCTTGACTACCATTACGATAGCAGCCTGACTTTCTTTGCTTAATCCGATTTCTTTACTATTAAGCGTGATTCTCTCCAGGTCATTTGAAACCAGTAGATGCAACGGCTGTTCTCCCAGCTTCTTAATTGCTGCGCGGCAGAGATCAATCGCCTTCCTGCAGTCTGTTACATCTTTCACAAATGCGTCCATACGCTGTGTATTCATTTCCATCTTGCAATCCTCCACGAGATCCCTTATACTAAGGGTGTGAAATAATTAGTAGTTACCTTGATTCCCTGGGAGTTGCCGCTCCTGGGGTTTCTGCTTTTAACGCCTCCATACGGTGTACCACGTTAGAAAGTTTTTCGAGGCTACATGCCTCCATATACATGTCTACGTCTGGATCCTTTCCGGAAGCCCAGCCAGCGGAATATACCCGAATATCTGCCAGTCCTACATGCCCGTAAAACTCAAAAAACACTGTCGGAAGATTACCTGTTATAGTCTGACTTCTGGGTTCCAGTCCGTTGATATCCAGCGCCAGATCAAGTAACCTGTGGATCTGTTCGCGCTTCCGCTTCTCAACCTTCTTCTCTAATCGTTTCTTCATCTGCCTATACCTCCTCTCATGCCGCCTCGAATCCCTCAGCGAACTCTACAATTTCCCTACTTAACTCCTGATACTCCTGCCACGTGATTGCATTGGTCAGACACAGGCCGTTTAAAAATCCCTGCCACATCATGGCTATGTAATCCCGGTCTTTCTGCTCCGCGGCCTCGCTGATGAGACGCTTCTGTTTCTGTATCCATACCCTGAGCTGCTGTTCTTTCTGCATGGGTTGTCCCTCCTCTTATAATCCTTACACGGATACCGACGGCTCTGCTCTATGCAGCGGTTGCGGTACCGGCAAGTGTTGCAGGTTACATTTGGGTTGATGCGGATCACCCTCCTTTTCCTATGATGTAAGGCTACGCTCTACAGTCGTCCGTTCCCATGAGCACCCGCAGGTACATACATATTTACGGTTAGTAACCTTTCTTCCATTTTCCTCCCATGATCTGATAGATACAGGTCTGGGTCTTACATCTAATTTGTATTTTCCCCAGCACCGGGGACACCTGTTATCATTTTCTCTCAACCGATCCACCTCCCTTCCACCACTAACACCAATAGTAGATACCCTATGTAGGCACAAGCCCCCGCTCCTGCCAGATCAAAGATCCCAACCAGCAGCCATTCCACCCAGTCCACAATCGGCGGCCGGCTGTCGTCCTCGAAGTCGTCGAGGTTGTCAATGTACTTCTGCATGTCCATCACCTCCCACTGCATGTCCATCAGTCCCGGATCAACCGGGAGTCTGCACTCTTTTGTATCCCGCATACGACATTGCCGTATCCTGTAATAATATTGCAATTTCTGCTCTTTTTTCTTCTGAAAGAGTATCCATCGGGACGTCTACTCCATCAATTTCTATGTAGTTTTCAATAATCAGTTCCTTTTTCGCCATATCTCCACCCCTCTCTGGTAGATTGTATGTATGACTGGTTGTACTTGTTGCTTACTTTATGAACTCTGACAGTGCCATCTGTTCATACTCCGGCACCTTCACAAAATCCGCAGGGAGTTGGATGCCGAACTGTTCGCACTCCATTTTAAATGCTTCCGCAATCTTATATGGTGCTGAGCCCTGATTCTTCATAACCCTTTCCGTTACCCGACCCAGCTCTGCCACGCTGGATGCGATCTGTGGGTTGAGGGGGCAGGAAAGCTTCCCCTCTTCCATCTCGTGGAAACGGTTGATGTACCGCGCTGTGAACTCTGTTCCCTTCTGTCCAGTCATCTTGTGAGCTATAAACTCACAGCCTTTCTTTGTAACCAGGAAGCAGGGAAGGGTCTTGTTCTGCTCTGTTACGTAGGTGGATTCCCGGAAGAAATCGGTGTGGGGAATTTTCCCCTCTCCTAATTGGCTGATGTAACGCCGAATATCTTTCAGTAATTCATTGTGTTTCTTACCGCACCACTCCGCGGCTTCCATTGATGTGATGGCTGTTCTTGTTAAATCGTTCATGCGTCCTCCTTCCTTTCATCTGCAAAGTACTCCACCGGAACGCCGAAATACTTTGCCAGGATTAACAACTTGTCAAACTTTGGTTTGCTACGGCCATTTTTCCAGTCAGTAAAAGTATTGGCGGGTATCCCGGTATCTTTTGATACCCTATAGGCCGTTAACCCACGCTGAAAAAGTAGTTCAGCAAATTTTTTATACACTTTTTTCACCTCCTATAAACATAATATTTTCATAAATAAATATTGAATTTAGTTCGGAAATGTGATATAGTTTAATTACCACATTAAACATTAGCATTTCCGAAACAATTATGAAAATCATTTTATAGTTCGCTTTTATTTATGATTTCATAACCATGACTATACTATATCATGGGATTCATAACTAGTCAAGCGTTTTATTTATGATTTCATAAATATTTTTAGGAGGTATTTTATGTACGAAATATTTGTGAAATTATTAGAAAAATATGGAGTAACCGCTTATAAAGTATCTAAAGCAACAGGAATAGCGGGGTCTACTTTTACAGACTGGAAAACCGGAAGAAGTACTCCGAAACAAGACAAACTACAAAAAATTGCCGACTATTTTGGTGTAACTGTTGATTATCTGATGACGGGAAAAGAAGAGCCGGAAAAGAAAGAGATTACACTCACCCCAAAGGATGAACGAGATATTGCAAAGGATTTAAGTAATATTATGGAGAAGCTAAGAAAAGGTGAGGCCGGGCCTGCAAGTTTTGAGGGGGATGAAATACCAGAAGAAACACAAGAGCTATTTGCCCAGCAGTTGGACATCATGTTACACCATCTGAAGAAAATCAATAAAGAAAAATACAACCCTTACAAGAACAAAAAGTAGGTGAGCATATGGGGGATAAAGAACGCATTAAGCGCCTTGTTGCTTATTATATAAGGCTTTGTGGTACAGCTGACCCTTTTAAAATTGCTCGACAATTAAAGATAGAAGTTCAGTTTGGCCCGTTGGGGGAATATGCGGGGTGCTATTTATTTGCAAAAAACCACCGATGTATTTTTATCAATAATTGTATAGAGGGTCCAGAGTTACTCTTTGTTATGGCCCATGAGTTAGGACACGCAATTATGCACCGTAAACAGAATTGTTACTTTTTGAGAAATTATACATATCTCAATTCACGCGTTGAAAGGGAAGCAAACCTCTTTTCGGCATTCATGGTTATAACTAATGATTTTATTACAGAGCATTCAAACTATAGCAGTAATGATATAGCTGAATTATACGGTTGCGACTATTATACCGTTGAATCACGATTAAGATAGGTGGCTTATGGATAAAGACCTTACGTTTGATGATATTTTTAAATACAAAAGCGTTTCTTTTAAAATAGCCGGAGTCGAATATGATATCATGAAAAAAGAGGACGTTGAAAAGATTCCGTGTTTGTCCGTAACTGCAAATGTATTTGGCAAAAATTATGGAATTGACTATATCTTAAGAAAAAACGCTATTCATATATATAAATCAAATGGGGATTACGAACTTGCTGGTACATGCATAAGAAAATCAAATGAAATCACATTAGCTGGATATGGTACGCAGGGTGAAGATGAAATTGAGCGCGAAAGACATTATAAAGAAAACCGTCAAAAAAAAGAATTAAGACAAAAAACAATGGTTGAAATAAACAATAATATTACTGTTGATGATATGGCAAAGTTTCCAAACTTACCGTTTGAGTTACGTTGGATATTAAATTTACAACATACAAATGGAATTGCATGGTTTTCGCTTAATAAAAACAATCAATATATTGCTCTTTCAGCAATTAACTACATTAATGATATTTTTCAACAGGCCGATTCTTACCTGCCAGATGGAAATGATTTTTATATATGCACTGAAAATATATATTTTGACTATATAAAACCAATTTTATTGGATTCACTTCCAGCTACCTATGTAGAATGTACGCCTTATACGGCGACACGTAAGAAAAACAAATATCCTATGGTTTTACATTTTTCTGAAGTTGAAGGAGAGCCAATATTTTTAAATCGTTCCTCATATGGATCTATATTTTTTATGAGTGATGGAAACATAGGAAAGGCTGATATAACTATTGGATATAGTACCATTCAACTGCGCTTAGTCGGAATAAGTTTAATTGTCCGCCGTGTGGATAAATTGATTAACAATAATTATCAGAATATATTTAATTATGAAATTTAGAAAGCAAAAAGCCCCTGTGCTACCAACACAGAAGCTTTTCACATAGATTCTCTACCGGGTACGCCCAGAAGATATTCTTTTACCCAAAGAAATTATATCATTCCTGAAGCGTCCTGGCAAGGGGCGTATTTTTTGCACTCTTTTCACGTACATTTAATCAAGGAAGTGATATATCATGAAAAAAGAAACAGAGTACTTACAAATAGGTGCCGCATACATCCGTGTCAGTACCGATGACCAGACAGAACTTTCCCCTGACGCCCAGCTTAGAGTAATCCGAGCTTCTGCCAAAGAGGACGGCTTTTTCATACCAGACGAGTTCGTCTTCATTGAAAAACGTGGGGTCTCCGGACGCCGGGCCGATAACCGGGAAGAATTCCAGCGTATGATCGCTACAGCAAAGTCACAAACACCTGCACCTTTTCGCAGACTCTATCTCTGGAAGTTCTCACGTTTCGCCCGAAATCAAGAAGAAAGCACCTTTTACAAAGGGATCCTTCGCAAAAAATGCAGTGTAGATATTAAAAGTGTATCTGAACCGATCGCAGAAGGAATGTTCGGCCGACTAATAGAAACGATCATCGAATGGTTTGATGAGTATTACTCCTTTAATCTGTCTGGCGAAGTTCTGCGTGGCATGACAGAAAAAGCATTGCGCGAAGGTTATCAATCTGCCCCTTGTCTGGGATATCAGGCGGTTGGTGGTGGCAAACCCTTCATTATAAACGAATCCGAATATGCCATCGCGGAATACATCCACCAAGCTTATCACTCAGGTGCAGACATGCGCGCCATCGCAAGGAGTGCCAACGATCACGGCTACCGTACCAAACGTGGAAATCTTTTTGATAAAAGAGCCATAGAAGGCATTCTCAAGAACAAATTCTATGCTGGTATTGTAACATGGAATGGCTTCACCTTCCAGGGCCCTCACGAATGCAGGACTTCCATCACTGCTATCTTTGAAGATAATCAGACACGTATGCAGCGAGAATACAAACCATTAAACCGCAGAGAAACCTCTTCCTGCCTCCACTGGGCCTCTGGCCTATTAAAATGTGGATATTGTGGTGCCAGTCTCGGCTATAATAAATCTAAAAATACCGGCCGAAACCCCAGTTTCTTCCAATGTTGGAAATATGCTAAAGGTATTCATGGCGAATCCTGTAGCATTACGGTAAGCAAAGCGGAAAAATCCATATTAAAATCTCTGGATATGGCTGTAAATGATCCTCACATCAAGTACGAGTATATCAGGCAGTCCGTTCCAGACTCCGACGCCTCCATATCAAAACTGGAATCTGCGCTCTCCCGCCTGGCCGTCAAGGAGTCGAGAATTCGTGACGCTTATGAAAACGGGATTGACACATTAGAAGAATACAGAGATAATAGGGGTAGGATTAAGAAAGAACGTGAGGAGCTGAACGCCCAGCTTAGAGAATTGAAGGACGGTCCCGCCCGAAACGTGGAAGACGATCGTAAGGCATTGCAAAGCAGAATCCAGAACACCATCGACCTTCTGAAAAATCCGGAAGTATGCTATGAAGTCAAGGGCAATGCGTTGCGCGGAATCGTCAAAAAGATCGTGTACGATAAAGAACACGGAAAACTAAAATGCTATTATTATATTTCAATTTAACCCGGAAAACCCATGATGCGCGGCTTTCCGGGTACTTATCTGTTTCCGCACTATGGTCCGCCATACTGACTCATAATAAACGTCGCCAGCTTAGGATTCGGTGTTGTAATATTTACCGGATACTGTAATCTCTTTTCATATCTCCACATCAGCCGCACTCTCCTTCCCATGGCCACGGATTGTTGACCCAGGTCCAGTAATTGTCGGACCGGACTTCGTCAATCATCAGCGGGCCGCACTGAGCCTCATAGGCATCCATTGCCTGTTTCCGCAACTCTGATACATACTGGTAATAATTCAGTGCATCCTGATCATCGGGATGAGTATCCAGATAGAGAATCACATCATCCACAGCGAAGCTCGCCTCATAAACCTTGCGAAGCAGAGCGCTGCAGTTTCTATCTATATTTGCCATTATCTGCACCTCCCCATGGAAAACGGTTTATCCAGATCGGGGAAAATCGTCCCTCTGTTTATTGCTTTGTCAACAGGATAGACCTGCTGCCAGCGCTGCCACGGAACATAAGCCATAGCTACCGGAAACTGATCCATATTGCACGGGGAATTCATAAATCCCTGATTCATCGGCATTTCCGGCGGCATATTTGGCGGCATCACCGGCCCGGGGCCCATCGGCATATTCGAAGGCATTGCCCCTCCGCGCCCCATCGGCATTTCCGGCTGCATATTCGGCGGCATCACCGGCCCGGGGCCCATCGGCATATTCGAGGGCATTGCCCCTCCGCGCCCCATCGGCATTTCCGGCTGCATATTCGGCGGCATCACCGGCCCGGGGCCCATCGGCATATTCGGCGGCATTGCCCCTACACGCCCCATCGGCATTTCCGGCCGCGCTGGCTGATCACGGCGAACAGCAGGGCCGGATCCCAGAGGAAGATCAGGGCGGATCACCGGACCAGGCCCCATTGGAACATCCTGGCGGCATTTAGCGCCCTGAGGTACTGGCTGGCAGCCAGGACATCTTTGTTTCGTATAACAATCCATAGGATGAAATACTCCTTTCAATAATGAGTTTCTAATATCAATTTATGAAAGGAAGGCTTTCTTGTGCAGGGCCAGAGCAAATTTTTCCATTTTGTTCAAATTGTGATCCGTGGCAGGGGCACTCGTAGCGCCCGTCCATCCGATTGTATACAAGCCTGCAGCCCATATGAGGACACCGGGGTACCTTGGGCACCGCCCCTTTCATAAGCCCGGCGGCAGAATGACCCGCATGGGAGAGAAACGTGACGGCCGCCGCCTTTGGTCTGAAGCGCTGCGGTGTAAATACCTCCTCGTACGGCGTTTTTCTTCCCATAATCTGTGCCGCAACGATCTTCGCCGCAGCCATCGACGTCGTCATGCCCCATTTCCCAAATCCCGTTGCTACGTACCAGTCCGCAAGCACGCCTGAAAAATGGCCGATGTATGGCACACTGTCCACACTCATACAGTCCTCGGCCGACCATCTTCCGAATTCCTCCGTCCCCGGATAAAAATGTTCCTTTAACCGTCTCATCTCCTCGTAAGGATTCTTCTCCGGACATTTGCCTGTCCGATGGCTTCCATGGCCTAAAAGAAGCGTATCTCCTGCACTTCGGAAGGAGTATGAATTTTTATCAATCCCCAGATACATTCCCTCAAGCTCCTTAACCGGCCCCAGCGCCATCACGTAACTCTTTTCCTGATACAGACGCAGAAAATAGAAGCCCGGAATATTCACAAACGGATAATGACAGGCAAATACTATGTGATCCGCTCTCACCACACCTCTGTCCGTCATAATTTCATGCCCCTTCACCTCCCGGACCTTCGTCCGCTCATAGACCGTTAAATCCCCGGAGAGCGCCTCGATAAACTCCAGTGGATGAAACTGTGCCTGACCCGTAAAGCGGACTGCCCCGTGAACGGGAAATGGAAGCTCCGTCTCCCTGACAAATGTGGCAGGCAATCCGCATCGCGCAGCGCAGTCCGCTTCCCGCCTCAGAATTTCCGACTCATTGACCGAAAATAAATAAGCGTCCTTCTCCTCAAAATGACAGGCAATACGGCGTTTTTTAATTAACTTTTTGTAATCCTCAATGGCCTGCTGATTCGCCATGGCATAGGAGGAGGCGTACTTCTCCCCCATGGTGTTGACCAGCTTTTCGTAAATCAGGTTATGCTGGGAGGTAATCTTCGCAGTCGTATATCCCGACTGACCGCTTCCGATCCGGTCAGCCTCCAGCACTATCACTTCTTTTCCCTGCTCTTTCAGATAACAGGCTGCCAGAATGCCAAAGAGTCCGGCTCCAATTACTGCGACTTCTGTTTTCTTATTTCCGGGAAGAGGATTTCTTCCGGGTATTTTCGTTGTCTCTGTCCAGATTGATTTCATATTTTCACCTCACGGTTATCATTCCCCAATCTCCTGTAAATTACTTCTTCCCCCGTATTTCTATTGACAAAATCGAAGCCTTTTGATATAGTTCTAAAAAGAACTGTTCATTTTAAAACTATTCATTGCAGTCCCATTTACACAGGGACTGTTCATATGGAAGAAAGGGGGGAAATGATATGGTGATAAGTGATCTTTTATCCGGAGCAAAATCCTTTCATAAAATTTATAATCAAAGCATTCAGACGGCTGCCTCCAGACACGGGTTATCGCTGATGGATGGAGATGTGATTCTGTTTCTATACAATAATCCGGATTACGACACGGCAAAGGATATCTCAACCTTCCGTATGCTGGCAAAATCGGGGGTATCCGCTTCCGTGGAGTCACTGACCGGCCTGGGATACTTAGAAGGCCGTGAGGACACTGCCGACCGCAGAAAAATCCATTTGAAGCTGACAGAAGCAGCCCTTCCTGCTGCCCGGGATTTAAAGCAGACGCAGCAGGATTTCTTCGATCGGCTGAACCGCGGAATATCAGAGGAAGAGCGGCAGATTTTCACAGATCTGCTAAAACGGATGATGGATAATCTCAAACAAACAGATTAAAACAGAAACTATAGAAAAAGAAGGTCTTACCATGTTGGAAAAAATAATTGTATGTCTTTTCGCCGGCCTCGGCGCCGGTTTTGGCACAGGCTTTGCCGGAATGAGCGCGGCAGCCGTCATCAGCCCCATGCTCATCACATTTTTAGGAGTCCCTGCCTATCAGGCCATCGGCATTGCGCTGGCCAGCGACGTCCTCGCCAGCGCTGTATCGGCCTATACCTACGGGAAACACAAAAATCTCGATATCAGAAACGGACTTGTCATGATGGCCGCCGTTCTGCTTTTCACCCTGGTGGGCAGCTATATCTCCTCCCTGGTCCCCAACCATGCCATGGGAAATGCCTCCGTCTTCCTGACCATGCTCCTGGGCATTAAATTCATTGTGAGGCCGGTTCTCACGACCAAAGACGCGCAGGCGTCCAAAACCGTACGGCAAAAACTGATCCAGTCCATTGTAAGCGGCATTGTGGTCGGTTTTATCTGCGGTTTTATCGGCGCAGGCGGCGGTATGATGATGCTGCTTCTCCTGACGAGCGTGCTGGGATACGAATTAAAAACTGCCGTGGGAACCAGCGTATTCATCATGACGTTTACGGCGCTGACCGGCTCCCTCTCCCATTTCGCCATCGGAGGCATGCCGGATCTGTTCCTGCTTGTGCTCTGTATCCTGTTTACCTTCCTGTTTGCGCGTATTGCCGCCGTTTTCGCAAACAAAGCAGATCCGAAGCTTCTGAACCGGTTAACCGGAATTATTCTGTTTCTGCTTGGAGCTGTCATGCTTCTCGTAAAGTAGCTTCGATATTTACCGAATTCTTCCTTGATTTCAGGCCTGTTTTATACTACAATAAGGATAGCCGGATTCCCACAGTCAGAAGCTGGGAATCCAACCCACGCGGCAGTCCCCGGCAAACCGGGGGCATGCTGTCGCCAGATGGTCCTGTTAGTGCGCCCATCTGGTTCATTGCCCGCGGGAATCATTACAAATACAGGAGGCAGACCACATGAGTTGGTTTCAAAAGAAGTCAATCCCCACTCCATCACCGGCGGAATCCGAACCAGTGATCACAGAGCGGCTGGAAGAAAGCAAGCTGGAACGTGACGCATGCTACCGTCATCTGTCGGAAGTCATGGATACACCGTCAGACCGCGGAGTTGTATTAAAGGTATACATAGAAAATTTCAAACGCCTGAATCAGGTATTCGGTTACGATTACTGTGAGAATCTCTTAAGCCAGATTCTCTCCTATTTGAAGGAAAAGACCGGAAAACCTGTTTATCACTATATTGGTGTGGAATATATTATAATCCTGGACCAGTACTCACAGGGGCAGGCCTCCGATCTGGCAGAAGAGATCGCGGAACAGTTTGATCACGCCTGGAAAGTGAACGGCACTGACTGCCTCTGTTCTGTACAGATGGGCATGTGCTCCTATCCCGGCCACGCAGCGACGCCGGACGAGTTATTAAAATGTCTCGATCTGGCAGTCTTAAAAGCGGAGGAAGGCGGCCCCAACCAGGCCATCATGTTCGACAGCACGCTCCAGAAGCAGCTGCTTCGCCGCCACACCATCGCATTATATTTGAAGACCGCCATAGAAAAAGAGGAGATCGAGGTTCGTTACCGCCCGACCCTTAATATGGAGACCGGAAAGTTCAGCCGCGCAGAGTTTTATATGCGCATCTTCATCAAGGGGCTGGGGCTCATCGGAGCCAGTGAAGTTCTGCCCATCGCCGAGGACTCCGGCCAGATCCGTTCCCTCGAGTACTTTGCACTGGACAAGGTGGGCCAGTGTATCGCAAAACTCACCGAAGCCGGCAAGGAATTCGATTCCATTGCACTTCCGATCTCTTCCATCCTCTTTTTGCAGGAGGATTTTCTGGACGAGGTCAGACGTGTCATCGATACCTACCAGATTCCGAAGGGTAAGCTTGCCATCGAGATCCAGGAAAGCGCCTTAACCACAGCATACTTAAACATCAACGTCATGCTGCAGGAACTGTCCGATATGGGTGTGGAGCTGGTATTAAACGAGTTCGGTTCCGGGTACTCCGGCGTAGCCACCATCCTGGAGCTTCCGGTCAACACGCTGAAGCTGGAGCGTCTGTTCGTATGGCAGCTGGAGACAAACCCGAGATCCCACTGCGTGATCGAAGGGCTGATCCACATCGCCAGAGACTTAAATTTAAACATCATTGCAGAAGGCGTGGAAACTGAGAATCAGGTCAATATCCTGACAAAAGCAGGCTGCGACTACCAGCAGGGCTTTTATTACTCCCCGACTCTGGAGCAGGACACGCTGCTTAAAGTGATCGACAACACCTTTGCCGACTCTATCCCTCTGTTAAATGAAGAGAAAGAAAAAATGTCAAAAGCATAAACCGTGATAAAATGAAAAAGCCTGCCGGCGGAAACGGTTACTTCTGTAACTGTCGTTTCCGCCGGCAGGCTTTTCACATTTCACCTTCGCCGCCGCTCCACTCAGAGTGCCTGATCTCCGTCATACTTATCCAAGCACCAGACGCGCCTTATCTCCAGTGTTCCGGCCTGTCTGCGCCGCCTGACTGCATTCCTGGGACTTATCATAGTAATAACGAATGATGTCCTTTCTGGTAATGATTCCAATAAAATTCTTCTGGTCGTCCACCACGGGAACAAAGTTCTGGTTCAGCGCCTTATCGATTAAATCTTCCATATTGGAATTGGCAAATACCGGACGGTTGTCCAGTCTCCGGTCGATCGCCGCCACGGTTACACGCTCGGCCTCCTTTAAGCTTAAATTAAACTTATTCTTGATTCCCCAGAGCATATCGCCCTCCGTGATGGTACCGATGTATCGTCCGGTTCTGCTGATAATGGGTACCGCAGAGTACTTGTGATACTCCATCTTCTCAAGAGCCTGCCGCAGCGTCTCGTCCTCATAAATATATGCCACTTCGCACTTTGGTGTCAAAAAAAACAATATGTTCATAGCCGCACTCCCGTCACATTATTTTCGTATTTATTATAGCATATTACTAAACTTCACATATGAACAAATTATTATTTTTTTATAACATTTTAGTGGTCCGGAGAGACGCGCGGAGAACGCCTTCTGCCCGGCGGACTTTTTTGTAACAGGAGTGCTTTTCCATTACAAAAAGACAGAACAGAAAACTTAAATAAGTCTTCTGCCCTGTCTTCTTTTCTTCCCCGTATGGAACAGTACGGTCCGCTCGTTTTCACTGCATGAAGTCCAGCGGATCGACGGGTTGATTCTCGTGTTCCAGCTCGAAGTATAAGTTCGCGCCTTCGATCGAATAATATTTCGTAGGTTCTGCTACGTAGCCCAGCACATCGCCCTGTGCCACGTACTCATTTTCCACCACCTGCAGTTCCTTTAACTGGCCGCAGACAGCGGTATAGTCATTTCCCATGTTGAGAACGACGTAATTGCCCAGTTCTTCATTGGAACCGATCTCCTGAATTTTTGCGTTTGCAGGTGCTATAACCGGTGTGCTCACGGCGCCCTGGATGACGATGCCCGGATTACATTTATACTGATCCAGAGTCGGGAAATAGATGGTGGACTCCATGCTGTAATCCAGAATGACATTTCCTGATACCGGCCATGCCATCTTTGTTGCGTCATTAAAATTGAGGACCAGCGCTGCGGCCGCCTCTTTTTCTGTTCCGGCCTTTACCGCCGGCACTTCTGCTTCTGTCTCTGCTTTCGCTGTAGCCCTGGCGGAGTCGGCGACCTGTGTATCTGCGTCCGTATTCTGCTCCGCGTTGGAATCACCGGCAACTGCTACCTGGTTCTCCTGTGGAATCGTCTCTTCTGCAATGACGCCCTTCTGATCCGGTACTTCAAGATATGGACTCTGACCGCCATCGTTTCCTCTTTGAATGGTAATGACTCCTGCCGCAGCTACTATAGTCAGCAGGCCTAAAACCAACAGGACAAGGAATACTTTATCCTTGAACAATTGACTCATTTTCTCTTTCACGTTTATCACCTCGGTAATATTCTTACCAAAGGAGAAAGAGTTATTCAGAAATCAGAACAATATTTTTATAAAAATAATCAAGAATCTCTTCCGCTGTTTTTCCCTCCTCCGCCATGCACTTAGCACCGTACTGGCTGAGCCCGTAACCGTGGCCGACCCCCTGGCACACCGCCCGGATTCCGCCGTCGTACTCCTCCAGAGTGTAGGACGGAGACGGCAGTCCCAGCGCATACTGGACTTCCTCTCCGGTATACACCTTCGTACCGATCTGAATCTGCCCCACATAACCGCCGTCGTCACGGACAATCATCTGAATGGACTGGGGAAGCTGGCCCGCATCCACCGGTACACTGCCGGCAATCTGGTTAATCCTTCCGGCAAACTCCTCCTTGCTCCATACCATCATGGTCAGATAGCCTTCCGCCTCCACATCGCGTTTGCTGGCCACCGCCTGCAGGTACGGATGGCTCTCATCCCCGCTTCTCGTCATTCCGGTGCTGGCACGGTGAAACAGCGGCTCGATGAGCCTGCCGTCACAGGTGATTACCCTGCCCGCTGTCGAGCGCACCGCCTCTTCCACCGCCTGAAAATACGTTACAAAGGATTCACTTCCCCACATGGCCTCCATCTGCTTCTCTTCCAGATATTCCATATGAAGCTCCGACTCCTTCACCTCGTTCTCACCGTTCATCTTCTGGTAAATAAACGTCCTGGCTATGATGGCCTGTGCCCGCAGCGCTTCCTTCCCATACTCGGCAGGCATCTGCTTTGCCACCACTCCCGGCAGATACTCTTCCACATCCATATAGGATTCCCCGTTTTTCCGGTCCAGAATCACTTTTTTTCCGCTGGTAATAAGCGGTACTTCCTTCTTTTCCTCGATTCTGCCTGTCCATGCAAGGGTTATTATATAGGGAAGCAGCAATGCCATGACGCATACCATGACTATTTTTTTTGCCACCGAAAACCTCCGCAAGTTCCTTTAAAAAATTCTATGCGGACAATTCTCATTTATGCAGAAACGTTCCTTTTCCTTCCCATTCCATGTAATCCCCACAAATACGGTGCATGGCTTCTCCAGACACCTTACAGCTTCTTCCAGCGGCTGCCCGGTCAGACAAACGTCTCTCGCACCTGCCTGGTAAAAGGCATCCATAAATGCCTTCTCCTCCACCTCAGTCAACTCCTCCGGCACGCACACCGCCACCCGCGGCTTCTTCACGGTGGCACCGGTCAGGCGCTTTACCATGGAACGATCGTATCCCAAAGCCCGGCGCAGATAAGAACAGAACATCCTTTCCGCCAGCATATAGGAGGCAATAATCCCTCTCCGCAGCGGATTCACGGCAGTTACAGGTGTCACAGCCTGATCGATAGCCTCTTCCGCCGCATTCCCCATGGCAATAATCAGGCCGGTATCCCTGTTTACAAGGGCCATGGAGGATTCCTCCAGTACGATCCCTCTGTCTTTCACATAAATCGTAATTCTGGCCGGTTCATATCCCGGTTTTCCAATTGTACTCTCTATCATATTCTCCCCCTTTTACTCCCGCTGACGCGAACCGTTCAGACAGGAAGACACGTCCAGCCGGCGGCCGCCGCGAAGTATAAAATCCCGCTTCCTATGATGTTTTCTGACTCTTCCGAATCAAAAAAAGCACGGCAGGAAAACACCGCCGGGGCTCCGCCATGGCGACGGTATTTCCCGCTGCATTTTCCCACCGTACTTCTCTTTCAAGACTTATTCCCAACGGCCTTAACTGATCTCCTAAATCTCTACCTTCACCTTTTCCAGATGCCAGATATCACGGACATATTCTTCAATCGTCCGGTCTGAGGTGAATTTGCCGCTGCAGGCTACATTTAAGATAGCCGCCTTTGCCCACCACGTTTCGTTTCTGTAGGCCTGATCAATCCTCTTCTGTGCTTCCGCGTAGGATGGTAAATCCTTTAAAATAAAATACGTATCCGCGCGGTCGCTGCTCTGCGTATTCAGCAGAGAATTATAGATATCACGGAACAGTTCCGGGTCCTGAGGTGCAAAGTATCCGTTGATCAGCTGCATCAGAACACGGCGGATCTGATAGTTGTTGTTGAAGATCTCCATCGGATTATAGCCGCCTCTGTTCTCATAACCGATGACCTCGTCAGAGGACATGCCAAAGATAAAGGCGTTCTCCTCACCAACCTCTTCCACGATCTCCACGTTGGCGCCGTCCATGGTTCCCAGCGTCAGCGCACCATTTAACATAAACTTCATGTTTCCGGTGCCGGAGGCTTCCTTGCTGGCTGTGGAAATCTGCTCGCTGACATCGGCTGCCGCGAAAATGATCTCCGCGTTAGAAACCTTATAGTCCTCAATAAACACAACCTTGATCTTTCCGTCGATGGTTTTGTCGTTATTGATCACATCGGCTACCGAGTTGATCAGCTTGATGGTCAGCTTCGCCCGCTTATACCCGGCCGCCGCCTTAGCTCCGAAGATAAAGGTTCTCGGAACCATATCCATGTTTGGATTATCCTTCAGTTCATTATATAAATAGATCACATGAAGAATATTCATCAGCTGGCGCTTGTACTCGTGAAGACGCTTTACCTGAACGTCGAAGATGGAACGCGGGTCCACATCGATTCCGTTGTGTTCCTTAATGTATTTTGCCAGGCGAACCTTGTTCTGGTACTTGATGTCCATAAACTCCTGCTGGCACTTCGGATCATCCGCATAGACCGCAAGGCGGTGAATATGCGGCAGATCGGTAATCCACTCATTCCCGATCTTTCCCGTCACCCACTGAGCCAGCAGCGGATTGCCGTGAAGCAGGAAACGTCTCTGGGTAATGCCGTTCGTCTTATTGTTGAATTTTTGCGGCATCATCTCATAGAAATCGCGCAGCTCCTGTTTCTTCAAAATCTCCGTGTGCAGTCTTGCAACGCCGTTGACAGAAAATCCGCCTACGATCGCTAAGTTTGCCATGCGCACCTGTCCGTCGTAAATGATGGCCATCTTGCGGATCTTATCCTGGTTGCCCGGATACATCTGCTGAATCTGCTCTACGAAACGGCGGTTGATCTCCTCCACGATCTGATAGATTCTCGGAAGCAGCCTGGAGAACAGTTCGATCGGCCATTTTTCCAGCGCCTCGGACATGATGGTGTGGTTTGTATAGGCGCAGGTCTTTGTGGTCACGGCCCATGCCTCATCCCATGTCAGATTATATTCGTCCAGAAGGATACGCATTAACTCCGGCACAGCCACAGTCGGATGGGTATCATTTAACTGGAACACGGTCTTCTCGAAGAATTTATGGATATCGTCATGCTTTTCCATATACTTCTTAACCGCCCGCTGAACGCTGGCGGAAATAAAGAAGTACTGCTGTTTTAAACGAAGCTCCTTACCGGCGTAGTGATTGTCGTTGGGATAGAGAACCTCTACAATCGTCTTTGCCAGGTTTTCCTGCTCTACAGCCTTCTGGTAGTCGCCCTTGTCAAAGGAATCCAGGCTGAAGGTATTGATCGCTTCCGCATCCCAGATTCGCAGCGTATTCACCACATTGTTGCCGTAGCCAACGATAGGCATATCATAAGGCACGGCACGGACGGACTGGTATCCCTCCTGAACGAAATGCTCTCTGCCGTTATCCCAGACCGTTCTGACGTAACCGCCGAACTTCACCTCCGTAGCATACTCCGCACGGCGGACCTCAAACGGATAACCGTTCTTTAACCAGTCATCCGGAACTTCCATCTGATAGCCGTTTTCAATCTTTTGTTTGAACATACCGTAGCGGTAGCGGATGCCGCAGCCGTAAGCCGGATAGCCCAGCGTCGCCAGGGAATCTAAAAAGCAGGCGGCAAGACGGCCGAGGCCGCCGTTGCCGAGAGCCGGATCCGGCTCCTGATCCTCGATGGCGTTTAAGTCGAAACCCAGCTCATCCAGCACTTCCTTCACTTCCGGCAGCGCCATGATATTGATAATATTATTTCCAAGGGCACGGCCCATCAAAAACTCCATGGAGAGATAATACAGGGTTTTTACGTCCTTCTTCTCATACTCCTTGTGAGTTGCAATCCACTCATCAATGATCACATCCTTAACAGCATAGGCAACCGCCTGGAACGCCTGCTCCGGAGTCGCTTCATCGATCGTCTTGCGGAATACATTTTTAACGTTGTAAATAACGCTTTTCTTAAAGGTTTCTTTATTAAATCCCATACTCATTGTGAATGACCTCCTATTGGTTCACTGTTTCAATCCGCTGAACTTTTTCTACGCCCAGCGTGACATTCTCACCATTGATGTTCCATTCCTTCGTATAGCCTGCTGCCTTACCCAGTGTGATGTCTTCTGCGAGAACCTCGCTCTTTATTACTTCGCCATGTGCTTCCAGAATACCGGCAATCTTCTCATTGCCTTCGCTGGTGATGAGAATATGATCCATCACCTCAAAACCTGCTTCCTTACGCATGGTCTGAATCTTGCTGATCAGTTCGCGGACGAAACCTTCCTCGATCAGCTCAGGTGTCAGGTTCGTGTCAAGCACAACCGTAACGGTATTATCTCCTTCCGATACGTAGCCCTCCATCTGAGCCGTATCGATCAGTAAATCTTCCTTCGTCAGAACCACCTCACTGCCGTCAAATTCGAACGTGAGAGCGCCCTTTTCATTCAGAGTATCCATGGCGGTATTTCCGTCCACCTCGGAAAGGGCTTTTCTGATGTTGTTTAACTGTTTTCCGTATTTCGGGCCGACCGTCTTTAACTGCGGCTTAAAGCTGTAGCTGGTGAAATCGCGGACATCATCTGTAAATACAACGGTCTTGACATTCAGCTCCTCCTCGATGATCTCCTGATAGAATACAGAGAGTTCATGAGGCGCTTTTACAAACATCCGGCCGATCGGCTGGCGGTTCTTGATATTCGCCGTATTTCTGGCCGCACGGCCCATCACTACGATCTTTAAGACCTCATCCATGTTGTCTTCCAGCTTCTCATCGATGCAGGATTCATCCGCCACCGGATAATCGCATAGATGGATGCTCTCCGGCGCATTCTTATCGATGTTACATACCAGGTTCTGGTAGATCTCCTCCGTCATGAACGGGATCATCGGCGCTGCCACCTTGCTGACGGTCACCAGTGCGGTATACAGGGTCATATAGGCATTGATCTTATCCTGTTCCATGCCTTTGGCCCAAAAACGCTCACGGCTTCTTCTGACGTACCAGTTGCTCATGTCATCCACAAACTCCTGAAGCGCTCTTGCCGCCTCCGGAATCTGATAATTTCCCAGATTACCGTCCACGGTCTTGATTAAGGTATTTAACTTCGACAGAAGCCATTTATCCATAACCGGAAGCTTGTCGTATTCCAGTTTGTATTTAGTTGCATCAAATTCATCAATATTTGCATAGAGAACAAAGAAAGCGTACGTATTCCATAAAGTGCCCATAAACTTGCGCTGGCCTTCCATTACGGCCTTGCCATGGAACCGGTTCGGAAGCCACGGCGCGCTGTTGATATAGAAATACCAGCGGATGGCATCGGCGCCAAACTCTTCGAGAGCCTGGAACGGATCAACCGCGTTGCCCTTGGACTTCGACATCTTCTGTCCGTTCTCATCCTGTACATGGCCCAGAACGATGACGTTCTTATACGGCGCCTTGTTAAAGATCAGGGTGGAGATAGCCAAAAGTGAATAGAACCATCCTCTCGTCTGATCCACCGCCTCGGAGATGAAGTCCGCCGGGAACTGCTGCTCAAACAGTTCCTTATTCTCAAACGGATAATGGTGCTGTGCAAACGGCATGGAACCGGAATCGAACCAGCAGTCGATTACCTCCGGAACTCTCTTCATCTGCTTTCCGCACTTCGGGCAGGTGATGGTCACCGCGTCGATATATGGCCGGTGAAGTTCTATGTCATCCGGACAGTTCGGCGACATGGACTTTAATTCCTCGATGCTTCCGATGGCATGCTGATGGCCGCACTCACACTCCCATACATTTAAAGGAGTGCCCCAGTAACGGTTCCGGCTGATGCCCCAGTCCTGAACGTTCTCCAGCCAGTCACCGAAACGGCCCTTGCCGATACTCTCAGGGATCCAGTTGATGGTATTGTTGTTGCGGATTAAGTCCTCCTTCACATCGGTCATCTTGATAAACCAGGACTCTCTCGCATAATAAATCAGGGGAGTGTCACATCTCCAGCAGTGCGGATAGCTGTGCTCGAATACCGGTGCAGAGAACAGGAGTCCCCTCTCTTCCAGATCCTTTAAAACCAGCGGATCGGCCTTCTTACAGAAGGTGCCCGCCCATTTCGCCTCCTTCGTCATCTCACCCTTGGAATCAACCAGCTGGACGAACGGCAGGTCGTATTTTCTGCCCACCTTGGAGTCGTCTTCACCGAAGGCCGGTGCGATATGAACGACGCCGGTACCGTCTGTCAGTGTTACGTATGTGTCACAGGTTACATAGTACGCCTTCTTCGCCGGATGCACGAAATCAAACAGCGGCTCATACTCCTTAAACTCCAGATCTTTGCCGGTAAAACGCTCCAGTACAGTGTATTCACTGTTCAGAACCGTATCACACAAAGCTTCCGCAAGATAGTACGTATAATCTCCGTTTTTCACCTTTACGTAGGACTCGTTCGGATTCACACAGAGCGCCACGTTGGAGGGAAGCGTCCACGGTGTTGTCGTCCATGCCAGAATGTAGGCATCCTCGCCCTTTACCTTGAATCTGGCGATGGCCGAGCGTTCTTTCACGTCCTTATATCCCTGGGCCACCTCGTGGCTGGAAAGCGGCGTTCCGCATCGCGGACAGTAAGGAACGATCTTAAATCCCTTGTAGAGAAGCCCCTTTTCCCAGATCTGCTTGAGAGCCCACCACTCGGACTCGATATAGTAATTCTCATAGGTAACGTACGGATCATCCATATCCGCCCAGAAGCCGACAGTCTTGGAGAAATCTTCCCACATGCCCTTGTACTTCCATACGCTTTCCTTACAGTGCTTGATAAACGGCTCAAGACCGTATTCCTCGATCTGCTCCTTGCCGTCCAGTCCCAGCATCTTCTCCACTTCCAGCTCAACAGGGAGTCCATGGGTATCCCAGCCGGCCTTTCGCGGCACGTCGCAGCCCTTCATGGTGCGGTATCTCGGAATCATATCCTTGATCACACGGGTAAGGACATGGCCGATATGAGGTTTTCCGTTGGCGGTAGGCGGACCGTCATAAAATGTGTAGGTTTCAGCCTTTTTTCTGTTATCAATGCTCTTCTGGAAAATATCGTGATCTTCCCAGAATTTTTCAACTTCTTTTTCTCTCGCTACAAAATTCAAGTCTGTAGGAACTTTGTTATACATCTCTTTTGACCTCCTTTATGAATAGTAAAAAAAGAAGGCCCTCGTCCCGTAATCAGGACGAAGGCCGTGCTTCGCTAAACCACCTATTACAGCATACTGACATATGCGTTCCCTGTAACGTAGGATTCACGTCCTGGCTTACTGCTTACACAGCTTTCAGCCGGAGACTCCAGAGTGATATTCGTTCCCATGACTACTCTCACCAGGCTTTCACCATCCCCGGCTCGCTTTGGATTTCCCACGGTCCTACTGTCTCTTTCATCGTCTTTTTTCCTATAATATAATGGCAGGTTATGCCTTATATGTCTTCTCATTATAGGTTTTATGGGAGGAAATGTCAAGTAAAAGACGAAATTTCGGGTATCTGCCGCTTATTTTCGTCATTATGCCCCGTATCAGACCTCATCAAACTGCCCGTATCAGACCGCGAATAATTCGTTAAGCGCCTCACTCATAATCGGATGCGTATAAATCTGATCTCTCAATACCGTGTAGTCTGCATTCAGATCCATCGCCAGCTTCACGATATTAATCATCTCGTAGGATTCCTCACAGAACAGCATGGCGCCTAAAATCTGATTCGTCTTTGCATCAATTACCGCCTTTAAAACGCCTTTGGTTTTATTTAAGACAGCCGCCTTCGGAATCGCAGACGCCGGCAGTCTGGCGATCTTCACGTCTAACCCTGCCTTTCTCGCTTCCTGTTCATTCATACCGACTCTTGAAAAGGATGGCTCAATAAAAACGCTGTACGGAATATGGCTTCTCCTGGCTGCCCTGGCATCATAGGCTCCGCCGTGAAGACTGGACCACACGATTCGGAAATCATCCAGGGAAACGTAGGTAAACTGAAGCCCCCCGGCTGCATCTCCCATGGCCCAGATATTCGGAGCCGTCGTCCGATAAGCATCATCTACTTTCACACCGCCGCGGGCCGTAACTTCGACACCGGCCGCCTCCAGATTCAGTCCCGCCGTGTTGGGTCTTCTGCCTGTAGCGACCAGAATTGCATCCGCCTCCAGATCACCCTCTTTTCCATCGGCAGAATAATGAACGTAAGACCGGTCCCCTTCTTTTCTGATGCTGGAAATGGCCGCGCCAATCACGAATTGAACGCCCTTTTCTTCCAAAACCTTCTGGATCTCCGCTGCGATATCTTCATCCTCCCTCGGAATCAGGCGGGCTTCGTTCTGAATGACCGTAACATCAGAGCCAAATCCGGAATACATGGACGAAAACTCCAGTCCGATATAGCCGCCTCCAATGATGACCAGCTTCTTCGGAAGCGTCTCCAGATCCATAAATGTCTCGCTTAAGTACACCTGGGGATTCCCTTCTATTCCCTCAATCGGTGGCACAAACGGAGTGCTTCCCGTATTGATAAAGATCTGGTCTCCTTCTATGGTAAATTCTTCTGAACCGTCTGCCGGCACTACGTTTACCTGCGTATTGGAGAGGAAACTGGCAGTTCCATTATAAATCGTCACTGTTTCCAGATGATCCAGCTTATCAAAATTCTTTTTCCGAAGCATGGATGTAACACGCCGTTTTTCTTCAATGGCTGTCCTGTATAATTCCGCCTTCTCTTCAAAAGAAATCTCTCCCTTTGACTCTGTGATCTGAGAACTTCTCACCAGAGACTTGGAAGGAATACATCCCACATTAATGCAGGTACCTCCATACATCTTATCTGATTTCTCAATCAATGCTACGGCTTTTCCTTCGCCTGCCAGCTTTCCCGCCAGTGTTTTTCCGCCTTTGCCAAATCCTATAATCACCGCATCAAACTTTTTCATGTCAAACCTTCCTTTCCTGTCTTCTCTATTTTTATTGTTTTTCGCCGGACACGGTCTCATAGGGCCAGTCCTTAATGCCGCCTATATCAATGATATTCTTATAACCAAGGTCTAACAGCTTCTCCGCTGCGTTCTTACTTCTCACGCCGCTTCGGCAGTAAACCATAATCTTCGCATCCAAATCCGGCAGTTCCCCGGGCATCTCCTCTCCGATCTCTTCCACCGGAATATTAATCGCATCGCCAATGCGGCTCTCCGCGTACTCCTCCGGAGTTCTTACGTCCACCACGATCAGCGCTTCATCCGAATCCATAACTTCCTTTGCCTCTTCCGGCCTGTACTTTACATACTGCGAAGCCTGGGCCTCTGTTCTGCTCTCTGCCTGCTGTGCTGTCCGGGCCTCTGTTCCGTTCTCTTCCTGCTGTGCCGGCCGATTCTCTGTTCCAGCCTTTTCCTGCTGTGCCTCCGTCTTCTGTGTCTCCTTACCGGCAGCACTTTTCTGACCACTCGAACACGCCGTTAATGCCAGGACCGCTGCCGCGATACCCGCCGTAATCAAAAATCTCCCTGTTATCATCTCGTCCGCTCCATTCTGTAACTTTTTTTGTTTCAGTTATCATACTGTAATATTATCAGTTACAGTTTGTTCTGTCAAGTATTTTTTCATTAATTCTCAACCTTTGCAATCGTCCACTCTCTACAGGAAGCTGCAGCCGTCCGGCTGTCTGCTTAAACCGCCTGAACACAAACAGTCTGAACACAAATAGAAACGGGTACCGACTCATTCACATGAATTTCGATACCCGTTCCTAAACTACTTCATCCATTGGACTTTACCCTCACTTTTTGTTTTGTCACTGATACTTATGTACCTGGATGCTCTATATGAAATTTTTTTCCCTTTCGCCACTCCATTACCGGGCCTCATCTATCATCTGGTTTATCTCTGCATCGTCATTTTCATTCTTCTATATGGTAGTAAGCTACATATGTGGAAACCTTTGTTCGGACGAATCATACTTTCTCGTCATATGACTCATACGATGAATTTTCCTTTGCAGTTTATAACGGAATATAGGCATATGTAAAAGATATATAGATTTTTTCCAACTACTTCATCCATGCTTTCGCATTTATTCATCATAGAAGGAATGGCTTTTCACTGTGGCTGAATGGTTTTTCCTATTGCCTGCTTCCAAAATGGAAATCAGACGAAACTTATGTTTTCGGTGGAATCTACCTCCTTTTCAGTTATATTTTTATCCTTCCCGCTTCCTGTTCCCGGGAAGATTATCTATATCTTGTATCTCTTTCTTTTGATAGCTTTATTATATAGTATCTCTCTTCATTTTGCAAGACTCTTTATAAAAAATTAATAAATAATTTCGTAATTGTCAAATTGTATATAATTATTGCAAATATTTATATTTTTATTTCTATTAAACTTTTTGTTATGTCAATGTTCCAGAATTATTCTGATATTATAGTTTGTTATTTTTTTATCAATCACATTGCGTTTTTGTAAAGTTATGGTATAATGTCCAAAAAGGACAGAGTCCCCGGACCTTGCGGTCCCAATCGCTCCGCCCCCTACATTAATTGTTCAGAAGGAGAACACATATGAGCCAGCGCAATTTAACCTTATTAACGGATCTATACGAGTTAACCATGATGCAGGGCTATTTCAAAGAAAAGGATGCCAATGAGACGGTAATCTTCGATGCATTTTACCGCACAAATCCGGGCGGCAACGGTTATGCGATCTGTGCCGGTCTGGAGCAGGTGATCCAGTATATCAAAGATCTTCATTTTGAAGAGGACGATGTGGACTATCTACGCTCAACGGGGCTGTTCGGCGAAGACTTTCTGGAATATTTGCGCCATTTTAAATTCTCAGGCGACATCTACGCCATACCGGAAGGGACTGTCATCTTCCCGCGTGAACCGCTGGTCAAAGTAATCGCTCCCATTATGGAGGCACAGCTAATTGAGACCGCACTGTTAAATATTATCAATCATCAGAGCCTGATCGCTACAAAGACGGCGCGCGTCGTATACGCAGCAGGCGGCGACGGAGTTATGGAATTTGGCCTTCGCCGTGCTCAGGGGCCCGATGCCGGAATCTATGGCGCAAGGGCCGCCATGATCGCCGGATGCATCGGAACTTCCAATGTTCTGTGCGGCAAGATGTTCAACGTTCCGGTCAAGGGAACCCACGCTCACAGCTGGATCATGAGTTTTCCCGATGAACTGACTGCGTTCCGCACCTATGCCAGACTGTATCCATCCGCCTGTATCCTGCTGGTAGACACCTACGACACACTGAAGTCCGGCGTTCCCAATGCCATTAAGGTATTTAAGGAAATGAGGGAGGCAGGTATCCCGCTGACCTTCTACGGAATTCGTCTGGACAGCGGCGATCTGGCCTATCTGTCCAAGAAAGCAAAAAAAATGCTGGACGACGCCGGATTCCCCGACGCAGTCATCTCTGCCTCCAATGACCTGGATGAGTCTCTGATCAACAGCTTAAAGATTCAGGGTGCTGCCATCAACTCCTGGGGCGTCGGTACAAATCTGATTACCTCCAAGGACTGCCCGTCCTTCGGCGGCGTATATAAGCTTGCTGCCATCCTGGATAAGAAGAGCGGAAAATTTGTTCCGAAGATTAAGTTATCCGAAAATGCCGAGAAGATTACCAACCCGGGCAATAAGTGCATTAAGAGGATTTACAGCAGGGAAACCGGAAAAATGATTGCCGATTTAATCTGCCTGGAAGGCGAAAAGTATAATGAAAATCATTCTCTGCTGCTCTTTGATCCGATCGAGACCTGGAAAAAGACGCATCTGGCGCCCAACACCTACCATCTGCGTGATCTGATGGTTCCGGTATTTAAGAACGGAGAATGTGTCTACGATTCGCCTGCCGTCATGGACATTCAGGCGTACTGCAAAAAAGAACTGGATACACTCTGGGATGAATCCCGCCGTCTTGTGAACCCTCATGAGGTACATGTGGATCTCTCCAATGAGCTGTGGCATATGAAAAATCAGCTTCTGGACAGCTATCATTTTTCAGAATAACGAAAAAAGTTAACCTTTGTTATAGTTTCTGCGGTTGACATCGGTTATAATAGAAGTAATATGACAAAGGAGGTTGTTTTTTATGAGTATGGGGCAGGAAACCAAAATTCGCGCCAGAGACAATGATAAACTGGCTTTAAAAGTAACAAAAGGACATTTCTCATCAGACCGTTTTCACATTAACTATTACATTGACATGACCACGCTGAAGATGCGTCAGGAGGAAGCGGAACAGGTTGCCAAATCCATGGTTAAGAGATACGTAAACCGTGTCGATTTATCAGGTCTGATTGGCGTAGGAGCGGAAGAACTCAAGCATTATTCCAAAGCGTTTGCTTCCAAGACTCCAATCGATACCATCATCTGTATGGATGGCTGCGAGGTAATCGGCGCCTATGTGGCAAAGGAATTATCCGAGCTCGGCGTTACCACCACCAATATCCACAAGACTACTTACATCGTAACACCGGAATTCGATTCTGCGGGACAGATGGTCGTTCGTGACAACATCAAGCATATGCTGAAGGATAAACACGTATTAGTCGTTCTTGCTACTGCGATGTCCGGCCGTACTATTTTAAAGAGCATTCGCTGCATCGAATCCTACGGCGGCATTCTGGAAGGCATCTCCGTTATCTTTGCGGCAGTGAACGAGATCGACGGTTATCCGGTTAACTCGGTATTTGATTCTTCCGATCTTCCTGACTTCCGTCTCTCCGAGCCGGATAACTGTCCGGATTGTAAGAATGGAATCAAGCTGGATGCGATTGTCAACAGCTACGGTTATACAAAACTCGATTAGTTGAGATAAAATGAATCAGATCATAAACCCCGGGCCACGACGGAAATTTCTGTCGTGGCCCGGGGTATTTTGAGAAGGCGGCTTAATCATCAGGTTCGTCCTCGGAATCGTCATTGTCTGAGTCCCGGTCATCGGAATTGTCATCGTCTGAGGCCTTACCACCTGATTCGTCATCGTCCGGGGCCTTGTCTTCGGAATCGTCGTCTACGTTCTTACCAGGCGAATCAGCATCGTCTAAGTCATCATGATCAGCCGAATTCCTGTCGTCGGATTCGCGGTCGTCAAAGTCATCGTCAGCCGGATCCCTGTCGTCGGATACATGATCGTCCGAATCGTTATCATCCGAATCGCCATCGTCTGAATCGTCGTCATCGAAATCGTCGTCATCGAAATCGTCGTCATCTCTATCATCAGACGAATCTCTATCGCCGTATTTCGCTTTTCTCATTTCTTCTTTATACTCATTCCAGTCTTCCTCGTCCATCTGAAGCCATACTGGTTTTTCCTTTTCCCGCTCAAAGATTATGCGGTAAAGTTCTTCCATGGACATTCTCGACAGCGTCATTTCATCGAGATCCGGGTAAGCAGCTGTCATCATACGGATAAACTGTAATTTCCCGCTGGATATATGGTAATTCAGCGCCGTCTGATCCAACGCCCCATCTTTTTTCTTTTCCTGTGTCACGATATGGACTGTCCGTTTGCTCTCCTCCGCAGTTTTTCTAATACAAGCGCTCAGCTGGCTCTGAAGCTGGTCTACACGGTTCGGATTCTTATTTTCCACTGAAATCAGAACGGTTTTCCTGTCATCCGTCAGATACGCTTTTTCTTCCATAATCCGGTACAGATCCTTAACTGCCTCCTCAATGTTCCAGTCTTTGTACGTGTGCCCTTCTGCAGCCTGAACCGCATCTTCATTCAGAGGCACAAAGGAAAGAACTCTGTCTTTTTTATTGATCTTCAGTTCGAAGCTTGGGTTTACATCCATATCAACAATACTGTCTACCATCAAATTCTGATAAGAATATACTCCGCCGATGCCCGCTGCGAGAAAGAACACAGCACAACCGCATACAGCTGCCATACGCCGAACCTGTACCGGACTGCAAAGCCTGCAGAACCAGCCGCCTTTTAAAGGCTCTTGTCCGGTGATATCGTCCATCCGCTCCATTTTTACAACGGGTGTATCAATTATTTTTTGCAGGGAAGGCTGAGGAAGCTGGCTGACTGCCCGGTTCAGCGATTGATTGATCTGTGATGTCTCTATTTTTTTACTCATCGCCCTTACTCCTTTCCTTCCAGGTACCGTTTCAATTTCTTCAATGTCCGCTGATAGCAGGACAAGACTGTGGACAGCGGGAGCCCCAGATTCGCAGCAATCTCTCTGTGCCTGATTCCTGCTACCAGGTGAAGCAGAAGAATCTGCCGTTCCCGCTCAGTTAAAATATTCATGGCAGTCTCTAAAACCAGTCTGTCTGTCATTTCCGTTACATAGGAGTATTCCATTGTGTCATCCATCTCAAATGCTTCTTCTGACAGGAAGCGTGAGTTTCGTCGGAATAAATCCATAGCAAGATTTCGGGCAATCGTAAAAAGCCATGCCAGCGGTTTTCCCTGTTTCTGGTACAGATGCGCGGATGCCCGAACTTTTAAATAGGTGTCCTGTACAATATCCTGGGTATCGTATGGATTTTTCACGATCGCAAGGACGTAACTGTACAGGGTACGCTCCGTAAGGGTATAGAATTCCTCAAGCGCGGACCGGTCATCCCGGTCAATCCGCACAATCAGATCTTCATCTATATTAAGCCGTTGTATGGATACCTCCGGCTCCCCTCCCGTTACCATGAAAAATATCATACTCATTTCTCCTCACCGCGCACCTGCATTTCCATTATGGGATACTGTGTCCGCGATCTTCTTATCCAGAATATTCTCGTTCTCCCTTAATCAGACTTTCTCTTTTTCATGTAATCCAAATTTAGTTATAAGCTGCCATATCAGGTTTCTGGCACTCATCGATTGATGTTCTTACCGATCATCGTGGTCATTATGATCATCATTATCGTTACGGTCGTCATCTTCGTATCGATCGTCATCTTCGTTACAGTCATCATCATCGTAATGGTCATCATCATCGTTTCGATCGTCATCTTCGTATCGATCGTCATCTTCGTAACGGTCATCATCATCGTATCGGTCATCATCATCGTATCGGTCGTCATCTTCGTATCGGTCATCATCTTCGTATCGGTCGTCATCTTCGTATCGGTCGTCATCTTCGTATCGGTCATTATCATCGTATCGGTCATCATCATCACGATCATCGTCATCACGATCATCATCACCATATTTCCCGTCCGCAGCCGCCTCACTCTCTGCCATTCGATCCAGCTCATCTTCCAGCATTTCAAGCCTGTCGCTGCGGTACCAGTCATTGGCGTGATCCAGCTTATCTTCCAGGGAATCGAGGGAAATCCCCTCATCCCTCGCGTAAGCTGCAAGATCACTGATCCGCATATCAGCCAGCTGGCTGGCCGTTACACTGTCATCCTTTGCCAAAATCTTTTCGATCAGAGCCATGCGGCCTGCAGATATGTGATGCTCCTCTGCCAGCTTCTTTAGTTCTTTCGTCAAACTGACGTGCTGATCCAGAACCCGCCCCTCGATCTGGCATTCCTCCAGATAGCCGGCAAGGTGACGGTTCACATTTTTAACCGTAGTCTCCGAGGCGGAACCGGATTTTACGGTCAACAGGATATCATTTTTATCCTTGTTGGTAAAATACCCCGCCTGATCCAGCAGATCAACCACATCTTCCAGGACGCGGTCGAGATTCCTGTCCTCCATGTGGTATCCCTGCAGCAGCTCTTTTCCGTCTTCGTTTGTACCCTTCAGAGAAACAACCTGATTCAGCCTGTTTGCTTTGATCTCGATGCTGGGGTTAATATCAAATGCCAGATACTGGCTCGGTCCTCCCAGATAAAGCCCCAGTCCCCCTAATGTTACCACTGCCGCTGCCGCCATGGCCGCCATAAAATTTTTCTTCATATCTTTTGCTCCTTTCATGCAGAATTATTTTTTTCCTTTTCATCCTTACAACGGAGCAGAATGTAATTTTATCGCAGCCATATCTCATTTTTTACCATATATTTTGTATTTCATATTCTTCCCATTGCTCCGGCTGCGGTGTGATCAGATTTTTCGCTTCATAAAGCCCGCACTGCACCATGTATTCCCTGACAACTTCCAGCACATGACAGTAGCAAAGCGAAAGCTGGCGGGCATACGCCTGTTTCTCTCCTTTCATCAGGCAGTCCAAAGCAATTCGGCATCTTTGATTCAGCTCATTGGAACGAGTGGAGCCATCACTGTAAAAACTATAGTAATAGCCCCAGTGGAGAAGTCCGCCCACCTCCTGCAAAATCATCTGAAACGGCTTTAACGGAAGGTGTTCCTTCATGGCGTCCGTAATAAGATCCAGCGGAACCGCCCAGGGCTGTTCCATTTTATCCACCAGCTCCTCCGCCTCCTTTTTTATCGATTCAGCGGTAAGCATGGCAGCAGGCCAGACAGCCGCAGCCATAAACTGAAGGCCGCTCAAATACAACAGCGTATCGTTTTTTAATACCCTGTTCTTCATACACTGTGCGGTCGCATCGTCATTAAACAGAGTTACCTGTGTCCCCTTGACATTGTATGTGTGACAGAAACCACATTTGTTCAGCATGGCGACCGCTTTTCTGATCGTCGACACAGAGACCTTATATTCATCGGCCAGCGCGGCTTCGGACGGTAAAAACGTTCCATCCCGGTAAATCCCCACTCCAATCTTATCAATCAAATCACGGGTAATCTGCATGTAGTAATGGTTTCGCCCGATCTCCGGACTCCAGCTGTAACAGCAGTCTGTTTCTTCCACCGGAAATGGAACCATAGCGTCCAGTTCTTCCAGAAACTGCTTTACATCATCCGCAATCGCTCGATACATGGTTTCAAAACAACGCCGCATCTCCTTCAGATCGCCGCTATTGGCTGCCTCCAGCATCCACATTGGATCTTTATAAGCCATGGCGGAAGCAGAAAATGCCGGTGACTCCCGGAACTCCAGGAAAAATGGAACCCGCGCGCAGATTTCAAGACTCGTAAATATATCCCGAAACAACAGGTTGCCCGAGGCATCCAACAGACTATGAAGCGCCATCGATGAAGCCTTCCACCGGAGGTCAATTCCTTTTTTACTGTTTCGTTTTAAATGCTGAAAACTAAGCCTCACCTTTTCTCCGCCGCAGGAAGCGATGGAGCAGGCAAAAAGCCTTGGCATAATCAGTTCCATCGTCTTATAGACCTCCAGAATTGCAGTTCTCCGCTCCAGTACCGATCTCAAAACATCTTCCTTCTGTATCTCATCAACCGGCTGATAGGCTACTCTGGAGGTCCGCCTCTCCTCGGTATGGATCAGCCCCTCCCTTTTTAATGCCGCCAGTACCTCCCTTACCGTCCGGATTCCCACGTGGTAATTCTCGCTGAGCTGACTCATAGAAGGCAGCGGATCACCATATTTTAAGTATCCTGTCATAATCTGTTCTCTGAGATTTCTATATAAATATTCAAACAGAGTACTCTTCTCTTCCATAACCTTTCCCTCTCAAACGATGTCCCTCTTAGCCTCTTTTCTTCTTCCCGGCTTCCTGCATCATGATAAAACCGACTTCATTATACCACATTTTCTCACGCGTACTATATGCTGACGTACACAAAAATCATATTGATTTCTCAAACAGGGTAACTTAAAATAAAATAAATGATAAGGATTATCATGATGTATTAAAACGGAGACAATATAGATGAAAATACGAAACCGGAAAAAAACTGATTTTTACAATCCCTTTTTTAGAAAAGGTCTGCAAATCAGCCTCCTCTCTGCAGGGATTCTCCTGGTTTTTATAATCTTAATCAGGAACGCGGCAGATTTGCGTATGGCCCTCAATAAAAGCACGCAGAAATATCTGGATGATGTAACCGTACAGACCGCCCGTGATATCCATGATGCGCTGGTCAATAAAATGACGAGTCTGGCCTCCATATCCGATACGGCTTCCCGTCTGGATGAGATGTGTTCGGAGGATGAAGCGGCAGATTTATTACACAGAAAAGCAGAAATACTGGAGTTTGATCCGCTGATTCTTCTGCACAGAGATGGTACCATGATTTCCTCCGAAGGTGATTTTTCGCCGCCCTGGATTACTTCCACGGATTTCTTTCAACTTGACGGCGTCCTCGCCTCTTTTGAAGGTGAGGTAACCGCTGACTACATAGGGGGCAAAAGTATATTTTATTCAGCTCCCGTATTCCGGGAAGGCCAGATCGATGAAGTCCTCATCGGTGTGAGAAGCAAGGAAAATATGCAGGCCATGATTTCCTCCAAAAATTTCGACGGTAAAATGCTCAGCTGCATCACCGACAGCAGCGGACAGGTGGTAATCTCCCCCACAGACTTGAAACCATTTCTCCGGCTGGACAATATTTTCAGGGAGAATAAAGACAGGAATGTCGTAGAAGATATTCACCAAATGCAGGAAAACATGAGAAATAACCGCAGCGGCATCTTAAAATTTACGGCAGTTACAAAAGAGGAGCTGATCCTGTCCTACAATTCCCTCGGTGTCAATGACTGGTTTCTGTTGACCCTCATACCCGCGGACTTCCTGTCCAGCGGCGCGGAGCGTTATATTATGCAGTCATTTGTCATCATTGGACTGACCGTCCTGCTCTTTTCCCTGTTCCTGTTTTCCGTGTACCGTTTCTATCATATACACAGGAAACAGCTGGAACGCCTGGCCTTTGTGGACCCGCTTACCGGAGGGCCCAACCACGCTGCCTTTCAGCTAAAATACACGGAATTGGCTGACACAATGGTACCCAATACGTATTCAATCCTGCTGATGAATGTCAATGGCTTCAAGCTGATAAACGAACGCCTGGGTATTCAGGCCGGCAGCCAAATTCTGGCCTATATATACCGGGTCCTGAATCACCGGCTCCGGTCTGAGGATAATGAATTTGCCGCCCGGGTGGAATCGGACCACTTCTTCCTGTGTCTGAAGGAACATGATCCTGCCAGGATCCAGAAGCGCCTGGACGGGATTATCAGGGAGATAAATGACTTTCACCATACGGACCTGACTGCCTTCCGCCTGGAGTTCCGGCTGGGTGCCTGCATCGTGGATGACCCAGGTCTGGAAATCGCACGGCTTCAGGACCGCGCCAGACTGGCATGCCAGAGCCAGACAGCCGGCCACCGGGAGAAATGCGCATTTTACGACAACAGCCTGACCGAACGCATCATGCTGGAACAGGAATTAAACGATTTATTTGAAACTTCCATTGAAAATCACGATTTTAAGGTATACTTTCAGCCAAAGGTTCTGCTGGAGAGTAACCGGGCGGAAGGCGCTGAAGCTCTGGTCCGCTGGATTCATCCGGAAAAAGGGGTCATCTTTCCCTCGGATTTCATCCCCTTATTCGAGATGAATGGGAAAATATGCCGGTTAGATTTCTATGTGTTTACACAGGTCTGTCAAACATTGCATAACTGGATCGCCACCGGGAAAAATCCGGTTCCCGTCTCTGTCAATTTATCACGCCGCCATTTTCTGGACCAGAATTTTCTGAAAAAATTTGCAGATATTGCAGCAGAATATGAAATACCACCGGGTATGATCGAATTTGAGCTGACGGAATCCATCTTCTTTGACAACCGGCAGATTGACGTCGTAAAAGAAATGATTCATCAGATGCATCAGCTGGGATTTTTATGTTCTCTGGATGATTTCGGATCGGGCTTCTCTTCCCTGGGACTTCTTAAGGAATTCGATGTGGATACGATCAAGCTGGACCGTTCCTTCTTCGTCAATATGGAGGGCGAAAAGGCAAAAGATGTGATTGCATGTCTGATTGAACTGTCTAAAAAATTAAGGGTCCATACGGTGGCAGAGGGAATTGAGACCAGTGAGATGGTCGACTACCTTCGTACGATCAAATGCGATATGGTGCAGGGTTATATTTTCTCCAAACCGATTCTGGTTTCTGAATTTGAAGCGCGTTACTTATGAAGTGCGCTCTGTTCATAATCTGGTCATAATATTTTTACATCCCGGTCAAAGTATCTTCATATTTACCGGATATACTTATACCATAAGAGAAAGATGCTTATGCCTTACATCAGATAAAATTTTTTTCATAATCGCCGGTATTCTTACACAAGGATACCGGCTCCTCCCTTTTATGGGCTTTTTTATTTTACATCTGTTTTCGGACGACTCTGTATTCGTCCGCATACTGGTAATGGGCGCATCCGCCGCTGTCCCCTCTTAAAAATCGTATCATCTCATCTTCATCCAAATCCATATCACATACGTAACACTCGTAATCCTCATCATAGGTATAATACATGCAGCTTTCACAGTTCATTCCTGACATTCTTTGCGCCTTCCTTTCCCGGTTTCCTTTTTATTCCTTCCATTTTACGTTTATTGATTCGATTGACTTACCGGTATCTGTCTTCACGAATTTTTGCAGCCATTTTATCACAGTACCGTCCAGGAGCCACGCAGCCGCAAAAGACAGGACCGCAGTCAGAAGTGTTGTACACACAATACGCGGAACGTAAAAATGCCTCACCATGGTCTGGTCGACGATCGGCTCGGCGGCAGCCTTCAGGATCAGGTAGTGAGCCAGATAGGCCGAGTAGCTGTGACGGCTCAGCCAGGTAATGACCATTCTGGCAGCCTTAAATCTTAGATTCCCCCAGCACTCAAACAGCAGGAATACTGCCGCCGACATGGCAATCATGGTAGGCGCCAAATCGTGAATCCCCGGTACAAAGCCCGGTGTAAACCTTTTTTGAAGCAGCGTCAGGACAAGTCCCAGAATTCCCGCAAGGGCGAACCATTTGAAGTCCTTCTGCTGAAACAGCCTCTTTAACGCATATCCCAGGACATAGTATATCAGCCACCCCTGAAATACCATATAAGTAAGAATCTGATCCAGCCCGATGCCCAGTCCGCCGGCGTAGTTGGTAAGTGTCTGAACGCCAAGAATGAGCAGTATAAAACAGGTCAGTTCCTGATCATTCATCGTCTTCATCATGCGGGCCAGAAACGGCGTACAGAGGTAGAGTGCGATGATCACATACATAAACCACATATGGTCTGCCATAGGTACTGTACCGCTTAGAAAATCGCGGAGAAACTCCAGCGGATACTCCCACCAGGACAGGACTTCCAGGCTGCGGCTGACATCAAACAGATAGTAAAGGCCCGAAAAAAAGAGAAACGGGATCACGATAACCTTAACCCGCTTTTTATAAAACTGCATGATATCTCCGGTCGCTGAATCCAGAAGAAACATACCGCTGAGCATAAAATAAATTCCGACAAAGCTAAGCAGCAGCGGCTGCATCACTGCGGCGAACCACCACTGTTTATCATTCACGGAAACGGCTGGTATGGCGTGAACCATCATGATCGCTATTACTGCCACAGCCCTTAGAAAATCGTACTTTATCTCGCGTTCTTTCAATCTGATTCCTCCATTTCAAGATCAGGTGCTCCCGGCGCAGACAGCGTGTGCTGTATTCACAGTGATCTGCGCAGTGCAGTATCAGTATACCATAAACCGGAAAATCGTGAAAGACCTCATCAGATTGTTTCGGGTCTCCCCGGTTTGTTTCAGTCACTGTTCATGCGAAGAAGGGCCGGGCCGTCAACCGGCTCAGCCCTCCTTCCTGCGGATGCTTGTTCCCGTTCAGGTTTATGCGTCTGCTTCCAGCATTTCATAAAGCCTGGTCCGCAGCCTCTCAACGCGGCGTATGGCTTCCTTCACGTTATCTGATGCCTCTCTGATCTTTGTCTGGACCATCCAGTCTATGATCAGTCCATCAAAGAAATAGTCGGCAAAATTTAAAAATTCTCCGATATCAATTTTAAAATCTCCCGGTATCTCAAGATCCATCAGTTCTCTGCGCAGGCTTCTTAGGCTTCGCCTGGATTCCTCCAGAGCCAGCCTTGCATCGTCGATCCTGGAGTGCTTGATCCAGGTGGTAAACATCCCGCCCCCAAGCATATCCCAGATTCCCCAGCTGCCTGCACTCGACAGCGCGGTTTCGGCCTGTCTTAAATTCATGAGCACACGGTTTGCGGCGGCAATCGCCTCTTCTGCTTCCTGTTTTCTTCTCTCTTCTTCCATACTGATTCTCCTTCCTGTCTGACAACAACGAAAAGTTTCCGTGCGTGGCCGGAACTTCCTGTATGAAAAAAGAAAAGACTCTTACCGTGGTAGTTCCTGCCACAATAAAAGTCTTGCACATTTCATTTTATACGGGTGTTTATGAAAACACCAAGAAGACGATTTAAAATCCATCAAAAGATGGTTCGCTACTCCCTTTTATTGGAAAATAATATATCATATTTTTACATTCCTGTCAACTAATTCAGCCGTCTTTCAGCACCATCACTTTCTCTCCGTGGACATCGGTCTCTCCGTTAAACCGGAATCCGAATTTCTCATAGAGGTGGATTGCTCCCTGGTTTTCCTCGACTACGCTTAGGTAAATTTTCTTTCTGTGGTATTCGTTTCTCAGCTTTTCAATCATCATCGGGAGCACGACATGGCCGTATCCGTGTCCCTGATAATCCCGGTCGATCAGGAGCCGGTCCAGCCAGACCCGCCCAAACGGCAGATACTGCCAGAAATAGCCGTACATGGAGAAGCCTATCAGCTGATCTCCGTCATAGATCCCGACCGGACGCCAGCATGTTTCTTCCGACGCTTCCTTTAAGCATTGTTCGGGACTTTCCACAAATCCCTTCTGTGTTTCGTGAATTTTGAGAGCCAGTACCGCCTCGCGGTTCTTATCATTTACCGGCTCAACATGGATATACATGATTCCCCTTCTTTCTTTATTTTGGCTTTGCCTTTTTTATCATAAACCATCGGGTTACCCAATAGTCAATAGATTTTATCTCTTTTTCTGCTTTCTGCATCTACCAGCTGCGGACACCCTGTATATGCAGGAAACGGGATTTCACGTACAGATAAGAGTCAAGAGGGCGCATATATGCATCAAAGCTGTGCGCCGCTACAAAGATGCGCTCTCCCGTGACCGCGACGATGACCGGGCTGTGGTAAAAGCCGCTGGCATTGCCCAGCTGTACAAGATCTCCCGGCGAAACTCCGGCCTGATCAGTTTCAACTGCATAGGGACCAACTGATTTGTTATTGACCAGGAAGTTATAGAGATACTGCACCCCCGTCCAGCTTGGCGTCCGGTCCGTACTGCTGTTATAATACCAGCCCATCACCGGTGTGTAGTTCATGATTCCGCTTCCTGCATAGATGCACTGAGACGCAAAATTCGTGCAGTCTCCTCCAAAATTTTCAAAGTCCAGATACCGTGGATTTCTGCCCATGGCCCACTTTTTTGCATATTCCACTGCTGCTTCCCGCCGATAGCCTGTTTCCTTCATATCATATTCCATTCGATTTCGTTCTTTATCCTATAATATGAAGCGGAATGCAAAAAGAAGCACAGGAGACAGAATCATCTGCCCCTGTGCTTCTCCTTCCGTTTCTGCTGTTTCAATTCAAACCTGGCCTCCTTTTCCGCCTCCTTCTGCAGGCGGGTCCGGACTTTCCGTTCTTCCTTCAGCTGCTCGCGCTGCAGGCTTAAGGCCTGCTGAGACTTTGTTCCGATACCGGAGACTGCCGTCTGCATCCTGGCCTCCCGCTGCCTGCGCTTCGGGTTGGTGTGTTCTTTTTTTACTTCAGCTTTCACGGCCGGACTGAACCGCAGCCCATCATAATTTTTCAGAAGCCATTCGTATACCTCGTAGTCCTTCGGCTCTGCACCGAAGGTAATCCTGCATACCTCCATCGTTCCGTCCGAAATGCGCTCCACGATTCCGATCCAGAACGGGTCCTCGAAAAACACTAAAAAGGTCAGCGATACTTTGTCCATAATGATATCCTCCTTACATGATTCATAACAGACAAAGAATGGACGACCTAAGGAGGAAGGTTACTGACAGCGTTTTCACAAATATTGTCCGCTGCGCCCGGACTACCTACCGGAGCTGTGTTTTTATCTTTGTTTTTATTGTACTTTTTTATCTTACCATATTAGTCTGCATTTTTCCAGACAATGATGATAAAGTCAGTCTGGAGTACCGGATATATATCATAAAAGATGCAGCCGCCGCACCGAGGTAGCACATGGTTACTCCAAGACCGTAAACCGTCACACCATTTCCTGCCATGGCTGCCATACAGGCGGCAGCCGTGCACAGGAGCAGCAGCGCATGAACCGTAGGAGCGAGCCTCAGTTTTGCATTTATATCTGAATAATTCATATCCGTCACTTTTTCTTTGGCTGTACAAAACTGAACCGTTCCTATTACTTCAAAAAGGAGGGCGGCTGCCGAGAGCATTCCGAAGAATTCTACGTATCTGTCGTAATTTAAAGCCAAATTCCGGGTTGATCCCGCCAGAAACAGCATCAGACTGACCGCGCAGGCATTTCCAATCGTCCTTTTTTCCCGTTTCCGCCGGACAGCATCTTCCCCCCACTGATACCATGGGCCGATATACTCATACCGGATCCGAAAGCCCCGCCTGTTGCTGCAGGGCACCTCCACCGGTTCGTAGTTTTCCTCAAAACTCTCTCTCAGACTTTTCATCCCAGCGCCTCGATTTCCTTCACTTTATTGCATGCCACAAAATGGCCCGGGTTCACTTCCTGCAGACAGCAGTTCTGCTTACAGCTCTCATCCGCATAGATGCATCTGGTGGCAAAACGGCAGCCGGGGCCCGGATTGATCGGTGATTTAATCTCGCCCTTCAGCAGAATCCGTTCCTTTTTTGCATGGATATCCACCGTCGGAATCGCGGACAGCAGCGCTTTTGTGTACGGGTGTACCGGATGGCAAAAGAGCTCGCTTTTATCACATTTCTCTACGATCTGTCCAAGATACATCACGCAAATCTGATTGGATATATGCTTTACGACTGACATGTCGTGGGTGATAAATAAGTAGGTAAGTCCCATCTGATCCTGCAGATCCATCAGCAGATTCAGAATCTGAGCCTGGATTGACACATCCAGAGCGGAAACCGGTTCGTCGCATACGATGAATTTGGGATTCAGCGCGAGTGCTCTCGCAATCCCCACGCGCTGCCGCCGTCCGCCGTCCAGCTCATGAGGGTAACACATTCTCAATCGTTTTTCGATGCCGGCCGTCTTCATCAGCTCACTGGTTCTGTCCTTTAAATCTGACTCGCTCATGGTCCCCAGCAGCTTCATCGGCTCTTTAATGATATCCTGCACCGTCTGTCTGGGATCCAGAGAGGAAAAGGGGTCCTGAAAAATCATCTGTACATCTCTGCGGTAATTCTGCAGTTCCTTTTTATTCAGCTTTGTGACATCCCTTCCCTTATAAATAATTCTGCCATCCGTGCTCTCATTCAGATGAATCAGCGTCCTGCCAAGGGTGGATTTTCCACAGCCGGACTCTCCCACCAGGCCAACGGTCTCCCCTTCCTCCAGGCTGAAGGTAACGTCATCAACCGCGTGAACCATGCCGGCTGCGCTCTTAAAATGTTTCTTTAAATTCTGAATTTCCAACAATGCTGCCATTCTCTAATCCCCCGATCTTCCTGTTTTCCAGCAGCGGGAATAATGCCCGGGCGCTACTTCCCTCATCTCATTGTCATACTGATCACATCTGTGGCATTTATGGGGACACCGCTCCGCAAAGTCACACCCCTTCCGTGCGGAAGACGGATCCGGCGGCAGTCCCTCGATCGGTGATAGTCTGTCCACATCCTTTTTTAAATCCGGCAGTGCTGCAAACAGCCCCTGCGTATAGGGATGCGTGGGATGATCGAAAATATCTTCTTTGCTCCCGCTCTCAATAATCCGTCCTGCATAGATCACGCAGACCTTGTCGCACACATCCGCCACGACTCCCAGATCATGGGTGATTAATACCATCGCCGTTCCCATCTCATCCCGCAGTGCTTTAATCAAATCCAGAACCTGAGCCTGAATCGTTACATCGAGAGCCGTCGTCGGCTCATCCGCCAGCAGAAGCTTCGGAGAACATGCCAGCGCCAGCGCTATGACAACACGCTGTTTCATGCCGCCGGAGAACTGATGCGGATACTCTCCCGCCCGGTCTGCACCGATTCCAACCAGTTCAAGCATCTCAACAGCCCTTTTATTCGCCTCAGATTTTGTACAGCCATGCTGCTGTCTGTATCCCTCCGCGATCTGGGAAAGCACAGTTTTTACCGGGTTTAAAGCCGTCATGGGATCCTGAAAGATCATGGATATCTGACTCCCACGCAGGCTGTGAAGCTCGGTATCGGTCATTTTCAAAATATCCCGTCCGTTATAAAGGATCTCCCCTTCTATCCGTTCCACGGAATGCTCCGGAAGAATCCGGAGAACAGATTTTGCAATGGTAGTCTTTCCGGCTCCGGTTTCTCCTACCAGTCCAAGCGTCTCCCCCTCCTTTAAATCAAAGGATACATCATTAACGGCGTAAATCACGGAGTTTCCCGAATGGTATTCCACGGTCAGATTACGTATGGAAAAGAATGCCGTTTCTTTTTTATGTTCACTCATCCTGTCCACCTCATCAATCTTTAAAATTCGGATCCAGCGCATCCCGGAACGCGTCGCCCAGCAGATTAAAGCTCAGCACGGTGATCACGATAAAAATCCCGGGAATAATTACCATATGCGGGTAATCACGGATATAACTTCTTGATGCCGCCAGCATTGCTCCCCACTCCGGCTTCGGAGGCTGAACACCAAGGCCAAGGAAGCTTAAGGAGGAGGAGGCCAGTCCGTTCCGGCTGATACTCATGGCGATTTCCACGATAATCGGGGAAACCGCATTGGGGATAATATGGGATGCAATTACCTTCCAGGTTGGACAGTTGATTGTGGCCGCCGCCTCAATATATTCCATGGTACGAATCCGTAAGATATTGGCACGCATCAGTCTGGCAAAGCCGGGAATTCCGGTGATTCCCAGAGCCAGGATACATTTATCCACGCCAGTACCGAATACCGCACAGAACGCCATCGCCAGCACCAGGGTCGGAAATGCCTGAAACACATCGAGAAAACGCATCAGACAGGAATCAATAACACCTCCGAAATATCCGGCCGCCGCTCCCATCACGATACCAATCACCGCAGACAGCACCGTAGAGATGACGCCGATGACCAGTGTATATCTTGCTCCGTACAGGACGCGCGACAACAAATCACGGCCCAGCTCATCACAGCCAAATAAATGTTCCAGAGACGGCAGCGAATATGCGTGAAGCATATCCAGTTCCGAATAGCTGTATTTGCACAGGAACGGAGACAGCAGAGACAGCACAATGATTGCCGCCAGCATCACCATACCGGCTACCGCACCTTTATTGTGGCAGATGTTGAGCCATATGTATTTTGCAGAGCCCGGTTTAATGCTCTCATCAATATGATGGCGGTGCCTCTTTTTCCTTTCGTGTCTGCGGTTCCCAGCCGATTTATGATGGTCTCTCTTTAATTCTTCAGCCATTTTCTTTCACCTTCCTTCTGCCTGAGGATACGTACTGTGCCTTGATCCGCGGATCTGCAAACGCATACAGCAAATCAGTCAGCAGCATAATCAGGGCAAATGTGAATGCTATGAACACGATTCCGCCGGTCGAAGCCGTATAGTCGCGGTTATTAATACAATTTACGAGATACTGTCCGATTCCGGGTATTGAGAAAATCACTTCAATGATCGTGGCTCCGCCCAGCATGGAGCCAAACCGCATTCCGACCACAGTCAGAATCGGAATCAGCGCATTGGGAAGGGCATGGCCGTAGATCACCTTTCTCTCCGGAAGGCCCTTGGAACGGGCCGTAGTCACATAATCAGAGCGGATAACCTCCAGCATGCTTGCCCTCACCTGCCGGGTGAATCCGGCCAGACCTCCCAGGGAATTGGCTATCGTCGGCAGAATAAAGTATTTAAATGAAGTACAGCCGGAAGACGGCAGCCAGCCCAGTTTCAGAGAAAACAGCAGTACCAGAAGAAGCGCGGTCCAGAAGCTGGGCATGCAGTCGAACAACAGCGTAATAAACAGAGAGATTTTATCGCCTACGGAATTAGCCTTTACTGCCGTGTAAATACCGAGCGGCAGGCCGATCACAACTGTCAGCACAATACTGTAAATTGCAATTTTGAAGGTATGTGGAAACCGCCTCATCAGCTCCCATTTAATCTCGGTACCGTCAATCAGAGATTTTCCAAAATCAAAATGCAGAAAAATATTTTTCAGATACTCGCCCAGGCGCACCATAAAAGGCCTGTTTAATCCCAGTGCGGCCCGTTTCATCTCAATTTCGGCAGGAGTATGAGTACCAGCGCCAAGCGCAAGCTGAGCAGGGTCACCGGGAACAAAATTCATCAGCGTAAACATGATGATTCCTACTGCTATCAAAGTTGGTATCATGATCAGCAGCCGTTTTAACACATACTTTGACATGGATCAGCCTCCGTTCCATTCTTTATTTTGCAACCGGAACGTATTGCTCCGTAAAGGTCATCGCATTCAGTACCGGATTCAGCTTTTCGAGACAGATATCGGTCAGGCCTTCTGTCGTTACGATGCTTCTCGTCTCTGTATACAGGCCCACCATATAGCAGTTCTCAATCACGTAATCATGGAACGCATTCATATTCTCTTCGCTCCGGTCTGCATTGGCCGCCTTCAAAAGTTCCTGAAGCTTATCGTCCTTTGTGAAGCCCTGGGTTCCGTACTCATAGTTATCTTCGCTGAACAGGATATTCCAGAATGACGTTGTAAAATCAGACACGGACTGAGACAGCTCAGACATGTCCCACATCGTCGGATCGCTGTCATACGTCTGCCTTAACGCGCGGTCGTAAGCGTCAATCACCAGCTTAATTCCAGCCTGTTCGAGCATTGCCTGCAGTGCCTGATAAGGTCCCTGCGGCGCCTGTGAGGATACCATTAAATGAATCTCAAGCTGGCCCGGCTCATAGCCTGCCGCTTTTAAGTATTCTGCCGATTTTTCCAGGTTCATTCCAAAGTAATCCTGATTATCCCACTCCTGCACGTAATCCGGTCCCAGATTCGGAGCAACATCATGGCTTATGGTTCCCGCACTGCTTCCGCTGCCCTGAAGCACCATCGCGGCGTCAAACGCATAGGCGATCGCCTTGCGGACATTCACATCCGCACAGGGAGAATTCTCACTCGTATTGAAAATCAGATACTGGGACATGGCGTTGTTATACTTCGTCACGTTGAATGCGTCATTTCCTTCGAAACGTCCGACATCGGAAGCGGAAACCTCAGCCATGTCAACTTCTTTGTTTTCCAGCGCGATGCTTCTCGAGGAGGCCTCGGCGATGCAGCGGAGAATAATCTTATTAACATTCTGCAGCTCCGCATCCGCTCTGTCCTCTTTCTTCCAGTAGTCGCCGCGAGCCTCCATTGTCACGGAGGAGCCAGTCTGCATGTCGGTTACGGTGTAAGCACCTGTAATCGCAGGAGATAGGTTGATATCATTCTCGGAGGCCCCTTCATACCAGGTCCGGCTTGCTATGGAACAGGAGGTAAGAACCTTCTCGATCGCGCCGTCCATGGTATTTTTCAGTTTTATCTGAAGCGTATAGTCGCCGGTCGCTTCTGATCCAGCGTAATAAGTGCCGATATCCGTCACGTAGCCAAGTTCTGCCAGTTTATTATAGCTGTACACCACGTCTTCTGCCTTGATGGGATTGCCCTGGCTGTCTGTGATATTATCCCAGATCTCAATGTCATAAGTCGCATCATCCGTTTTTGTCACAGATTTTGCCGCCACAAGCTGGACTCCGTCATCCAGCATGGCTCCGATAAAAGGTCTGTACGCCAGATGCGCCCACAGAATGTTTTCCGTCCAGTCACGCACGGCGCTGGCTCCGCCCCACGGTCCAATCGTAAACGAATCATCGTCAACCGCCACGGTTACAGACTCTGCCGCCTCTTCCATGACGGTTGTTTCTGTTTTTTCATTGCCGCTCTGTATGTTTTCTTCTGCAGCTTTCTCCGTAGCTTCCGCCGATTGTGCAGCCGGCGCCGTTGTCTGACTGGTACCGGAAGAACCACCGCATCCTGCAAGCAGTGCCGCGGTCATCATAGATGCCGTAAATAGCGCTAAAACTCTTTTCGTTTTCATGTAACTCCCTCCAAATTTTTTTTATTTTTGATGGCTTTATTATATAAAATGACGAACACTCAATCAATTCGACTTCTTTCTGCTTTTTTTCCAATTTGGAAAATGCAAGATTACTTTGACTGAGTGAACAGCCACTCCTTAACACCCGGAAGATCGTATCCCAGACGCCACGTCATCCGATGGCTTCCGTTCAGCGGATTGCCCTCCAGATCCATGCTTCCGGTCCCTGATTGAATCTTACAGTAATAAATATCTGCATTTTCAGAAAGCAGCTTATCCATCTCCGCTTCAAGAACCTGCGGCTCTGCGATCCCTTCGATCGCCCCTCTTGCCACGGCTGCCCCCTCACGCTCCCAGAGGCTGACCGTCTCATCCATCAAAAGTCCCGTCTCCAGGCTGTCATCCTCTGAATTCAGGATCAGAATATGGCTGTCCTTCAGTCCCTTCAGGCTCTCCGGCTCCCATTTTCCAGCCACACAGTACGCTCCGGCAAAGAGATCCGGCTCTTTGGACATCATGATCAGAGAACACATGCAGCCCATAGACTGACCCGTCGTATAAATTCTGTCCTTATCAACCGGATACTGATCCGCCAGTGAGCGAACGAGATTCATGGTTCCTTCCACATAGTTGTCGTAATATTCCCAGTAATCGTTGATAAATTTATCGTCATAAATCATCGTCACCACAAAGCACGGATGCTCCGCCTGCCATTCTTCTTCCGCCCATACGGTGCCTCCATTCCCCTGGGCCAGAACCTTCTCCCAATCGGAGCTTACCGATCCCGCGTCAGGCATAAAGAGGAGTAACGGATACGTCTCCCCGGAATCCTCATAACCCTCCGGCTTAAAAATATTGTAGTGAAGAACCGTCTTCCATTCCGGGTCTGTATAAAAATGGTTGTCTTCGAATCGGTCGCGGACCGGATATAGTTTAGAATCATTCCCCATGATTCCCTCATTGGCAGGAGTCGAGTATTCCTGGCTGCCGGCCGGATACACCTCTCCATCTGTGCTCTTCACATCCTTTATCTGGACGACGGTCGCGGTGTCAATCACCTCATCGTGTTCCATGCGCCCGTCCGACGCGTATTTATCGTCGAGAAGAGGGCTCTGGATCTCCAGCTCGAGTATCACATAATTTCCAGGTACACTCGCCTCCGCCGGAGCGGCCTCACTGTTGGTCCGCACCGCCGTGACCGTACGGTTCTTCACCTCATAGCTGTCTGTGGAAAGACTGTCCGCATCAATCGCTTTTTCATACTGTAAGGCCACATGCGTTACTTTCTGGCCGTCGCCAAAGCTTTTGTTAATCGTAATCACCTTCGAGATTCCGCCTGACTGCGCTTTCTCTGCCGCTTTCTCTGTCGTTTTTCCCTCTGTTTCAGTTTCCGTCGTTTCCTGTTCTGCATCAGGAACCGCCCCCTCTGTCTTCACCGTACCGCTGTTTTCCGTCCCCGAGCCATTCTGCGGCGCACCGGCCCCACATGCGGTCACCAGAACCGCAGAAGACAGCAGCAAAGCAGCCATCCAGCTTTTTTTCATCATATTCTTCTCCTTTCACACCCTGTATTTTTATCAGCCCCAAATCTCTGATACCAAATATATACCATTAGAGAGCTTCACGGATCAATTCGCTTCACGGCCGGGTTCTTTCCAGAATGGAAAATATCGGATATGGCAGGATTTGAACTTCACCGTAAATTATGGTATACTGTCATCGTATAACTACGATAAATATTTCTTATGGGGGAGGAAATATATGGAAATAAGCGTACTGGAAGAATTCGTTTCTCTGGTCGAAACATGCAGCTTTCAGGAAACCGCTGCAATTATGAACCTGTCTCAGTCTTCACTGACCAAGCACATTCACAAACTGGAGGAGGAACTGAATTTATCTCTGTTTGACCGTTCTACCAGAAACGTCAAGCTGAATGAATACAGCCATGCCTTTTATCCGTATGCCAAACAGATCGTACAGCTTCAGCATGAAGCCATCGCTACACTTGGAGATTTGACAGACAAGGATAAGGACCATTTTTCAATCGCCTACGCGCCGGTGCTGGGACAGTACGGTCTGGTAGATACCATCGCTGATTTCTCGAGAAAGTATCCTGAACACAATCTGAATATCATTGAAAGTTATCAGCCCATGTCTCTTTTGAAGTCCAAGAAGTGTGATTTTGCCTTCGTCTCTGAAAATGACGTGCAGGATGAGAGTTTTAACAAGATGATCTATAAGACGGACCATTTAGCCGCGGTTTTTCCCTGCGGTCATCCGCTTGCCGATAAAGAGAGCGTGACCTTAGAGCAGCTGTACGGAGAAAAATTCATTCTCCATTCCAACTCTGTGGGAAGCACGCATGAAGAAACCCAGAAATTTCTGAATTTATGTGATTCAAAAAACTTTATCCCAAATGTGATTGCCCACTCGGAGTTTACCTCAACCATGGTGCGCTACGTCAGCAACGGGCGGGGTGTTGCGATCTTAAACCGGCTGCACATCCCGGCTGAGATTCCCAATATCTCCATCGTGGATATCTATCCGACGATCCGTTCCTACATCTACTTGCTCTACCAGAGAAAGGTCCGGTCGGCCTCCGCCGCGGATTTTCTGCATTATATGATTGAACAGATAAGCCAGTAAAAACAAGAAAGAGCTTGCAGAGAAGCCTTCGAGCATAAGAATTTTTTTGATTGCTTCTACATAAACTATAAAGAACTGGATTGTATAGCGTTATGAAACCACTAAGGAGTTTATGGGATTTCCATTGACAGCCTGGTTAAAATACGCTATACTTACCTCAGTGAATAGATTGCAGTAGCTTGCGAGGCCTGCGATCGGAGGAGTCCCTGCGGGGGCTCCTTTTAACTTTTATACGGAGGTAACTTATGCCAAAACCATTCATGACCTATGAACAACAAATACAAAAACTCCGCGATAAAAATCTGACGATAACGGATGTGGAAGAAGCGAAGTCCATACTACGGCATGATGGCTACTATGCTTTAATTACAGGGTACAAGGATTTATTTAAAAATCCTTCCACGAAGAACTACAGGGATGGTACCACCCTGCAGGACATTCTTGCGTTATACCAGTTTGACGAACAGTTACGTGAACTAACGCTTCGCCATCTTTTACATATTGAACGGCATATTCGTTCTACCCTAAGCTATGCATTTTGTGATCAATTTGGAGAACAACAAAGTGCATATCTGAATCCAGCAAATTATGACAATACAAAGAAAAAAAGCAATGCTATTAATCGCTTGATTACAAAGTATCTCTCTCCACTACTGACCAAGCAGACATCATACCCATTTCTTGAGCATAACAAAAAGGTACACGGAAATGTCCCCCTTTGGGTAATGGTAAATGCTCTTTCCTTCGGTACATTATCAAAAATGTATGAATTATCAGTTTCTAAAATCCAATATGCTGTCAGCCGTAACTTTCCTGCTGTTAACGAAAAGCAATTAGGACAAGTTTTAGATGTATTAACGGACTACCGAAATTTGTGTGCGCATAATGAACGAATGTTTTCTCACCGATGTGCCAAAAAAGATATTCCCGATTTCCCACTGCATAAAAAGCTCAGCATTCCTGTGCAGGGCAATTATTATCTTTGTGGAAAACGAGACTACTTTGCTGTTGTCCTGGCATTCCGTTATTTACTGCCAAATTCAGAATTCTTACGGTACAAATCACAGCTTAGCAAATTGATAGAAGAAGCGGTAACCAGCAACCAACAGATTTCTCGTGACGTCTTACTTAACATTATGGGATTTCCTGCAAATTGGAAAAAAGTCACTTCGTATCGAAAAATATAATATATTACATCGCTTACGTTAACCAGTAATAGAAAGGAGGCCAGTACAGCGGCCTCCTTTCTATTATTCTCCATTCCAAAACCGTCCTGGTGCTGATAACCAGGCGTCTGCAAAATCATGCAGAGTCTTCATCGTATCGCCAAACTGCCCTTCATACGCCTCACAGTCCTTCGCCGGAGTGAATCTGTGAGTCGCGCCCTCTACAAACGCGATCGTCTTGTCTTTGCTCGTAGCCATCTGGTAGATCGTCTCGGACGCTAAGTATTCCCATCCGCCTGTCATTCCCATGACAAGAAGGGGGACTCTTATCCCTACGACATTGCCCGGAGTGCAGTTATAGGTGGAATCCCATTCAATCCCCCACACGTGGTCCTCATCGTAACCGAATTCTTTTTCCGTCCGTACCGCATAGGAGGTTAAGTACGTCTTCACCGAAAGGAAACGGGCTCCCTCCCAGAATGAATCGGTATAGGAACGCGGATTTTCCGGTCGGCGCACGCTGTACACTATCTCCTTCGTCGCCGTTCCATCTCCGTGCAGCAGAAGGTGCGGCTCTCTCGTATGGGACATGAGCCGGATATCCTGCGCGTACAGTTTATTATTGAAGAAGCCCTGCGCGGCTCCCGGTATGATTAACGGCTCGTCGTCGCAGTAGTTTCCCTGGCCGTTCTGCAGCAGAAGAAGGCGGTTTAAGGCATAATCAAGAATACAGCTGTTTCTCGCGCTCTGAGCCCGCTGAAACTGATCAATAAATTCCCTGTCGTAATGGGCTCCGTCGGGCTGGAACCCATTCTGGGGGTTAAAGAGATTCAGTTCCTCATTGATCAGCCGTCCGCTGTTCTCTGATTCCACCGCAGGATCTAAGCTGAACAGCTGCATCGCGGCATTTCCCCAGTTGGAATCCAGAAGCATGAGGCCATCGGCAGGCGGAAGTTCACTGTTGTCCGGATAGGGAACGATCTTTTCCTGTCCCTGGAATACCTCCGCGCCGTTTTCCGCAATATTCTGATAAGCCGTCATCAGGGTTCCGCCTCCGCTGTGCCCCATAAGAACCACCTTTTCGACATCTGGCAGACTGCGCAGGTAAAGAACTGCAGCCTTGACACACTGCATCTTTTCCACCTGGCTGAAGATGATTCCTTCTTTATTCGCCGGGTTGGCACATAAAACCGTATATCCGCGCTCTGCCAGTTCTGCGCCGGTTGGAAATGTCAGATAATCCTCATCTGAATGCATGACCAGGACGCTGATGCCCTGTTTGGGGCTGCCCGCTTTCGGTTTATACAGCACTCCCGGAACCCGTTTGGCAAGATATACGAAGGTCGTTTTTATCTCTCCCATACCAATCTCCTTCTCTGGCAATGATTAATCCGCATCCATCGGAAGGTCTTTGTACGCCTCATACAGATCCGGCAAAACCTGATACAAATGCGCTCTTTCGATGGTATTATGCGTCAGCACGTTCTTAAGATACGTCTCATCCACCGGAGTCTCCTCATCACGGAGAATCCTGCCGTCCTTCGCATAATATCCTATCCATTCGCAGTTAATGCTCTCCCTTCCGCCAAGGGGGCATGGACGGCTGAACCGGAGGACGAGGTGGTGGCCGGGACCTTCAAATTCTTCCCAGCAGGCCTCTGCCCGGCAGTCTGCCGCCAGAAGCTCCTGATACCGCTCCTCTGACAGGCCATACTCTCTCAAATCAATGGAGTGGGATACGGCGGGTATTCCCTTTGACGGGTTGCCTCCCGCGCCAAGGTCCAGAGTTTCCACAGACCACACGCCGTCTCTGTCATTTTCACCGTTTACAAACTTATGATCCCAGTGATCCAGTGGATTCCATATTTTGTATCTCAAATTTCCTTCCCCGGGTACCATGCTTTTCGAATACCGGTTATACCATGTCCCGTACCATCTCCTCCATTTTCCCTGCCAGGTGACCGGCGATACAGAATATTCAATATAGAAACCGGAGCCATCCGGCATCATGGTATAGCCATACACGATATCGCGGTATCCGTGAATCTGCAGAAGATCCAGCCAGTTCTCCGCCGGAATCGCATCCTTCACCTCCATGGGACCCGCGTCTAAAATCTGCTGCAGAAGCGGATTCGGGGGGCAAAGGGGATAACCGGTAATAAAACGCGCGGCAGGCATCCTCTTTTCTGCCGGACTCAGCTCCGGCAATCGGTAATCGCTCATAACACTTCCTCCTTATCCCATGATTGCTCCGCCGTTGACATCAATAACTGCTCCTGTGATGAATGACGCTTCCTCACTCGCCAGAAAATTGACCGCGCCAGCGATGTCCTCCGGAACTCCCAGCCTGCCTAACGGTGTTCTCGCAAGGAGTTCCGCCTTAAGCTCCTCCGGCAGTATATCTTCTTCCGGAACATCCTGCTCAATATGGCCGGTCAAAACACAGTTCACCGTAATTCCCTTCGGTCCCAGTTCTTTTGCCATCTCCTGGGTCAGGCCGATCATTCCGCTGCGAGATGCTGCAAACGAAGGATTGGGATACCAGCCTCCGTTCTTCTCACAGGTGGTCATATTGATGACTCTCGGAGCCCTGCTCTTCAATAAATAAGGAAGCGCCAGCTTTGTATTGAAAAATGCGGCCTCAAGCACTTCCATGGAATGGCGCCATATGGCTTTATCCGTCTCCTCCATATTATGGCGGTCATGGCCGCCGGATCCGTTTACCACCACGTCAATGCTTCCAAAACGCTCATAGATCCACCGGAGCACATCCTCCTGGGTGGTATCTTCCTTATAAAGTTCCGGATCACAGGCAATATTCTCCGCAAGCCTGGCCTGAGGATTCTGTGCAAAGCCGATGACCTGATCCCGGTATCTCGGATCCATTTTTGCAACAGCTCCCTGGGCTTTTCCGTGGAAGGAGCTCATAAAAGCAACGTTCATACCGTATTCAAGAGCCATACGCACGATTGCCAGCCCATTGTTTCCGGCCCCTCCTGTGATTATCATTGTTCTGTTTTTTAATGTCAGCATAGTTTATTCTCCTGTTCTGTTTATTTTCCTCTCTCTGCTTCCAGCTTCACCGCGTTCCCCAGCACCGTCTTTTTATCAAGCGGATAGAGGAAGATCACGGCCAGCGCCATGGCAAAGAACCCGATCATGGGAGCCAGGCATGTGATGTCATAGATCCGGTCCGTCACCGCCGCGTCAAATGCGGTGTCCGGCGTATAACCGATGAGACTCAGCAGAATCCCGGTAACGCCGGAGGAGCACGCCTGCCCTGCTTTTCTGGCGAAGCTGTAAATACCGTAGATCGTTCCATCCCCCCGTTCTCCCGTCCGTACCTCGGTATCATCAATGATATCCGATACCATTGCCCAGCCGATCAGGCCAAATACCGCAAGCCCCACAGTTGCCACCGCATAAAAGAAAATCCAGACATATACATTTTCAGTATGTACAAAGTAAGCAACTGCAAGAATTCCAGATGCCAGGAAGCAGCCTGCGGCAGTTATCTCCTTCTTTCCGAATCTGACTGCCAGCTTCACAATAAACGCAGCCATTATCAGCGTAATAACAGTACCCACGACGCCGCTCTGAGATTGCGCGACTGTATTTGCAAAATAGTTTGGATAGATATATGAGGCCATAGCCTGAAGCCCTGTATTGGCAACCTCCCGTATCAGGACCACGAGCACGATTCCAGGCAGACACCGGTTATGTGCCAGACTGCGGAGCAGTTTTCCCGCGTCGAATTTCTCCGTTGTCTGCCCCAGCTTCACCCGCTCTGTCGTCAGACTGTAGCACAGAATATAACAGATCAGTGCACCAACCGAGCAGAACAGCGCCGCCGTTGTCATCTTTGCCCCGGACAGCGCCCGGTGGCCGGCTTCATCGGTATAATAGACTGCAAGGGGCAGAACCACGCTGGAAACCGTCATGGCGAGAGTTCCTCCCACCGAACGGAAATTGGACAGCTGCGTGCGCTCCACGGGATCGCTGGTGATGGCGGAAGCCAGAGAGCCGTAAGGAATTACAATCCCGGTGTAACAGATGCTGCACCACAGCAGATAGGTAACAAACATCCAGACCACCTTAAACGCCATCCCCATATTCTGAAACCAGCTCGCATACATCAGAAGGCTGGAGAAAGCCACCGGACCGCTCATTCTCCTGATCCATGGCCGGAACTTGCCGTCCCGCCTCACCGGAGAACGGTCCACCAACTGTCCCATCGTGATATCGGTTACCGCATCTAAAAGCCGCGCGATCATCATCATAATTCCCACAATATAACCGGACACCCCCATGACGTCCGTATAAAATTTCAACAGAAATGCGGATGACAGCACAAACGTAAAGTCATTTCCAAAATCCCCAAACAGATAGCCTATCTTATCTCTCATTCCGAATCCAGTCTGCTGTGCCCCCTGCTTCCCCATAATCTTTTGTTCCCCTTATATTTTAATCGGCATCTGCAGGCTGGTCATGATACTCCGCGTACAGATCCGGAAGAAATGTGTAGAGATGTTCCCACTCCACCAGGGTGTGGATCACTACCTTTTTTAAATATTCTTCACTGCATTTCGTACTGGGATCTCTGACCAGCTTTCCGTTCACCGGTCTCCATCCGATCCATTCCCGGCTTCTGGTCTCGATGCCGCCCAAAGGACATGGACGCGAATAGCTTAAACACAAATGCGTTCCCGGCTCGTCAAAGGTCTCATAAGAACCTTTTCCCGTCAGCTGGCAGCCCGCGTCCTTTAATTCCTTCATCTTCTCATCTGTCAGACCAAAATCCTTCAAATCAAACTGGTGGCGTATGGTATCGTACATGCGGTCACCCCCGCCCAGATCCAGACTCTCCGTGGTATGGATTCCATCGGAGCCATCCTGCCAGTTTACGTAGTAATGATCAAAATGATCCGCATAATTCCAGATCTTATATCTTAAATTTCCATGGCCGGGCACCATACTCTTTGATTTTAGATTTCTCCAGTTCCGGTACCACCGCTCCATCTCTCCACTGATATGCGGCGGCCGCACCCGGTAAGTGGCCACGTATCCGGAGCCATCGGGAAACATACAGTATCCCAGTTCAATCTTATCATACCCGTACGGCTTCAAAAGGTCCATGAAATTCTCCGGCAAAATAGCGTCTTCCGGATTCATCGGATTTAACTGATTGATAATCTGCATCTCCACCGGCGTCGGAGCATGCAGCGGATAATTATAAAAGTATTTCGCCAGCGGCATCTTTTCTTCCTCCGGGAATAATTTCTGGCGGATGTTAATCACACTTTCGTCTTCTGTCTCAAAAACCTCTTTGCCAACCTCAATAAACATATTGTGCCTCCTTCTTATCTGCTGATTTTATTATAAAGTAGATCATTGCTTCCAATCAATTCCGTTTTCTCTCCCGATTCTTTCCAAACAAGAAATTTCAGGGCTGTTTTTCTTCCTGTTCCCGAATAAGCTTAAGCGCTTTGAGTCCAAGAGGAACAATGACAATCACACTCAGCAAATCGGCAATCGCCTGCGTGGCTGCGACACCGTTGATTCCCAGGAAAACAGGAGCAATAAACAGTACCGGGAAGAAGCAGTAGCCCTGTCTCGCCAGATTCATAATCAGAGCATATTTGGCATGCCCGATACCGGCATAGAACATATTGACGAGTGAGCCGAGAGAATGAAATACCAGCACACAGCACTGAAGCCGGATACAGAGCATTCCCAATCGCAGCACCTCGGAATCCGCCTGGCTGTTGAACACATGAACGATGGGATTCGCAAACACGAAGATTACCGCACCGATTCCAACCGCTCCAAGCACAGCGACGGCACAGCTGAATACGTAGCTTTCCCGGACACGTTTCCACGCTTTCGCTCCCCAGTTAAATCCTACAACCGGCTGATATCCCTGTCCGAATCCCAGTATAATGGCAAACGGGAAATCCATGACCCGGTTTGCAACAGACAGCGCCGCCAGAGCCGCAGTGGAATAGCTTCCCGCTACCCGGTTGATCGAAACTGCTGCCACGACGCTGAGTGCGGAGCGGAAGAACGAGCTGGAGCCGATGGCGAGCACCTCTTTCACGTCATTCATCAGGAATTTGATTCGTTTGACAGAAATACTCACAACACTGGTCTTTCTGATATACGGATACAGAAGAATACAAAAGCTGATGAATTTGGAAAGAGCCGTAGCCATGGAAGCTCCCGCGACGCCAAGTCCAAAATGATAGATGAACAGCGGATCCAGAAAACAGTTTAAAATTCCGCCGAATCCGATGCCGATCATGGAAAATGTGGCGCTCCCCTCACTTCTTAAGCACATATTCAGGATGAAACTGCCTATCATAAACGGCGCTGCATACAACACGTAATTTGCGTACTGGATTGAATACTGGGCGCATTCCTTTGTGGCTCCCAGCCAGAATACCAGGTCTCCGATCACCATTTTTCCAATAAACATGAAGATAATTCCGAGGCCGAGGCCGCTGAAAAATGACGTGGAAAGTACCTTATCAGCATGCTCATCGTCCTTTGCTCCGAGGAGTCTCGCTATGTAACTGCAGGCTCCGGCCCCGATTAATGAGCCAATTAAAGTAATCATCCTCTCTAAGGAGCTGTTCACCCCCACTGCCGCTGTGGCATTCGTCCCCAGCGTACTTACAAAATACGTATCCACCAGATTGTAGATCGTGGTAATCAGCTGCGCCATGATGGTGGGCACAGCCATTCGTGGAATCAGCGTGCGGATATTTTCCGTCAGCATCATCTGTTTTTTTTGCGTTTTCGCATCTGCTGCCATTGCAAATCACCTGTCTTTCTCTTTATTTGATTTCTATTTTTTTATAACATCCGGTGACGGTTCAATCAATTCAGATTGACGGGACGTTTTTTCCAAAAGAGAAAAAGTGGACCATAAGTATCTGTGACAAAATGCAGCGCTGAAACGGGAACAGGGGCAGCAAAAGAGCTGGTGTTTTGACTTTCGTCTCACACCAGCTCTAAATGGTTTAAGTACTGTTCTTCTTATCCTAACGTCATAAACGCATACCTCACCACAAATACAACAGAAATCATAAAGGTTAATGCCCGTACTTCCCGTCTTTTCCCTGTCATAATATTCATCAGGCAATAGGTAATCAGTCCAAACGCAACACCATTGGCAATGGAATATGTAAATGGCATAAATACGATGGTACAGAATGCAGGCAGCGCATTGCTCATGTCGCTGAAGTCCACATCCCGTATGTTTCCAAGCATTAAAATACCGACAAAAATCAGCGCAGGCGCGGTTGCCGCTGCCGGAACAATGCTGACAATCGGTGCAAAGAGGATGGCTCCCAGAAACATGACCGCGGTTACAAGGCTTGTAAGTCCCGTTCTGCCGCCTTCTGCAATACCTGCGCTGGATTCCACCACGGTGGTAACCGTCGATGTCCCTACCATCGCACCGGCCAGTGTTGAAACCGCATCTGACATCAATGCCTGTTTCATCCGGATTACCTCGCCGTTTTTATCAATCATCCCGGACTGCCTGGCGGCTCCGAGAAGCGTTCCAATCGAATCAAACATATTGACCAGAGAAAAGCTGATAACCAGCATGGTTACCGTAAACAGCGTTTCCACAAAATTTGTTCCGGCAAACAGACCCGCAAAATCCATTTTCAGAAAGGAAACTTCTGCAAAATCCCTGAATTTCACACCGAGATTCATATCGAGATTCGACAGCTGTGTGATTCCAAGGGGAATGCCTATGAGGGTTGCCGCTACAATTCCAAGCAGAATCGATCCCTTCACTCTTCTGGCATGAAGAATTCCCATGATAATCAGGCCAATCAAAGCCACCAGAGCGCCGTTAATTAAAACCATATCTGCGCCGCTTCTCCATTTGGAGAAATCCACCAGGCTTACAAGTGTAGCCGGATTGGATATAATAATTCCGGCATTCTTCAGTCCGATGATTGTGATAAACAGGCCGATCCCAGGTGTAATGGCAGTCTTGACTGCATCCGGGATTGATCTGATAATGGCCTCTCTCAGGCCGATTGCTGTGATTACAATGAAAAATATACCGGATATAAATACGATAACGAGCGCCTGTCCATAGGTATATCCCATTCCCAGCACAACCGTGTATGCAAAGAATGCGTTTAATCCCATCCCCGGCGCCTGCGCAAAAGGAACCCTGGCATATAACGCGCAAAGTGCCGTACCGATAAACGCTCCGATACAGGTTCCGATAAATACACCATTTGCAATCTTACCTGCCATGGCAGGGTCTCCCATAATAACATATGGATCAGATAAAATCTGGGGGTTCAGAATAAGAATATAGGCTATCGTTATGAAAGTTGTGATTCCTGCAAGTATTTCCGTTTTAACGCTTGAATGACTCTGTGAAATCCCAAAAAACCTGTCTGCGACTCCTGTTTTACGTTCCAATAGTATGTCCTCCATCTTCCTTTAATAAACTGATCAGACTGTCTGCGCTGCTATCCTGTAGTCTATGCTTTCAAGGTTTTCTATTGTCACTCCTTTCCACCAACCAGCGTTTGATTACCAAAAAAAGAGTCAACTACATAAACTATGTAGTCAACTCTTTACGGTAGTTGGTAGAAACTCTGAGCCAATTCTCAGGATATACATAATGAATAGCACCAATATTAAATCACAAAAATAATTATATATGCTAAAAGTTTTTTAGTCTATTCGCCATTTTATCAATAATTCAATTATTTTTTGTGTATTATGTATATATTCTTCTTTTTTACGGTCGGTATCATCATAATATTGATCAGGAATTCCTGCGGTTATCTCTGCCCGCATTCACTGCATGTCCGGTCGTGGAGAGAGATTATTCCGCCGCAGACCGCACATGTATACCGCTTCTGCTCTTCTTCCAGAAACCGGTCTATTCCGTTTTCCTTCATATACAGCGACTGTCCAATGAGACTTGCTCCATAGCGTTTTCGATAGCTTCTGTCCAGATCCCGGATCCTTCTGCACGGGAAATCACAGCATTCATAGCAGTAGGATATGCCTCTTTCAGCTGCACAGTTCTTTCTCAAACAGGTACGGCAGTGTCCGGGCTTGCTCTCATCGGTTCCCATACAGCCGCCGCATGGCTTCTTTGAACTGCAGTGTGTAAAACATACCATGCAGTTCATTCCACATGGAGCAACCATCCGGCTGCTGATCACTTCCGGCATTTTCATAAAAACCGCCTCCTTCTCCTGGTTTCAGACTTCTGAATGATTCTGCGGTAAAATTACTTTCCCTCAAAAAGATTACGGCGGGAATCTAATATACGATCATACGATCCATATATCCACATTCCGCGGCATTCTTCAGTTCAGCAGCAAAATCCTTCCTGTCACAGGACAGATAGGAATAGAGGGCTCGGTCGCCTTCCGGCCCTCCTGTCAGCTGTTCCAGCTGATGGCTGATAGCCTCCTCAAGCTTTTGCCGGTCACAGTTCTTCACACAGATGCAAAACCGCTCCATATCGTCTGCTGTCACAGCATTCTCTGAAAGCTTTTTCCCCATCATCATGTGAACCACCAGATTCCGCAGGATGACAGAAGCCACGTTCAGAATCAGCTCCTCATAATCCCCGTGAAAATGTTCCAGGACCGCCTTTCCGTACGGTTCCGGCAGCCTGCCCAGAAATCTCTGTTCCAGAAGAACACAGGATAAATAAAAATAGACAGCGTCAATCCCGCTTCGTTTTCCGACTGGCCTCAGAATCGGATAATCCAACGTGAGCAGATGATCCTGGGGCCGGAATCTGGCATCATAGCGGACAAAAAATTCCGGCATCCCCCTGATGATCGTATCCTCGTAGCAACGGTTTCCAAAGGAATGGAAATTCGCAATGATCTGTTCGTAAACCTTTTTAGCTCTGGCTGTCTTCTCCAGGACCACCTCATATCCCTGCTGGTAAAGCAGCCACAAATCTGTGTCTGAGGCCGCGGCAACATTGTCTTTCCCCGTCTTAAGCGCTTCAGCTTCTGCTTCCCGAAGGCAGTAGAGCACCGCTTCCATCAGCTGTCTGGCCGTCTCATAGGTGACCGAGGTACTGGAAAAACCGGTATACTTTTCCGTCAGTTTTCCGACAACAGGCAGCAGTTCTTCCATCGTATAGTCCATGTCCGCCTCCTAACTGAGCAGGTCAAAAAGCGTCTCCAGAAAGAGATCCCGGTCCCACCGTGCTTCTTCCGAGAACTTCCCGTATTCTCCGCTGCCGCCATCCTCCACATAATCCCGGTATCCGGCGCGGACTGCTCTTGCAAAACGCTCCAGACACGTTTCTTCCAGATAGGCGACTGAACCGCAGCAGACTCCGTCAAACTGTTCTTTCATAAATGCCAAAAGTTCCTCATCCGTTAAGTTGTCCTCTGATTCATTCTTGTAGAGATAAAAGACTTCCTGCAGCTCTGCAATCACATCGGCATAATTTTCCTGCTGCAGATATGGTGAATCGCAGAATGTATCAATGATCTCCGGCAGGATCCCCTTCCCGAATTCGACCCGCATCTGCGTCCTTAAGGAATCACGCCTGCAGACCATCAGTTTCCCTGCGTCCTCCTCCGTAAGCATCAGTCCGAAGGCCTCTGTCTTTTCATTGCAGGCAAGCACTCTTTCCAGCTCCTGCTTCCGTTGTACCGTTTCCATCAGCTCATACCATTTCTCCTGCATCTCATTACCTCCCGTATTTGGTAAGTACTGATTCTACGCCTTTCACTCTTCCATTACAAGTCTTGAAAAAAAGTGATTTTTATGGTATGATATAGGTGTGGAAAAAGTGATTATTCCACTTTTTTTCTGTATTTTTCAAAGCTCTTCTCTGATAAAATCTCATTCGTCACAAATTTCCCATCATAGAATACGGCATACGTTGTAAACGGACTCGGCGACTGCCTGGCGTCTTCCCGCGTTTCCAGCTTCACTGCTTTGATTTGTATTCCCTGGTTTCCGGCGTATTCCGTGAGAATCGGAACGTACTTGGCCGTGTGGGGACATTGGGCCGTATAGTACAGGACCCAGCCCTTTTCATCAATCTCGCCGGTCTTTGCACATTCTAAAAAGCGCGGCAGGGCTGTCCCCTCTTCAAACGGAAGTGCCAGAAGTTCATAGTATGGCGCGGCGGTATCGGCTTCTACAAATCCCTTATGTTTCAAATAGGCCCCATCGGACAGAAACGGCATCTTCTTTTTGGAAGAGAGTGCGACAAGGCCCTTCTTTCCCTTCGCCCTGGCTTCTGCGATGCAGTGCTCCAAAAGCCGGTTGCTGTAGCCCTGCCCTTTAAACTGCCCGGATACCCACAGGCAATCGATGTAATAGTATCCATCCGCATCGATGGGCGCCCAGGCATACTCCGCCGGAAGGTACTCAATAAATACCTTTCCCCGCACATCCAGCTTTTCAAACACAAGCCCCTCTTTCATCCGTTCCTTCAGCCATGCCTTCTTGGAGGCCACGCACGTCTCCCCCTTTTTATCCGATATGGCACAGCAGATATGTTCTTCCTCAATATTATCCAAAGTAACTCTTTTGAAATCCACACTCATAACTTCCCCTCCACTACTCCTTCAAGCCGATATAGACATGAATCTCCGCATCTCTTCCTTCTATCCCGTGATACTCTTCAAAGTCGGCCCGGAATGCCCGCTTCAAATCCAGACTCCACAGTTCTGTCCAGAACTGAACCAGGGCCTGCTGTACGTCGCCCTTTACCACGAACTTCGCATATCGTCCCGCCGGGATCGTACAGAGACTTAAGTGTTCCGGGATTCCGGCAGTATCTGTCACCTCACAGGCCGCCGTCATGTCATAATCGCCGTTCTCATCACTCTCGTAATTGGAATAAATCCCCAGAACCCAGCCTCTCCTGTCTGCAGGGATACTGGCATAAATCCCCCTGGCATAAAAGCGTTCCCATAGCCCGCCTATCACGCTTCCCATGTCCGGAGCGTGGTTATTCGTTCTTGCAGTGATTCCTGCCGCCTTCTTCTCAGGCAGTGTCACGATTTCGTAATCCATCCGGTTGTCCTCTTTTCCACCACTCCTGTGGTCTTTTCCTTAACAATCCCAGAATACCACTTTAATCACGACAGCTGTATGTCATCATTACCGGTAAATGCGGCAAATATTTTCTGCCATCGCAGCAAATTCCTCCCGAAGTTCTTCCGGTTCCACCAGTTCTACACGATCTCCCATACTGAGCAGCCAGCTAAAGACGCTTCCCCGGTCGGAAAAGCAGGAATGGAATACCAGCTTTCCATCTTCCCGCTCCTGAAAGCTCTCCAGTCCGCTTTCTTCAATCAGCCGCCACTTCATATCCGCTTCACAGACTGCTGTGACAGAAATCCGCGGCGGGAATGCCTTGTCAGGCGACATATCATACGCCGGAACCTTCCGCTCCGCGAAATGTTCAGCCAGCGCTTTCAGTTCCAGCATACGGTTTAATTTGAACAGCCGGTAATCCTCACGTTCCGTACAGTATCCCCACACATACCAGGAGGACCACTGGAAGACCAGCAGATACGGCTCCAGCTTCCTTCGGCTCTCCCCGGAAGGCCCGAAATACGCAAAGCTGATGTATTCCCTGGCGTCGATCGCCGCCTGAATCAGTTCAATCTTCGGTGCAAGGCATGATTTATACCACGAGGATAAATCAATCAGAATATGGCTGTTCGAGGTCAGAATGGACGAATTTCCCATAGCCAGCTTGTCCATAAGCTGCTGGTACTTGTTCGTGCCGGAAACGCTGTCCAGGCTTCGGAGGCCGGTCAGAATAGACTGCATCTCCGACGAAGTCAGTACGGTCCTGTCGATCCGGTACCCTTCCATAATGGAAATCCCCCCATTGGGGCCCTGCGTCGTTACAAGGGGAATGCCCGCTTTGCAGATGTCTTCGATATCCCGGTTGATGGTTCTCCGGGATACTTCAAACTTCTCGGCCAGATAGGGTGCAGTCACCTTTTCCTGCTGCAAAAGGATAGACAGGATTCCGATTAATCGGTCGATTTTCATAAACACCTCCTGTTATTCATGACAGTTCTTTCCACAAGTGCTCACTCACCCAGTGCCGCCTTTAAGTCCTGAAAATACTGTTCCTGCTGTTTTTTCAAAAAGCCTGGGACAAAGGGTTTCATAAACCACTTCTTCACGTCCACCCGCTCTGTAAAATTCGCCTCGCAGCCCTTTTCCGTCTGGCGGAACACGCCCGCCCAGGTGCCTGTCATATTACCATTCTCCATGGTAAACTCATACCGGTGCGGCGGCTCAAACCGGGTAATCACAAAGGTGGTCGGATATCCCTCCTTCGTGTACTCCACAAACTTCCTTCCAGGCTCCAGTATATCAATTTTCTGCAGATCACTGCGCCAGCTGTAATCGTTTAAATCCGTCACTACGTCCCATATCTGCTCGATCCTGCTCTTCAGGATTACCTTTTTATTCGATTCTGTCATACCGTTCTCCTTCGCTCTTCCTGGCTGCTGTTTTTCTTCATTATAGCGGACATACAGGACATCTGTATGTCATGATTAAGAAAAAAATACTGCCGTCGATTCAGCCCGTTCCTGTCGTTCCATCACTTCCTCCATCATTGAAAATGAAATCAGACGTCACTGCCTACTATTATACATGACGGCGGCAATTCTGTTAATCTCATTTTCCGGCGGAGGTCTGGACTTATCCATGAACAGATCGTTTTATGAAGTACTTGATCGATCCGGGTAACCACAGTATTTACAATTCTTCACAAAAGGAGTAAGCTTGGATTACCAGGAGGTGGTTTACATGAACGAAAAAGCAAAAAAATACGTAACGATGTTTCGCCAGGTCAAGATAGCGTCCGCTGCGACCGTGGACGCCGGGGGCCATCCGCAGAGCCGGATCATCAACATCATGATTGCCAATGACGACGGTATGTACATTGTAACCTCGAAAGGAAAGCCTTTTTATAAACAGCTGACAGCTACCGGTGAGATCGCGCTGAGCGCCATGTGTCCGGATTGCCAGTCGCTTAAATTTACCGGACGCCTGCGCCTCGCAGATAAAAAGTGGGTGGATGAGGTATTTCTCCAGAATCCGGGCATGAATGAGGTTTATCCGGGAAACAGCCGCTATATACTCGACGCATTTCTGATTTATGAAGGCAGCGGGGAATGGTTTGACCTGCTTAACTACCCCATCAGCCGGGAAAGTTTTTCCTATGGCGGGGCAAAGGAGGAAGTGAGCGGCTATTTCATCACCGATGACTGTATCGGCTGCGGACAGTGTACGGAATCATGTCCGCAAAAATGCATTGCGCCGGGAGTTCCCTGTCGTATTGACGGAAGTCATTGCCTGCGGTGCGGATTGTGCCAGGAGGTATGTCCTGTGGGGGCGGTTGCTGAAAGAAATCGATGATTTGATCAAATAATAACAGGAGAGAATATAGAGGCCGGCCACCTCTATATTCTCTCTTTGATTTCTAATCCCCTATGTCGTCGTTATCACTCTGTCCCAGTCCGCGATTCCATCGGCCTGCACCAGCCAGTTCAGTGCATAATGCCACTCGTAGATAATATCACCGCTCAGCATCGGGAGTTCCCTGTGATGGATCCTCGCATCGACACAGGCCCAGTCATACCGCAGTACAAGATCCTGCATGTCGAGAATCTCATCCCGGCTGCGAAGAACCGATGCTTCCATCAGACTGTCAAAGGTATGGTTCCACATGATTGCACCGAGCTCAGAGGCATTGCAGATTTCTGTCGGTTCCTTCAGTTCAATCATGGACAGTGCCCACAAAAGTACCGAACAACACTCATACCGCCAGCCAAACCGGTTATGAAGCGCCGGATCCTTATCCGGATTTTCAAGATAGTCCCGTTCTTCCGTTGACAGCCATTCCGAAATCTGATAGTTCTTCTCCAGCTGAGCGATCTCTTCCGCTGCTGTTTCTGCGCAGTTTTCAAACTGTCCGCTGGTATATATTTCAGATTGGACACAAGCGGCAAAAGTACAGGCAAGGCGATGAACGACCACTTCCTTGTCCGGAATTATACATTCTGCTTCAAACACCGACGCCTTCAAATGCTCAAGATAGGGAATCCCCTTCTCCTTTAAAATGGCAATGGAACGCATTTTCCGTTCTCTGTCGGCCTCCTTTTCTTTCTCCTCCCGATCCAGAATCGTGGTGCTTGCCTGGGGATAAAACTCCTCAAAATCACTCTTTCCGTCAATCGACAGCAGCAGACGGCCATCCCAGTGATACAGGTACATATTGGGATACAACACAAAAGCGCTGAGTTCTCCTGCCATGCCATAAATGGTGTTAACAATGTAGTTTGTCCTGTTGCTGTCCCCATCAATTTCGAACCGGATTCCTATGATGCAGTTAAACAGGCGAATCTGGCAGAGAGCTGCGTCCTTCACCGCCTCATTCTCCAGGGGAGCCCGGGAAAAGAAACTGGCCATCCCCTTTGACTGTACTTCTGTTTCCTCTGCATCGGTGACCAGATGAAACTGAACTCCGGTGCCATCCTTAAATTGAATGTGAAATTCATCTTCATCCGTATAAAGAATCTTGTCCATCACTTCAGAAAACAGGCGGCAGGCAAGATCCGGCACCGTTTTCACGTCTTTTCTGCAGGCATACAGGGTCAGAACTGCTTCCTGCATCTTTGGCTCTTCCTTTTTCGGCTGAGCTTTCTTTCCAAACAGTTTCATGGTGTTATCCTTTCTGACTACTAATTCCAATATACTGCGGCTCCCATATCCCCGTGTCCTGTAACAGTCACGGTGTTTCGGCAGCCGCCTGCTCCTGTTTTTCATCTCCTGATCCAATTTGCAAAGAGTAAACGTACAGGCCGGAAGGGAAATCGTCAAAATGAAGAATGTCCGTTCTGTGAAATCCGCATTTCTCCATCACTTTTCTCGACCCGTGATTTTCTTCCACCACATAAGCGTTCAGACTCCTGATTCCCTGTTCCTGCGCAAATGTCTTCAATAATTCCACTGCGGCAGTATTGTACCCTTGATTCCAGAATCTCTGAAAACTGAACAGCGAAACCGAATACTCCAGGCAGTTCTCCTCATCGTGTTTCATGGCGGCTACTCCTATCGGTTCCCCACTGTCCGTCAGCCGTATCAAAAAGCCGTAGTTTCCCTTTTCCGTATAATTCCGGATGAGTTCTTCCGCCTCCTCCGGCACCTTGTGAGTCCCAAAACGCATATATTTTACGATTTCCGGATCAGAAGTCAGGGAAAAAACGGTATCCCTGTCTTCTGCTCTCAATTGATCCAGCCAGATTTTATTTTTCAAAGTCTGTCAAACCTCCTGTTTTCCTTTTCTATGGCTATTTTACCATAAAAAAGGAGAATTGGAATCCTATTCACCACTCATTCTTTCTGATCCGGAGCTGTTTCCCTTTGCGGTTCCCCTTCGGGCTTAGGCTCCCCTTCGGGCTTTTGTCCTCCCGGACGCTGTCCTTCTCCCGGTTTTCTTTCCCCGCCACCGCCGTCAGCACCTCGTTTTCCCGGCATGGCATCGCCTGTGCCGGACCGCGTACCGGACTGGGTGATCCTCCCTGATACAGTGATCTCCATGGATTCTTCTCCCGCAGTCAGCTGATACGTCTCCCCTTCTTTCAGATCCGGGGAGCTTACGATCAGGGAAGAGTACTCCTTAGCCGGATTTCCCGTAAGTTCCACCGTTCCGTCTCCGCTTGTAAGCTTCCACTCTGTCCCGGCTGTTTTTGTACTGGTGAAATACACCACAATCACATTTTGTGCAGAGTCTTCGGAAAACGACTGAACCATCCCCGAACTTCCCGTTCCCATAAAGATACCTCCGGTGATCGTTCCGGTTCCATCGTAATCCAGCGTTCCGTTTCCATTGTCTGTCGGTCCCTCTGCGATTACAGTTCCCCCTTCCATATAGAAATCACCGTTGGAATCGATACCGTCGCCTGATGCACTGATCTTTATCTCTCCTCCTGTAATTTTGATATAAGCACCTTCTGCCGCTCCAAAAGCACCGCCGGCACCATCCGTTTTTTCTCCTCTCATGCCGCCCGGCCGGCCTTCCCTTCCAAACTCCAGATTACCGGAACCGTCATTTCCGCCCGCTGCATTCAATCCGTCGTCTTCCGACGTAAGATCGATGACACCTCCGTTGATATCAACCATCAGTCCTTCGATTCCTTCATAACTCTCTATGATCATAATGGTTCCATCGTCGATTACCACCCGGTTATCCGCGTGAATACCATCATCTCCCGTGGCAATTGTAAAAGTCCCTCCGGTAATGTTCACGTCACCATTGGAATGGATTGCGTCATCCTCCGAATCAATGTCGATGGTTCCTCCTGATATCTCCAGACGCGTCACCGCCTTAATTCCCTTGGCTCCTGCTGTGATGGAAAAGGTTCCATCGGAAATTTCTACATAGCCCTTGTCCTCCTCCTCGTCATTACTGGCCTGGATTCCGTCTTCACCTGCTTTTAAGGTGAACGTGCCGCCTTCTATTTTCACAGAATCTTTTCCCTTCACGGCATCCTGAACTGTGTCAATCACGTACGTTCCCGACTTCACAGTCAGATGATCCTTACTTCGTATTCCGCATCCGTAATTGCCGGTGACAGTCAGCATACCGCTGCCCTCCAGAATGATATCATCCTTGCTGAATACAGCCGCATCCGGTTCATCCTCCCCTTCTTCCTCATACTGGTATTCGGTTCCGTCGGATATGACATTGTCGGTTCCCTCTTCTGTGATAATCGTGATGCTTCCGCTTTTGATCCCATAGACAGCGGACGAACTGGTATTGGATATTGTAAACCCATCGAGAATCAGGCTGACCTCATCCTCTTTGCCTGCATTCACTGCAATCTGGCCGTCGGTAAGTTCCCCGCTGAGCCGGTACGTTCCCGCTGCCGTAATTGTCACGACACGCTGGTCCACCGCGGCTCCCGTTCCTGTCACTGTGACGGAATCTCCATTTCCGATTATCACGGTTTCCGTACTGCCGGTGCTCCCATTTTCTTCTGCCACTATGGAACCGGAGGTCTGACCTTCGTTTTGGCTCTGGCAGCCTGTCATAATTATAGTTCCTGCCACCGCCAGAAACAGACCGTGTCTTAAAATTCGCTTCATTCTATCTCTCCTTTTTTACAATTCCTCTCTGTTCTCCGCGATCCTGCCGCATACAATTGTCAGATTTCCATTTCTGCACCGAATGTCATCGAGCATCGCCTTCTCTTCTTCTTCCTTTTTTAATTCGATCCGGTAGCACAGCTCATAAAGACTCCCCATATTAGTCGTACGAACCTTCATAAGCTCTGCGCTCTTTGTGTATTTTTCAAATAAATCATCAAAAATCCCGGCATAATCCAGATTTTCCGGTATGGTTACCTTCAGCTCCTTCTGTGAAAATGACTGGCTGCCAAAGGGAATTTCGGTCAAAATCAGGATTGCTGCTCCGATTATAAGAAGCAGAAGAACCGCAATCCCCAGATATCCCATACCGGTCGCCAGGCCGATTGCCATGGCCAGAAATACGCTTCCGATCTCCCTGGCGTTGCCCGGCGCAGACCGGAAACGCACCAGCCCAAATGCGCCCATCACAGCAACACCTGTTCCAAGATTACCGTTTACCAGCATAATCACCGCCTGCACCACCGCAGGCAGGATCGCTAACGTCATCACAAAATTTTTTGAACTCGTATTTTTATATGTATGGAGAAATGCCAGCACAATTCCAATTCCCAGTGATGTTAATGTGCAAAGGATCAGCTGCGGCAGTGTAATTCCGGAGCTGACTGTTTCTGTCAAAATAGTGTTAAGCACAGTCACGCCCTCCTTCTCTATCTCTTCCACAGCGTCCCAGCCTCTCCGCGTTCACCAGATACTCCCTGTAGTAACGTCCATACTTTGAAAATGATACGGGATAGATACCAAGCTCCGAAAATCCGCGGCTCATCCAGACCGGCATCGCTCCCGGTATTTTCACTTCCATCAGAACCCTGCCCTCCTCAAGCAGTGAAGTCCCATAGGTTCCGGCCTGTAAATCCAATCCTTCGGTTCTGCAGCGTATGTTCCGGTCAAAGGTTACCCGCAGTTCTTGGTCCGCTTTGCAGGAACACGCCACACGGTCATAAGCCACGTACGCCGCCGGTTTCAAACGATACCGTTGCTTCATATACTGTATTTCCCGGAATATCTGATTTTCCAGCTCCGGAAGAATTCCGTCATTCAAATATCGGACAGCTGATGCAAGTTCCATTGGAACTCGCCTTTTATATACCACACCGCTGTATTTCTTCTTCATTTCCAGAAATACCATACTCTTCTCGTTAACCTGCCCATAGGCACGCAGTCGAAGCTTCTCTTTGTATGCAGGCCCATCCAGGGAAGTTCTGATCAGTTCAAAATCCTTAGTGTCAAAGTAAATATTGGAAATGGTATGTACTCCATATGCATCGGCCTCCATCCGATCCTCAAGCACCCGCTTCAGACCGAGATACTGTTCTTCTGTCAGCAGATATTTCTTTTCATAACGTTTAAAAATTTCCTGCGCCATATCGGTTCCGCCTCCTTGTCTCTGTGTAAATGTCAGAAATAAATTACAAATATACTCTAGCATGAAAAGCTGAAAGAAAGCTGAAAGGCCGGAGGGGATTTGGTGATTTTTCTGTGAACTAATTGTGTGGGAGGATCAGGATGTAAAAAGGGGATCCGCACAACTCCCGGTTGTTCGGATCCCCTTTTCGTTTTTTCTTATTCCCGTTTCACTCCCCTGATTATCCCAGGGCCATACCTGGCCAGCGCAGTCGTAATATATGGATCTCCCAAAGCGTCCCGATGCAGATATGCAAATCTCCACAATTTCCTGTACAGATCGTAAATAACTGTCTCGTATTGCTGTTCCTCTATCACATTTTTCATACAGTCCGGATCTTTCCTCAGATCATACAGTTCATCGTAATCAAATCCATTAAAAACAAGATGGTATTCGTCAGTAAAAATACTCCGCTGGATCCCATAACACTCGTTTCCATTGCTCTGTGTGTAAGTTTCCTCGCGCCAGTTTTCCGGAATACGTCCTTCCAGAAACGGTTTTAAGGAATATCCAGAAAATCTCTGCCTTCCTGCTATAACGTCCGCCTTCAGGATACCTGCCAGATCTAAAAATGTAGGCGCATAGTCCAAAAGCGATACTCTGTGGCCAATTACAGCACCCTCCGCCTTTATTCCGCCGTACCCCATAACAGAGCAGATGTGATACGCTTCCTTAAAGCAGGGAAGACCTTTCGTCCATAATCCATGGGCACCGGCATAATCTCCATGATCTGAAACATACAAAACCACTGTATTTTCCAGAAGATTTCTCCGCTCCAGCACATCCAGAAGTCTGCCAAACAATGCGTCCTCATAAGAGCAGAAAGCCAGGTAATGCTTCAGAGAACGTTTCTGTTCAGTCTCATCAAGCTGATCGAACCGCTCCCTCGTCCTTCTGTAGAGATTCGGTTTGTCAAGCATCCGGTCAGTCCACGACACCGGCAGTTCCATCGATTCATCCGGATAGAGATCCAGATACTCTTCCGGAACAAAGTATGGATCGTGAGGCCCCAGTGTACCGACATACATACAGAAAGGCTCCTCTTCGCTTACCTTTTCCAGCCAGTCCTCTGCACAGGAGACTACGTCACCATCACCAAAAGGATTTTCTTTTACACCATACTGGGTATATGGAGGAAATCCGACTCTGGAAATCTCACCGTCACCACGTCCCCTTACCTCTGTAATATAGTCATCCTCCAAAAGCCAGTCCCAGTCTCCCATGAAGGGGGTTTTCTTCCACTGCTTATACCGTCCCTCCTGCGGCGGATAGATCCACGGACCAAACCCACGGTCTCCCGGACCTTCTTCTGCACTGACATGCCATTTTCCGCTGAAATACATCTGATATCCCGCTTCTTTTAAATCTTCTGAAAAGAGCCTGATGCCTTCATTTAAGCCATGGGAAAATGCATCTGCCAGATCAATATTATTCCATATACCGTGTTCCGAGGGATACAATCCGGAAAAGAAACTGGCGCGGCTGGGACAGCAGTGGGGAGAGGGGCAATACGCCTCCTGAAACGTCACTCCATGGCGCTTCAGCCGTTCCAGATTCGGCATATAAGCCGAACCTCCGCTCTGCTGGGTCGTTCCCAGCTGCTGGTCTGTCATAAATATTAGAAAATTACTTTTTCTCGTTTCCTGATCCACTTCTACTGCTTTCCCATCCTTTCCCGTATTCCCTTTACCGTTTCCTTGTATTGATCGATTCCCAGTTTATTCAGCTGTTCTAAATAAGTATCCCATTCTGTTTCGATCCCGCCTTCTGTCAGCCATTTCACCTGCATTTTATTGACATAATCATCGATATCCTTTGCCGTAGTGGTAAAGTATTTGCTCTCTTCCTTATTTGGCAGCAGGAAAAGGGAGGACTGCCCGGCATACGGAGCGTAATGCTCTTTGGCAATCTGCAGCTTATTGATATCTTCATCCATTACCTGCACAAGTTTCCCCCAATCCTCCGAAGCAATCTTACAGGGAACGTGTACAGGAGCATTCTTGTATCGGAACTCGCTATAAGACATCCCTTCCGGGGTAGGAATATAATCCAGCATTCCGCTGTCCGTCTTCTCCAGAGTCGTACCGATCGGCCCTAAAAACAGCTGTGCCGAAATCTCCGGTTCAAAATGGGCATCCAGCCATTTCATAACAGCCTCTTCTTTTCCCTTTGCCGACGCAGTCAGAACAAACTGGGTTCCATTGACATTACCGTTGCTGTTGGCGCTGTTCTGCCAGATTCTCTTTCCTGTCGGACCTTCTAACGGCTCCACAATTACATAATCTTCTTTGTATTTTTCAGGAACGACAAATGTGGAATCGTACGCCATAAAAGAACCTACAATTTCGGGATCATTATTTCCCTTGGCATTCATCACTGACGTATCCGGTGTAGTAAATCCTTCGGAATCCCATAATCCCTCTTCCACAAACTTATGGTAATACTGGATTGCTTCCTTGTACTCTTCCTGTTCCGCTGTATAGACAATCTCGCCGTTCTCATCTTCAATGAAATGGGAACCCACGGTTAAAACCGGGTCCACATATCCAAAGGAACCGAACAGCTGATGATAGCTGTACGCAGTATCCGGTACGGAAGAATTGTAATGGAAGACAAATGGAATCTCATCTCCCTTATCTCCATTGCCATTCATATCATTTTCTTTGAATGCCTTTAACGCTTCATAATACTCATCGACAGTCTCCGGAACCGGAAGTCCCAGCTGATCCAGCCACTTCTTATTGATGTAGAGCAGACCGGAGGTATACATGACTTCTCTCTCCACTGCACGCCCAATGCTGTAGATTTTCCCATCGTCCGGGTTAATACAGATATTCTTATATTCCGGCATTTCCTCAAATACTTTTTTGAGATTCGGACAGTACTCCTCAATATAATCCGTCAAATCCAGAAACATTCCCTGAGGAGCATATTTTGTCACATCATTGACATTGACGGCATTCATATAAAAGACATCCGGAAGATCTCCACTGGATAAGATCAGATTCTTTTTGTCTTCCCATGTCGCCGCCGAATAAACCTGCCATTCCACTTCTACGCCGGTCTTTTCCTCCAGAATCTTATAGATCTCCATGTCATTCGGATCTCCATGCCACTCATTTTTAATAAATGTTACCTTGATTTTCTCTTTTCCTTTTTCCTCTGCAACGGCCTGACTGCTGTCCTGGCCCTTGGGCTGTACTGCCCCTCCGCATGCCACACATCCCGCTGCTACTGCAGCGGCTGTACACAGTACTGCTAAACTCCTTTTTTTCATTCTGCTTCTCCTTTCATTTATCGCCCTTTTCCGGGCACACTCATCCCTTTACAGCCCCCAGCATTACACCTTTCACAAAATGCTTCTGAACAAAGGGATAAAATACCAGCATTGGAATACTGGATACAACTACGCAGCCATATTTCAGTAAGTCTACCAGCTGCTGCATATCTGCCACAGTAGACGCATCCGCCGAAGCCAGTGAATTCTGGCTGTCGATCAGAATGGTCCGGAGCACCAGCTGCAGTGGAAAACGGCTTTCTGAACTCAAATAGATCATAGGTTCAAAATAGGAATTCCACTGTTTTGCCGCATAAAAAAGCACCATAACCGCAATCAGCGATTTTGACAGAGGCAGCGCCACACGGAAAAAGAATCCCACGTATCCGCATCCGTCTAAAAACGCTGCTTCCTTCAGTTCTTCCGGAATACTTCCCATAAAGTAAGATCTGGCAATAATCATGTTGTAAGTACTGATCAGCGTCGGAAGTACGATCGACCATATGCTGTCCAGCATTCCCATCTGCTTTACTACAAAATACAGCGGAATGATGCCTCCGTAGAAATACATGGTAAAGACCATTATTTTCATGAACACGCCGCCTAATGGAAACTCCTTCCTGGAAAGCGCATAGGCGAGCGGAACGGTAAACACAACATTTAACAGGGTTCCGACAAACGTATAGAGGAGGCCGTTGCCAAACCCGGTCCATATCGATTGATCCGCAAATATCTTTCTGTAACCATCCAGCGTAACATCTGCCGGCAGAAACAAAACCCGCCCCTGATAAACAGCCCGCGGACTGCTGATGGAGGCAATCAGACTGAAATACAAGGGGTATAATGCAATGATCAAAATAACTGCCAGCAGCACTGTCGTTACAAGTTCGAATACTCTGTCTTTTTTTCCCGCTTTCATTCACATATCCCCCATTCTACCATAAAGATGTATCGCTGAACCGTTTACTGAACCTGTTAACGGAAATCAGAATCACAAAATTCACTACCGACTGCATCATCTCAACCGCAGACGCGTAGCTGAAGTCACCATCCACCAGTCCACGCTTGTAGGTATACGTCGATATGACCTCCGATACTCCCAGGTTCATGGAATTCTGCATCAAATATGATTTTTCAAAACCGATTGTTAATAGCTGTCCCGCTGTCAGAATCAGCATGGTAATAATCGTCGGCATGATCCCCGGCAGATCGATATGCCAGATTCGCTGTAATCTTCCGGCACCATCGACAATTGCCGATTCGTGTAAATCAGGGGATACCGATGCCAGTGCCGCGATGTAGACAATCGCAGACCACCCGCACGTCTGCCAGATTCCCGATAAGACGTAGATCATAACATACATTCCGGGTTTCCCCATGAAATGGATGGGATCTCCCCCAAAGAAACGAATCACCGCATTCACCACACCGCTGTATGGAGAGAGCATGGTATACATCATACCGACCAGAACAACAACAGAGATAAAGTATGGCGCGTATGTAGCGGTCTGAACCAGTTTTTTAAATCCTTTATTCCTGACCTGATTCAGCAAAACAGCCAGTATAATTGGAAACGGAAATCCAAGTATTAAGTTTGTTACATTGATCAGCAGTGTATTTTTAAGTATCAGGAAGAAATCCGGAGACCGGAAAAATCTCTCAAAGTTTTGCATTCCCACCCATGGGCTTTTCGTAAATCCCAAAAACGGAGAGTAATCCCGGAACGCAATCTGTGACCCGTAAATGGGCCAGTATTTAAATAAAACGTAATACACCAGTCCGGGGACCACAAACAGATACAGTGTTTTCGTTGCCCGGAAATTTTTCATGAATCTTCGCTTTTTCTCAGCCCTGTTTATCTTGTTGCTTATCCTGTTTTTCACAATTCTTTTTCCTTTCTGCTCTGTGAACCTGCCCTGTGAACTTGTTCATGTGCTAATTATACTTACTCCAGCCATGCAGAAAACTTTGTATTTTTTACCAGTTACTACAAATTTTTAATCTTTCATTGTCAGACATTTTTTCGGATGGTATCATTTGTATATATTCAATTTCGAATATTTTTGATCAGGAGGCACCGCAATTGGAAAAATACCCAAAACTGGTTCATTACTTTAAATCGCATTTTAATGCCCGGCTCGTTCTGCTCTTACTAATTAATGGGATTGTTCCTGTTCTGCTCATCAGTCTCACAACGTATCCATTCTGGTTCCGTACCATGCGTTCAAAGGAACTCACCTTTACATACAGCAGGATCTCAACCATCAATCAGGCCCTGGATTCCCTGACAACGGACATTGAACAGAATATTACACATATTTTTTCCAATGAAAATATCCGCAGTTATCTAAAGGATAATTACGATGAAGTAACGGTCGAGGGACATAAAAAGCATATGCTGATTGAGAATTTTCTTAAGTCCATTTCAAATTACGGTGAAGTTGCCTGCTCGTATACACTCATCGACCGCTATGACCGTATTTACACCAATGGTTCCAATGTCAACCGTCTTCAAAACTTCGACGGTCCTCTCTGTGAGAACATTAAACAGGCCTCTCCCGGTACTTACTGTACAGAACGGAATCTATACAGTACTGACAGTCAGAAAGCCCTTACCTACGGCCGCGTCCTGAAGGAGGATGACGAAATACTTGCCGTTATCCTCGTGGATATCAGCCCGGAGCTCCTTCATTCGATTTTAGGCGATTATGACGGAGAAAATTATCAGGTATTCATTGCAAACCCAAATAACGAGCTGATTTATACCAATGCCATCCACTCTCTGAGCAAACCCGAGATTATGGAACATCTCCTCTCTGCCCAGGGAACAACTGTGACCCTGGAAAGAGAACCTTATGAGATGGCGCATGCCAGCTCTCTCTTATCGAATTACCACACTTATGTGCTGGTTCCGCATACATATATTTATAAAGATTCCGGAAACATCAGAATTTTGTTTGTTATTATCCTGATTCTTGTTTTCCTGCAGACCATTACATGTTCCAGAATCATCTCGAAATCACTTTCCAGAAAGATTCTTCTGATTAAAAATGAACTGCTCCGCTTTATTACAACAAGGGAGAAAAGTGTCTTTCATCATAAAAACAACGACGAGCTGAAGGAAATATCAGACGGTATCGTGTATTTGGAAAATGAAATCGACAAGATGCTGGAGGAAATTCAGTCAAACGCAGAAAAACAGCGCCGGCTTGAACTGCAGACGCTGCAGCAGCAGCTGAATCCACACATGATTTATAATGCACTAAATACGATTACACAGCTTGCAAGCCTTCAGGGCGTGAAAAATATTGAGGAAGTCTCTCTCGCATTCACCAGAATGTTAAAGCTCGTATCCAAGAACACAGAAAACTTCGTTACACTGCGTCAGGAAATCGGCTTTATCAAGGACTATATTTCCATAAAAAAATATAATAATTTTCAGGATATTACACTTCAGTGTGATGTTGCCGATCCCCTGCTGGAACTGCCTGTTTTAAAGCTTCTTCTGCAGCCCTTTATTGAGAACTGCATAAAGCATGGTTTCAGCAATTTCGAAAAGGATGGTATAATCTTTCTCTATGCGTATCTGGAGGAAGAACAGCTCCATATCATCATTGAAGACAACGGCTCCGGAATCAGAAAAGATCAGATTGACCAGATCCTTTCTCTGTCCTGTCAGACAGAGGAAACTTATTCCAACATCGGTATCCGGACGTGTATCGAACGCCTCCGTCTCCAGTACGGAAGCCGCTTTACGTTTTCCATTGCCAGCGATGGACAGACCTTCACACGCATTTTATTAAGCTATCCTGTAAAGGAGGACTCACATGCTTCAGACACTTCTTGTCGATGATGACATACTTTCGTTAAATAAACTTCAGACATTTCTGGCAGACCTCGGCTTCATCCATGTCTGCGGACAGCTGCTGGACGGGACCAGTGCCATCGAATTCTTAAAGCTTCATGGTAATTCTGTAGACATTATAATTCTGGATATGGAAATGCCGGGAGCCAGTGGATTAGAGGTAGCCGGATATATCCGGAAACATCAGCTTCCAATTACGATACTGGTCATCAGCAATTACGATAATTTTGAGTATGTAAAACCAATTCTCCAGGCCGGAGCCTATGATTACCTCCTAAAACATGAGTTGTCCCGGTCTCTGCTTGAAACAAAATTGTCAGAAATACAGCACCATATCGATAAACAGCAGCTTCATCAGAGACACTGGAACCAGATGTGTCAGCTGTCAAAACAGCAGTATCTTCGGAATCTGGTCTTGAATTATGAAATCCCGGAGGAGAGCCGCCATTTTTTTGCTTCCGATCCTTTGCTAAATGGCAGACGGCACGTTGCAGCATGTCTGCAAATCACCAATTTCTCCAGTATCTATCAGAGTATTCCGGATGAACGCCATCAAAAGGTGGTAAATACTGTTCTCCACTTTTGCGATACTTTTTTTACTTCGCTTCAAAGGGGAATTATCACTCATATCAATTACGGAGAATTTCTGGTTTTATTGTCCTTTCCTGATCTCACCAGTGAAGCAGCCATTCTTCAGACTGCGGCTCAGGATATCAGCCTTTTAAAAAACAACCTGCGGCGTTATCTTTCCATCCATACCTTTGCAGAAACCATGCCAGTCTTCGATACGGTGGAGCATTTACGGCCATACTACCTGAAAATTCACCACCGGCTTCAGGTAAAGCCGTTTAACAGCGATTCTGACCTATCAGAAGAAAAAGAAGAAAATTCTCCCCTGCTGCTCTCCCTGCAGGAAGAAAATGAGTTGTCGGAATCCCTTCTTCATCTGAATGAAAAACGTGTGACAGAAATTGTCACCCATATTTTTGAATCTGTACAGCAGACACACGTTTCTCTTCTGGAACTTCAGCGTCTTGTACTCCGTCTGACCGAAATCATGCAGCTGGCGCTGCGGACGGCCACACCGGACCATGAGGCTATCGCGGTGCAGCCGCCGGCCATCCATAATATCCTGGATATTGACGCATTAAAAAAACAGTTTCTCCTCTATTACCATCAGGGTCTGGAACAGCTTATTTCCACCTCCGTCTTTCAATATCCGCCATTAATACAGAAAGCATTGATTTACATCCGCCAAAATTACCATCTTGATATCTCCCTGTCAGATATCAGCCGGCACTGTGGGGTGTCTGAGGTCTACTTTTCCAGAGTCTTCAAAGATGCTATGGGGCTTCCCTTTACGAAATATCTAAACACTTACAGAGTCAGAATCGCCTCGCATCTGCTCCTTCAGTCCAACGATTCCCTGAAAAAAATAGCAGAAAAATCAGGATTTCAAAGTTATAATTATTTTTTGACTGTTTTTAAAAATTATATGGGCGTTACACCGGTGCAATATCGGGAGAAAACAATGGACACTCCCGCAGACTAAAACATAAGATGCTGCCAAAGGAACGATAATCCGTTTGTCTGATTACGTCTGTTTTGCGGCATCTTATACGTCTGTACCGGAAACAGATTGAATCTCTTTACAATAGGCAAATTCGATCTCTTCACAAAAAAGATGACAGCCGTCCCCATTAGAGTTATAATACTTTTTTAAAGGAGATGACTTCATTCATGAAAACCAAAACAAAATCCATATTGGCAGCTCTCCGCTCCAAATTTATGGCGGCCCTGCCAATTATTCTTTTTTTCCTTTTTTTATTTTACTCTACGATTCTTTTATTCGGCATTTCTTATTCAATCCTCGTATCGGTGGTTACAATCCTGTTTAAGGTAAATTATCGGAAATCTTTCACAGTCAGGCAGCTGATGGTTCTGGTGGGAACACAGTTTTTGATGGCTCTTCTCAGCTTTTTTGCGTCCTTAAGCCTTCCTCTCTGTATACTTCTCAATCTGATTGTCCCATTTCTGCTGGTCTTTCTTCAGACCTCACAGTTTAATCAGCTGGGATATTTTGCAAATGCCATGTGCTTTGTCTTTCTCCAGCTGCGGCCTGTTGGCCGGGAGGGGCTGGCTCTGCAGATGGCGGCTCTGGCTTATGGCCTGGCCGTTTTGACCATTGTCCTGTTCTTCTGTTCCTTACGGAATAAAAAGAATGATCATTTTTCCCCTGCAAAAAGGGGACTTCTGCTTCTGGCGGACGCGCTTCGTGCTCAAATAGAGCCGAAGGCCCATGCCACAGAACAGGGAAAACCGTCTGACAGTCCTGCCTCCGGACAGGCGGAACCCATTTTTCCGATCCTGCAGGGGCTTTACGGAGAAGCATACAAAAGCCGGGGGCTCACCTATGTCGTGAGCCCCCGAGGGAAAATCCAATATATGTTTGCACTGCTGTTTCAGCGGGCAGTGTATTTTCTGACGAACCCATACCAGGCCTCCATGCTCTCAGATCCGAACCGGCATGACCTGTTGGAACGCCTGGCCCAGTATATGGAGACTGCCGGAACCGATGGATTTGAGCAGGAGGAACTGGTTCGAACAGGCAGCGAGCTTCTGGCCGAGGTTGAGGAGTGCGATGAAATTCCCTGTATATTCATTCAGAATTTTCTCCGCCTCTTCCTGCTGATTCTGGATAATATTCGGCAGGATGGCGGAAAACAGAGTTCTCACGGTTGGAAGCTTCCCAGCTATCGCCGCCCGCTTAAGAAACTGTTTGGCCAGATAAAGGCGGATACATTTGAGACTCGTTTCGCGCTTCGTCTCAGCGCAGTTCTGACGATTGGCTTCGCTTACAGCATGATCAGCCAGGCAAACCACGGCTACTGGCTTGTGCTGAATGCCTTCCTGCTGCTCCGTCCTATGTATGAGGAAAGTGCCACCCGGATAAAAACCCGTTTTATCGGAACACTGGCAGGCTGCCTGATCCTGCAGCTTCTTCTCCCGCTGTTTCATGGAACAGGCTGGCATTTTTTGCTGGCAACCTTTATGGCGGTGGGACTCTATATGGAGACGGCCGGAACCTGGCAGCAGGCCCTGTTCTCCACCTGCTTTGCCCTGACTCTTACCACACTGGCACTCCCACAGATGCTGGCCGCTGAACTCCGTATCCTTTATGTTGTCTCTGCGATGGTACTCGTACTTCTCGTAAACCGTTTTGTATTTCCTACACATCAGAAAGGACAGTTCCGCTATAACCTGTATCAGCTGTTTCACATACACCACGTTTACCTTCGACTGTTGGAGAGCAGCCTGGCCGCCCCTCTGGATTATGGTGTCATCTGCGATGTTCAGATCCATTACCATCTGATTCACGACCAGATTATCCAGTATCTGAAAAAAGCCGGAAGCGAGGATTCGGCCTTTATCAAAAAACTTCTCTGGATTTCCTGGCACATGATATCCGAGGCAGAACAAATGCTTTTCTTGATTAACAACAGAAAGACCCGTACGGTTAATTCCGCACAGATGGAAGATTATCTGGCCTTTACCGCCTGTATTTTAAGCGAAATCCAGGAAATGCTTCATATGAAAGCCGACAGGAACCGTACCGTAACTCCGGAGATTCTCTATAAACGGACGATGGAAGGAGAACCCCGGTTATCGATGCTGATGGAGCAGTATTCGAAACAGCTGTCTGAGATGTATCGTTGTGTCTGCGGCCATAACGGGTGAGGCAATGAGGCGGTTATTCACCGCCTCTCATGTCATCTATACCTTTTCATGTCAGAACTTAAGCCTGCACTCTGCCCCATCGTAACGGTGTTTCCCCTCGTTCGCCTCTTAAGGGATTTCTCTGCAGTACTGAAATCCCAGCTTTTCCATAACATGGCCGGATGCCTGATTCTCTTTAGCGTATCTGCCCACCAGTTCCTTTACCAAATACATAAGTTTTTCAAACATAATACCAGAAAATAAATATCTGTACCCAAATCGTACTTATTCACAAAATAAAAATCGCTACAAAGCTGATAAACTCTAGCTTTATAGCGATTTATCTATTTACTCAAATTCAATCGTAGCCGGCGGCTTCCCCGTACAATCATACAACACCCGGTTCACGCCCTTCACCTCATTAACAATCCTCCTGGTCACAGTTCCCAGGACTTCCCACGGAAGTTCTGCCGACTCCGCAGTCATAAAATCAGATGTAAGCACAGCTCTCAGTGCAACCGCATAATCATATGTCCTCTCGTCACCCATACATCCAACCGACCGCATATTCGTCAGCGCTGCAAAGTACTGGCCAAGTCCCTTATCGACTCCGGCTTTTGCAATCTCCTCACGGTAGATCGCATCGGCTTCCTGCACGATTCTCACCTTATCCGGTGTGATCTCACCGATGATGCGCACGCCCAGGCCCGGGCCCGGGAACGGCTGGCGGTAAACTAAATACTCCGGAATTCCAAGCTCCAGACCGGCCTTTCTTACCTCATCCTTAAACAAAAGGCGCAGCGGCTCGATGATCTCCTTGAAATCCACATGCTCCGGAAGTCCGCCCACGTTATGGTGAGACTTGATCACAGCCGACTTTCCAAGACCGGATTCAATCACATCCGGGTATATGGTCCCCTGTACGAAATAATCCACGGCACCGATCTTTTTTGCCTCGTCTTCAAAAACACGGATAAACTCTTCACCAATGATCTTGCGCTTCTGCTCCGGCTCCTCAGCCCCCTTCAGTTTCTCATAGAAACGCTCCTGGGCATTGACACGGATAAAGTTCAAATCATAAGGACCATTGGGGCCAAAAACAGCCTCCACCTCATCGCCTTCATCCTTGCGAAGAAGACCGTGATCCACAAATACGCAGGTCAGCTGTTTTCCAACCGCTTTCGCCAGCATAACGGCTGCTACAGAAGAGTCCACACCGCCGGACAGAGCACAGAGTACCTTTCCGCTGCCGACTTTTTCGCGGATTGATTTGATGGAAGACTCCACGAAGGAATCCATCTTCCAGTCTCCTGAACATTTACAGACATTGTATACAAAATTGGACAGCATCTTCATGCCTTCCTGTGTATGCATAACCTCCGGATGGAACTGAACCGCATAGAGGCCGCGCTCCTCGCATTCCATGCCTGCCACCGGGCAGACCGGTGTGTGAGCAGTTACCCTGAAGCCTTCCGGAGCTTTTTCTATATAATCGGTATGGCTCATCCAGCAGATCGTTTTTGGGCTCACGGAATCGAGAATCCGGCTGTCCGCCTCTGCATCCACTTCCGTCTTTCCATACTCGCTGACAGGAGCCGTCGCAACGCTTCCCCCCAGCATATAAGCCATCAACTGAGAACCATAGCAGATTCCAAGGATCGGAATTCCCATCTCAAAGATTTCTTTTTCACAATGCGGGGAATCCTCCTTATATACACTGTTGGGACCTCCGGTAAAAATGATTCCCTTCGGATTCATTTCCCTGATCTTATCCAGTCCCAGTGTGTATGGATGAACCTCACAGTAAACATTGCATTCTCTGACTCGTCTGGCAATCAGCTGGTTATACTGACCACCGAAATCCAGAACAATAATCATTTCTCTTTCCACGGGTATTCCTCCTATTATAATCATGTACAGTATCACGAATGCCGGAAATGAAAAAAACGGACATAAGCCGCTTTCTCTTTAGCATTCCCGCATTCCTTCAATAAAAAACAAAAATTGCAAATGAAGATGAAAGGCTGTTGCATGCATCTTAAGCGATTTCTGCAACAGCTCTTTCCTTGATATTATATTCTATCAGAAAAGCATTGACAAGTATTTTCTCACACCCTCATGAAAAGCTGTGAAAAATAAACGACTCCCACTGCCCAAAATCCCGTTTCTTTGACACAAAATCCAATCGTTTGACACAGGTTTCTCCGCTCACAGCGTACATTTCGCCTGCCCGGATACGCTCGCCCCACCTTTCGGTCAGACCAGATCCTGCCTGAAAATCCGCTTCACAGTTTCCGCATTCAGTCCTCGGATCACCTCCACCGCCATGGACACAGCCGCTTCAATATCTGATTTTGCGCAGAAATTATAATGGCTGTGCACATATCGGGACGGAATCCCCAGCACAAGAACCGGAACAGCCTGGCCGGTCAGGCTAATCTTACCTGCGTTTGTACTGCCGCCTCTTCGAACGGCATCCTGGTATGGAATTCCGAATTTTTTCCCTGTCTCATGGGCATACCTGATGAATTCAGGATTGGAGATGTAGCTGTTGTCCAGATGACGGATCTGAACACCGCCCCTCATTACTCCCTGTGCTGTCCCCAGCTGAACATAAGGATCATCGGCGGGTGACCCCTCAAACACAATCGCAAGATCGGGCTTCACCTGCTGAGCAGTCACTGTGGCCCCTCTGGTTCCCACCTCTTCCTGCGCGGCAAACGCCCCCACGACTCTGGCTGCCAGTCTTTCTTCCTCTGCCATAAGTGCCTTCATGGTCTCGATAATACAAAAACATCCCAGCCGGTTATCAAAAGCTTTTCCAAAACAGATACCATTTTCTTCATGATACTCATACGTCACATCCGGAACAACAGGATCACCCGGACGAATTCCATATACAGTCAGTACCTCTTCCCTGCTGCATGCTCCCACATCAATCAGTATGTCTTCAATCTTCAGACTGTTATCCGCCTTCTGCTCCGGTGTCAGGAAGTGAACGGGTTTCGAAGTAGTAATCCCTCTGTGCAGTTTCCCCTCTTCCGTTCTCACGATCACCGAGTGGGCCGGGAGACTGGTAAGATGGAAGCCGCCAAGTGTTACAATGCTCATAAGACCATTTTCCATAATGGACTGGATCATAAATCCGCATTCATCGAGATGGGCATCCAACATCAACACAGGACGTCTGTCCGATGGTATCTCATCATTCCTGTAAATCCCACAATTTCCCCGGCTTACAGCAGTCAGAGGCGATGGCGTCATCTCTGTGTATACATTGTGCATCGAATCCTTTCTCACAGCCAGCCCGCCGCAATATTTTTTTACTACCCTGACCACATCTTCTTCAAAACCACTGGGTCCAAATGCATTGGACAGTTCTTCCAGAATCCTTAAATCAACCATGTTACTTCTCCTTTTTCTGTATTTCTCTTCCTGCTTATGCAGTTACTTCTGAGGCTCTATTTCTTTAGTACTCCCGTGAATCTGTCCAGATTCGTCAGAGCTTCGCCTGCGCCTCTCTTTCTTCTATGATGAAACCGCAGTAATGGCAAATTCTATCTCCATACTTTGCCGCTCCTGATTACAGCAGTCTGTATGCATTTACAAAAAATTATAACATGAAATGATAATTTTTCCTATCTTGCAAGGAAAGTTGTTTTCTGCCGCAAATACGCAGCGTTGGCCGTGAACAATAAATACGCAGCAAATGCCACCTCCGCAGGTTGAAAGCTTCTGCGAAGATGGCATTGGGACTAACATTCACTCTGTTTTAAGGCTCATCAACTCTATTTCCTGTCTAAATACTCTTTAATTGCACTTCCGATGAATTTTGATGCGCCTTCTCCATATTTTCGATCGTTCACTTCCAGATACACGGGATTGGACTGATAAGCCTCTGCCGTAAGTAACCAGTAATTTTCTCCCATGTCGATTCCTCTATTACTTTCTTCACAAAAAGCAATCAGTTCGCTTACGGCTGCCTGTACTTCCGCAGATGAGGGATCTCTGGTTAAATCTGCTGTAAGCCGTTTCGTCAGCAGTTCCGTTTTTTCCATAATTCCATCTACTTCATTTTCTGAGATAACCGGCCCCTCGGAGAGATAGTTTTGAAAATTTTCCTTCATTGCTTTTGTAAAATTCTCAATACTGCCATACTGTCTGACCGCTGCCTCTGCAATCTCTACCTCTTGCGACTGAAGATCACCAAATAATTCATCAAACTGCTCCATACTTCCGAGCCGCCTGATAATCTCCGCCGTATGCGTCGCTTTAAATTCACCTAAAGCCTGAAAATATTCGCTCATATCAAACTTTTTAAAGTCCATACACGTTTCTCCATGAATTAATTTATCGAGTAACTCCAAAAGACCATTCAATCGGTCTCGTTTCAGCCGGATTAACTCCTTCTGCTTTTCAAATGCTGCCTTCTTATCAAATTGCGGATTTTCCATAATCACTTTGATTTCCTTCAGTGTAAAATCCAGTTCCTTAAAAAACAGAATCTGCTGCAGTACTTCCAGTGCACTTTCATCATACAGTCTGTATCCGGATTCCGTCATCTGCGTCGGTTTCAATAATCCGATCTCATCATAAAACTGGAGTGTCCGAACACTGACCCCCGTTAATACGGAAACCTGTTTGACAGTCATCATCATTCTCACCTTCCTTCCCTGTTGAGTTTAGTCTGCGTTTCCCTCTGCCGGCACGAAAAGAATCGATGACCTCATCTCTGATTATCACTTTACACTATCACCATACGTGATAGTCAATACTTTTTTATAATGTTTTTTACAGCTTTCAAGCCACTGCCTCCTGTTTTATGCAAAAAAAGAACAAACTTCATAATTCGTTAGAAAGCCTTAATAAATTTCATAATCTTTTTACGCTGCGGTCAAATTTATGTTACATTTTTCCAGTATGATAATATTATAAACATAGGAAATCGAATTAAGCAGTCAGAGCGCTTCCTACATATGTTTCCACTAAGTCGGCGGGGTTGACGGAATGTCACCTTGCCGGCTCAACCTAATTTATGGGGTATTTTCTCATTGCTTTTGCAGTTTAATCTTTAGTGAAAACAGAGGTCGAAAATTTTTTTAATTTTTTTTCAAATTTATCTGGACAAATTCAACTTCCTATGGTATTATTAGGAAGCTGTCAGAAATGACAGATACGGCCTATTGGTCAAGCGGCTAAGACGCCGCCCTCTCACGGCGGAAACCCGGGTTCGATTCCCGGATAGGTCATGAAAACCTTCCTGAATATCAGGGAGGTTTTTTTGTATCTAAAAAGCATGATCCTGTTACACAAAAATATTTGAGCTAAAAATAGGAACAACCGTCAGGCTGGGTTATTTCACCTTATAAAAAATCCCTCAGAAAAATACCGCTTTCTGGGGGAACTCTTTTTGCCGCAATACACATAGTTTCATTTCTCTGTTAACACTATCCTATGCCAAAAGTAAAAATATCAATAGTTTGTTATCTGCTTTATCTGACTTTGCTTAGAACTTCCCAGTCTTCGCCGCTTCCTCAATTGAAACGATGAAAGGCTGGTTTACCAGGGGTGGGGTGTTTGTGCACTATGAGTGTGCAATTGTGCATTACTGATAGAAGTTCACAGCTATATAGAATTCATTTTAGATATCAATTCCAATAACGTAAATAGGTACTTGAATTGCACTTTTTATATGTGGTAAATACTTAATTACTTTTTCATAAGATAAACTTCCGTCCCACTTTAACCTATAATTACTTTTTAAGTATTTTTGCATTTTATTAGTTGTAACTATATATACACCAAAATCTATATTGTCTAAATTTGAATATGAAGCAATCTGCATTTTCAATAAATCAATTCCAATAAATGAGGCATGCCCAAATTGTACTTCAACACCAATTCTATCCTTTAAAAAATCCATTTTTGCATACGCAGCTTCTTCACTTGAAAATACAGGAGCCTGACGTTGCCAGCCTTTAGCAACAAATAATTCATCAAGTATTTTATTTAAATTAGGTCTGCTCAATATTGTTAGATCTTTACAGGCTTCTAAAATAACTTCTTCCATTTCAGTTTTTAAATTCAGTCTACCATTGAATACTTGTTCTGCGAATCTATAAGAATATTTAACTAATCTAACACTCATCTTTTCCCCCCTAATTAAATAATATATACCAACACTTATTGTAATTTCCGCTATATAAAATTATTCAGTTGTCTTCTTTGTAATAGTATAGCACAGAATTTAAAAAGTTTCACCAACTGTGAAAATTAAAGAAATCCCCTGTATCAAACACCGCACTAACCATGAATGGCTAGTGCGGTATTAAAATACTATATATGCAATTATTTAGAACTTCCCAGCCTTAGCAGCTTCTTCGATGCTAACCGCAACCGCAACCGTCATACCAACCATCGGGTTATTGCCTGCACCGATCAGACCCATCATCTCTACGTGAGCCGGAACGGAGGAAGAACCTGCGAACTGTGCGTCAGAGTGCATACGTCCCATAGTATCTGTCATACCGTAGGAAGCAGGACCTGCTGCCATGTTGTCCGGGTGAAGTGTACGTCCTGTACCGCCGCCGGAAGCTACGGAGAAGTACTTCTTGCCCTTCTCATTACATTCCTTCTTATAGGTACCTGCAACCGGATGCTGGAATCTGGTCGGGTTGGTGGAGTTACCGGTAATGGAAACGTCAACGCCTTCCTTCCACATGATTGCAACGCCTTCTGTTACGTCATTGGAACCGTAGCAGTTAACTTTTGCTCTTAAGCCTTCAGAGTAGGACTTTCTCCACAGTTCTTTTACTTCGCCTGTGTAGTAATCCATCTCAGTCTCTACATAAGTAAAGCCGTTGATTCTGGAGATAACCTGAGCGGCATCTTTTCCCAAACCGTTTAAGATAACTCTTAATGGTTTCTGACGAACCTTGTTGGCCTTCTCTGCGATACCGATCGCGCCCTCTGCTGCTGCGAAGGACTCGTGTCCTGCTAAGAAGCAGAAGCAGTCGGTCGCTTCTTCCAGTAACATCTTGCCTAAGTTTCCATGGCCTAAACCAACCTTACGCTGATCAGCAACGGAACCCGGGATACAGAAGGACTGAAGTCCTTCACCGATTGCTGCTGCTGCATCTGCTGCCTTACGGCATCCCTTCTTGATTGCGATGGCTGCGCCAACAGTATAGGCCCACTTCGCATTCTCGAAGCAGATTGGCTGGATGGATTCTACCTGCTTATATACATCTAAACCAGCATCTTTTGTGATCTTCTCAGCTTCTTCAATAGAAGCAATTCCGTAGCTGTTTAATACTTCATTGATCTGTTTGATACGTCTCTCATATGATTCAAATAAAGCCATTATCTTGTCCTCCTTGTTATTTGGCTATGTCAAATTCTGCAGATGGAAAACCGGAACGAATATGTATGACTCCGGCCTGTCCCATTATTCATGTCTTGGGTCGATAATCTTAACAGCGTCAGCAACACGGCCGTACTGTCCCTTTGCTTTCTCCCATGCAGTATTCGGATCGTCGCCCTTCTTGATGAAATCTGTCATCTTTCCAAGGCTTACAAACTGATAGCCGATGATCTGATCGTCCGCATCCAGTGCAATACCGGTTACATAACCTTCAGCCATTTCAAGGTAACGAGGACCTTTCTTTAAGGTTCCGTACATGGTACCAACCTGAGAGCGAAGTCCCTTTCCTAAGTCTTCCAGTCCGGCACCGACAGGAAGTCCCTCTTCTGAGAATGCACTCTGGGTTCTGCCGTATGCGATCTGTAAGAATAATTCTCTCATTGCTGTATTGATTGCGTCACAGACAAGGTCTGTATTTAACGCTTCTAAAACGGTTAAACCTGGCAGAATCTCAGCAGCCATAGCAGCGGAGTGAGTCATACCGGAACATCCGATGGTCTCTACCAGTGCTTCCTGAATGATGCCTTCTTTAACATTTAAAGTCAGCTTACATGCACCCTGCTGAGGAGCACACCAGCCAACGCCATGTGTTAAACCGGAGATATCTTTAACTTCTTTAGATTTTACCCATTTTGCTTCTTCTGGGATTGGAGCAGCGCCGTGATGAACGCCCTGTGCCACTGTGCACATCTCTTCTACTTCCTGTGAATAAATCATGTTAAAACTCCTTTCGAATAAGTAATAATTGTGAAAAGTACTTTGTTAAATATATCACATCATACTTAGCTATATTCTCTCACAGAATGTCGAATTCCGCAAGTATTTTTTGGATTTCCCTGTAATATTAAGGGGGCTGCGTTACAGTTTCATACGTTTCCTTCCCATATCAAAAAATCACTGTTTTTTCCAGATCAATATCATTGAGAAAAAAGGGACAACCACGCCCATAGCCATCACTGCCATGCACAGATAGATTGTTGATTTCGTATTATATCCAACGATCAGCATCTGTTTTGGTTTATCCGGATTATAGCGGACCACGACAGTATCTCCCACCTTCAGCTTCTGTCTGTTGGTCCCGCTGCCGGAGGTAATCTGATATCCCTTCCCGTTTACAAAATACCTGACAACCGGATATAGAATTTTATCGCTGCTGGACATAGATATTTCCGAATCAAAATCCACTATAATTCCCTCTGTATCTGCTGTACAGTTCTGCCACTTTTCCGACATCCGACTGTAATTCATATATCCAATACTGATCGCTATCACGGCAAAAAAGAGAAGCGAGATTGTTCCCAGCCACTTCATGGTTAATCCTCCCGGTTTCATAATTTAATACGTAAAACAGTTAAAAAGTATTTCACAGAGACACGTTTCCATGATATGAAATGCTGCCCGGCATCGCCGGGCAGCACAACCCCCCTGTTTCCAATTCCTTTCCGACCGTCCCTTTCTGACCACCCCTTTTTAAACCTCTTCCGCCTTCCCGTTTCTTTCCAGCCGCTTTAAAAATGGGAGCATAATCATCACGTACGTTACCGAAAAAACTACACTGGCTGCTATTGCCGCCTTATTCCGGTGCCGCCGGGGAATTTCCATTCCCAACAGAAAGCCGGCCGCACAGACACAAAGCTTCAGCAGTGCCACATCACGGATCTTCCAGGTCGTTATATATTCGTCTGCAGTATCCAACCATCGTTTCATAGGCACGTCCTCCTTTTATGCTTCCATTATACCATCAGAAGCACCTGTGATTCAATGGTTTTTCACCGATTATCCGAGCCGGACCGCAGTCTCCACAGCCTGCCTCACCGCCTCCAGTGCCTGAGCGGGCTGTGAGGCGTCACCGATTAAAACAGCCTCCGGATAAGCCTCTTTCAGTTCATCAAAAAGCGCTCTGGCCGGACGTGCACCGCATGCATAGATCACATGGGTAAATCCGCCAAACGTCTCCTGCACGCCATGCCTTTCCACGGTCACATCACTGCCGTTTACGGACATCAGCTTCGTTCCGGTCATCATGGTAATCTCCGGCCGGTTCAGCCGTATCATAGTCGGCACCCGATTATTCACCACCATGCCCGCTCCGATTTCATCCGCCATCTCAATCATGGTAATATGAAGGCTTCCACGTTTCTGATGCATCAGATATTCACAGATCTCACACCCTACCATACCGCCTCCGACCACCAGAACATTTCCTCCGGGGATTACCGTCTCCCCACTCAGCACCTGCCAGGCCGTCACGGCCTGTTCCGGATCGATTCCCGGCACCGGCGGGAGCATCTCTTTGGCGCCGGTAGCCAGAATCAGCACCTCGGGAGCAAGGCCGTCTATGACAGCCCTGTCGGCTGCCGTATTCAGCCGGACGTCTACGGACAGCCGTTCCAGTTCATGCTCCAGATAGACGATCCACTTGCTCAGTTCCTGCTTATGGGGTGGAATGCAGGCAAGCCGCATCTGGCCTCCCAGCTCCATTTCCCGCTCCAGAAGTACCACCTCATGGCCGCGTACCGCAAATGCCCTGGCGCAGGCCATTCCGCCGATTCCGCCGCCCACGATCACCACTCGTTTCGGCTGCTCCGCCGCTGTAAGCTCCAGTTCTTTTTCTCTTCCTGCCGCCGGATTGATCACACAGGAGGCCGGGTGACGTTTTGTCTGTTCCCCTACACAGCCGATGGCACAGGCCGCACACGGTGCAATTCCTTCGTAATCTCCGGCTTCCATCTTATTTACAAAGTCGGGATCCGCAATCAGGGCACGCCCCAGCACTACACCGTCCACCTTCCCCGAATCAACGAGATACCCGGCAAAGCGCGGTTCATTAATTTTACCCACCACAATAACCGGGACTGACGCAGCCTCATGAAGCGCTTCTGCCTCCAGAACATTGACGCCCTGCACCTCTCCGTGACACGGAATAATCTTATTGCACCGCTCATACTGGGTTCCTCCGCTGATTTCAAACGCAGCCACTCCGTGGCGTTCCAAAACAGGGACGAGATACTTCATGTCTTCCAGTGTATTGCCCTGTTCATCCCGCTCGCTTCCCGACATTCGCAGAATAACAGGAAAATCAGGGCCGCAGGCCTCCCGGATCGCATCGAGAACCTCGCACAGCAGGCGGGCCCGGTTATCCAGGCTTCCGCCGTAACGGTCCGTCCGTTTGTTTCTCATGGGCGATAAAAATGATCCCAATAGCATATAGGCGTGCGCACAGTGCAGTTCAATCCCGTCAAAACCGGCACGCCTGGCATCGTATGCGCCTTTTGCGTATTTCTGTATGATTCCGGGTATTTCCTCCAGCGTTACAGCCCTTGTCCTCTGAGCCATGGAATTTAAGTAAACACTGCTGGCCACAGGAGGTATCCCCCGGAATGCACTGACGCTCTCCGGCCCCGGATGGGTGATCTGCGGAATTATTTTTGTCCCGTACTCATGGATTCTGTCTGTAAAACGGCGGTAGGATGCAATGCTCTCTTCATTTCTAAAGCACAGAGTATTTCCCAGATACGGCACATCCGGGTCGACAGAAAGCGCGTCGGTAATGATACAGCCAACGCCGCCTCTGGCTCTTGCCAGCCAGTATTCCTGCATCGTCTCATTGACCGTCCCGTCCGGACTCTCGTATCCGAGAGACATGGGCGCCATAAAAACGGCATTTTTAACAGTCATGGACCCTATCTTCAGTTCTTCCAGTAATCTGGATTTCATGGATCATTCCTCCTCTTCTGTTGAACGCTCTATTTGCGGCAAAACAAGCTCCGCATTCTCTGCCTACAGGCTTCTCGCAGCCTCGAAACCTTCCGCCACCGCATCGATCGCCCGCCTTGCCTGTTTCGCATCGCCAATGACAGTAAACTCAATTCCGGCGCTCTCACAGGCTTCTCTCAATGCACTGCTGTCCCTGGAGACGGATCCCACAGCCAGAACTACACTGTCACAGGCCACAGTCCGTTTTCCCTCCGGTGTATCGACTACGACTCCGCTCTCATCAATTTCGAGACATAAGGCGCTTGTGATTATCTCCACGCCTTCACCGCCAAGCTTCTGCATCACGGCAATCTTCCGGAGCATGCCTAAATCTTCCCCCGCTTTCTCCTTCATTTCCAGCACCTTCACAGCGTGTCCGGCTGCTGCCAGCGCATCTGCGGTCTCAAGCCCCACCAAACCGCCTCCGATCACGCATACGTCTCCTTCCGGCTCTATTTCATGCTCCAGAACTGCGTTGGCCTGACAGACCATTTTCTTTTCACTCCCCGGAAGCTTAAGCGCAACAGGAGCCGATCCGATGGCCGCAATCACGGCATCCGGTTTTTCTTCCTGAATAAGCTCTGCGGTGAGCGGCGTATGGCAGCGAACCTCCACACCGGACCGTTCCACCAGCCGCCCAAAGGAGACGGCTGCCTGCTTCATCTCCGCTTTTCCCGGAGCCTGGCCCGCCGTGATAAACTGACCTCCCAGACGGTCGCCCGCCTCAAAGATAACCGGCTGGTGCCCTCGCTCATGAAGCACCCAGGCCGCCTCCAGTCCGGCCATTCCTCCGCCTGCGATATAAACCCGTTTCGATGTCTCCGCCTTCGTAAGCTTCCACTCCTCCTCATGCCCCAGGCACGGATTTCTCAGACATGTGATAAACGGCCTGTTCCTTAAATCACAGAATCCATCATAGCAGCCCTGATTACAGCCAACGCAGTGGATGATATCCTCTGTTCTGCCCTCCTTCGCCTTGTTGCAAAACTCCGGATCGGCCAGCTGGGCTCTTCCCATGACAATCAGATCGGCCTTATCCGCCTCCAGAATTTCTTCGGCCTGCTCCGCCGTATTGATCCGGCCTACGGCAATGGTCACCATCTTCGTTTCTCTTCTGATTCTCGCGGCATTCTCCACATTGAAGCCCCTCGGAATATCAATGGGCGGAACCTCATATACCGAACCGGCTGTGATGATATTTCCCCTGGACACGTCCAGAACGTCCACTCCATTTTCTCCTGCAATACAGCAGAATTCGATAACTTCCTCGATGGTCAGGCCGCCGGGAAGATAATCATCGTGAGCGTCGATGCGCATGAACAGCGGCATATCCCCGGGGATGGCGCTGCGGATCGCCCTGATGCACTCCAGCGGAAATCTCGACCGTTTCTCAAAGCTTCCTCCATACTCGTCCGTCCTGTGATTAAGGCCTCCGCTTAAAAAGGAATGAGGCAGATAGTTATGAGCGCAGTGGAATTCAATGCAGTCGTATCCCGCCTCCACACAACGCGCCGCCGCATGTTTATAGCACTCCACGATCTCCCGGATTCCTTCCGGTGTTATAGCCGTCAACTTCTTTCCGGCAAATTCCATATCGTTGACCACCAGCATCTCTGCTCTGGGGTCAAATGTGGTGGCAATGGATCCCTGCCACAACTGGATCGCTGCTTTTCCGCCGTTTTGGTGGATGGCATCCGTCAGCTTCTTATGCCCCTCAATCAGGCTGTCATCACTGATGGACACAAAGTGTGCCGGTGCACTGGGCGTATGTACCGCAGCTACCTCCACAATGTTTAAGCCGCAGCCTCCGGCCGCCCTGGCTGCGTGGTAAGCAACGAGTCTCGGTGTAATTTCTCCCTTTTCCCCTGCCATACGAGTACCCATGGCTGGCAGAACCACCCTGTTTTTCAGTTCCAGGCCTCTGATCGTAACCGGAGAAAATAATCTGTCATACATAGAAAAAACCTCCTTCGCATATTGAACGTGATACATCCATTATAGCAAAGAAGGGCTTCCCTATATATTCACATTATGAAGTTTTATTATCATTTTTTGTCAAGCCGCGCAGGCCTCATGTTCCGGCGCCTCTCTCCCTCATTATTTCCCGGTATTCCTCCGGCGTCTGGTTCATCCAGCGCTTAAAATGCCGCAGAAATGTGGAATGGGAATTAAATCCGCAGAGAGATGCTATTTCCAGAACCGTCCTGTCCCCCGTCCGCAAAAAGGAGCAGGCGTAAGAGACACGAACCTGAGCCAGGAGCTCTTCGAACGGATTCCCAAACACCTGTTTAAAAATCTGTTTCACCGTATATGGCTTCATACAGAACTTCTCACACAAATCCAGGAGGGTGATATCCTCGGAAAAATGAATATGAATATACTGCAGGAACTGCATCGCCGGACCGGCCCCGCTCCCCGGCGGCATAATCCCGATGCTTTTCGCCTGATACTCCCGAGGAGTCATCCCGCAGTACTGCTTAAATACCTTGTAAAATGCGGCGGCAGAAGAAAAATTCAGCTGGTCACTGATATATTCCATGGACAATTCCGGGAAATGCAGCAGTGCGCAGGCATTGATCACCTTACCGAACTGTTTGAGCTGAAAAAAGGTAAATCCACATGCCTCCTTCATTCTCCGGTTCAGCGTTTCTGGACTGATCCCTTCCTCCTCCGTCATATCCTCCAGCGTAATATCCTCTCCCGTGGCGAGTATCACTTTCTCAATCATACTCCACACGGTCCGCTCCTTTCGCGGCCTTTTCCCAATTTCCTCATAGGCGTACCGGCAGTAATAAGCGTGCAGCTCCAGCGTCTTGTACTCAATCATATTCAGCCGCTCAAACCGTGCCTCCTTCTCCTCACGAAGAAGACTTTTCACCAGCGCCTCCACCTCTTCCCTCTCTTCCCCGGAGAGCTGTACCACAGGCCTCGTATCATACACCAGCCGGGCGTTGGCATGCTTCGGATGCCGTTCCCAGCTCATATACATAAAAAGCCCGATGTGGAACCGGATCACCGCCACATCGAGCTTCTCCTCCACCGCCTCCACATGGTGGAAGTGATGGGAATACAAGCAGAACAGACTGCCCGGCACCGCGTCGTAGGCATACCCGTTTACCGATATGGTGCCCTTTCCTGACAACACATAGAAGAGCTCCACCCGCTCATGGAGATACGGTTCGGTAGGCCCGTCGATGCTTCGGCGTTCGATCCCGATCTCCTTCTCCACATAATTGTCATAATGGTTGATGCCCGTATACCAGTCATTCTGCTGTTTCATATGATTAATCTCACTTTATACGATTTTATCCCGCACCGGATGACCCTCGCAGTGCATCCTCAGCCTATACAATTCTTCTGACTGATAAAATCGTCCTGTATGTAGCCGTACCGACTTTAATTCCTGTCGACGGCGTGCTGGCGTGAACAATCTGCCCGTTTCCGATATAGATCGCAACGTGGCCGGCGTAGCAGATCAAATCTCCCGGCTGCGCCTCCGAGTAAGACACCTCGCGTCCCGCAGAACGCTGCTCCGAAGAGCTTCTCGGCAGTGAGTAGCCAAAGTGCTTGTATACCTGCTGCACAAATCCGGAACAGTCAGCTCCGTTGGTTAAGCTCGTCCCGCCGTATACGTAGGGATTTCCAACAAACTGCAAACCGTAATCCGCAACCGCGCGTCCTTCTGCCGAACCGCCGCTGCTCTTTACCGCGGCAGGACCGGTATACTTATCGTTGGCCGATGTCTTCTTAGAAGTAGACGTGGCCGCCGCTTTTTTCTTTGCCGCTTCCGCTTCTGCCTTCTTTCTGGCTTCCTCGGCCGCCTTCTGCTTTCTGGCCTCTTCCTCCTTCGCCTTCTGGATCTCCTGGTTTTTCTTCTCTACCGTCTTGGCATAATCCGCCGCATCCTTCTTCGCCTGGGCTAACTGGGCGTCAAAATTGCTGACTTCCTTCTTCTTATTGGCGATGGTGGTCTCCAGCTGAGATCTCTGCCCCTGGAGCTCCAGCTCCATAACCTCCATCTCAGCCTTGTCATTCTCCAGCTGCGCCTTATAGTCGGCCACCTGCTGCTTCGTCTCCTGATACGTATCCAGCATCTTCCTGTCATAGGAATAAATGCTTTCCACATACTCCGCTTTGTTTAAAAGGTCCGACATGCTCTTTACCTGCAAAAAGATATCGAGATACTCCGTATCGCCCTTCTCATACATATACTGAATCCGCTTCTTCATGGCGGCATACTGCTTTTCTTCTTCTTTTTTGGCGGCATCATAATCGATCTCCGCCTGCTTGATATCCGCTTCCTTGTCAGCGATATCCGTCTCCAGGAACTGGATATCGGTGAGCAGAGCCGTTAAATCTGAGGTCAGCTTCGATACCTGTGCGCTGACGGCGTTCTTGTTAGCCTCTGCTGCCTCCGCTTTTTTCTTGGCCTCGTCCAGCTTCTGCTGTGCCTCTTTTTTCTCTTTTTCCGCCTTGGATGTCGCCCAGGCGGGAACGGTCTGTGTACATACCATACTTCCGATTAACAGACTGCAGCCGATTCTTCTCAGCCACTTCCGAAAATGATTGCTTCTAAACTGTATTTTTATATTCATCGCTGGTCCTTCGCTCTGTTTTCATTTGGAATTTTTATGTAGGATTACTCTAACTCTTATGTTAACCGAAACCATGGGTAAAATTCAACCCTTATTTTATATATTTTATATTTTTTTTATTTTTCTGTTACTGTTCTCTTTCTCCCGCATGGCTTTCAATTCCTCCAGCACTCTCAGCACAATGAAGGTCGCCAGTACAAAGGTAAAGACATCCGCAACCGGCTGAGCCAGCTGAACCCCCAGAATTCCGCAGATTCTCGGGAGAATAAGCAGGGAAGGGATTAAAAACAGTCCCTGGCGTCCCATGGCTACCAGCGAAGCGCGGAACCCGTATCCGATGGACTGGGTCAGCATATTGACCATAATCACCCACGCCTGAAGCGGAAGCGTTAAGATCTGGAGCCGCAGCGCCAGCGTACCGATCCGGATTACCTCCATATCTTCCCGGCGGAATGCGGTAATAATCGGACGGCTGACTGCAAACGCAATGATTCCGAAACAGGTCAGCATCGTAATTGCCACCTTCACGCAGAACCAGAACGCCTCCAGCACACGGTCATACCGCTTCGCACCGAAATTAAAGCCGCATACCGGCTGAAAGCCCTGGCCGAAACCGATGAGAGCTGAGTTAATGAACATCATAAATCTGGAGACAATCGACATGGCTGCAATCGCTGAATCGCCAAACGGTCCGGCCGCAAAATTTAAGATCACCGTCGCCACACTGGCAAGACCCTGGCGGCAGAAGGAGGGAAGTCCGGCGTGCAGAATCTCTCCATACATCTTCCAGGTGGGTGTAAAATTGGCAAGCCTCAGCCGGATGCTTCCTTCCCTGAAATTACACTGATAGAACAGGATTCCAAAGCTGATCATCTGACTCACCATCGTCGCAACGGCCGCTCCGGCAATTCCCATGTGAAATCCAAAGATTAAAACAGGATCGAGAATCATGTTCAAAATACCGCCTGCAGTGATTCCAATCATGGAATACATGGCATTTCCCTGAGCACGGAGAATGTTGTTCATGACAAAGGAAGACATCATAAACGGAGCGGCAATCAGAATATAGATTCCATAGTCCATCGCATAGGGAGCGATGGTTTCCGTCGCTCCCAGAAGGAATACCAGCGGCCGCAGGAAGGTCAGTCCGAAGACCGTAATGAGTATTCCGATTATCAGTGCCGTAAAAAATGCGGTAGCCGCTGATTTATCCGCTTCCCCTCCGTTTCGGTCTCCCAGGGAACGCGAGATGTAGTTCCCGCTCCCCATCCCCAGAGTGAATCCGATGGCCTGTATCATGGCCATGGCGGAGAACATGACGCCCACCGCCCCGGACGCGCTGGTTCCGATCTGACTGACGAAAAAGGTGTCCGCCATATTATAGATTGAGGTCACCAGCATACTGATGATGGTTGGAACCGCCAGCCGCGGGATCAGCGTGGAAACCGGCGTTTCAATCATCTGTACAAACCGTTCCTCCTGTGTCATCGGTTTCTTCATTTATAAACTCCCCCTTCTAAACTCACCATGACGCCTGTGCGCCATCCTCCGGAAGCTTTCCGGATACATACAGAAAACAGATAAAAAACAGAATCCCTTTCATCACACTGGAAATCGTAAATGCCCACCAGATCCCGTCTAAAGCCAGCGGCGAACTGCTCAAAATCATGGCCAGCGGTATTCTCGCCGAGGTGAATACAACGCTGATCACAGAACAGAGCAGCGTTTTGCCGAGACCGGACAGAGCTCCGACCGTCGTCAGCTCGACGCACATAAACATCTGCGAGAACCCTAAAATAACGAGATAGCTGATCCCCATGGGAATAATATCCGCCTCATGGATAAACAGCCCGAATATCTGTTTGGGAAATCCGATCAGCACCCCCGAGCAGAAAAGTCCCCATACAAACATGACGCCGACAGCCGTCATATAACCTTTCTTCACCCGGCGGTACTGGCGCCCGCCGTAGTTCTGGCCGATAAAGGAATTAATGGCCGCCGCGAATCCATCCGCCGTCATCCAGGAAATGGATTCGATCTGGCTTCCTACTCTCTGAACCGCCACGGCCGCATCTCCAAAGCCTGCCACAAACCTGGTCAGCACCATGGAAATACTTGTATAGATCAGATTCTGGACTGCGGCCGGAAGACCGATCCGCACCATCACCTTAAAATAATCCCGCGGAATCCGTTCCAGGAACCGGACCTTATCGAACACCAGCCTGTCCTTTTTCACAACCACGAGAAATACAATTGTTACAATCATCTGAGCCGTAACCGTGGCCACGGCCGCTCCGGTAACGCCAAGTGCCGGAAACGGTCCGATGCCGAATATTAAAACCGGATCGAGGATCATATTCATGACGAGCCCGATGACATTGGCGATAAACGGGTTTTTGCTGTCCCCCATCGCCGTCAGAATTCCGGTAATGATCGCATTTAAAAAAGAAAACAGAATCAAACCACAGGTGATCTTTAAATACACCTGTGCATTGTGAATAATGGCTCCGTCACTCAATCCGAAAAATCCAATGAGCGGACGGGCTCCAAAGACTGTAACAGCGGCAAACATCAGCGCAAACAGAACGCCCATCTGAATCGCACCCGCCGCGAATTTAGCAGCCTCCTCCGGTTTCCCGCTTCCAAGAGAATGGGCAACCTTTACCTGGCCTCCCATCTTGGCCAGAGCCACGACGCCCTGGGAAAGCCACGTATACATGCTGGCTGCTCCTACTGCAGCCACGGCGGGAGACCCCACCAGGCCAATCCACGCCATATCCGTCAGGCTGTATGCCGTCTGGACCAGCGCTGTGGCCATAATCGGCAGGGCCAGTCCCGTCAGAGACGTAAAGATATGACCGTGCAGCAAATCAATTTTCTTACTCATACACACCTCAAACAACACAGGATATCAGCAGGAAGGGCTGCCATGCCGGCAGCCCTCTGCATCCTGTTATCTTACTATCTGATCGCTGCTTCTTATTCCGCAGCTTCCTGTCCGGACAAATACTCATGAATTCCTCTCGCTCCGGCACGTCCCGCCTCCATGGCAAGAATCACGGTGGCAGCGCCCGTAACGGCATCTCCGCCAGCGTATACGCCTTCCTTGGTGGTCCTGCCGTTTGATTCCTCCGCAACAATACATTTTCTGCGGTTTGTCTCAAGCCCCTTTGTGGTAGCAGAGATGAGCGGATTCGGTGAAGTTCCGAGAGACATGATAACCGTATCCACCTCAATGACAAACTCAGAACCTTCAATGGCAACCGGCCTTCTTCTGCCGGAAGCGTCCGGCTCACCCAGTTCCATCCTGATACACTTCATGCCTTTCACCCAGCCATTGTCATCCGTAAGAATCTCAACCGGATTCGTCAGAAGATTGAAGATAATTCCCTCTTCCTTTGCGTGGTGAACCTCCTCTGCTCTGGCCGGAAGCTCTGCCTCACTTCTTCTGTATACAATATGTACGTCTGCGCCGAGGCGAAGAGCCGTTCTCGCGGCATCCATCGCCACGTTTCCGCCGCCGACTACCGCGACTTTCTTTCCTGCCACGATCGGCGTATCGTAATCATCACGGAACGCTTTCATTAAATTGCTTCTCGTCAAATACTCATTGGCAGAGAATACGCCGTTGGCGTTCTCTCCCGGGATTCCCATGAACATCGGAAGACCCGCTCCGGAACCGATAAATACGGCCTGGAAGCCTTCTTCATCCAGCAGTTCGTCGATGGTCACCGACTTGCCGATGATGACGTCTGTCTCGATCTTTACGCCCAGCTTTCTCACATTATCGATCTCGGGCTGAACTACGCCTTCCTTCGGGAGACGGAATTCCGGAATCCCGTATGTCAGTACGCCGCCCGGCTCATGGAGGGCTTCAAAAATCGTCACCTCATATCCCATCTTCGCCAAATCGCCGGCACATGTCACACCGGAAGGGCCGGAACCGATGACAGCGACCTTCTTGCCGTTGGTCTTCTCCGGAGCCGCCGGAACGAAGCCGTTCTCTCTTGACCAGTCTGCCACGAAGCGCTCCAGCTTACCGATGGAGATTGGCTCACCCTTAATTCCGCGGATGCACTGGCCTTCACACTGGCTCTCCTGCGGGCATACACGGCCGCAGACAGCCGGAAGCGCGGAAGACTTCGCGATTACCTTCGCGGCTTCCTCATAATTGCCTTCCTGAACTTCCTTGATAAATCCGGGAATATCGATGGATACGGGACAGCCGCCCACGCACTTCGGATTCTTGCACTTCAAACAGCGGCTGGCTTCCGCCCTCGCTTCTTCTTCATTATATCCAAGACAAACCTCTTCGAAATTTGTCGCTCTGACCTTCGGGTCCTGCTCTCTGACAGGCACTTTCTTCATCATATCCATTACTCGTCACCTCCACAATGGCCGCATCCGCCATGATGGGTCGCACCCTCATGAAGTCTTAACAGCGCACGGCCTTCTTCCGTCTTATACATCTGCTGTCTCTTCATCGCCTCGTCAAAATTCACCAGATGGCCGTCAAATTCCGGTCCATCCACACAGGCAAACTTCACTTCTCCGCCCACGGATACACGGCAGGCACCGCACATGCCTGTTCCATCCACCATGATCGGATTTAAGCTTACGATAGTCGGAATTCCCAGTTCCTTTGTCATCAGGCAGGTGAACTTCATCATGATCATCGGTCCGATGGCTACGCAGACATCGTACTTCTTTCCCTGGTTTACCACCAGGTCCTTAATCACTTCGGTAACCATGCCTTTTCTCTCATAGGAACCGTCGTCAGTGGTGACGTATAAATTACCGGCCACGGCACGCATCTCGTCTTCCAGAATCAGTAAATCCTTTGTCTTGGATCCCATAATGACATCGACGGAAACGCCGTGTTCCTTTAACCATTTAACCTGAGGATATACCGGAGCTGTACCCACGCCGCCGGCTACGAATAAATACTTTCTGTTTTTTACTTCTTCAAAATCGTCATGAACAAACTCGGACGGATTACCCAGAGGTCCTACGAAATCGATGAAGGAATCTCCCGTCTTCAAACCGGCCATTCTCTCTGTGCTGGCTCCGACGATCTGGAACACGATGGTGATGGTTCCCTTTTCTCTATCATAGTCACAGATCGTGAGAGGAATACGCTCTCCCCTCTCATCCATCCTGACAATTACAAATTCTCCCGGCTGGCAGGCTTTAGCAATCCTTGGAGCTTCTACGTCCATCAGATAGATCTTGTCAGCTAATTTCTCTGCTTTTAAAATCCTATACATCTTCATCCTCCTAATTCTTTTGGTGAATTATACCTGTACGCCTTTCCTGATAGCCTTCCCCAACAATCAGGAGAAATGGTACTCATATCATCTTACCATCCAAATTCCAACCTGACAATATGAATTCTCAAAAATAAAGGATAATGATCCCTTATTTCTTCCGATACATCCGGAAACTGTAGCACAGATTAAAGTAGGTGTGCTCGTCGCTTTCCGCCGCCAGGCTCCAGTCTTCGGATTTGTCCAGGTTGGGAAAATGGGTGTCTGCACTGTATTCATAATCGATGAAGGTTACATGGACCGTATCACAGTAAGGCAGGAACTGGTCGTAGATACTGCTGCCGCCAATGATGAATACGGAGGCCTGGGGATATTGTTTCAGAAATTCAATCGTCTCGTCCACGGAATGGCAGACGACTGCGCCCTTTACCCTGTAATTCCGGTCTTTCGACAGGATTACGTTGATCCGGTTATACAGCGGCTGCTTTCCCGGAAGCGTCTCGAAGGTTTTCCGTCCCATCACGACGATTCCCCCTAAAGTCTCCTCCCGCAAAAGGCGCTGGTCCTCCGGGATGGAGACCAGGAGCTGGCCCTGATTTCCGATGGCCCAGTTTTTGTCAGCGGTTACTAATATGTTCATGATGACCTCTTTTCTCTTTCAGCGAAGCGGATCACGCTTCTTCGTTTTCTTCTTCCGCGGCAATCAGCTCTTTTGCATAAGGAAGCGTCATGATCCAGCCGCAAAATGTATGCCACTCGGCAAGCTTGTGATTTCTTCTCGCAAAATACATATTGATTAAGGATTCATAGTTCATGGTACACGTTCTCATCTGGTTGTAGCTGGATGGAAGCAGCTGGATCATATCATACCAGTCGTCCCTGCTCTTCGTCTCCAGATAGCGGCTGCGCACCTTTTCTAAGTACTCCACCATCTGATTCATAAACTCCAGCGTATCCGGAGTCATATGATCATGGCTGAAATCATCCATGGAAAATGGTTTGCTGTGAATCTTATGCATCGTACTGGTCGAGTTTGCCACGGTGGCCACTTTATAGGTATCATACTCCTTCCACCAGTACAGCGGGGCCGTAATATCCACAGATACAAAAATCTGCCGGACGTATTTACGGTGATCACTGCCCGCTTTTCTTAACCGTCTGGCCAGGCTCATATCATTGGGACCCAGCACAAAATTCCCTTCTTCATCGTAGCCGCTGTCCATTCGCCCCCAGCTGTTCATGGGATTTCTCGCTCCCCGGATTGCATTTTCAAAATTCATTACGCTTGTTCTCTCACATTTTAACATTCTTTTGTCCTCCGTCCTGTTCTGATTCTACCAATCCTGGCAATTCCGGTTTTTGTAAGTACAGAATGCAAAATGCAGTCCCTCATACTCTTTCTCATCCCCGGTTTCAGTCTCTTCCCAGCCTTCCTGTCTGTCGAGATTCACAAACCAGGTATCTGCACCGAAATCACGCTTCAGCCTGGTCACATACGCCGTATCACAATATGGAAGAAACTGCTCATAGACACTCTGCCCTCCAATAATATAGACATCATCGCTGTCGAATTCCTTCAGCTGTCTTAAGGCGTCCTCCACACTGCGGCAGACGATAAGCCCTTCGCCGTTCATGGCTGTGTCTGATGTCAGAACGATATTGATCCGGTTCTTTAAAGGTTTCGCATCCGGAAAGCTCTGCAGCGTTTTTCTGCCCATGACGACCACTTTCCCTTTTGTAACCGTTCTGAAAAATTTCATATCTTCAGGAAGATGAGTCAATAATTTACCGTCTTTCCCAATTCCCCACGCTTCGTCAACTGCCACAATCGCTTTCATGTAGTTTCCTCCTGTCCTGTTTCTAAACTTCATTATATACAAATATATTTATTTTGCAAATTATTTTCATGAGATGACCTGTTCGAATCTTTGGACATCTGGTATAATGGAGCCGGTTGCAGGTATATTTCAAGAAATAACAGGTCCTGCCGCCGGTTACAGAATCACTTACCACTAACGGAGGAGTATCATGAGCTACGCAGACACTTTATTCATACAGAATTGCAGGGAAATCTTATCAGACGGCGTATGGGATACGGACAGCTTAGTGCGCCCGGTCTGGGAGGATGGCACCCCCGCCCATACCATTAAAAAATTTGGAATTATAAACCGCTATGATTTATCAAAGGAGTTCCCGATTTTAACACTCCGCAGAACCGCTTTTAAATCTGCGATTGATGAATTACTCTGGATATGGCAGAAAAAATCAAATAACATCCATGATTTAAACAGCCATATCTGGGATTCCTGGGCTGATGAAACCGGAAGTATCGGTAAAGCATACGGGTACCAGCTGGGAATCCGGCATCAGTATAAAGAAGGCGAATTCGATCAGGTGGACCGGGTTCTCTTCGATCTGAAGAATAATCCCTTAAGCAGGCGCATTATGACGAACCTGTACAACCACCAGGATCTGCATGAGATGAACCTTTACCCCTGCGCCTACAGCATGACCTTTAACGTTTCCGGCAATGTATTGAACGGAATTTTAAACCAGAGGTCTCAGGATATGCTGACCGCCAATAACTGGAACGTGACACAGTACGCCGTTTTGCTGCATATGTTTGCATCAGTAAGCGGCTTACAGGCCGGGGAACTGGTTCATGTCATTGCGGATGCCCACATTTATGACAGACACGTACCGATCGTGAAGGAAATGATAGAAAAAACGCCCTATGACGCGCCGAAGTTTATCATGGATCCGGAAATTCATGATTTTTACAGCTTCACAAAGGACAGCTTCCGGCTGGAGGATTATCAGTACCATGCGTTTACGGATAAGATTCCGGTTGCAATCTAGGAGAAGGCCAGCGGGTCCGCAGGTATACTTAATCGTGAAAAAAGGAATAAGCAGGCTGGACACCAGCCGCTTATTCCTTTATCTTTATACCAGGTACTTCTTAAGCGCCTCTCTGACTGCACCCGCCCCGGCAATCTCCTCCAGGAACATGGCTTCCGTCAGGCTGCCGATTCCGGCGTCGTATAAGTTAACGCCAAAAATATTCTCATTGGACAGAATCGGTTTTAACTGTCCTGCATACGTCTCAGGCTTCCCTGCCTCGACGCCCTTTAAGCATTCCATAAGCTCCGGAATCATCGGATCGGCGGAAAGCTCAAACGGTTTTAACTCATCATCCACCGCCAGCAGATAACGGCACCAGCCCGCAATGGCCAGGGGGATAAAGGTCAGCTTCTTCGCATCCCCATATCGTTCCACATAGGATTTGATCGTCTCCCCGTACCGGATTCCCACCTTCTGGGACGTATCGCTTGCGATTCTCTGGGGTGCATCCGGTATAAACGGATTCGGAAGCCTGTCGCAGATGACCTCATTGACAAACGCTTCCGGTGAAAGAATCTTCGGATCCGTCACCACCGGCATGCCCTCTGTCAACCCGATTTTTTCTACCAGGGCCTTCAGTTCAGGATCCTTCATCTCCTCCGCAATCGAAGTGTATCCCAGAATACAGCCATATACGGCCAGCGCCGTGTGCAGCGGATTTAAACAGGTTGTTACCTTCATGCGCTCCACCCGGTTTACCGTATCCCTGTCCGTCATATAGACACCCGCTTTTTCCAGTGCCGGCCTTCCCGCCGGAAATTTATCCTCAATCACCAGATACTGCGGCCCCTCCGCGTTGACAAACGGCGCAATATACGTCCTCTTAGAGGTGATAACCGGCTGCATGGAGGAGACTCCGTCAGCTTCCAGCTGCCCGGCCAGTTCGGCACTGGGCCTGGGGGTAATCTTATCAATCATGGACCAGGGGAATGCAATCTTTTCTTCATTCTTTAAATATGCAAGGAAGCCGTCATCCACAAATCCCTTTTTCTTCCATTCCTCCGCCATGGTGAGAATGGAATTCTGCAGTTTCTCTCCGTTATGGGAGCAGTTGTCCATGCTGACGACAGCCAGCGGCGCGGCGCCATGCCGGTACCGTTCCAGCAGAAGGGCGCAGACCACTGCCATGGCGCAGGATGGCTCCTTCGGCCCATTATCAATATCGTTCTGAACGAATGGAAAATACGTTCCATCCGCCCCTTTCAGTGCATATCCTTTCTCCGTGATCGTAAAGGATATCATCTGAAGGGAGGGGCTTGTAAATATGGTGCGCAGCCGCTGCCACTCTTTTGGATCACCGGAATCCGCCTTCACGCCCTCCGCAATGGATGCAATCACCTTCTTCTCCGTGCTCCCATCCGCCTTTAAGGTAATTAACAGGGCCAGATCGTCAAATGGTTTATAGATTTTATCCATAATGTCAAAATCAAAGGTCTCCGCCGCAATAATACCGGTTTTGGCCAGACCGGCCTCCAGAAGCGCGTCCTGAAGATTGGCAATAAAGCCGCGGAAGATATTACCTGCGCCGAAATGAACCCATTCAGGGTTTTCCTTCGTCCTCTTCACCATTGCCGCCCTGTCATAGGTTGGAACGGCAATCCCCGCTTTCTCCCATGCCTGCCTGTCCTGTAATCCTGTATCTGTTAAATTCATGTTTACACCTCTCTCGTTTATTTTAGCGCCGTATCATGGCAATTTAAGAAGGCAAATTTCCGACACACGCTATGCAGTACTAGTGAAGGCAGCCAGCCAGAAAATCCGTGGCAAAACCGTCGTTTCTCCGTTTTTCCACTGCTTCGCCGCCTGTAAAGCTTTCCGCATATTTCTCCATCAGGAACCGTTCTTCCTTCACCATCTTATTTAAATGAAGAGCCAGCAGCCGGTGTACCCGTTCCCTGTCCCGCATCAGAACGGCCTCCATAAGTTCCCTGTGCTGCCGCACGACTCCGTCGCTGATCCCGGTCTCCGTTAAGGACAGCAGACGGATCCGCCGGTAATCTCCTGAATTGGCGTGAATAATCCGGGCGCAGGTTTCCCGGTCGGCGCCCTGGTAAAACACAGAGTGGAACACCATATCTTCTTCCAGAAATGCCCGGCAGTCCCTGTCTTTCACAATTTTTTCCTGCCGGTCTAAGGATTCTTTAAGAGCCGCGGCAGCCGCTGAGTCCGGTCCGCTTAACGCCATGAATTCCAGCATGACCTGTTCTTCCACGCAGCTCCTTAGAAACCGCTCATTGTCAGCTCTCTGGAAATCAATTCTGGATACCATCGTACCTCTCTGCGGCAAAAAAGTGATGAGGCCTTCCTTGGACAGCCGGATCAGCGCTTCCCTGACCGGCGTTCTCCCCACCTCATATGCGTCGCAGACATCCTTTATACTGAAGACCAGACCGGGTCTCAGTTTTAAATCAAGGATATCCGCCCGCAGTACGTCGTACATCCGATCTTCCCGACTGCCGCTGTTTTCCTTTTCTGCTGTCTTTGCTGTCTCTGCTGTCTTCATGGTATTTTTCTTAACGGCAGGGATTTCTGCAGCAGCTTTTTTCGTATCCTTCTCAGCCATTTTTTCTGATCGCTTCCCATAAGCCCTGTAAATACATGGCCCCCAGCGCCCGGTCATACAGACCGTAGCCTGGCATTGCTTCTTCCCCCCAGATTGCCCGGCCGTGATCCGGACGGATCACCCCGTCAAATCCGGTATCGTAAAGCGTCTTCATAATTCTGTACATATCCATGGAGCCGTCGGAAGATAAGTGAGCCGCTTCCTCAAAATCCCGTTCGGAATTATATTTTAAGTTCCTGACATGGGCAAATGCAATTCTGCCCTTCGCGGCCTCGATGATGCCCGGAATATCGTTCTTTTGATTGGATCCCAGAGAACCGGTGCAGAGAGTCAGCCCGTTATACGGCCTGTCAACTGCCCTTAAGAGCTTTTCAATGTGAGCCTTATCCGTAATGATTCTGGGAAGCCCGAATATCGGCCACGCCGGATCATCCGGATGAATTCCCATGCGGATATCATATTTTTCACAGACCGGCCCGATGGCTTCCAGAAAATATACGAGATTGGAGAACAGCTTCTCCTCGTCGACCTCACGGTACATCGCAAACAGCTCGGCCAGCCTGCCCATGCGCTCCGGTTCCCAGCCCGGCATTACATAGCCGGCGGACATGGCTTCGATGGATTCTCTCATATGCTCCGGATCGATCTGATCGATGATATCCTGATTATAGGCGAGAACGGTGGAGCCATCCGCCCTCTTTCTGGCCAGCTCGGAGCGGGTCCAGTCAAACACAGGCATAAAGTTATAGCATACCATGTGAATGTCTTCCTCGCCCAGACGTTCCAGAGTTTTGATGTAATTTTCAATATAGCGGTCTCTGTCTCCCGCACCAGTCTTGATATCGTCATGGACATTGACCGATTCAATTCCGAGAATGGAGAGTCCTGCTTCCTCCACGGTCTTCTTTAAGCTTCTGATCTCTTCTCTCTCCCAAACCTCTCCCGGCCGGGTCCCGTAGAGTGTTGTGATAACGCCTTTCACGCCCGGAATCTGACGGATCTGTTCCAGTGTTACGGTGTCATAGCCTGGTCCATACCAGCGAAGTGACATATTCATATGAATTCCCTCCTGATGATAAATAAAATTGGTTTACAGCTTTCCTGCCTGTTTCTGAGTTGACCACCATCTGCCGTATACTAATATATTAGCACTAATATATTAGTTTGCACAGGGGATTTTTAACGGAATTCCGCCTGTTTTTTTATGAAATATGTCTAAATAGCTTTCCTGCTACTTCTCCGCTGCCTTCGACATCACAACTCCCGTGATTCCCATCAGGACCAGCGCCGGCAGACAGCTGATCACCATCACGGCAAATCCGAACAGCCCTTTTAAATGGGTAATAAACAGAAGACTCTCCGGAAGCGTCACCTTATCATAAATCCACTGGATCAGCTCCGGGGCTTTTAATAACGAGATATCCATCAGCCCGATCTCCGCCATCAGAAACGCGGCTGATATCAGGAGAAAAGAGAGAACCGCTGCCTTTTCCCCATTTGTTTCTTCCTGTTTTATAATCTCTGTGCTCATATTTTTTTCCTCCTGTCGCAGTCTTTTCTTTTACTAAACCGCATTATAATGCCGGACTGTGACTGTTTTGTGAAAAATAGATTATAAAACTGTGTTCTGCTCTCTGCTCCTGCCGGTTTCTGCAGCGATATTATATTCTTATTATGCGCATTTTTCACAAAAATTAAAAAAATTTAATTTTTTTCTTACATCCGTACGGGTCGATCGGTTATAATGGTCCGCAGACGGAAACAAATGCACCCTTTCCGTTTCAGCCATGTGCGTATAATCTGAATAGATGTAAATCCAGCAATATCTGCGTGTAGTCTATAAGCGGAATTCTTCCGTTTTGATTACGCGCAGTTTTTATTTATAAGGAGTGATTATCTATGACAGAGACAAAACGAGATGCAAACGCCAGTCTTGCATCAGAACCAATCGGCAGACTTCTGCTGAAATTTTCAGTACCCTGTGTACTATCCATGCTGGTAAGCGCCCTCTATAACATCGTGGACCAGATCTTTATCGGGCAGAGCGTCGGTTACCTTGGAAACGCGGCGACAAATGTTGTCTATCCCTTCACCGTGGCCTCCCTGGCCCTGGCTCTTTTAGCCGGAGATGGGAGCGCGGCCAAATTAAGCCTCACCCTGGGCAGCGGCGATCAGGAAACCAGCCACAAATGCATCGGCAATGGAATCCTGGCCACCGTATTCATCGGTATCGTGATGACCGCAGCCGGCTTTCTGTTTTCAGACCAGATTCTCCGCCTGTTTGGCGTAACGGAGGCCAGCTATCCCTACGCCAGGGAATATATGGAGGTCATTCTGATCGGAATCCCGTTCTATATTTTCGCCTCCGGCATGAACGCGGCCATCCGGGCCGACGGCTCCCCCGCCTATTCCATGTTCAGCACGGTCATCGGAGCCGTGCTGAACCTGATTCTGGATCCGGTCGCCATCTTCGTATTCCACATGGGGGTACGGGGCGCGGCCATCGCCACAGTCATCGGCCAGGCAGCTTCCTGCTTCGTCACCATCCTGTATTTCCGGAAACCGAAATCCTTTCGCTTCTCAAAAACCAGTTTTCTTCCGGATTGGCGGCTGCTGGGGCAGATCGGCCAGCTGGGAATCTCCAGCTTTATCACACAGATCGCTATTGTCATCGTTATGAGCGTCTCCAATAACATGATCGGGCTCGCTGGACCTAAATCCATTTACGGAGCTGATATCCCGCTTTCGGTGGTTGGAATCGTTATGAAGGTATTTGGCATCGTCATTGCATTTTCAGTCGGTATTGCAGTCGGCGGCCAGCCTGTCGCAGGATATAATTACGGAGCCGGTAATTTTAAGCGTGTCTTCGATACGTACCGCCATATTATCGCGGCCAATGCGGTGGTGGGCATCATTGCCACACTGCTCTTTGAATTCTGCCCTCAGGCCATCGTCAGCCTCTTCGGCAGTGAAAGCAGTCTTTATAATGAATACGCAGACATGTGCTTCCGCATCTTTCTGGGCGGCATTCTGCTCTGCTGTGTTCAGAAGGCAAGCAGTATTTTCCTTCAGTCGATTGGAAAACCGGTGAAGGCGACAGTCCTTTCCCTCTCCAGAGACGTCATTTTCCTGGTTCCGGGCGTCATCCTGCTGTCGATGGCCTTCGGCGTCACGGGAATGCTGTGGGCGGCTCCCATCGCCGATGTACTCTCTCTGATTCTTACAATTATTCTAGTCTCACATGAATATAAATGTTTAAAGCGAATGGAGGTCAAAACACATGGATAATCGAATCATTACCATCAGCCGGGAATTCGGCAGCGGAGGGCGCACCATAGGGAAAATGACAGCCGAAAAGCTGGGAATTCCTTATTATGACAAGGAGCTGGTCAAAAAGGTAGCTGTAGAGACTGGATTTGACGAATCCTATATCGAGAAGCAGGGCGAGGATGCCCCCTCGAAAAGCATCTTCGGGTATGCCTTCGCCGCCAGAGGAATGAACGGCGCCATGAACGGAATGTCAGCCGACGATTTTCTGTGGGTAATCCAGAGAAATGTCATCCTGGACCTGGCGGAAAAAGGCCCCTGCGTCATCGTAGGAAGATGTGCGGACTATATTTTAAAGGAACGGGCGGACTGCCTCAATGTATTCGTCCATGCTGACGCGGACATCCGGGCGGAACGTATCGTCCGTCTTTACGGGGAATCGGAAAAAAGTCCGTTGAAACGTCTGGAAGAGAAGGACAAGAAGCGATCTGTCTATTACAGGTACTATACCGGCCGGGAATGGGGCATGGCAGCCAATTACCATATCGCCCTGAACAGCGGAAAGCTGGGCCTGGAGCGATGTGTAGAGCTTATTGCAGAGCTCACGGATATCCAAAAGGCCCTTACCAGTTAGAGGACGCGGACTTTCCTGCACAATAAAAAGGCCGCTGCGCCAGTATCATCTCTGCTGGCACAGCGGCCGATCCAGCCGCTTCCTTCGGTTCTCCAGATTCTTCCTGCCGGACAGGCGTTAAGTCAACAGGTCTTCCATTAATTCCTCCTGCAGCGCCTCGTCCATCAGCTTCATGGTTCCTTCAGAAAACACCTGCGGATACGGGAAACGCTTCATACCGAACAGCTTTCCAAACTCGACGCAGACACTGCCGCCGTTCATGGCACAGATCGTTCCCGCTCCATAGTTTTTATGCTCTACCTTCTTATTTATAATCTTCACAGACACATCTCCATTTCCCTCACTCTCCGGCCGATCAGGTCTTCCACCTCATCCTTTTCCACATCCAGCGCAGCTGCAAATTCTCCGTATAAAAAGTCCTCTGCCAGCTTGAGATACAGTTCGTCGCGCGCCGTGTTCTTCCGGCCCTCCGCCAGACGTTTCTGCTTCTTCAGATACAGGGTCTTGATAATCTGCATCCAGCCCATACAGTCATTCTGCCTCATGATTTCCCTGTACCTTTCCTCACGCCTTTTTTCATCCGGAACCCAGACTGTTTCCACCTGCGGGATCCTGTCAATCAGTTCCAGCGCTTCTTCCCTTGTAATTGCCCGGCGTAAGGAGTTTTTTTCGCTGTCCACCGGCGTGTAAATGGTATTTTTCTGTGTATACAGCGGTTCCAGCGTATAATAAAGCCGCCCTCGTTCCGCAATGCCTAAATCCAGAGGACCGATCGCTTTTATCACACAGATTCCATGATTTCCAAATACAACGTAATCATTTACCGAAAACATCCATTTCCCTCCTGAAGTCAAAACAAAAAACGCTGCCTGCAGAAATTAAAACAGATGCTTTGGAACTTCAATGATTCCAAAGCATCACCATTTTGTTACTGCAGGTATCCATCCGTACTGTAGGAATTGTACTGTTTCCTGATCTTTACCACCAGGGAGCCGTCCGCCTCCTTCGTCTTCTCTTCAATGACGTAGTTCACACTGCTCTTATCGAGCTTTTTACAGAAGATGGCAAAATCCTGTTCCGGATCCGCCTCCTTCGTCGTATCAAATCTCATTGGCTGCAGCAAACATGCGCTTATAATTCGTCTCATGCTAAAACCTCCCTTTTCTATAGGTTTATTTTAGCATTTTGAAATGTAAAATGTCAGCGTTTTTTTGATGTTGGGAAAAAGTTTGTTAAAAACTATCGATGAGTAATCGTCTGTGTATTGTGCAGATTTACCATAGGCTACTGCATCTCGTCACCGCTCCTGCCATGCATGTGCCTGCCGCGTCCCCGGCCTCCCCGGCCTCGTCCGCGCTCCTGACCTTCCCATCCGTCTAACAGCTTATCCAGAAGCTCCGACAGTGTTTTCTTCTCCTCGTCGTTCAGACAGGCAAACAGGCCGGCGGCCGCATCTTCACGCTCGCCTTCCAGTCTGGAGGCTCTTTCCATTCCGCTTTCCGTCAGCCTTACTTCCATCTGGCGCCGGTCATTCTCGCTCTGGCTCCGCTCAATAAATCCATTGGCTTCCACCTTATTTAAAATCTCACTCAGAGATCCGGAACGCACCTCCAGAATATCCTGAAGCTCCCGCTGGGTAATGGTTCCGCTCTCCAACAGTGCAGACAGAATTCTTGCCTGCCCTGCCTTCTCTCCCATATTATAATGCAGAAAATGGCCGCAGGCGCGAAGCTGGCCCTGCAGCTTTTCTTCCATTCCAAAGCTGCGGCAGCGGTGTTCTCTCATTTCCCCATTTCTTCCATGCGCTTCCATTCCTCTGCATCTTCGCAGCTCTCCCAGTTCTCTTCCGCCATGACTTTGACGTCCTTCTCCCTGAGTGTGACTGCGCGGCAGATCGGTTCTGCTATCTGCTTCTGCATGACTCACCGATTCATGGTGTCTGCCGTTATGTCTGCTTCTGTCGTTTCTTCCACACTCTTCCGTTCGCCCGCTTCTGTTATTTTCTTCCTGACTAAAGTATGCACGCCCTTTTCCACACTGTAGCGCTCCGGCTTCGCAGTGGTTCGGGCAGCACGGACAGTTCATTCTATTTTCATCCATATATAAATCCTCCTGTTCTGTATCATTGCAACTCAAATAGTTAGGTACCTTGCAATATTGATATTACATCTTATTTCAGCATTTGTCAAGGTACCTTGTAATATTTTTTTTGCAGATTATACGGATGAAAAATGCCTTATGTAATCAAAAGTATATATAAACGTTCTGTCCATTGTTTCCATAAACGCCTTTTGAATATGTGGAAAAGCCCGCAGAAACGCGGCAGAATGAAATAACTCAGGAATCCGATTGCAGTCAGCTGCAGCAGCAGCCTTACGATGGTTTCTTGCGCCTATGAGCCGTAATAATCGTGTAGCTGAACGCATTCACGGTTATGATGCAGAATTCATTTTCGGCATACCAGTTTTTTCCGTTTCTGGTAATACAGGTATTGGGATTCCCGATCATTTCACGGCACCATACCACGGCATCCTCCGCATCCAGTGACAGATTTCTCCGAATCCGCATCACCCCCAGATCCGTGGTATGAAGTTTGTCCAAATTTAAAAGCAGTTTCTTTTTATCCTTGCAGTCCATCTGATGATTCTCCCCGGCTTTTCGCCTCCGTTTACTCCTCTTCTTCCTCCAGAAGCGTGTAATCCCGCTGAAACAATTCCTCGCAGACCTCCAGCTTCAACTGATCCCACTCCAGTTTTTCCAGCAGCTTTTCTCTCACAAACCGTTTACTTTTCTGCCTGTAATGGGGCAGGTGGTTCTGTTCGATAATATTCTGGAGCTCCGCCCGCCATAGAATGGCGAGCTGCAGTTCCCGCTTCATTTTGGGGTTCTGCTGTGGGGGCCGCATCTCCTCAATCACAATATCCCTGCCGTTTACGGAAACAACCAGCACTCCCCAGTAGGCCGGTATATGTTCTTCCACATGCTTCGCATGGGATCTGCCGATTACAACGTAGTTCTCGTCACAGTATTTATCGTAATCACGGATCTGCCTCCTCAGGCGCTCGTAGGTGTCGGCATCACTCTTGATCTCCAGCCCCGTGATTCTGCGCTCCGTCACCATCAGCACATCCGCTCTCGATTTTCCAATGATTTTCTCCTCGAACATCCTCGCTTTCCCAAACCGCTCTTCCAGGTAGTCAAACAACGGCTCCCTGATATCACAGTCATACAGCAGTGCGTCCATTCTCTCCATTCCCATAACCTCGCTGTTTTATCCTGCAAAAAATGACAGGCACTGACTCGTATCCGGACACGCCTGCGCCGCTGAGTGAAAAGCCTTCTGCACGATCACGCCTTCACAGCCCATCTCATCTTCGTCGACCTGGCCCGCCCGTTCCGTAGACACTCTTCCGCCGACGGCCGTATGACCTCGTCCGCAATCTCGCTGTAAACACCTTCCTTCTTCAGGCGTTTAAAGGACTTCTTCACCAGTCTGTCCTCCCCGGAATGGAAGGTCAGAACCGCTACACGGCCGCCCGGTGCCAGCACATCCGGAAGCTTCTCCAAAAATGAATACAGCACTTCGAATTCACTGTTTACATCGATCCTCAGCGCCTGAAACGTTCTCTGGCACGATTTTTTCACCGCCTCCTTCCGGTCTGCTGCCGGAACCCTGGAGAGTGCCTTCTCAATAACCTGGCGAAGGCGCGTCGTGGTATCGATGGGATTGCCCCTTCTGATTTCCTGGACCACAGCTCTGGCGATCTCTTCTGCATATGGTTCGTCCGCATTTTCCAGAAGCATCCCCCGCAGTTCTTCCTCCTCTATCGTCTGCAGCCGCTCCGCAGCCGTGATTCCCTTCTCCGGATTCAGCCGTAAATCCAGCGGCCCCTCCGTTTTATAGGAAAACCCGCGGTCCGGATTGTCGATCTGCATGGAAGATACACCGAGATCCGCCAGCACAAAATCAAAAGGTCCCACCTCAGCCGCCACACGGTCAATATTTGCAAAGTTCTCCTGAATAATCGTCAGGATTTCCGGGCCGAATCCCTGGCTCTGCAGCCGTTCCCGCGTTTTTGCCAGCTCAATGGGATCGACATCGAGGGCATAGAGATGCCCCTGGGACTGCAGGCATTTTAGCATTTCCCGGGTATGGCCGCCATAGCCGAGCGTGGCGTCAAGCCCTTTCTGTCCCGGCTTAATCTGGAGGAAATCGAGGATTTCCCGTACACAGATCGAGAGATGCATCCCCGCCGGCGTACTGCCCTTGCTCACCACCTTCGCCACAGTATCCGCGTACTTCTCCGGCTGCAGTTCCTTATATTTTTCCTTATAGTTTCTCGGGTGGGTCCCTTTATACCGCACCCTGCGCTTATGTGTCTGTTCCTGATTTTCCATTTACTCCTGCCTCTCTCCTTCTGTTTTAGAACCGGCCGCGCCGGTACCCTTATTCTGCCTGAATCCCCGTATTCTCCGGATATTGGACGGCACGGTCTTCCCCATTGTTCAGGGCTTCAATCCACAGAGTGCCATCTCGTTCATTCAGCCACACTTCGCCATTCCCCACGGCCACGCCCCGATAGCTCCACCAGACGTCGTCTTCCGCCATGAGCTGACCGATGCGTTCCCTATAATCCGCTGTGAAGATCTCATCGTAATACGCCAAAAACTCTTCCGGGCTCTGGACAGTCACCTGCTTATCCGGCAGAACCACTTTCTTCGGAAATGCGATCATCCGGGAGGCCTCCTTCTTCTCCCCTGCCTTTACGTGAGCCGCGAATTTCTTCAGGAAAGCCTTCGCTTCCTCTTCTCTGATTCCGGTTATTTCATACATCTGGTCCTCACCGCCTGCGCTCTCTGAATAACCGGCGTCAGGGGAGGTCCTGTTATTTATAAATTCCATGATGGTGCTGATGCTTTCATTGGCCTGAGCCTTATCAACCGCTTCCGACAGTTCTGCGTCGAGCACAAATTTCGTTCCATCCCCCAGGAAAATTCGTGTAGTTGGAAATGGAACCATTGCCTCAGTTCCTGCCCCTGTTATATAGGAAATGATGGTGATCACATCCTCATATCCGTCACCGTCAATATCCCGAAATGATACCATATCCACCGATTCAAAGGTCCAGGGTAAAGAGCCTTCAGCCCACGCCTTCGGAAATTCATATACTATTTCATTATTTTTACTCAAATAGAATTTCACATCATCATGAGCATGATCCGCTGGCGGCGCATAGGAGATAAAACGGACCTCTCCCCAGTTTTTCCATGTAACGTCGAAGCTCTGTCCGGTAATGATACGGCTGTCATCCAGCGTATTTCCCATTTCGGTGTTTTCCATTTCCGCATTCTTCATTTCAGTGCTCTCCATTTCAGCACTCTCCATTTCGGCGCTTTCCGTCTCTCCAGCGGAAACAGGATTCTCAGCCGCAGATACCGTAAAGGATTCCGCAGTCTGCGGCTCCTCTGCGGAAGACCGGTCCGCTTTCGCGGCCTCTGCCGTCTGGCCGTGCGAGCAGGCGGACAGCAGTCCCGCGGACACTGCCCCTATCAAAACCACGTATTTCATCGGATTCTTTCGCTTCATCATTGATCCACACTTCCTTCCAGGACTTCCTTCTGTCTTCCGATATACCGGCCGGAACGTTCTTTCTTTTATCCCATGTAGTATAACACAGCCAAACCATGTCATCAATCCCGTTATGCAATTTACAGAATGCGGAAAAAAAGCGGAAGCAAACGTGCCTCCGCCATTTTATATTTCACACCCCACCGCTACGCAATATATAAAATCTCCACATCCCCCAGCGCCTTTTTTATCTCCTCCCGCAGATATTGCTCCGCATCTGCCCTCACTTCCGGACGGTAACAGTACTTTCCCCGGCCGCGGCCCGTCATAAGTTCCTTATCGTAGAGCTCCGGCGCTGCCGGAAATGCCTCTCCATTGATGGCCCGGTGCACAAAGCTGTATGTCATCAGGATTACTTCCAGAAACATCTCCCGCTTCATCTTCGGCGAAAGATGGTCTCTCAGCGTCTGAAGCAGCGTCCGGTACTCCTCTTTCCAGCCTTCCATGATGATAACCGGGGCAATCAGCAGGCCGCAGGGATATCCGGCGTCACACATCCGGTTGACCGCATCGATCCGCTTCATCAGGGACGAGGTTCCCAGCTCGATTCTGCTGATTATCGACTGGGGATTCACACTCATGCGGAAAATCGCCTTTCCCCGGTGATCTAAGTCAAGCAGCGGCTCCACCATATGAAACTTCGTTGGAAATGTAATATGGCCCCGCCCCCGTTGGGCAAACTGGGTGATCGTCCACTCCAGATTGCCTGTAATGGTATTTTCCAGAACCAGGTCGCTGTTGCTGCCGATCTCAAAGGTCTTCCCGGTCTCACCGTTCATTGACACTTTTATCAGCCGGTCCATCATCTGCTCCCTGTTTACAAAAAGCCGCAGATACGAGCACTTATTGTAATTGCAGACCAGATAGCAGTACAGACACATGGCGCTGCAGCCGGAGGAAGTGTAGGGAACCAGATAATCGGACACCTTGTGATTTTCCACATACTTATGGGTCTTTCTGGTCCCAATAATCAGGTTCCGTTTCATCCGGCCGAATTCCTTATTCGGTTTCTCCTGCATCTCGGGAATCCGGTTATGACTTTCTATGGGAATCCAGGGCAGATCTTTAAACCGCTCCCTCAACTCCCTCCCCAACTGGTAATTTACTATATCCGGCTCATAATAGACTTCATAAAAATGCTGTATACCGTCTCCGTTTCCTCCGGCTCATATCCAACCGGAACGTTTTTTAACAGTATGCAGCAATGCAAAAAAATTATTCTTGTTTCATAACAGGCAGTCTTCTATCTGCTCTCATAGAGATCCGCCGTGTAATTCTCCATCGGATTCCAGTTCTTAAATTCAAAATCGTCGGCAGACACATCGGCGCCCTTCGCCTTTGCGGCATCGATGGCTCTCATCCACTCCTCCTGAGTCTTGTCGGAGAGTGTCTTTAACTCTGTCTTATAATCGATGTTCTGTGCCAGAATACCCTGTGCGATTTCCCCAAGTCCCGGAGTGATTGCGGATACCTCTGCGTAAACATCGGCTGCAGCCGGATTTCCCACGATGGGATCTGGCGCCAGCGCCGCTACCTCATTGTTCAGATTGTAATACTGAAGCATGACGTCATCCGTCATATGAGCCTTGTTGGCCGCATCGATAACCGATACGAATCCGCCGTCTTCCACGAGACCCGCCTGATAATCCTCAGAATAGAGTTCGGTTAAATACCTGGCCGCCACATCCGGATGCTTGCAGTTGGCGGAAATTCCCATCCACGGCTGCGCTCCGATATAAGGAAGCTTTCCCTTCATTCCATCATCCGGTGCCGGAAGCGCCATCACGCCGAAATCCAGATCCGGGTTATCCTTGCGCCATGTAGAGATACACCATGCACCCTGAATGATAAATGCCGCCTGATTCTGTGCAAACAGCGCACGTGCTTCCGGAGCCTTGATGGAAACAGTGTCCGGATGGAAGCAGCCTTCTTTTACCAGCGTATCATAGAATTCATAGGCGCTCTGCATCGCTTCGGAATTCAGCGTATTCTGCCCATCCACCAGAATCATCTGGGAGATATCGCTGCACTTGCCGCCATCTAAGCTGGCCAGAGAACGGAGAGCCAGTTCCAGACGGTTGGCCTGCGCACCGCTGTCGATGATTCCAAAGAACCTGCCGTTTCCGGCATCGCTCACCTTCTTGCAGACATCCAGGAACTCGCTGCGTGTCTTCGGAAGCTGGCTCTCATCGATTCCCGCCTCCTTCAGCACATTCTTATTGTAAAATACAAGGGTATTGATGATATTGGCCGATTCCGGAAGTACATACGTCTTTCCGTCAATCGTCGTAATTCCTTCATTCAGCGCGCCATCCGCAAAAGAATTCAGGAAATCATCGGATACGTAATCGTTCATCGGCATAAACCAGTTTTCCTTCAGCGCTGCACTCAGCTTCATGCCGGAAGGAAGCGGGAATAAATCCGGTGCATTCCCCGCCTTGATGGCGGAAATAACAGTTTCCTTAAATTGATCCGCAGTCAGAACCGTATATTCAATCGTGACATTGGGATTCTCCTCCATAAATTTCTTGTGGAAGGCTTCCCTGCGTTCCTTTGTGCTGTCGCTCCAGTCAATGATCTTAAGCGTCACCTTCTCATCGGCCGGCGTATCCACCGCGCTGGTCTCTTCCTTTGCCTCTGTCACGGCTGCCGTCGTATTCGCGTCATCCTTCGTCTGCACATTGACTCCGCAGGCGCTTAAGGAACCGGCCATAAGCACGGCCAGCGCTGCCGCAAGGGCTCTCTTTACTTTTCTCATAAAATATATCCTCCTACTACAATGTATTTATGGTTAATATCCCTTACAGCC